>Ga0247668_1000041_pt1 | contig 47135 bp, 85 predicted proteins | sample CNK09_metaG_FD_182737 | JGI IMG/M metagenome (GOLD analysis project Ga0247668, IMG submission 182737) | Soil microbial communities from Purdue University Martell Research Forest, Indiana, United States - CNK09 | ecosystem: Environmental > Terrestrial > Soil > Temperate forest > Bulk soil...
CTAAAATTCTCACATCTCCAATTCAGCTTTTGAGGTTCTATGCCACGACCACGCACGCCCGAGGCGAAAGCCAGGGCGACTGGCGCGGCGCTCATTCACGCCGGCCGCTACAAAGATCGCAAGGCTCCGAAAGCTTATCCGTTGGGTAAGGCTCCAGATTTCCTGACTGGGAATGCCTTGGTCGCATGGGAAGGATTTAAGCGGGAGTTGCCTTGGCTGACAGAAGGGCATCGTGCCTTGGTTGAGGTGGCATCGAACCTTCGCGGCCGACTGATTGACGGGGGTGAGGTGGGGATCAGCGCACTGAACCTCCTTCAAGTCTGCCTGTCGAAACTTGGTGCGACCCCAACCGACGAAACCAAATTGAGCTTACCGGATGATGGCGACCAAGCCGATTCCATGTTCGACGCCTGACCGGGCTGAAGAATATGCCCGGATGGTGGTTGCTGGCGATATTGTCGCTGGCCCGCACGTCCGTAACGCCTGCCGTCGACACCTGGATGATCTTGAGAAGGGCCATCTGCGCGGTCTAAGATTTGATGAAGGCGAAGCCGCTAAGGCTTACGAGTTTTTTGAGACCAAGCTTCACCTGAGCGAAGGGCAGTTTGAGGGCAGGCCATTTCAGCTGGACCCAGCCCAGGCATTCATCGTCGGGTCTCTTTTCGGCTGGAAGCGTGAAGATGGATTTCGGCGCTTTCGCCGGGCCTATGTCGAACAAGGGAAGGGAAACGGCAAGTCACCGCTGGCTGGCGGCATAGGGCTGAAAATGCTCGCCGCGGACAAGGAGCCGGGCGCTGAGATTTACGCGGCCGGCGCGACTAAAGACCAGGCTGCGATCCTCTTTCGCGATGCGGTAAAAATGCGGAACCAGTCGCCGGAGCTCAAAAGCCGGCTGCGAACCAGCGGAGGGCCTGGCCGCGAATATAATCTGGCGTTTCTCCAGACCGGCTCGTTTTTTCGCCCGATTAGTCGAGAAGCCAAAAAGACGGGCTCGGGACCGCGGCCTCACGGGGCCTTATGCGACGAGGTTCACGAGCATCCCGATCGCGGCGTGATGGAGATGCTGGAACGCGGCTTCAAGTTCCGCCGGCAACCCCTGCTTTTCATGATTACCAACAGCGGTTCGGATCGCAATTCGATTTGCTGGGAAGAGCATGAGCACGCGGTCAAGGTCGCGGCAGGGAATCTGAACGCCAAGGAAGGGGATGCTTTCTATCTAGGCGAGGTCGTTGACGACACGACCTTTTCCTATGTTTGTGCATTGGACCCAGGCGACGATCCGCTTGAGGATCAGTCATGTTGGGTCAAGGCCAATCCCCTTCTGGGGGTGACGATCACCGAGGAATATTTGGCTGGCGTCGTGGCCCAGGCCAAATCAATGCCCGGCAAGCTTAACGGGATTCTTCGGCTCCATTTCTGCGTCTGGACCGACGCTGAGACCGCGTGGATGACGCGCGAAACGCTTGAGCCATGTATCGTCGATTTTGAGCCGCTGGACGAGCATACGAAGAAGAAAGTGTTTCTTGGCGCTGATCTTAGCCAAGTGAAAGATCTGACCGCTCTCGCATATTGCGTCCAGTCGGGAACGGTTGAGGACGGCCAGCACAAGGGCAAGCCGATTTACGATGCATGGGTCCAGGCGTGGACCCCGCGCGACACAATGGCCGAGCGGGCGAAAGTCGATAAGCTGCCTTACGGTGACTGGGTTAAGCAGGGGTTTTTGAACGCGCCTAAGGGTCGGACGATCAGCTACCGGCATGTGGCTCAAGCGCTAGCCGAGGCGCAGCACGATTACGAAGTCGAGTGCCTGGCCTACGATAGATATGCGTTTGCGCGGATGCTTGAGCCGGAAATGAACGAGCTCGGCCTGGACATCGAATGCGTTGAGCACCCCCAAGGCGGAATCAAAAAGGGCAAGCCCACCGAGGCCATGAAAAGGGCGGCAAAGGACGCCGGCCGAGAAGCTGAGGGCCTGTGGATGCCGATGAGTGTCCGCCACGTCGAGCAGCTGATCCTCGAAGGCCGATTGCGGATACAGAAGAACCCGGTGACGATCTCGGCGATGATGTCAGCCGTCACCGACGAGGACCGCTGGGGCAATTACTGGCTCGCCAAGGAGCGGGCGACGAACAAGATCGACGCAGCCATTGCCCTAGTCATGGCCGTTGGCGCGGCGGCAGCGTTCGAAGGTGCCCGCGCTTCCTATGAAATGCTAATCGTCTGAGGAGGCGAACGATGAACAATCGCGCCTATTCCGTTCTCTCGGTCAAATCGATCGACGAGGACAAGCGCATCATTCGCGGCGTCGCCACCACTCCGGCCGTGGATCGGGTCGGCGACATCATCGATCCGATGGGCGTCAAATTCGAGAACCCTCTTCCCCTCCTATGGCAGCACGAGCATGACAAGCCCATCGGCTCGGTCAAGTTCAGCAAGCCGACCAAGGACGGGATTGAGTTCGAAGCCGAGATCGCCGACACGAACGAGCCGGGGACGCTCAAGGACCGGCTCGACGAAGCTTGGCAGTCGATCAAGATTGGCCTGGTCCGCGCGGTCAGCATTGGCTTCCGCGCGATTGAGTGGGCCTTCATGGAGGGCACCGGAGGAATCCGGTTTACCGAGACCGAGGTCTATGAGCTTTCGGCGGTCACGATCCCAGCCAACGCCGAAGCCCTGATCACAGAAATTAAGAAATTTGGCGGCGATGAAGCCGTCATGCGTGCCATCAAGGCAGTGGACCGAGAAGTCCGCCATGAGCACGGCATCCCCGATCCAGAAATTCCAGCAGCCCCGGAACCTGCCGCGACCGGCAAATCAGTCCGCGTGGTGAAGCTGGACACTCCCGCCCGCGACCGGGCTTTCGTCATTCGCAGGATTCATCCCGCGAACAAGTAGCCCAACAGCGGAGGCCACGCCGTGAGGCGTCGCGTCCCAGTGCCCCTTCGGGGGCCAGAAGGAACCCACAATGAGCAATTATGCAGAGCAGATCGCTGCTTTCACTGAGCAGCGGGCGGCGAAGGCGGCTGCCCAGAAGACCATCATGGACGAATCCGCGGACAAGGGCGAAACGCTCGACGCCGATCAGCAGGAGGAGTTCGATAACCTTCAGACCGAGATTGAGGCGATCGACGGCCACCTGAAGCGTCTCAACCTGGTCGAGAAGGCGGCCGGCGAGAAGGCCGTTCCGGTTCAGGGCGGCAGCTCGAAAGAGGGCTCCGAGAACCGCGAAGGCAAGATCGTCGTGAAGACGCAGCCCAAGCTGGAGCCGGGCATCGAGTTGTCCCGTCTCGTCAAGGCGCTCGGCCAGGCCAACGGGGATATGGGCCGCGCGGTGCGCATCGCCGAATCCCGTTACGGCGAGGACAGCAACGCTGTCGGTTCTCTCAAGCGCATGTACGAGCGCGGCCAGAACCGCCTGGAGTGGGAAGGCCGCGAGAAGGGCAATGTCGTTGCCGGTTCAACCATCGCCGGCACATGGGCGGCCGACCTGGTGCTCGATGAGGGCGGCGCGTTTGCCGACTTCGCAGAGTATCTTCGCCCTGCCACGATCGTCGGGCGGATTCCGGGTCTTCGCCAGATTCCGTTCCGGACTGCACTGGGCATTTCGACCAGCGGCGGCGCCGGTTACTGGGTCGGTGAAGGTCTTGCGAAGCCACTGACCTCGTTCAACTTCGATAAGACGTTCCTTGAACCTCTGAAGTGCGCCAACATCGCGGTCCTGACCGAAGAGTTGCTGATGAGCAACGCAACGTCGGCCGAGACGCTGGTTCGCGACGAGCTCCGGAATGCTCTCGTTGAACTGATCGACGTGGCGTTCATCGATCCGACCAACGGCGGTTCGGCTAATGTGAAGCCAGCCTCGGTTGCCAACGGTGCGATCTCGATCGCTGCCAGCGGGACGGGCGATGCGGACGACATCCGTTTGGACATCCGGAATCTTCTCCAGGTGTTCGTCAACAACAACATGGAAGGCACGGCCCCGGTCCTGATCATGCGGACTGGCACGGCTCTGGGCGCGTCGTTCACGATCAACGCTCTCGGCCAGCCGGAATTTCCGAACGTCAACATGAACGGAGGTTCGATCCAGGGCATCAACGTGATCACGTCGCAGAACGTGCCGTCGGGTGTCGTGGTGGCTCTCCAGCCCAGCGAAATCTACTTTGCTGACGAGGGCGGGTTCATGATCGACGTGAGCCGCGAGGCTTCGTTGCTGATGACCACGGATGCCAACTCCAACCACAACTCGGTCACGCCGACGACTTCGCAGGTGGTGTCGATGTTCCAGACCAACAGCGTTGCGTTCCGCTGCGAGCGCATCCTGAACTGGGCGCGTCGTCGGTCGAATGCGGCGGTCTATTTGACCGGTGCTGCGTGGGGTGGAGCGACCAACACCTAAGACGACTTGGGGCCGACCGTTCCTTCCCTCGGCCGGCCCCATTTTCCAAGGAGTGAGGCATGGCGACGAAGACTTTCTACGCCACCGGCGACATGAGAGACCCAACCTATCGGACAAGAATGCTGAAGGCTGGCGATCCCGTGCAGCTGGACGGCCCGACTGCGCGCATCTTTAATGCGCTGGGCAAGATCACCGACCGGAAGCCGCGCGTGCCCAAGAACACGATCGACGAAGAGGTTGTGCCTGCCCCGATCAAAGCCCCCCGCAAGCGCCGCGCAAGGAAGTGACCGGCAGCCTCGCCTTTCGGAAGAACGAATCTTCCATCAGGTCAGGCGCTGTCCCAGACAAGTTTTTGCGGCTCCTGCCGTACATTCCCCGGGGGCGCATCCTGGAGGTGGGATCGGCTGAAGGCGTTCTAGCTTTGTTGCTTGCCAAGCGAGGCGACCAGGTGACGGCCCTTGAGAAATCCGCCGAGCGGCATGACGTTGCCCAGCAGCTTTATTCAGAGTGGCTGGCACGCGAAGAGGGTTTCACCCCTCCGCAATTCGTGAACGGCAGCATCCAAGATAATCTGGGCCTTCTGGACAACAAGGACACGTTCGTCGCGATCCGGGCGATTTATTATTTCGGGGTCTATCTGGATTCGGTGTTCGCCGAGGTAGCCCGGAAAGTCCAGAACGTCGTGCTGTGCGGCAACCGGAACCGGGCCGAAAGATGGAGGCAGGGCAATCCCGATCCTCCGTTAGGAGATATGAACCGCTACGCCACGCGGGAGGGCATGGTCTCGCTGCTTGAGAAGCATGGCTTCCGCATCGTCTCCGAAGTGAGGGAAGGCGACGAGATTGTTGTGGGTCGCCGCGACTGACATTCGTTTCAAGATCAGCCCGCACGACGACCTGAGAGGCGATTGCGACGGCGACTGGGATTTGGAGCGCCGGTTTCCTCTTGCGGACGCCGTAAAGCATCGCTCGATTGTCCAGCGCTATTCCGAAGGCAGGGACTGGGAAGAAACCGACCTCTTTCGTGAGGTTTACAGCCAGCGCATCTTAACCGAGCCGATCCGCGGCGAAGCGACGATGAAGGGACTGATCGACCAATATTGCGGCCGGGTCGACGGCATGTTCGCCGATCTCAAGCGCAACGGGTTCAGGGCCAACCAGCCGTTGCCGAAATTCCTGGTGGGCAGGGATCAGGTCTTCATCGGGAACCAGGGGAACCACCGCCTAGCGATGGCGCAGATTCTCGGGATCGAAATAGCAGGGGAAGTGATTTGCAGGCATCGGTGCTCGATCGCAGCGTGACGGGTGTTCCGCCTATTCCAGCGATGACAACCGATGCCGAGCGGGAATGCTATTATTGGCTGGCAAAAGAAGCCAAAGGCGCCGTAATCGAGTTCGGGGCGTGGCTCGGAGCATCGACCGCCTATCTGGCAGCCGCGATGCGCGATTCCGGCGGGGGCAAGGTTCACACGTTCGACAAGTTCCTTTCCAAGAAGGGGCACATCTATAAGGTCGAGGAGCATTACCAGAAGCGGGGGATGGACCTTTCGGAAGCTCCGATCGGCGATGCCTTCGAAGCGTTCAGGAATTACCTCGGGCCGCTGATGGAGTTCGTCGAGCCGCACAAGGGCGAGATCGCGAACGCTAAATGGGACGGCAGCCCGATTGCATTGATCGTGAACGATGCGCCAAAGCGCATTCCGGCCATTTCGGGGATGCTGACCAATTTTCGCAGCGGCATTCGCGAAGGTACGGTGATGGCGTGGCAGGATTTCTGCCACTTCCCGTCATACGAAATCCCGGCGTGCCTTTATCGGTTGCGCGACCATTTCGAGTTCGTCGAGGCAGTGTATCCGGGTTCAACGATGGTCTTCAGGGTGACCTATGTCTGGAAGGCGCATGAAGCAGCGCAATCCAATCTCGACTTGGGGACATGGACTCCGGAAGAGATCGCCCAGGCTTGGGATTACTGGCTGGGATCGGTTCATCCGGCGAAACGCCAAGTCTTCCGCTGCGGCCAAGCGATGTTCCTGTGCGACATCGGATATCCGACAGAGGCCATCGAAATTCTGAAAACTGTCATCGCGACCAACGACAAGGCGGCGATCAAGAAGTGGCGGTATCTTCGCGAGCGTCGGGGGGATTTCGTGGTGCGCTACGCTCCCTTGTTCCAGTATCTCGCGAGTGAAGACGTTTGCTGACGGTCCTGACGTGGCTGTGGTCACAGCCAGGCGGAAGAACGAAATTCACCGCGCAGCACGTCAACATCTGGGCGAGCATGATCCGCAAGCATCTCAAGATGCCGCACCGGATAGCCTGCGTCACCGACACGCCGAGAGGCATCGACAAGAGCATCGCGATCATCAAGCCGCCGGGCGGGTTCGAGGACATCACCCCGAAATGGGGACCGTCCAAGCCTAATTGCTACCGGCGCCTGTCGATGTTCCGCAGAGACGCGGCCGAGATATTCGGCGAGCGGTTCGTGTGCATGGACTTGGATTGCGTGATCGGTGGCCAGTTGGACCCGTTGTTCGACCGTCCGGATGACCTGGTGCTGTTCAAGGGCACCGCCCAAGGCCGACCGTACAACGGTTCGATGATGCTCATTCGGGCCGGTTGCCGGCCGCAGGCTTACGAGAAGTTCGACCAAAGAGGCGCCAATATCTCGGGCGATATTTTCGTGGGGTCTGACCAGGCATGGCTGGCCTTCGTTCTCGGGCGAAAAGAGAAGGTCTGGGACGAGCGCGATGGCGTCTATTGGTACGGCGGCGTCCACTACAAGGTCCGTGACAATTCGACACCGCCACGGCTCCTGTTCTTTCCGGGAAAGCTGAAGCCGTGGGACTTGGCCAAGATCAGGCTCGATCCATTCGTGACCGCTAATTACAGGGAGGCCGCTTAGTGGAAATTCTCGGCCTTTCGATCACGCGGGCGCAAAAGACGCTCTCGCCACCTGATGGGCGGGGCGGATGGTGGCCCATCATTCGCGAGCCCTTTGCTGGCGCATGGCAGCGCAATGAAGAACTCAACGTCGATTCTCAGTTGGCGTTCTTCGCGGTTTTCGCGTGTCGCACGCTCATCAGCAGCGACGTTTCGAAGAACCGGATCAGGCTGGTCGCACAAAACGGATCGATCTGGCAGGAAACGACCAACCCGGCATTCTCTCCGGTACTCCGCAAGCCCAACGAGTTTCAGAACCGCATCCAGTTTTTCGAGAATTGGGTCGGGTCAAAGCTGGACCGCGGCAACGCATACATCCTGAAGCGGCGAGATGGGCGCGGTGTCGTGGTAGCGTTGTACGTTCTCAATCCTGACCGCGTGCAGCCGCTCGTTTCTGATGATGGTCAGGTCTTCTATCGCCTCTCCAAGGATAACCTCTCCGGCCAGGAAGAGGACAGCGTAGTCGTTCCGGCCCGCGAAATCATTCACGACCGCTTCAACTGCTTGTTTCATCCTCTAGTGGGTATCTCGCCGCTCTATGCCGCCGCCTTGGGAGCGACGCAGGGAACCAGCATCCAAAGGTCAATGGCGCGGCTGGCTGCGAATGGTGTCCGTCCCGGCGGCATCCTGACCGCTCCAGGCAAGATCGATGCGGAGAACGCCAAGCGGCTGAAAGAGACTTGGGAGACGCAATACGCCGGGTCACAGGGCGCGGGGAAGATCGCGATCCTTGGTGACGGGCTCAAGTTTGAATCGCTGACGATGAAGGCGGAAGACGCCCAGCTGATCGAGCAGCTGAAGTTCACGGCCGAGATGATCTGCTCGGTCTACCACGTCCCGCCGTACAAGATCGGGGTCGGCCCGCTGCCGAGCTACAACAACGTCCAAGCGCTCAACGTCGAGTATTTCAGCCAGTGCCTCCAGAAGCACATTGAGGACATCGAGCTCTGCCTGGATGAGGGCCTGGGGATCGGCGAGGGTGTCGTCACCAACGGGCAGACCTACGGCACTGAGTTCGATGTCGACAACCTGCTCCGGATGGACAGTATCACCCAGATGGATGTGCTGGAAAAGTCCAAGGGCAAGCTGACCGTCAACGAGCAGCGCGCGAAGCTTAGTGTGCCACCGACCACAGGCGGCGATACGGTCTATCTCCAGGAACAGGATCATAGCCTCGAATGGCTGTCTCGGCGCGATGCCGAGCCGATTGCGGCCCCCGCGCCTCCGCCTGATCCGACAGCGAACGACAAGGCGATGGCCGCGATGATCGAGAAGCAGTGGGAGGCGAGCCTTGCAGCCTGACTTTGAGAAGACCGCTGCCGCGATGATCGCAGGGGCACAGAAGGCTATCACTATGGCCTTGGCGCCTGTTCTGGAGCGCATCGAAACGCTGGAAAATCGCACTCCTGAAAAAGGGGATCGCGGCGAAAAGGGCGATCCTGGCGAAAGCATCAAGGGGGACACGGGGGTCGGTGTTGCCGGTGCCCTGATCGATCGGTCTGGAGTGCTTGTCCTGACGCTTTCGGACGGGACCACGCGCGATCTGGGTGTCGTCGTCGGGAAAGATGGGGTTGATGGCAAGGATGGCGTTGACGGTCTTCCGGGCGAGCCGGGGAAAGACGCGATTGTCGCCGAGGAATCCAGCCTGACCGATGAAGAGACTGCCGACTTGGTTGCTGCGGCGCTTCGCAAGGAACTGGGTGAATTGGATCTGATCGTTCTTCCCGAGTTGGTCCAGACGCCAGCGAAAGCGACGGTTCCTCCGGTCCATGTGACGGTCGAAAACCACCTTCCCAAGCGGGGGATCGAGAAGACCGTCGTGACCAAGCACGACGAGCGCGGCCGCGTGCTGGAATTTGAGCGTCGCGAGATATGAACTACGCCCCCGATGTGAAGGACCGCCGCCTTCAGGTGGTGGTTGACGCCATTGGTGCAGACGGCCTGCTTAAGATCGGCACTGCCGAAATGGACACGCTGCTGAGCGTGGTCCGGCTTAGCACGCCAGCATTCAAGGTCGGCGGCGGGGAGATGAACCTCGTCGGCCAAGCCAATATCGATCCCAGGGCCAGAGCATCGGGCAAGGCGAGAGCAGCGCAGATCACGACCGCTTCTGGAAAGGTCGTGGTCGATGGTTTGTCGGTTGGCGCGACCGACGCCGAGATCATCCTGACCTCCGATGAAATCCGTGAGGGCCAGGAAGTCAGCATCGCATCCGGAACAATAGTCCACGCCTAGAAGGAACAGAATGTGAGCAAGGTCCACACGACCAAGGGTCTGATCGATCGCGAAAAGCTCGTGGTCAAAGACATCGTAACCGACGAGCCGAACGCGCGCGTCGTCGCGACCGAATGGCACCTCGACGGTGAACTCGTGCGCCGCGATGTCGCGGTATCCATCCTAAGCGGGCACGCGCTCGCTGGCGAGCAGGCGGAGCTTTAACAATGGCGAACACACAGGCAATCTGCGACAGCTTTCGAGTCGACCTTCTCAACGGCGGCCACGCCTTCGGCGCGCAGCCGGCCAACGGCACGCGCACCGTCACGACCAAGGACGTGTTCAAGGCGGCTCTGTATCTGGCGACTGCGACGAAGGATCGCACAACTACGGTCTACAACACTACCGGGGAGCTCGCCGGCACCGGCAACTATACGCAGGGCGGCGTCACGGTCACAAATGCCACAGCTCCGGCGAACACTGGCGGCACCGGGATTGTCGCGTTCTGGACGCCTTCGGCTTCGCTGTCGTGGACCAACCTGACGAGCTCGGGCGCGTTCGATGCGATGCTGCTCTATAACGACAGCATCACCGCCAAGAACGCGGTCGCAGTGTTCACCTTCGGCAGCCAGTCGGTCACCGCCGGTAACTTCACTCTCACCATGCCGACCAACGACCTGACGACCGGGCTAATCCGGATTTCATAAGGAACAGACCATGCCCAACATCAACGGCACGAACCACGACGATTATCTGCTCGGGACAACGGGCGATGATGTCATCAACGGCCGCCGCGGCAACGACTGGATCGAGGGCGGCAAGGGCAACGATGTCCTGACCGGCGATAGCGATCCGCTCCACGACGACGGCATGGACACGTTCACCTTCCGCGCCGGGGATGGTCATGACACCGTGACCGATTTCCAGCACGGAGAGGATCGGCTGATGTTCGACAGCGGCACCGGGGTTTATGACGGCATCCTTCCGCCGCTCGGTTCCCTTTATGACGGCGAGACCTTCTCCAATTCGCAGAACACGGCGAGCTGGACGGTCGCGGCAGGCGACTACAACGGCGACGGCTTCACCGACACGCGGATCGAGATGTTCGTCGGCGGCAACAGCGTCGGCATGATCGATCTTCTGTCCGTCGCTCCGAGCACGCTCACGAGCGCCGACATCTTCGGCGGCTAAGCCAGCCTAGTGGCACAGCCTACTGCTGTCCGCCGCGCGCAGGCGGTCAGCGCAACCAGCAATTCTACCAGCTTTACTCCGTCGTGGAGCTACGCCGGCTTCAATGGCTTAAACACCGCCATAAGCGCTGGCGACGATGTGATGTGGATTTGCATCGTATCGTCAGACGGCAATCCAACGCTCTCGATCAACGCCGCGAACTCCGATGCTGCGTGGTCGCTTGATTCGCAATCGGCCGATGGAACGGGCGCTGTAACTGGCGCTATCCTTAGCTGCCACACCACTGCCGCATTCGCGGCGAGCGCGCATCCTGCTCTGAGGATCGACTCCACCGCTTCCGAGCAATATTCTGCTACGCTGTACGCCTATAAGGCGGCTGCCGGCAGCGTAATGGCTCGGTTGTTCTCAAGCGCCAACAGCGGGTCATCGTCTCTGGCTAATCCGCCCTCGGTTACGCAAAATAGCGGATCGACCCAGGATGTGACCGCGATTGCGCTGGGCGTGATCGACTCAAACTCGACTTACTCGTCGTCCCCGAACACATACGGCAACATAATTACCCAGACTGGCGGCGGGTCGAACGGGTCAGGCAGCGCCGGCTCAGACAAGCAAATAAATGCGCTGGCCAACGGGGGAACAGAAGACCCCGCTGCATTCGGCAACAACAACGACCAGTGGGTCACTTACACTGTTCTTGTTTATGCTGAAGTCGCTGGCGCTTCGGCGGCGCTGACTGGCCAGTCAACGACTGCCGCTAGCGGTTCGCTGTCGATAAGTTCGGTAGCCGCTCTCACGGGTGGCGTTGTCGCGATTGCTCAGGGATCGATCGCCAGAGCAACGCCCATCACCGGACAAGCTACGGCCGTCGCGAACTGGCCGGAACTGGTTATCAACGGCGATGGCAATTCGACGACCGGATGGACGGCTGGTAATAGTGGCGTTCTGTCGAGCGTTGGCGGGCGGTTGCGCGTTACCAACGGCGCGGCCCTGAATGGTTACGGTTATCAGACTTTCGCGACCGTTGTTGGCAAGACTTATCGGTTCAAAATTACATGGTACGCCGGGAACGGAGGGGCCTGGGTCCAATTAGGATCGACTGGCGCTAACTCCTCCGATTATTTCAACCAAAACGGTGGCTCGCCCGTCACCATTGAAACCAAATTCGTCGCGACTTCAACCGCCGCGAGCGTGACTGTCATCGAACTCACTGGCGTATCCGGAAACTATGCCGAGTTCGATGATATCAGCGTTCAAGAGGTAGCCGTTGAAGGTGCTCTGAGCCTCGCGCTTACTGGGCAATCACTATCGGTCGCGCGCGGCTCGATCACTGCCGCGCAAACTTTTGCGCTGACTGGTCAGACTCTTGCCGTCGCCCGAGATTCGGTCGTTGCTGCACCGAACTTCACCTTGGCTGGCCAGGCTGGCAGCGTAGCGCGTGGGACGGTTGCACCGACGGTAACTTTTGCCCTCGCCGGGCAATCGCTGTCGGCTGCTCAAGGGCAAGTTCTTCAAGGCGCGCCCATTGTCGGGCAAATTCTCACTGCGGCGCAAGGTTCATCGACGGCGGGTGTGTCGATCACGCTCACCGGACAAAGCGTTTCGGTTGCGCGTGACGGTGAGACAGTTTCCGACAGCAGGGCGCTTACCGGCCAAGCAGTTTCTACCGGACAAGGGTCCGTTGTTGCATCACTGAGCTTTGCTCTGGCGGGGCAATCGCTCTCCGTTTCGCGGGGTTCGTTACTAGCTACCGACAGCCTGTCGCTTACCGGGCAAGAGGCGGTTGTTTCGCGAGGCGCAGTTACAGCAACCACGGATGCGACTGCTGCGCTCACGGGTCAATCTGTTGCTGTCGCGCGAGGTTCGGTCGCTGCGTCTCCGAGTGTTTCTCTATCTGGCCAATCGGCTACCGTTTCCCGTGGATCGCTGTTAGGAGCCACAAGCCTTTCGCTGACCGGCCAGGCTCTTGTGGTGAGCTCGCAGGGGCAGGCGGGCGCAACGAGCGAGAATTTAGCGGGGCAGATACTCACTGCTTCGCAGGGCCTCACTACGGCCGCCGTATCTATCGCGATCAGCGGCCAAAGCGTTTCGGTTGGTCGTGGGAGCGTCACAACTGCATCGGCTGCTTCCTCAACGGGTCAGTCGGTTACTGTCGAGCAAGAACCAGTCACTGCCTCGCCGGCCTCTTCGTTAAGCGGCCAAGAGATTGTTGCCTCTTCGGATGATCTGCTAGCCGAAACCGACCTGTCCCTGACCGGCCAGCACCTGACGAGTTCACAGGGCACAGTCAGCGGATCGGAACAAGACGTTGTAAGGGCTCTCACCGGGCAATCGCTTTCGGTAGCGCAGGGCTCGCTTGTTGCAGCACAGCAGGCCAGTTCCCAGGTCAATCGCGGCTTCGGCCGACCCGAGAAGCCGCGGAGGGTCGTCAATTACGGCAAGCTCTTCGTCCAGGAGGCGCAGGACAGCGCCCGGTTCGAAGGGTCGGTATCAACGACCGGGACACTGTTCGCCACCGAGCAGCCAGATCGCGTCCATATCGAAGTCCGCCTGACCACCATTGCCAGAATGAAGGCGATCGAGGGGGCCGACACTCGCTCAACGGTTGATTGGATCGAGTATGACAATGACTTCCTTCTGGCTGCCTAGTGGGGTGCTGAAATGAACCACGGCGAAATGGCGGTCCTGGTCAAGGGCATTGCTCCGGTCCTGCGTGATGCGATTGTCCGGGCGGTGCAGCCGGTCGCTGACAGGTTGAGGCAGCTGGAACTCCGGGAGTTGCCGGAAGGCCCGCCAGGTAAGGATGGGCAGGACGGGCTTGGGTTCGACGACATGGATGTCTGCGTTCTGGAAGACGATCGCACCATCGAGATCAGCTTTAGGCGCGGGGATGAGGAGAAGGTCTTCACCCTCAAATGGCCCACGGTTCTCGATAGGGGGCCGTTCAAGGTCGAGCGCGAGCTTCCGTATGAACCGGGCGATGGAGTGACTTGGGGCGGGCAGTTCTACATCTGCAATGAGCAGACCAATGAGAAGCCTGACCTGAGCAAGGACGGAAAGCCGTGGCGGCTGGCGGTTCGCAAGGGCCGCGACGGCAAGGACGCGAAAATTGGCTGAGCCGATCACCCTGACGGAGGCCAAGGCGCAATGCCAGATGGCCGACGACAGCACGCAGGACACGTTCATTACCTCGCTGATCGCGCCGGCAAGGGCGTATGTCGAACGCTGCACGCGGCGGCTGTTCGTCAGCGGGACAAGGATCGAGATGTTCACGCGTTGGGGCGACTATCTGGAGATTTGGCGGACGCCCATCACCAGTATCACCTCGGTCAAATACTCGACCACGAGTGATCCGACCGATGATGCGACATACACCGGTTTTGTTACCAACCTCGGATTCCCGGTCAGGATCAGTCCTGGCATTGATGATGCATTTCCAGACCTCGTAACCGGCGGGACGATCACGGTCACTTATGCGGCTGGGGCCGTTGACTCATCCAGCGAGGAATATCTGATCGGCAAGCGAGCCATGCTTTTGCTGATCGGCTTCTGGTTCGATAACCGCGGCGAGATTGCCATCGACAAGGATACCAAGTTCGCGGTCGACTGCATTCTCGACGAGCTTAGCCCGGTATCGGCCTACTGATGATCAGCCAGCGCACGGAACTGATCGTCTTCCAGCGGGGAACGCCAAGCGAGGATGAGCACGGCGGACAGACGCTAAGCTGGGCTACCTATGCCACTAGGAGGGCAAGGATTCGCTTCGGAACCGCCGAGGAAAAGCGCGAGGCAGCGCAAACAGGCGGGCACCAGACGGCCACCTTCGAATGCGAGCGTTCGGCTACTCTGGATGCGGTCACTTTGAAGGATCGGATTTCGTATCTCGGTTCGGCTTGGGACTTGGCGGAAACTGCTCCGTTGGATCGCAGGACGATCCGCTTCACGGGAGTACGCAAGCTGTGAGCGTCACCGCGAAGGTCGAGTGGCTGAAAGGCTCCGATCAGGCCCTCGCTGAAGTTGGCAAGAAGTCGACGCAGAAGAACATTCTGATCCGGACGCTGAAGAAAGCCGCGAAGCCGATCGACGATATGGCATCCTCGCTTGCCCCGAAGGAAACCGGGCGGCTGCAAGTGTCGATCATCACGGGAACGAAGCTGACCCGCTCGCAGAGGTCTTCGGCATACAAGGCGGGCAAGCTGGGGGTCGCGGAGGTTCATGTCGGGACTGCGTTGAGCAGGGGTCTTTATCAGGAATACGGGACCATCAAGATGCCCGCCCACCCGTTCATGCGGCCGGCGTGGGATGCCAACAAGGCCAATGCCGAAAAGATCATCGGCACCGAGCTCTGGGTGGAAATCAAGAAGGCTGCTGATCGAGCGGCGCGGAAGCGAGCGAAGGTCTAATGGACTGGCAAGGTGCGATGCTGGCCCGCCTCCGGGCGGCGAGCCCGGTGACTGCGCTCATCAGCACCAAGAGTTATTGGGAAGCGGCACCGCAGGGCGTGGCTAGACCTTACGTCACGCTGTTGGATGTAACCCAGCTTAGGCCGCAGACGCTCAATGGCTGGGACTTGGAAGCGGCTCGGGTTCAGATCGATGTCTGGGCCGACACCTACACTTCTAAGAACAACATCATGGAAGCTGTTCTCACGGCCTTGGTGCCGGGCGGCAGTTCCAACGGCCACGTATTCCAGCGGGCGGAAATTGAAGGCCCGCGCGACATCCCCGAGCGGGACGGGGAAACCATCATTTTCCGCAAGACGGCAGACCTGATCATCCATCACGCCTGAAGGAGGGCTCAATGGCCACTGAAGCACGCATCGGCTGGGGGGGTAAGTTTTACGTCTCCACCGACAACACAGAGGCGAATCTCGTCCAGCTTGGCGAGGTCCGCGAGTGCGGTTTTCCGCAAGAGGATGTCGACGAGCATGAGGTCACGCACCTCCAGTCGCCGAACCGCCGCAAGGAGTTCATCGCCGGCCTTCGGGACGGTGGCGAGTTCACGGCCAGCCTCAACTATGCTCCAGGATCGGCTACGGACCTGTTGCTGACCGCTGCCCTTGAGGCCGGCACGACGCGCAAGATCAGGATCGTCGTTCCCGACGACTCCGGGACCGGCGCCGCGGACTGGAACATTGTCACGTCGGCCTTCGTCAAGAAGTACGCGCCCGACAACATGGAGCCGAACGCGCCGATCGTCGCGACTGCGACCTTCCGCGTTACCGGCGCATCCGAGCAGGGAGCTGGAGCATCCGGCTCGTGAGTCTCGTAGCCTTCAGCGAGGAAGAACAGGTTGCCGATGCGTTTGGCCAGAATTGGACAATGCGCCTCGATTTCCATTCGATCACGGTAATCGAGGGCGACACCCAAATGCGGATGCCCGAAGTCGTCGCGCACATTCGTTGCGGGGCGCCTGGGCATTCGCTTCTGGCGCGTGTTTTGTGGGCGTTGTTCCGGGAGCACCACTCTGAAGTAGACGTAAACCAATGCCTTGCGATCGTGATGGACCAAGGCAAGGACGGAGCGAAGTTCGGCTTCGCGCTCGATGCCCTTCTTGAGCGCGCATTTCCTCTGCCAGCGGAGGATAGGAAGCCAAAAAACCCTCCGAAACAGAGTGGTCGGTCGAAGAGTTCCGTCGCCGCTGGATAGAGGCCGGGTTCGATCCGGACAAGTTCTGGCGGGAGACACCCCGCACCTTCGTCAACGCTATGGAAGGGGCTGCGCTGGCTGCCAAGCGGGCCTTCGAGTTGGCGCTGGTGACGGCGTACCACACTGAAGCGTTCGCCCGGCAGAAGAGGCTAAAGAGCCTGTCATCATATTTGGCTGAGCCGAAGGCGCATTCGTCCCACGCCCACGCTGTCGCCTTCTTCCACCGGCTGAAGGCCCGCGGCGTTCCTGTGGAAATCACCCGGCATTGATGGAGCACGCATGGCTGGAGCCCTGATCGGCGCGCTTCGCGTCTCGTTATCTGCCGAGACTTCCGCCTTCGAAGCGGGGATGAAGCGCTCGCAGCGCCAAGCTGCGAACACGGCGAAGTCTATCCAGGGTTCGTTCTCCGGGCTCAAGGGTGTTCTCGGTGCCGGGCTTGCAGGATTTATCGGCGCGCTGAGCGTTGGTGCGCTGCTCCGTGCCAGCAAGGCTGCGCTGGACTACGCGGGGTCACTTGCCGAGGTCGCTCAACAGGTCGGCGTCACGGCTCGCGACTTGCAAGTTCTTCGCTTCGCTGGAGGCCAAGTCGGCATCAGCACCGAGCAGATGGACAAGGCTCTCCAGAAGTTCACGAAGTCTCTCGGTGACGCTCGCAACGGTTCGGCTGAAGCGATCAAAACGTTCAAGGCGCTCGGCTTCACCGATCAGGACATCAAGAGGCTTGACGCACACGAGGCGCTGTTAAAGACCGCAGACGGACTTGAAAAGGTTGGCGACAGGGCCTCTCGCGCGTCTCCGGAAGTCCGCTTGTTCGGCAAGGCTGGCCAGCAACTGGACACGCTCCTTTCCCAAGGATCGAGGGGGATCAACGAACTCGCCGACGCTGCCGAGAAGTTGGGCATCGTTCTTTCCGATGAGCAAATTCGGAATGCCGACCGCACCGCCGACAAGATCGAAGCTCTAAAGACGGTTCTTAGCGCGAACATCGCGTCGGCTGTTGCGGACAATGCCGAAGGTATCTTTACGCTCGTCAACGCCTTGGCGCAGCTGGTGTCCATCATCCCCAAGGCGATCCAGGGGTGGAAGGCGTTCTTTGCTGTTACGGCCACTGCCGCAAACGCGATGGCGCATTTGGAAAATCCTGTCACCGCGCTTCAGCGGCTTGGCGCCAAGCAGAACAACGCCAGTCTAGCATCTCGCTTTGCGGCTGACCGCGCAGCGATAGCGATGAAGAAGGCCGGCACCGGGAGCGGTCTTCCCAATTTCCTAGCGAGCGGTGGTGGAGGCAGGAAAGCCAGAGAAGACCACAGCGCCGAAAAGGCTCTGCGCGAGGCGTTCCAGTTCGACCAGGAAGTCCGCCGGGCGAATATCGACATTCTCAACGCCAAGAAGGACTTGGCTGCCGACTACACCGAGCAAACCTCGATCAGCATTCAGATCCTAGACGCGGAGCGAGCGGCTTACGTTGCCGAACTCCAATATCAGGTAGCCGCCAAGGAGAAGACCTCGGCACAAGCGGCCCAGCTTCAGGCTGCGTATGATTCCAAGGATGCTCTGGAGCGCAAGGCCCTTCTTGATGAGGAAGAGGCGAAGCGCGCTGAAGAGTTTCAGACGCTGCGGCAGCACGATTTCGACCGCCAGCGCGACTTGCTTGAGGCGCGGTCAGACATTGCGGAGACCGCATCCGAGCGGCGGAAGATCGAGCTTGAGCTTTTGCGGATCGCCTATGAGCAGAAGAAGCAGGCGCTTCAGAACATCATCGAGACGAGCAAGAGCTTTCAGGAGATCGAGGACGCTAGGCGTGATCTGGAGAACCTGAAAAAGACGCAGCCGCTGGCCCAACAGAGTGTGCTGCAAAACACCCAAGGGCCATTGGAGCAGTTCTTCTCGACCGTCCCCAAGACCGCCGCCGAAGCGCAGGAGGCGATGGAGCGGCTTCAGGTCATGGGCATCGACGGTGCGATCAATTCCATTGTCGCTCTGACCGATGGATTCCAGAGTTTCCGCGACACCGCGATAAGCGCGATCAAACAGGTCATTGCCGAGCTCCTGCGGATGCAGCTCATGAAGCTGGCGCTGAACCTGTTCGGCTCTGCTGTGGGCGGCTTCAATTCGGCCGGGCTTGTGTCGGGCAACTTGTCCGCGCTCTCGGCCAGTGGTGGTATTGCGCTTGGTTCAAGTGGTGGTGGCTTGCTCCCTCGGGCACACGGCGGTTCTGTCATCAGGGGTCATGGCTATTTGATTGGCGAGCGTGGCCCGGAAATCTTTATGCCGAAGCTGTCCGGTTCGATCATCCCGAGCAGCAGCATTGCATTTGGCAACGACAATAAGGCGATGCGCGGCGGCGACTTCCATTTCAACGTCAACGTCAATGGGTCGGTGACTGATGCCGAAGCGAGGCGGACTGGAATGCAAATAGCGGCCGGCTTCCAAAGCCGCATGGCAATGGCGAGCAGCAAGGGGATTGCGGGCAATGGCTGATCTTTCGATTACTGCCGCCAGCGTCATTTCCGGTTCTGGATCGACGAAGGTTCTAGGAATTGCTGGCGCGACGATCACCGCCGGCAAGACCGTTTATCTCGACACAGCGGACGACAAATATAAGCTGGCCGACTGCGATAGTGCGACTGCGGCGGTTCGTTCTCCAGCGGGGATCGCGTTGAATGGTGCATCGGACGGCCAGCCGCTTGTCGTTCATACGGATGGCCCGATTACCATAGGCGCCACACTAGTGCCGGGCGTTGCCTATTACCTGTCGCCGAATCCGGGCGGCATCTGTGCCGTGGCAGATGTCTTAAGCGGAGACCACACGATCATTCTCGGCATGGCCACCTCGTCCACCGTGCTCGATGTCAACATTCAAGAGTCAGGCGTCGCGATCTAATGCATATCGCCGAGCAGCTGACCGAGAACATCGAGATCGGGGCGGTACGCATTGACGACCAAGAGGGCCTGGAAGTCGTCACGACGGATAGCAGCAAGGAAGTGCGTAATTCTCGCGTCGAGAAAGAGCCGCGATATTGGGAAGTTTCCGTTCCTATGGCCGACATCGAAAGCGATGAGACAGAGGATTACGATTCAGTCCGGAATATGTGGAGGATAACCGAACGGGGGCTCCATACCTTCGATTTCAAGTGCTTCGTGGACAACGAAATCTGTAAGGTCCGCTTTGCGTCGCGTCGTACCATTACCGCTCCAGCCGGGCATCTACGGCACATCGACACATTCACCCTGAAAGAGGCTATCGGTGAGTAGGACGCTTAGCGCGGCCCTCGCCACCCACATCGCAACCCGTTCGCACACTCGCTGCAATATGCTTCTGCTCGACCTAGTTGACGGTACGACCATCGGGATCACCGACCACGACAGTGATCTCATTTATGACATCGGCGACGGGGCTGAAACCTACAGCTCGGACACGGGCATCTTCACATCGAACGTCGCTCTGGCTTGCGGGCTTGAGGCCGACAACTACGAAGTCTCGGGCCCCATCAACGACACCTTCACGATTGCCGGTATTCTCGGGGGACGGTTCAACAACGCCCGCGCCCGCCTGTTCCAAGTGAACTGGAAGAACCTTGCGGACGGCGCGATCAAGCTGATGGCCGGCGATGTCCGGGAAGCGCGGATCGAGGGTGGCAAGTTCACGCTCGAAATCCGGTCGGATGTTGACCGCTACAACCAGACGGTCGGACGGACGATCACGAACCAATGCTGGAAGGACTTCGCGGACGGAGTGTTTTGCACGGCGACGGCGACAGAGATCGTCGGGACGGTGGTAGCGGTAAACGACGCGCTGCACATCCAGGTCAGTTACACGGGGTCGTATGCCGATGATTTCTTCAACCTCGGCACGCTGATTGGGCTCACCGGAGCGAACGCGGGAACGACTGTCGAGATTGAGGACTGGGATCAGGTGAGTGCGGGCATTGCTAACTTAGTCCTGTTCTCTCCGCTCGCCGAAGAGCCGCCTTTGGGCGACACGTTCACCGTCCGCAATGGCTGCTCGAAGCTACGGATGTCTGACGTGGTGGGCGTGCCGACATGCAAGACGTACAGCAATGTGCTGGAGTTTGGTGGATATCCCGAAGTTCCGGGATCGGACCAGGTTTTGAGGACTGCATTCCCGGGGCAGGGCAATGGCTAGGGGTGATTTGGTCGCGGCCGAGTTACCGAAGTGGGACCGGACGCCGTTTCATCCTCACGCGAAGGCCAAGGGTGCCGGTTGCGATTGCAAGGGCCTGCTGTGGGGCGTGGCCGAGGAGTTGGGTTTCCCCGAGGCCCAGTCCGAATACGCCCGCGCGCTGGATTACAACCTGTCGAAGCGAGACGGCGTTCCTGCCGAGCGATTGAGGGAGGGTTTCTCGAAGCTGTTCCGCAAGGTGGATACCCCAAGGCCCGGAGACATTCTCTTGTGCAGCTGGGACGGCAAGCCGGGCCACATCGCAATCTATGCCGGGAATGATCGAGCGTGGAGCTCGTTGCCGACCAGCGGAGTGAGGCAGCGGCCATTGAGGGTGCTGCTCCACCACTTTCCGCTGGATAGCATCTGGAGATGGAAATAAATGCCCATCCCCAAGCTAATCGTCGCGGTTGCCCTGACCGCCGCCCAGATCGCCTTGGGCATGGCGCGGAAGATCAAGGGGCCGCGGCTCGAAGACTTATCCGTATCGCTGGCGGACTATGGAACGCCGATACCGCGCTTCTGGGGCAAGCGTCGCCTCCAACCTCAAATCATCTGGGCCGAGCATCTGCGCGAAAAGAAGACCACATCGAAGACCAAGGGCGGCAAGTTTCAGGAATACAAATATTACGGCACTTGGGCGATGCTCATTTGCGACCACGAGATCGATTCCGTCTCGCGGATATGGCTCGACAAGCACCTCGTTTATGATCGGACGACGACCGGACCTATTTCAATCGGATCATTCTTCGCCAATCGCGATGGTGTCAAGCTACGGCAGGGTAAGAACTATCGCGTATATGACGGGACGCAGACGGTCCCCGATCCGAGGATGGAGGATTGGTGCGAGGATCGGTACGGAGCCGATACATGCCCAGCTTACACCGGGTCCGCTTACATTGTCTTCGAGGAAGTGCCGCTTGAGAAATTCGGCAACCGCATTCCTCAGGTTACAGTTGAGGCGATCAACAACGAGGTCGATAACTTCCCCTATGAGGTGATCGACCTTGAGGGGCCGTTTGCTAGTCCGCAATTCTCGACGGACGGCGTGACAGTCTACAATCTTAGCGTTTCCGAATTTCAGAAGATCGACGTTCCGACACGCTCGGTTCTCGGCGCCAATTTCTTGCAGACTGCGGGTGCCGGTCCTTACGCGGTCACGCCGAACGGGCTTTTCGCGACCAACGGCCTTGGAACGGCCATCTACTTCATCACGTTCGACGGCTTCTCGACCGACACGGGGGTTGTGACCGCAGGGTGGAGCGGGGTCCACTATGCGGGGGGCAAAATCCTGCTTTCCCCTGGCAGCTTTGTCGGGATGTCGGTTGGCGTTTACGCTGGCGGCACGACGCTTACTGCCGTATCTACGAACCACCTTCCGAGCCACTTCTTCACGAGTACGGAAGGGGACGCAATCGGGGTCGGGACGACCTCGGGCAACGTGCTTTCGATTGGCCCGGCCCTCGGCTCGGCGACGCTGAACGATACTAGTGCGTACAGCACCTCGGGAGAGGCTTTCGGATTCGACTCCGGTGCCAATTACATCGTGCTTCAGGACGATCACCTGTTCCTGATTGACAAGATTACATATACGATCGTCAGTGCAGTTTCGGGGGTTTCGACGACAATTCCGTGGAGTACGTTCCAAGCTATCCCTGCGGGGGCGGACACGTTCTGGGTCGGGCGTTCGGAATACAAGTCAAGCGACCTCTCGACCATCAGGACGATTGATCCCACCGACTGGGCGGTTCCGGGCGGCTTGGGCGAGGTCGGTTCTCCGCTCTATGACGCAGTAAATCATGCCCTGCTTAGCGGGACCACATCGCTCGATCCGAAATTGATCGTTCGCTATCTTGATCGCATCGATTCCGATGGCGTCCAGCTCAAGGAAGTGGTTGACGACGTTTCGGGCTGGTGCGGGCTGACGACACAGGACTCGACCGCCCTAACCCAAACCGTACTCGGATATTCAGTTACTCAAGGCACGGGCAAGGACATGCTTGCGCCCCTGCTGGACATCCACGATGTCGATCCGCGGCCTCACGACTTCTCGATCCAGTTCGTCAATCGCGGGGCGTCTGCTTCGGGGACACTTCTGACAGCGGATTTCGTCAAGAACGATCCACGCTATTCGATCACGGTCCAGCAGGACACGGACCTTCCCCGAAGGCTGACCTACAACTTCGCCGACGAGGGCAAGGATCAACAGACCAATACCGTTATCTCCCAACGTCCGTTGGATGCGACGGACTCGACCCGCGAAGAGACGATTGATCTTTCCACTTATGTCGATACCCCGGACGGAGCTCAACAGAAGGCCGACCGCTACTTCCGGCGCCTGTGGAATAGCCGGGAGCGGCCGAAGAACGCGCTGACCCATCAGGCGCTGGCTCTTGAGCCGGCCGATGTGACGACACTGAATCTGGATGGAGTGACCCGCCACGTTCGGCTTGAGAAGCTAACCATCACCCCGACCACCGTGGAATGTGAATGGGTCCGGGACGAGGTTACGCTGTCTCTGCTCAACGGCCGTACGGGCGGGACGATGGACGGCCGCGATCCGGAGACGCTTTACATCCCCGGTCCTACGAAGGGTTTCATTCTCGACGCTCCGCTGGTCCAGGACGCAGACAACGACGTTAACCCGATCCTCTACTATGCGGCCGGGGGCTACACCCCGACATGGCCGGGAGCCGCCATTTACCGCGGCGACGACGGGACGTTCGACGACTTGTACGGATATGTCGAAAGCACGTCCGGCGCGACCTTCGGCATGGCGACGGAAGTTCTGGACACTGCCGATCCTAACCTGTGGGATCGAGGGAACACGGTCGAGGTCCAGGTCTACGGGATGCTGACCAACGCGACGGAAGCCGAGATTAACGAAGACCCGACGCTGAACCTTTGCGCCCTCGGCGATGACGATCGCTGGGAATATCTCAACTTCACCACGGCCACCCTCACGGGAACAAGTGGACTAGCGAACGTCTATACGCTCTCGGGCTTCAAGCGAGGGCGCAGGGGCACCGAGGGCAACGTCGGCAACCATGCGGAGGGAGATCAGTTCCTCGTCCTCTCTGCCGCGGTTCCGACCGAGATTGGAACCGACGAGATCGGCAACAACATGGCGTTCAAGGCGCAGACGCCGGGACGGAATGTGGACGGGGCGACGGAGATCGACCTGACTTACGACGGCAATTCGCTGAAGCCTTACGCCCCCGCTCGATTGAAGACTTATTATGACGGCACCGATCTTCAATGCACGATCATCCGCCGCACTCGGGTCGGCGGGGCGTGGACGGGCGGCTCGACAATCCCGCTGGCCGAAAACTCGGAAGACTATGAGGTGGACGTTTACAATGGATCGACGCTCAAGCGGACGATCACGGTAAGCGACGCCAACACGTTCACCTATACCTCGGCGATGGCGGCTGCGGACGGGATCACCCTCCCGGCTCTTCCGACGTTCAATGTCTATCAGATGAGCGACACAGCGGGCCGCGGCTTCGCCCTCGCAGCATAAGGAAACTGCATGACGACTACGCCACGCGGCTCGCCCGAGCTCGCGCTCTCACAGTCCGTGCCTGAAACGACTGTCAATGAGCAGATCAGGCGTACCGAGGGCGGCGCTGGGCGTTATCCGATTGCTGATCGGGTGACGGCACCGCCGGGATCGTGTGTCGATGGCGCCCAATACATCATCATCTCCACCGCCACGGGGGCGTTCACGGGCAAGGAAAAGCAGATCGCGCAGGCGGTCGGGATCAATGCCTCGAATGGGTGGAATTATCGAGTTCTCGGAACGCTTGACGAGGGCGTTGTCGGCTACGTCCAAGACGAGGACGTTGAGTATCGCTGGAGCGGGACCGCCTGGGGTGCGCTTAGCTCGGGAGGCGGAGATGTCGTCGGTCCAAGCTCTGCGGTAGACAATCACGTTGCCGTTTTCGACGGGGCCACCGGCAAGCTGATTAAGGATGGCGGCGTTGTGCTGTTCGCCAACGGGGCGAACGTCACTCCCGCAGCAGCGCCAGCGACTACCGCAGTCGGCTACCTTGGATGTCCACAGAACACGCAAAACGGCACCTACACCACCGTCATGGGTGACGCCGGCAAGCACATCTACCACACGTCCGGATCGGCGCATACTTGGACGATCGATAGCAACGCCAACGTAGCCTACCCAATCGGGACCATTCTCACCTTTATCAACGAGAATGGTGGGGGTGTTGTCACTCTGGCGATCACGTCCGACACGCTGCGCTGGGGGTCTTCGACCGGTTCGCGTTCATTGGCAGCAAACGGGACGGCGACCGCGATCAAGGTTGCCTCGACGACTTGGCGCCTGACCGGGGACGGCATCACTTGAGCGGCGCGCTTACGCGAATGCTGGGACGGTCAGCGGCAGCGGGCGCCGCCTTCGATCCGGCATCCCTGTTCACGGGCGGAGTCGCTGGAGCCTTTTACGATATCTCGGACATTAACACGCTATGGAAGGACACTGCGGGAACGTCGCCAGTTACGGCGGACGGCGATATCGTTAAGCGCGTGGACGACAAATCGGGCAACGGTAACCACCTCACCGAGGCAACCAACGGCCCGACCTACAAAGTGTCCGGCGGCGTGAAGTGGCTGGAGTTCGACGGTAGCAATGACAAGCTTCGCGCTACTTTCACGATGGGGACCACCTGGGACCGAGTTTCCGCCGTTCGGGTCACTGGAGGCTCGTTCCCTAAGCAGATGTTCGGTGGCGTTACGGCCAACGAGTGCCTCTATGTCGACGGCGCTGTTGGACTGACGATGTTCAACGGGTCGGCGAATGGTCCCGACGCGGCAACGTCGGCCGGGACTGATTACGTCTTTACAGAACGGTGGGCGGCAACCTGTCAGCTTGCCAAGGACAACAATTCGTATGACTCGACTCCGACAATCGCTGCGGTAAATCCGGGGGGCCTGACGCTGGCCGCAAGCAGTTCGAGCGGAGACTTTTTAGGCTACCGCTTTCACGGCATGGTGATGATAAACGCCGCCCAGTCAGGGGGTGATATCGCATCCCTGCGGACGTTCATGGCCGCGCTGCAAGGAAGGTCGCTTTGAGGGCGGAGCCGAAGCCCCGCCCTCGGTAAGCAATTACGGGCAGTCAGTAGCGGTCGCGGACGAGCCGGCGCTGATGCAATTCGAGGCTTTCTTCATTGAGTTACTGATGGTGCCTCCGAGAGTAACAGCGGCGAGCGCAATAGCGCCGCCGATGATTGCCAGGATAAGCGCATACTCGGCCGCAGAGGCGCCCGATTCATCGCGCAGCAGTTTGATAAGCATTGCCGGTCTCCTTACGGGCAGTCGGTCGCGGTGGCCGACGAACCCTTGGAAATGCAGTTGGCCGCCTTCTTCATGCTATTGCTGATCGTTCCGCCAAGCGTCACGGCAGCAAGGGCGATTGCCCCGCCGACAATGGCGAGGATGAGCGCATATTCAGCGGCCGAGGCCCCGGAATCGTCGCTCAAGAGGTTAAGAAATGTCTTCATGAAAACCATCCTTCCCAAGATGGTCGGCGAGCTAAGCTGTTGAGAATCGGCCCCCCGACGAGGCTAGGGGTGAACTTTCGTTAACGGGGAGTCAACCGGGGAGGTTAACGAGCCGTCCTGAATCGAGACAGGCGACGGTGAACGAACCGTAGCGCGAAGACCAGGCCAACCATCGGAATAGCGAAGGCCACGAACGTCACGAGGATCACGACGGCCATGGTGCCGGGCGGATAGTCGCCGATGCTCACCAGCTCGGGCAGCAGCCGATCATTCCAGAAGGGGATCAGCGACCTTCCCACGATTACGAAGCGCCAGAGCTCGAAGGCCAGGAAGGCGACAGCAGCAACTTTGATCCAGCGCTTCACAGGCCCTCCATTCGGGCCGCGCCGGCAGGGGAATGGTACCAGCCCTGCCAACGCGGCCCCTTGAGCAACCCGCAGCCGTGAAATCGGGAAGGCGGCGCGAGGTTGAGACATCATAAGCGCCGTTAAACAAACGTTCAACCCAGAAGGAGAAGCGCGATGCAGCAAGAACCTGACCAGAAACCCGCCGTGCCCCCGGCCGACCCGCCGGCCGACGCGCCGGGGCAGGATAAGCCATCACCGCAGGACGGTGGCTCCGGCGACCCTCCCCCGCCGCCGAAGCACTAAAATGTCTACCCCGCATCTCATCATGTGGGTGATAGTCGCGCTCGTTGGGTTCCCGGCTGCGGTCAGGAACCCAACGGCGCTAGGGCTAGTGTGCGCCTGGCTTGCAGGCGAGATCACATGGCTGGCGACAGGCAACAACCTTCCTTTGTCCGTCTACATCGTGGCCGACATTGCCGTGATGACGGTGATCTTCGCCAAAGCGATCGTTCGCGCAGGGCCGAAACTTTATCCGACAATCTGGCTCCAGCTTAAATGCATGTTCCTCGATCTCACCGTATGGGATCGGTTTATCGCTGGGCTATTCCTGTTCGGGGCATGGCCGGTCTATGCCAGCGGCATCCATCCTTATTACCAATGGTGGGCGCTCTACTACATCACGATCGGCCAATTCATCTTCGCGACCATGGAGCCGTTAGTGAACCGGCATCTCCGCCGCAAAGCCAAGCGGCATGGCGAACAGAACAACGTCCTCCATTTTGCTCCAGCCTACAGCAGACGAGTTAAGCGTTACTTCGGTGCCGAACCGCCGCCCTCGCATTCGGTCGAGCAGCATTCGAGGGCCGAGGGCCATGGGTAATGGCCTTAGCCAACTCCTCATCCCGGTTGCGGTCGCGGTCAACACTTCCGCCGTCCTCTTGCTCGTCGTCCGCATGTGGAACGGAGCCCCGGCGATGTTCGCCCAGTGGATCGCATACAAGCGCGCCAAGTCGGAGGAAAAATCCGCAGACTGGGGCCGCATTCGCCACGAGCGCGACGTTGCCACCGAGGCGGCCAAGGTTGCCCGCGAAGAAATCGACATGTTGCGGGACAAGCTGGCCGAGCGCGACCAGCGTATCGCCATGCTGATAGGCGAAAACGCCCGGCTCCAAGGAATCCAGCAGGGCTTTGGAGAATGGCGCAATATCCAGACTGTCTTGGAGGCCGCCAAGCGGCTGGCCGATAACGGCAAGCAAGGCAGCGGGGACGGCGAATGATCCCCCTCTTCCTCCTCCCGCTGGCCGTAGCACCCCTCACCGACGCCGAGATGATCGAGCGCATTCCCCTGCCGCCAATCCGGTTCCGGGGCGATGTGACCCTTATCGTGCATTTCGTGGAGCCATCGAAGCTCTACGCCTTGTGCGGGAGGGCTGTCGAAGTCGGCAAGACCTTGCTGGGGTGCGCTAGCGTCGGCGGACAGGAGATGTGGGTCTCCAATTCGTGCCTGTCGCTTGAGCAGCTTTACGCGAAAGAGCTCTGTCATGAGGCAGCTCACGCTCAGCCTCATGGCTGGCCAGCGGATCACGGGCCATGAGCGACATCGTTCCTCGGCCGGACCCGACCGTCCTCACGACCGAGGCCCTTCACCGAGAGATCGCGGCGCTTCGAGAAGCGGTTAGCGGCGAAGCACTGGCGGCGCGCGAGCTTGTCGAGGAGCAGTTCAGGGGCGTTCAAACGCAGTTCGACTTGATCGAGCGCGCGAACGAAAAGCTGGGCGTAGCCGATAAGACAGCGCTCGCCGCCGCCCTTGAGGCACAGAAGGCGGCAGCCGCTCAAGCGCACGCGTCATTGGTGGCCGCGATTGAAAAAATGGAAAGCGGCTTCACCAAGCAGATCGACGGTGTTGCCGCTAAAATCGTGTCGTCTGTCGCGACAATCGGCGGCTCACTCGACGATCTTCGCGGCCGTCTGGATCGCGGCGAGGGCACCGTCACCGGCAGCGACAAGACGAAGAGCGACAGCCGCTCCAATGTCGGGATGATCGTCGGCATCGTCATGGCGGCTTTCGGCTTCCTGTCGCTGCTCATCACGATTGCCGTATTCGCCATGAGGTTCGGGTCATGACCCGCCGCATCAACGCCGCTGGCCTCGCGCTTATCAAGGAGTTCGAGGGCTTATACGAAGCGCCCGCCAGAATCTCGGACGCGCCGGACGCGGGGCTTTCTATACGGCGCCGTCGCCGCTTCCTCAACCGACCATCCATCAAAGACGCGCTGGTTAAAGGTGCGAGCAGGAATCCCGTTGTCTTTCGCTACCAAAGGCGCAGGGCGGCCGTCAGGCATCTTGCGGACGAAACGCCGATTGTTCGACTGAACGGTGGCGTCTGCCCAAGTGCAATTGCCCGGCTCATATCCTCCGTTCACATCCTCGCGTTCGATAGACAGGTCTTTGCGGTAGCCGTTGGCGAGAGCCCAATCGCGGAACGGCTCAAAGCTGCTCCATTGCTGGCAGACACAGATACCGCGACCTCCGTAGTTAGGATCGCCGCTGTTGCATCTGGCCTGGATCAGCTTCCAGATGTTGTAGAGCCGCGTCCCGGACGCTCCGTGCCTACGATTTTTCGCGCCGGTTATCTCCGCTCGCAAGCACCCGCACGATTTCGATTTCCCTTGGCGGAGATCGGCACCCATCACCACCGCCGTTCTTCCGCAATCGCAGCGGCAAAGCCAAAGCGCTCCGCCACGGGGCGCATTCCCCGCCTGCCGCAGCACCATCCAGCGTTCGAAGCGCTTTCCGGCAAGGTCGATGAGGCGAGCGTTTTTAGCCATTCCAAAGCTTACAATGAAATTGTTGGGGAGGCAATCTGTTATGGCTAACGCAATCTGGCTCGCCGAAGTCTTGGAAGCGGCCGGCTGCAAGACCGTCGAGCTGGCGGGCTGGCAGACCCGAGGCCGAGCCGAAATGGGCGTCGTCAAGGGCGTCCTCTGCCACCACACCGCAGGATCGAAGACCGGCAATGCGCCGAGCCTGAAGCTGATCGTCGGCGGGAGGCCCGACCTCCCCGGCCCGCTGTCTCACCTTCACCTTGCCCGCGACGGCACGTTCACCGTGATCGCAGCCGGGCGATGCAACCATGCTGGTCCCGGTTCGTGGCGCGGCGTCACGACCGGCAATTCCAACTTCATTGGGATTGAGGCCGAGAATGCCGGGGACGGCACCGATCCTTGGCCCGACGTTCAGATGGAGGCCTACGCCCGAGGCGTGGCGGCGATCCTGAGGCACATCGGGGCGCCCGCAGGCATGTGCGCCGGGCACAAGGAATATGCGCTTCCTCCGGGCCGGAAGATCGACCCATCGTTCAACATGACCGCCTTTCGCGAGAAGGTGGCGGCGTTCATGGCATGAAGCAGTTCCGCCGCATCCTCCGCTGGATCGCCACGCGCCTCAAGGACGTGTTTTACGACACCGACAACGAGCATTTGGACGGTGCGCGCGTCATCGCCTACGTCGCGATCCTGTCCGAGCTGTGGGCGGTCAAGCACAACATGCAGCTCAAGCAGCCCATCGACCTGGGGCCGGGCGGTCTTGGCGGCGGACTGACGGGCATCCTCGGTGCTGCGGCAGGCTTCCTCGCAGCCAAGGCGTGGTCGAAGAAGAAGAACCGCGAGAGCGCGGCCATCGCCCAGAACGTGACCGTCGCCAAAGAGGCCGGCGAGAACGTGGTCGAGGTAGCTCCGCCGCCGGTGAAGAAGCCGTGACCATGCACACCCATCCGGCGTGGCGCTGCCCATTCTGCGGAAGCGCGTCGATTTGGGCATGGTGGCGGTGGCTCACGCTCGGCACGAACAAGCTCCACGCCTGCAGGCCCAAGCCATGAAGCGCGCCTTCGCCGTCATTCTGCTCATCGCTGCCGGAGTAGCGCTGTGTGCCTATTGGCGGGGCGAGCAGCAAGCCCAGATGTTGCCGCTGGTCCACGCCTCCGCAGCCGACGACAGCCGCCTCTACGCGCTCTGCCCAACCATCGTCCCCTGGCAGGCACCCAAGTACGTCAAGGAGCACAAGGCGTGAGGCTGACCGAGCTAGAGCCCGAATGGGTCACTGATGGCTGGGCGAAGGGCTTTCGACGCACAGACGACTTCGCTGAAGCGCAAGGCATCCTATTCGCTTGCCCGCATCACTTCACGAAAAACGGCGGTCTGATCGGCACGCACAGCATCCTCGTGTGGTTCAAAGATCGCGAGGTTCCTGAGGATTGCGAGCCGAAATATCGGTGGTCGGCTAGCGGCACCTCATTCGACGACCTCACGCTCACGCCGTCAATCAACCTTCAGGTCGGAGGCGACACCGACGAATGGCACGGCTTTATCACGAACGGAGAAGTCACATGATTACCCCCGGAAGCTACTGGAAGCACCGCACCGACGACTACGAGGTCCAGGTCGAACCCGACGAGGATCTGGTCGACAAGGCCCCGAGCGACGCCACTTGGCATTCGGCGATCGCCTACCGCCGGACAGATCAGGACGACGGCCCCAAGTACGTCCGCCGCATCGACGACTTCCTCGCCAAGTTCGAGCAGGTCTTGCAGGACGAGGGCGATGTTCAAGCTGCGTAACCTGTCCGCCCGCGTCATCGGCCTGATCGTCGGCGGGGTCGTGCTGGTCGTCGTCGTCCTGCTGCTTCTGAACCAATGCTCCTCGACCAAGACGGCGAAGAAGCAGGCCGAGGTTTCAGCGGGTCAGGCCGGCGCTTCAATCGGATCTGGCGCCGAAGCGGTCAACACCGCCGCCAACGTCATGGCGAGCGACGATGCGACCGATGCCCAGGTGGCTCAGGCCAAAGCCGAGATCGCCGCCGCAGCCAAGGGGCAGAAGGGAGCCGCGGCAAAGCGCGCTGCGTGCCGATTTAAGGCGTATCGCGATACTCCGGCATGTCAGGAGCCAAAACCATGAAAACGCGCTGTGTGGCCATCCTAGGCGCTCTGGCGGCACTTTCGGGCTGCGCTACCTTCGGCTCGGCGCCGGTCTATGGCGAGATTCCCGAATGCGAGCGGCTGATCCCCGAGAGCCTGAAGGCTCCTGTCCCCGGTGTCCCCATCCCCGAGAGCGAGGAAGCCGAACCCTGGATGCAGGCGTTCGTCGGGCAAACCGGCGCTCTGGACAAAGCAAATGAGCGCGCGCCGGCGATCGATCATATCTACAAGACCTGTCTCATCATGCATCGGGAGGCGCTGCGGAAGGCCAAGCGCGGGTTCTTCGGGCGGCTGTTCGGCTAAACCGGCGTCCGCCTGTTGGTGCTGACTGATGGGCCGAGGCTCGGTTTGCCGACTAGCCGCTCATGGGCTTTCAGCGCGTTGGCAATGCGGGGGAGGCGTAGAACGGCATCTGCTGCCTTTAGCGCGTCGTCCCAGTATTCGAGCATCGCCGCATCGAGAATTGCATAGGCGATCTCTTTCCTGAGGCTTAACTCTTCATGTACCTCGGCCATTAGCTAACCCCTCTGTGTCCATATAGGTACAAGGTGTGGGCGATGCCGCAAGCGGCCCGCGCTGTCGCACTTCGTGTCGAGCCCTGTTTCACGGTCTCGCCCGCTTCGCGGCTTCCATCGCTATCGCGCGTTGCTGCTCGCCTATGCTCCGCTGAAGCTTGGCCAGCTTCCACTGCCTGAACGCGGTGTAGAGCATGAGGCATGACACCAGGAAGTTGACGGTCGTGACCGCTGCGTTCAGGTAGATAGTGCGCATCACTGAAGCGTAGATTTCTGGCGTCATGCTGGTTCTCCGTAGAGGCGGATCAAGTCGCCGTCTTTCCACATATCTCCCGTCGCCCCTCCCTTTTTGCAATAGACCAAATAGTCATCGCCAGCAGGGCGCAGGGTGAGCCAGCTCGTCCACTCTTTCTTTTTGCTGTCGGTGGATTGGTCGGTGACGACTATCTTATTGATGATCGACGGAGCGCCTCGGCAGGCATCTTGAGGGTCTTTCAGAGCCGGGTAGGACCGCTGCGCCACGACGCGCTTTATGACGACGGTGCGCTTCACGGGGACCATGCCGCCCATGACGGCTCCTGCCCACGAGCAGCCGTAGGTAACGCTGCCTAGCATGATGGAGATGACCGCCGCCAGTGTGAGCCGTTGGCGGCGCGTGGCGTCCGCGAAAAGGCCGCGCAGCTCGCTGAGGATGGTCATGCGCAAGGGATGCCAGCTATGCCCGAGACCGCAGGGCTCGGCTCCGAAGGAGTGGCAGCCCGGTCCCGCTTGCGGGATGCGCCCATACTATCTCGTTCCATTGATACTAGTCCTTCGAGAGGGTGGATCGGGCAGAGGTTTCCAGTGTGTCGGGCGGTCATCATAATTTGGCCAGTAAGCGATACGTTCCTCCCATACGTCACGCGGAGGATTAAAGCCGACAACCCACCGCCCGATCATAATTCGCGTGGTTTCGTTCGGTGCGCTTTCAATGGGCCTCCATTCAGCTTCCTTCAGGTACTCAATGCGAGTTGCCGCTTCCTGCATCAGTTTGATCGGCGGCTCATCGCCAAGCGTCATCATGTCGCCGGGATCGTTCGACCAAGCACGCAACCGCGCCACCAGTTCATCATCATTACAGGAGGTCATTGCTGCACCTTGGGTCATATCCCGCACCTTCTGCGCATCCAGAAGTGAAGCGCCAAATCGAAGTCGTCCTCGCCCTCTAGGGCGGCGTTCCACCCTTCGATGAAGGCGGCAATCTCCTCGTCATCAACATCGCTGTGATAGCCGAGCGACTTGCCCGGCAAATCGACTGTCGCGGCTGCGTTCGTTCGTGGCGTCTGTTCCATCTATCCCTCCTCAACCCCAGCGTTCAGGGCGGCGCGGCCATTGTTCAGGCAACGCGCCCATGCCAGCGCTCCCTGCTTGGCAATCTCTAGCGGGGCGATCTCGCTGGCGGTGTTGCCGATCAGTGCCGCAGATGCGACGAAATCCCCCAGCGCCTCCCGCAATCTCTCCCGTTCCTCCAGCATAGATCTGACGACTTCGTTCACCTTGTCCATGATCCGCAACGCCTTGGAGCCGTAGCTTTCGCCGCACACGTCAGCCGAGAGCAGCGCGGACTCGATTGCCTCGCGAAGCCGCTCTACTAGTTCGGTATTGGTGGTGGTCATCTGCTACTCCTGGGCCAGCGCAGTATCGACAGCCGCCTTGAGTTCTGGCGTGATCCTGAACCATTCCCGGTTTGACTGAAGGTGCTTGAAGGCGCGGTGCCATTGCCGCTCTTGGCTCCCGGCTCCCGCGATGACCCCCACCAGTTCAGGCGGGGTCGGCGCGTGGCAGCGTATCATCCGCATCCGCGATTGTATGTTGGTGGTGCGGCCGATCTTGAGGAACCGTCCTACGCGGACGAAATAAAGGTCGCCCGAAGCCGCCAGCCTCTCCTCGGCGGCTGCCCTTTGAGCCTCGGCCCAATCCTCAGCGAAGGTCAGGCGCAACTCCGCGAACAGGGCAGCCCTCTCGGGCGATCCGACAGGCAGCTCGGGCGCAATCCCGTCAGTGAACGGGTGGGGAACAGACTGTGCCGCCTCATGTGTCGCCACGCTCAAACCTCCTCTGCGCTTTCTGCGCGTTCGGTATTGCGGCTAAGGCCACGAAAACCTAGGAAAACTGCGCCTAGCCGGATTAGCTCAGTTGGTAGAGCAGCGGTTTTGTAATACGCTGCTCCGTTCCGCCGACTATAGGCATTTTCCGAAGGGGAAATCAAGGTTTGTTCTCCGAGAACCGCTGCTGCTGTGCCCTCTTTTGTGCCACCCCATGCATGGCAGCCTTCTTCTGCTCGGGTGTCAGGAAGGCGAGGTAAATCTCGGTTGTCTTGACGCTGGCGTGCCCGAGGAGTTGCTGAAGGTCGTAGAGCGATCCCTTGCCAGCCTTTAGGTATTCGACCGCGTAGAGGTGCCTGAAGTCATGGAACCGGAATCCGCGAAAACCATGTGCCGCCTTCCGTGCCACCCGCCGCCGGATGTCCCCGAAACGAGAGGCCGGGCTTTTCCAGCGCTCACCGTCGCCGTGGTAGAACACGAACGGAGACCGAATATGCCGAGCCTGGCGCTCCGCGATCTTGCGAGCTCGGCGGCTTAGCGGGATCACCCGAAGCCGGTTGCGCTTGCCGTAGATGGTGATGTCGTCGGAGCCGATCTGCTTCCACTTGAGGCCGAATATCTCGTCCTCGCGCATCCCCGTCTCGCGGGCGAAGTCCATCGCATCGGCGAACCTGGCGGGCGCCGAGGCCTTGACCAGCGCGATCTCTTCCTCGTCGGGCAGGACAATCGGGTCGCGCTTCTCGCGCATCCTGCGGTGCCGCAGCGTCAAGGTCGGGTTCTCTTCGGCCCAGCCCTCATCGATCGCGTGGTCGATCACGCTGGAAATGGCAGTCAGGTCGCGGCGGATGGTGGCCGTTCCGGCTCCGTTGACCCGCCTGCCCTTCACCATCTCGCGCAGCTTGGAACTGTCGATGCGCTGTATCTCAACCCCGTCCAGCCACGGGCGCACCTGCTTGAGGCTTGTCAGGTAGCGCTTGAGCGTTTTCGGCGCGAGGTCGCCGGTCGCATGGGCGCTCCACGACAGCACTACGGCCTGCCATGTCTGGGGCGGCAGGATGCCAAAGCGAGCCTCATTCTCAACGTCCCTCTTCAGCGCCTTCAGGCGGCGCTCTGCTTCGCTCCGAACAGCCGTTCGTAGGCTGTGTCGGTATTCTCGACCCGATACCTTGAAGCGCGCCCACCATGTGTTCCCGCGTTTGTAGAGATTGGGCATGGCCGCTTCCTGCTCACCTTTCGCGCCCACTGGCGCAACTCGTCCACATCGAACGTCCAGCGGCCGGCGGGCTTGCCGGCGCCTGGAATGCCCCCGCTAGCCGCGAACGCCTGTAGAGTGCGCTTCGGGATGCCTGCGATCAAGCTCGCCTCTGAAATGCCGACGCGCTCTTTCACACCTGCCACCGCCACATTGGAGGCAGACCGATGCACACGATGCTGACCAGCAGGATCGCGCCGATGAGATGATCGAGGAGCTTCATGGGGCGGGGATTTCGTGTTGGATGGGCACGCCAGCAGCGCGAGCCTGGCGCACCATGTTCTTTGTGCCTTCGCCGCCCGGAAACGCCAGCACCAAGTCCGGCTTGCCTTCAGCGAGCATTCTGCCATTACGGATTGGTCCGGCGCTGTTGCCGTGCCTGTCCCAGTCGGCAGGGAATTTTAGGTTGTCGATCTTGTTACGGCGCGCCCAGTAACCAGCGATCCGGTCAGCACCGGGCGCGTTGCCCTCATTCACAACGCCGATGCCGCAATAGTCGCCCGTTACCTGACCTTCTGACCGGGTGGAGAGGGTGGCGCGAGCGTATCTGCGCCAATGGTCCGGATCGTTTTCCCACTTGCATGGGCTGATCGTGTAAACGCGGTTGTGTTCTTCGAAGATCGCCCGCGCGACGGCTTCGATCATCTCGGGTGTCGGCTCTCTGGTCATGGTTTCCGATCCTCGGTTGGGATACCCTGTGCGGGCGCATCGGCGTTGCCGACCGCGCTCTCGTCTTCGACGGCACCCTGTTTCACGGTTGCCGCCCTTCGGGCTTCGATCGCTTGCGCGTCGCGGGCGTCCATCATCTCACGCGTCTCGAACATCGGGTGTCCGCACTGGGGCTGCCAGCGGAGTTGCCAGTCGCGCAGATTGAAGCTGTCGAACTCGATGTCGCGGCGGCAGTCGGCGCAGTACCAGCTATGCGAGCCGTGGTTCCACCAAAGGGCTGGTTCGGCTTGGCAGGAGCGCCGATTACACGCGCCGCCTTCGAGGCCCTTGTTGGGCTTCTCGGGGGCATCCAGCGGGAGGTCCATGAAAGCCATCAGCAGCCTCCCGCGATACGGATCGAAGCCCGAAGGGACGGGACACCGAAGAGTGGCCCGACGCGAAGCGCGAGAGCCGGGGCCGAAGGCATCGCCCGGATCATGCTCTCACCTCACAATCACACCTAAGCCTTGACCACTCTGGCTGGGTACGGCGACGAATGGCCGTCTGACTCAGCTTGGCATGGTCGTGATTGAGGCGCAGCAGTACCGATCCATGCGGACCCACGATGCGCCTCTCGAACGGGTTGTGAATGAGTTCGTCCATTATGCTGCCTTCCCCGATTGAGCATCGGCCCACAGCTTCGCCATGCGGACCGTCGAGCTAAACTTGTCGAAGTGGGCGATGACGTAGCGACCGCGTGTAAGCGGCGGCATGTCGCCCTGCACCTTGATCGTGATCGTGCCGTCGTCAAAGTCGGCGCTGTCCAGACTACCGATGGCGAGAAAGTCGTAACCCTGCTTCATGCTGCCCTCGCTTCGTCAGACCAGCGCACCCCATGCTCGTCACCGAATGCCTGGATGAAATTGATCAGGTCGCCCATCTGCGACTTGGTGAGCTTCGAAGATCTGAAGCCCTGCGGAAACGGGCGTCCGTCCAGCCCTTCGAGGAACTGGACCTCCCACCCGCAGGCATTCATGAAGATGCACTTCCAGTCGTCGGGCGTGTGCCGGCGACCCATCGGCATGGCCACGGATACGTCGGTGAGCATGGCCCAGAGCTTGTTATTCTGATCCAGCGTCCGCGTCGGCTCCCGAACCTCGGCCACATAACCCTCCGGTGCTTGGTCAACGATCCGCTTGAACCGCTCCCGGCTGAAGGCGTTGGTGAGGATAACCTTGTGCGTCATGCCGCCCTCCGATGCCATTCGTCGGCTAGCCGCGTTGCCTCTGCGAACAAGTCGATCCCATGCACGCGAAAGAAGCCCTGGTGCCCAAGCGCCTCGACCGACCACCGTGGCCCGTGCTGGATCAGGTGGAACTCGGGCGCCAAGGGAACGACCAGCCAATCGCTGCGCGCAATCCGCCCCGCCTTGTCGGCATAGCCCGTCACATGGTGGACGGTTGCCGGACGGCCGCACACGAGGCATCCCTGCGCCGCCACGAAATCATGGTAGCGCCGGAGCTCGGCGGGCTTGTAACGCGAGCGCGTCTTCAAGGCGGTGCGGCGCATCACGCCTGCGGCCCCTTGGTCAGGATTTCGTCGATGGACGACCGCGGCGGCAAGCCCTGCCACTCACGCGCTCGATTGATCTTCCGCAGCCGATAGTCTGGATCGCTCCAGTAGCGACGCTTGCGTACTTCAGCGAGGCGCTGGCGTTCCTTGAGGGGGGTAGAGAAGCTCATCCGCCAGTGTGTCCAACGGTCAGAGGGGTGGGTTCCTTGCGCAGCGGCGGGTCCGCCAGCTCTGCTTCGCGATTGTTGTAGGCGGTCTCGAAGCGGCGGCTTTCGTCTCCGTCGAGCTCGGCGATCTTGCCCTCATGCTCCTCGATCAGCGATTGGAGGTCGCTGATGCTCTTGCTCTCCTGGACCAGCGACGCGAGGAACTGATAGTTGGTGCTGACCGACAAGTCGGCTCGCTTCTTCTCAATCTCGCCCTTGAGGCCCAAGTCCTCGGGAATGTTGGGGTCGCCCTCGACCAGCGACGGCCAGTCACGCATCGCCTGATTGATGGTGCGCTTGTGCTCCTTTTTCAGCGCCTCAAGGTCGTCCAAAGTCTCGACTTTTCGCACCGCCGTGATAATGTCGTTCACCGCCTTGCGGAGCTTGGTCTTGCAGTCGTGCGGGCCGTCCAGTTTCTCGCGAGCGGCGGGCTCTTTGACAGGTTCGACTTCGATGATCTCGCCGCTGTCGCGGTCGAACGTCACCATCTCCTCGGCCGGCGTCGTTGCCAGTCCGGCTTTCATCATCACGACCACATGAGCGAAGGCAGTCCGCCCGGCGCGGCTCATGGCTCGCGTTTGCGCCATTGCCCGGATCGCATAGTCGGCGCGCTTCGGAAGCGTCTTGCCGCGCGAGGGCCCGCCGTACCACGTCGGCTCATCCTCGCCGACAAAGCCCTCGGCCGTCGCGATGAGTTGCCCGTCAGACATGCGTCGGACTTCGCCAATCGCCCGGACGCCGCCCTCGACTCGCTCAACGTCGCGGGCGCTTAGGGCGCAGCCGTGAGCGATTGCGATTGCCTGCCAGCCTTCCACGGCGACGTAGCGCCGACCCTGGATCGTGCTGGACGTGGCGACCACGATTTCCTTGCACATGTCGGCGGCTTCGGTGGATGCCCGGTAGGCTTCCACGTCAGCAGCGGCGCGGTTGATTACGGTGACTTCGTTCACGAATTGCTCGGGCGGAGATTGTTGGCCTCCGCCCGCTCCCTTGAAGGTTGTTTGAATTTCGGCGAGCGCTCGCCCTGTCGTTCGATCATCCCAACCAAAGCATCGGCGAACATGTGCGCTCGGATTGCGTCGGTGTATTTCATCCCCTTCATCGGGCGTCTCCCCCTTCGGGGGCCGGGCCGTCATGCTTCGCACCAAGCCCGTCTTCGCGGTCTTGGCCTTCGGTTTCCGTCCCTGACGCGAGCCGCACTCCGCTCAGCGTGTGGTAGTAGAAGCTATGCAGGAAGCCGCGGTGGATCGCGTAGGGGTCTAGCCGCTCGTGATATTGGCGGTGCAGCCAGATAGCGCGGCCTGACCGCCCGTTGCCGTCTGTGAACGGATGCAGCGTCTCATAGGCGACGTGCTGGCCCCACGGGTCACGCATGGCGAGAATGCGACGCAGCGCATCTTCGATGTGCGGGCCGCTCGGCGGCGCAATATGATCGCCGACGCGAACGCCAGGAATGTGCGCGGCGTTGCGGAAACGTGCGTCAGGCTGGAGAACGCTGACCAGCTGGCATAGCGCCGGGATGCAGATAGGCCCGCCGAGGAACGCGACGTGCGCGATGATATGCGCGTCTGTCGTCTCGTGGATGCCTTCGATGTAGTTGCTCTCGCGAACGAAGTCGCCGATCGCCGCGCGAGGGATGAGCGGCTCTGCTTGAGACAACGAAGATTGGCTCAACCGCGAAGCGGCGCCAGCCCGGTCCGAAGGACGCGCCATTATGCTGCCCTCCGAGGCTTCTGAAGCTCAATCGTGAACCGCAGGTCGCGCTCGATGCCCTCGCGCAGAGCTTGCTCCTCAATCTCGGCAACCCGCGCCGCGTAAGCCGCCTCCGCCGCCGCCTTCGCGTCCACCACGTCCGCCAGCTTCGTCAGCCGGTACGCAGCCTGGATCGCGTCATGGCGCTCCTGCTCGGCTTCCTTGAGCTCGGCCTGCTTCGGGCCGTCGGGCGTCGGGCGGCCGAACAGCGCCGTCAGCATGTCGAAGTCGCCGCGGGTCGCGGTCGACGCGGGGACGGTGACGAGGCGGTCGGTCATGCCGGTTGCTCCGCGCGCAATTTGGCACGAGCCTCGAATGGATCTTGGCTGAACCCCGCCGGGCTTTCCTGAAGGTTCTCGAAGTCCGGATTGACGGCGCACCACATCGGGCGTCCGTCATCGCCGGTTCCGTCCATGAAGATGCGCGGTTCGTCTTCGCGCGGCCCGCCGTGCCCGGGGCAACAGGGGCCGTGACAATAGGGGGCGCGGTTGTAACGCGGATTATAGTGCCGTTCGCGATAAAGCACGGCGAGCGGTAGCTGCGGCCCGAACGCCTGTTCATCGCAGAAGCCCGCCGGCACGCCCATCATCCACATCGGGACACGGCACTTGCCGCCAGCCCACTGCGGCGCGCTCACAGCGCCCACCCCGCAACGATCAGCGGAGCCACGAACAGCACCGCGACCGACGCAAGGACCAGCAGCGCGAACGCCGCATGATGCGCCGGCGCCGCGGCGACGTCGGACCAGAACTCGCGCCAGTCGTCGGCGAGGGTTGGCTCGGGAGCCGACAGATAGCAGAGCCGATGATGTTCGCCGGTTGCCAGCTGCCGCGCCGTGCAGTTGCAGACGGTCAGGTGCCGGGTCTCACGCAGGTCCGGCGCGAAGGCATCGCGGGCGGCTTGCTGCTCGGTCTCGCCGAATAGCGGGAAGACGTTGGGGCGGCGGTCCATTATGCGGCCTCTGCCATGATGCGGTCGCAGAGCTTGTCGATCGCGGGCAGTTCGAACTTCTCGGGGACAAGGATCGTGACCTTGTTCTGACCGCGGGCGTAATCACACCTGGAAAGGAGGCCGTGGTCACGAAGACGGCGAGAAAGACGGCGGGCCTCGGCCTTGCTGCTGAAGCACTTGGTTGTTTCGGTGATCGCCACTGATCTGCTCCTTCGGCTGGGTGCCGTTGGAGCTGTTTTGGACAATTCGTCCGACTAAGTCAAGGACAAAATGTCCAAGGCGTTTAGGCCGGTTTTGCGTCCTTTTCCGGTGGCCTGGGCCGCGCGGGCGGGATTTTGCCGAGCAGGATATATTCCGGATCGCGGCCGACGATCAGCGCGAACCGTTCGATCAGGTAGTGAGGCAGCGGCGTCCGGTATTCGTACTTTCGGTAGCGGTCGGCCGGCACGCCTAGAGCGGTTGCCATTTGCTCGGCGGTCCAGCCCCTATCCTCGCGCAAGCGCTTCACGCGCTCGACGATGGCTGTCTTGAACTCTGCTTCAGGATTTCCGGCCATGCGGCGAATATGCCGACACAGGGTCCAGTTGTCCTTTGACACGGTGTCTTGACTTAGTTGGACAGATAGTCCAATCATCGCGGCATGTCCGAAACTACGCTCACATGGCAGCTCGTTAACAGCGTCGCTGCCGACCTCGGCGCCAAGGAAGAAGCACGCCTGAAATGGCGGCAGCGCGGTGTCCCGCCCAAGTGGCGCATCTCCATCGCCCAGGAGCTTATGCGCCGGGGCATCCCGGTCGCGCTCGGCGACTTCGACAAGCTCGACCTGAACCCCGGTCGGATCGCAGCCTAGTGGCGCATGGGCAGGACCTTGGCTCGGCCTTCATGCCACTGGTCGATCGCCCGGTTGAGCCGACGCACCGCCTTCTTCGCGACCGCGATAGGCATGTGGTACTCACGACCTTTCCAGCGCGCGACGATGTGATCGCCCTGCGGCTCGTATTCGGCCGGTTCGTCCACGAAAATAGGAAGGTCGTCCATCCGGAGCGCTCCCAACAAGAGCGACCGAGCGACAGAATTACAGCACCGTTACTATCGGAAATCAACTTATCATTAAGCCCCACATTGGGACATGATTTGTGAATGCGCGGCACTCGGTCGCGCCCGGCGCAGTCACCGCTCACAGCCCCCGAGATGTGACTGCGTCGGCTCCCCTTAGCTTCTCCATCAGATTCGGCACGCATGGGAGGGGCCTTTAATGGCAACCGCACCGAATTTCCTCGGAGGATTCCGCGCAACCGGTCGCGCCCGCACCGAAGTGCTCGACGACATTGGCAGCGCTCTAGGGCAAGTCAAGCGCGCTCGCGGCCTCACCGCCGACGACATGCGGATTGTGTTCGGGCTGAAGGTTGACGACCAGGTAGCCCGGTACATCGCAGGCGAGGCCGAAATGGGGATCGTCGCCTGGATGCGCGCTTGCGAGGCGTGGCCCGAGCTCACCGAATTGCTGGAAGAGACCATCGCCGAACGGGTGATGCGTGGTCGGCAACGCGCGCTGGACCTCGAATTGCCGATGCGTCGGGAGAAGGCAGCGTAATGGCTGCGCGGATCAGCCAGCCGTACAAGCGCAAGCTGAAAGCGGTCCTCCGCGAGCGCCATGGCGACAACTGCCATTGGTGCGGTAAGCCAATGTGCTTCGAGACGAACCAAGAGCCGCTTTCGGCTACCATCGAACACGTCATCCCTAAATCGAAGGGCGGGACGAACAAGCAGTCCAACCTGAGACTGGCCCACACGCGCTGCAACGAAGATCGCAGCGAGCCCACGCCGAGGCGCGTCCGGTCGCCATTCTATGTGCTGGTGCAATCATGACCGCCCGCGACATCCCCACCGAGCGCCAAGTCCAGCGCGCTATTCTCGCGATGGCCGGCGTCTGCTTCAAGCAAGTCTATATCACCGCAATCCCCAACGGCGCTCACTTGGCCGGCGACGGGGTTGCCAGGTTCAAGCAGATGGGAGCCCTCAAGGGCGACGGTCTCAAGGTCGGCTTCCCCGATCTGCTGTGTCTGTGGTCGCCCGGCAAAGGCTGTCTGATCGAGGTCAAGCGACCAAAAACCGGGCGGCTGACCGACGACCAGATCGCCGTCCACGAACGCCTTCTCTCTCTGGGCTGGCGGGTCGCAACGGTCAACAGCGTCGAGGCTGCCTACAACTTCCTGATCGACTGCGGAGCGCCGTGCAGCGGTGAATTGAGGCTGGCGGCATGACACTCCCGCTCACCGACCGCCAAGAGCAACTCTGGCGCTACATCAAATCGTGCGAGCGGTCGCCGACCTTCACCGAGATGCGCCTCGCGCTCGGGCTGGACAGCAAGAGCGGCGTGCATCGGCTCGTCACGTCGCTGGAAGAGCGCGGGTACATCAGCCGGATCAAGAACCGGGCGCGGTCGATTGTCGCGCTCGATCCTCCAGTCCGGCAGTTCACGCCATACCAAGCCGATGTCGTGAACCTCATCCTGTTCGGGCGCATCTCGTGAGCGCGCTGGACCTCCGTGACCGCTTCCCGTGGACAGAGGCAGAGCAAGCCTATGTCGTGGCCGCCAAGCGTGGCCATGTCCGCCACAAGGCCATGGCGCGCACGCTAAGGCGCTCACCTCGCGCGATCGACCAGAAGGTCGCGCGGATGAAGGAGCTCGGCCTGCTGAAGATGCACGAGCGGGAAGAGATCGAGCTTGTCGAGATTCTGCTGGCCGAGGCCGCGCTTCCTGAATGGTACCCGGAGGGTCGGCGGTGAGCTTCAACGTCGCCATGCTCGAAGCGATGCAAGCCGAGGGCTTGGACCTTGACGCCTGCATCCGCATTCTGCGTGCCGCTGGCCCCGATACGGCGGCAGAGAAGCGCCGTGCATGGGATCGCGAACGCAAGGCGGAAAAGCGCGCAGATGCCAAGGTGTCGGGTGGAAAGTCCACCGGAAATCCACCGGACGGGTTCCCCAATGATAGAGATATTCTAACCCCTCCCATTCCCCCCAATGGGATTTCTAACGAAATCCCTCCCCCCGCAGACGAAAATCCAGAAATCGAATTGAAGCCCGAGCATGTCGTCGAGGCCTGGAACGAATTGGCCGTTCGACACGGCTTGGCAGCGGTGAAAAAGCTCACCCCTGAACGCCAGAAAAAGCTCCGGACGTTCATCCGCCGGCACACCATCGACGACATCACCGAAGCCATCGCTGCGATACCCCGTTCTCCCTTCCTGCTGGGGCAGAACAATCGGGGCTGGCAGGCATCGTTCGACTGGTTCCTGGAACCGCGGAATCTGACCAAGCTGACTGAAGGCACCTATGCCCACTAACCCCCTCAAAATCGCAGCATCGGCAGGCAAAGACCCCCCCTGGACCGCCCTGCAATACTACCGCCGAGCCGTCGAAAACGGGGACCGCGAGAAGGCATCGTTGTGGCTCGCCGAAGCGAAGAAGCGCGGCGAGATCGTCGATCCATCCGAGCAGCGCCAATGAACCGCCCCACCACCATAGCCCTGATCGGTGCGATTCATGGTTGAGCCAGTCATCATCGGGCGAGCCACGCTTTACCTCGGGGATTGCCGGGACATTCTCCCCAGCTTGCCGAAGGTGGACGCGGTTGTGACCGATCCGCCATATGGGATCAAAGCCGACCGCGACCGCAACAGCGAGCAATGGGGCTGGATCGACTACGGTAGCGGCGGCTGGGACAACGCTCGTCCGGACGCGGAACTGATCGCCTTGGTCCTCGCTGCAGCCAAGCACTCGATCATCTGGGGCGGCAACTACTTCCCCGATATTCTGCCCGCCAATCCTCTAGCAAAATGGCTCGTCTGGGACAAGGGACAGGAGGGCTTTTCGCTCGCCGATTGCGAGATGGCGTGGTGCTCATTCGAGGGAGCTATCCGCCGCAAGTTCTACGCCCGCGCCTTGGCGATGCAGGACGGCAAAGAGCACCCGACGCAGAAGGCGCTTGCCGTGATGAAGTGGTGCATCGAGCAGCTTCCGAAGGGCTGCGGCACCATCCTAGACCCGTTTATGGGCAGCGGCACCACAGGCGTCGCGGCTGTCCAGATGGGCCGCAACTTCATCGGAATCGAACGCGAACCCAAGTATTTCGACATCGCCTGCAAGCGCATCGAGGATGCCCAGCGACAGGGCGATTTCCTGCTGGAGGTCGCATGAACCGCGCACCCACAATCCTGCTCATCGGTGCAATTCAAGTCGGCAAGATGTTCGTAACTGCTGTCGTTCTCATGGCTGCAATTCTGGGCGAATGCTTCGCACCGCGCTTTCGTGCCTTCGGCATCGAGCCGGTTCCCGTCTCGCCCCTTCGGGCTTCAATCGCTTTCGCAGGGGCCTGTTGATGCCCTACCGTGTTCACCTCTGCTCGTTCGTCGAGGGCGTGTATGACGTTACTTCGCCGAGCGGGAAGACTGGCCTCACGTTCGAGGACAGCAATCAGTTTGGGCCGTCGAAGCTCAACATGAGGACTGGCGAGCCGTCGCCAATCTCCGAGCGCCTGAAATGGTTTTGGGTCTGGTATCCGCGCTGGCGACAGGCGGGACGACCCACGACCGGCGAGCGCTCCAATCAATACGGCACCTACAAAATCGCACAAGGAGAACTGCAATGACGATCAGCGTTCGAGTGAGCTGCAACGGCAATTACAAGTGCCCAGTCAGCTACAAGCAGGGCGACCGCGAAGAGAGCTTCACGCTGTCCGGTCGCGGCAAGGATGGTCCCGACGAGCGCTCCATCCCCTTCTACCATAGCGCGGATGTGATGACGCTCAGCGTTGGTCCTGAAGAGCAGGACAACGGCGAGGCGGAATGACCGACATTCCACTGCTCTGCCCGGTTGAGCCGCACGAGATGCCCAAACCGATGAGGCGCGGGTTCGAAGACATCGTGGCGCGAGTGGTAGTGTCTGCTGCGGGCCACGGCTGGGGACGCGATCTTCTGCTGCGCGTTTACACCGCTGGCATCTTCCATGGGGTTGAGCTTCAGAAGCGCGCCGCGTCAGCGATCGAAGCGCGAAGCGATGCGACACCGAAGAGTGGCGCAGCCCGTCAGGGCGAGAGCGCGGTGCCGAAGGCAGACGCCAAATGACAGGAATGGCTGCAATAGAGGCGGTAGCTTTCGCTCAAATGGCTCTGCAGGGGAGGAATGATGGGTAGCAGGACGGGTTGGGTCATTTTGCGTACCGCCGGCAAGAGCACGCTAGCCGTTGCCGAGCACCTCTCCAATGGCGGCTTCGGTGTATGGGCGCCGCAGCGGACCGTTACCAGGCGCTCCCCTCGCCGCAAGACGACACGCGAAATCACGGTGCCCATCCTGCCCTCGTTCGTGTTTGCTGATGCTACACACCTACACGCCTTGCTGATCCTGTCCGAGGCTCCCTCCAAGTCGTGTCCGGACTTCAGTGTGTTCAGATCCAATCGCGAGATACCGGTGATCTCTGGATGCGAGCTCGCCCCATTGCGGTTCATCGAGAAAGCAGAAGCCGATCGCCAGAAGAAGCGGCGGCAGATGAGCGGTAGGACGACACCGTTCCCAACAGGAGAAGTCATTCGCATCCACCAGGGTTCATTCGCTGGATTGTCGGGCGTGATTGAATCTGACGATGGTAGGTTTGCCGAGGTCTCGTTCGGCACGTTCAAGGTTAAGATTTCTACTTTCCTTCTGCGCGATGATATGGCACAACATGCGGATATTGCCGCTTGAGCGAGATTTTTGGAATCGCCGTTTGGCGCCCTCGCTCACACGTTGACCGGGACTGTGCGCCAGAGCGCCGCGCCGGGATTAAGTTCATATTGTCAAAGTTTCGGGCCTAGGCTCGACCCGGCACCGCATCTGCACCCTTCCCAAGGATAGCGAGTGCCGGGATACATCTGAGAGGCCGGGCTAAAACCCCGATAAAACGGTTGGCGGTTATCCGGGCGCGACACAAGAAACCGCCGCTCATCACCAAGGGACACCGCAATGCGTGATGGTCTGATCGTTCTGGCTTGTTTGCTCGTGTCGCTATCCATGTGCATGATAGCCTACTCAGCAGGGAAGCTGCACCGGAAGCGTTACGATGCTCGTTGGTTCTGCCGGCCTAGCATTGATCCAAAGACGGTGGATTGGTCAGGATCGGTTGGTCGCACCAAGAGCGAAGTTCGGAGTTGGCTACCAACGGCGCACCGCGATGCATCGCTGAGCAGGGCCATTGAGACAGGCGTTGCCCGTGCGGTTTATCGTAAGACGCGGTGACAATACAGCGCCTTCGTGGTCGTAAGGCAGTAGCCCAACGAGAGCGCAGACTAAGGCGAACCAACGGACTGTGTGAACGATGCCTCGGCATCAACCGCTGGAAGGGCAAAGGCACAGGCCGCGTATCCGTCGCAGTAGTCGTGAACCATATCCTGCCACTAGCTCATGGCGGCAGCGACGATGACGATAACGTCGAGAACCTGTGCCGACCATGCGATCTTATCGTCACCGCAGAGCAGTTTGGACACAAGCAGAAGCAAGAGATTGGAGCGGACGGATGGCCGGCCTAATGCAACGTTTCGCCTGCGCTCTAGGGTTTCACGCCTACCAATTAGCGAAGTCTCTTAAGCGGGATCATTACCGCATGGAGTGCGAGCGCTGCGGGCAGGCATTTGAGGCTCCGATATACACAATTTAAACTCACCAGGGGGCGGGGGCTTATTTAAAATCTGATCCGTTCAAACTGGAAAC
>Ga0247668_1000042_pt1 | contig 46879 bp, 42 predicted proteins | sample CNK09_metaG_FD_182737 | JGI IMG/M metagenome (GOLD analysis project Ga0247668, IMG submission 182737) | Soil microbial communities from Purdue University Martell Research Forest, Indiana, United States - CNK09 | ecosystem: Environmental > Terrestrial > Soil > Temperate forest > Bulk soil...
CTCGCCGGCGGCTACAGCAATAAAGAGATCGGCGAATTGCTGAGCATCACCGACGGTACGGTGAAAAACCACATCTCGAACCTGCTTGCGAAGCTCGGCGTGCGAGATCGAACGAGGGCAGTGCTGCGGGCGATCGACCTCGGCGTGATCTGAGCCCTCCCAGGAGTCTGCGCGGCAGAACGGTCGAGCGGAGATGGTGGCCGAGCCTTGGGCAACCAGCGCTGCCGGCCGTGCCGGCCTACTCCTTCAGTTCGACGTTCCAGTACGCCTCATCGAGGAAGTTCTTCCAGATGTCGGGGAAGTTCCGGCCCTGGAGGCGATGAAGCGGGTGCCACTTCGGGCGCACCGGCTGACGCTTGAGTTGCAGGCCGGTCTCGGTCAGGAGCTTGTTTCCTTTTTTCACGTTGCAGGGGAGGCAGGCGCAGACGACGTTCTCCCACGTCGACTTCCCGCCGCGCGAGATGGGGACGACATGGTCGAGCGACAGCTCGGACGACGAAAACTTCTTGCCGCAGTACTGGCAGCGGTTCCCGTCGCGCAGATAGATGTTGCCGCGCGAGAATTTGACCTCCTGCCGCGGCAGCCGGTCGAAGACCAGTAGCTGAACGACGTGCGGAATCAGGATGTTACGGCTGGGGGTGCGAACGAAATGCTCGTCATCGCCCGGCACCGGGATGTCCGCCCAGTTCTCGAAGTCGTAGGTCCGGTACTCGGAGTCGACGGCCTTGACTTGCCCTTTGTACAACAGGGTCAGCGCACGCCGGGCAGAGGTTATCTGCACAGCCTGGAAGACCCTGTTGAGGACGAGCACGTGACCGTCGAGCATAGTTCCCCACTCGTAACGCCGCGTACAGCCAAGGTTGTTTCCATCTCCTGACCGTCATGAGATGGATCGGAGACATGATACACGCCCGGCAAGGGGGTCCTATACTTCCGCCGGCAATGGTGGCCGAGCCTTGGGCGACCAACGCAGCCGGCCGTGCCGGCTTGAAAAAAGTGCCGAATTGAGAGATAGTTAGCTCCTGAGTCGATTCTGAATCCAGCTCTGCGGAGCGCATTCCGGGTGTGGTTTTTTGTGGGAGGCATGCATGCGCGTTTTGTCACGGCTCGCTCTCGTTGTCCTTGCTGTCGCCGTCCTTTCCGCTTCGGCGGCGCTCGCCGACCAGTTCCAGGCGACCTGTCCCCTTACGCTGGTAGCGACCAATGCGCCGCCGACCGCGTTCTACCAGTCGCCGCATGGCGTCTTCCGCTTCGGATCGCAGGTTTTCGCGCTGCGCGGCCAGACGCTGACGACCTACACGGTCACCGATCTCGGGGATATGCAGGTCGCCCGGGAGGACTTCATCGGGGCGCTGGCAGCCCGTGAGACCAAGGGCGGCGTCGCCTTCGGAGGCGGCTTCCTCTACCTCAGCAGCGAAGCCGGACTGGAGATCTTCGACCTCCGCAACGTCCGCGCCGGCGGCACCGCGCCGATCCTCGTCTCGCGGACGCCGGGCCTGCGCTACCACCGCCTGGCCGTCAGCGGCACCACGCTCGCCGCGGTCTATCCCGCCACCGACCTGCCATGCTCCGCGAATGGGGCCATCGGACCGATCCAGACCTGCTTCAACACCATCGACATCTACAGCGTCGCCAACCCGGCGGCGCCCGTTCGCGTCAGCACCATCTCGACATTCCTGAGCCCGCTCGGTGGGTTCAACGATGTTGCCTTCAACTTCGGCTTCCTCATCGGCACCGCGAACGGCGGCACCGTGGCATGGGACGTCACCAATCCCGCCACCCCGATCTTCGCCGGCGGCAGCGCGACGGCGGGCAAATTCCTGATCAGCAACGGCTCGAACCTGCTCGCCGTCGGCAACGACAGCGCAATCCTCACGTTCATCATCAATCCCACTCCGGGTGCCCCGTCCTTCTTCAACCCCTTCACCTTCCACACCACGGCGAACCTGCAGGTGGAGCGGTCGAACCCGATCATCTTCCATCCGCAGGGAACATTCGATGAGGCCAGCGGACGCCTCATCACGATGATCGACGAGCTCGACTACCAGACGCTCCAGCCCGCGCGCACGATCGCCTTCGACGTCTTCGACTACGCCACGGCCATGCTGCAAGGGCGCGATCCCCGGCAGTACGAACAGGTCTCCTACACGCAGGGCGACGAGGTGAAGTGGAACCCGCTCGCGGTCGGCTCGCTCGTCTACGTCGTCGGCGAGATTACCGGAACGCAGACCTACGGCGCCTGCGGATTGATGACCGGCCGGATCGAGTTCGACTCGATCGCCGGCACGGTCTGCGGCGGCGCCGAGATTCATGGGTGGGTAACGGGAACGCTGAAGATCACGAACGTCGAGCTGTTCCTCGACGGCGGATCGCTCGGTTCGGCCTCGCTCTCCGGACCGCCGCGCATCGATATTCCGTCGACCACACCGGTCTCGACGTGGCGCGTATTCGCGAACCTCGACGCCATCACCAAAGGTGTGCACGTGCTGCGCGCGGTCGGAACCGACGCCGCCGGCAACCGGCGTCAGTTCTCGAGCCAGACCGTCCTGTTTCCGGGTCCGGGATCGAACTGCGTGGCGCGCCGCCGCGCGGTCTGATCATCGCAACGTATCGACGAGCGCGAGCGCCGCGGACCGCGGATCGCTCGCGTCCGTGATCGGCCGTCCGACGACGATGTAATCGGCGCCCGCCGCAATCGCCGCGGCGGGCGTCATCGTTCTGCGCTGGTCTCCTGCCTCGCTCCCTTCCGGACGAATCCCGGGAACGACGATGCGCATCTCCTGGCCGAAGGCCTCCCGGATCGCGGCTATCTCGTGTGGCGAGGCAACGACGCCGCGCAGCCCCGCCTCCTGCGCGAGGCTGGCCAGCCGCACCGCGGTTTCGAGCGGCGTTCCGGAGAAGCCGATCCGCTGCAACTCCGTTTCGTCCAGACTGGTCAGAACCGTGACGCCGAGGACGAGAGTCGAATCAATCGCACACGCGCGAAGCATCGCCGCCCCGCCTGAGGCGTGTACCGTCACCATCGCCGCACCCAACGCTGCCGCCTCGGCCACCGCGTGTCCGGCGGTGTTCGGGATGTCGTGGACCTTGAGGTCGAGAAAGACCTTCGCTCCGCGCGCGATGACCTCGCGCACGATCGACGGCCCGTTGGCCACGAATGCCTGCAATCCAAGCTTGAAGACGCCAGCCACTCCGTGCAACGAATCGCAGAGACGAAGGATGTCGTCTCGCGAGGAGCGATCGACCGCAACGATCAGACGGTCAGTTGCTTGCATAATCGTCATGATAGCGACCGCATGAACAAATTTGACATCGCACGCGCGCTCGACGAGATCTCGACCTACGTCGAGCTGAGCGAGAACAACCGGTTCCGAGCGCTGGCCTTCGAGCGCGCCGCACAGAGCATCCGTGCGATCGACGCCGAGCCGGCTGACCTCATCGCCAGCGGCGAGTTGATCAAGCTGGAGGGCATCGGCAAGGGCACCGCTGCCGTCATCGACGAATTGGTGCGCACGGGGCAATCGAAGTACCTCGAAGATCTTCGCAAGCAATACCCGCCCGGGATTCTCGGACTGCTGCGCATACCGAAGCTCGGTCTGAAAAAGATCAGCATCCTCTATCAGAAACTGGGTATCGGAAGCCTCGACGATCTGGAGGAAGCGGCACGGGCCGGGCGTCTTGCGGCGTTGCCCGGCTTCGGAACAAAGACGGAGCAGTTCATTCTCGGCAGCATCGAGAAAGCGCGCCGCCGCGAATCGCACTTCCTGCTGCCGATCGGCGTCGAGGTCGGCGAACAGATTCGCGAGCACCTCGCCGCCATCGAGGAGATCGACGACGCCGAGGTTTCGGGCAGCGTGCGGCGGCGGCTCGAGGTCATCCGGAACGTCAACATCGTCATCGCCACGCGCGCGCAGGAGCGCGTGGTCGAGGCGCTGGCCAGGTTCGTCGAGCGGATCGAACGGATCGACGACGACACGGTGAAAGCATTCGCGCGCAATGAGATCGACGTCTGGTTCCATTTCAGCAAACCAGAAGCGTTCGGCGCCACGCTGCTCGCTGCGACCGGCACGCCGGAATTCGTCGCGGCGTTCCTCGCGCACGGCGGGAAGCTTCGCCGCGCACGGACGGAGAAAGAGCTATTCGATAAGGCCGGCCTGGCGTACGTCGATCCCGAGCGGCGGGAGAACGGCGACGATCTGAAACGCAAACGCCATCGCCGCCTGATCGAAGTGTCGGACCTTCGCGGGACGTTTCACGTGCACACGACCTTCTCCGACGGCCGGAACACGGTGCACGAGATGCTGTCCGCCGCCCACGAGCGCGGCTTCGAATACGTCGGCATCTCCGATCACTCGCCCGCGGCGTTTTACGCCGGCGGTCTGAGCGTGGAGAAGCTGCGGCTGCAACAGAAAGAGATCGCCGCGAACGAGCGCGGCGTCGCGCCGATGCGCGTCTTCCGCGGCACCGAGGCCGACATCCTCCCGGACGGCACCATCGACTACGACGCAGCGACGCTGGAGAAATTCGACTTCGTCATCGCTTCGATCCATTCGCGTTTTCAGATGACGAAGGATGAGATGACCGAGCGCATGCTCCGCGCCCTCGACAACCCTTCTGTGACCTTCCTCGGCCATCTGACCGGCCGCAAGCTCCTTTCGCGGGACGGATACACGATCGATTACGAGCGCATCTTCGAGAAGGCAGCCGCACGCGGCGTGATGATCGAGATCAACGGCAACCCCAACCGCCTCGACATCGACTGGCGACACGTCCGCCGCGCCCTCGACCTCGGCGTCGGTTTCGCGATCAATCCCGACGCCCACTCCGTCCACGAGTATGCCGCCCTCATCAGCGGCACCTGGGTTGCGCGCAAAGCGGGGCTGTCGGCAAAGGAGATTTTCAATACAAAGCCGGTCGAGGACGTATCCGAGTACCTGAAGAAACGCCGAAAACGGCCGGCTGGACGCTAGCGGAGAGGGTGGGCCGAGCCTTGGGCAACCAGCGCCGCCGGCCGTGCCGGCCTGGCACGGATGTTCCATTCTTGTGGACATGCTTTTCGTGACCATCCCTTGACCTGCGGCGGAGAATACCTGCACAATCTTCGTCGTTAACCTTCCCAAACCACTCGCAAGTACCTCTTCGCAGCACCTCTGCTTCTGCATTTCCTAAGCAAGACATCAATTGGACATCCGAACAGTCGAGTTCCACCGCGCGGCGTACAAGCCCGACGACTTTCCGACTGACCGCAGACCGCAGTTCGCAATGGTCGGTCGCTCCAACGTCGGTAAGTCGAGCCTCATCAACGCCGTTCTGAAACGCAAAGCAGTCGCGCGCGTGAGCCAGACGCCCGGAAAAACGCAGGCCATTCAGTTCTATCTGATCAACGATCGCTTCTACATCGTCGACTTCCCCGGTTACGGCTACGCGAAAGTTCCGAAAGACATCGCCCGCTCCTGGGGCCAGCTCGTTCGCGGCTACCTCGAGAGCGCCGACGCTCTCCGGTTGATCTTCATCCTTCTCGACGTCCGGAGAACTCCCAGTCCGGAAGATCGTCAAATGCATGACTGGACCACGGCATCCGGAATCGACGAACGGATCCTGCTGACCAAAAGCGACAAGCTGTCCACGAACCAGCTCGCGAAGAGCCGGACGGCGATCGCGAAAGAGCTCGAGATCACCGAAGAGAGGCTCATCGCCTGTTCCACCATCACCAAAACGGGAATCGAAGCCGTACGGCGCGAGATCGCATCGCGTCTTTGAATCGGAGCCACAACTAACGAGGTTCAATCCAATGTCCGAAACTGAATTCGAAAACGAAACGACCGTCGCCGTAGCAGAACTGCCGATCGAAAAACCGGAGAAGCCGGCCCGCAAGACCACGCGCAAGCCGAAGGCCGAGAAGGCCGCGGCACCCGTGGCGGTCGAGGAAGAATCGCCGGCCGCGGTCGTCGACGTCCTCGAGGCCGAGCCGCAGGAGCCGCCCGCTCCGATCGTCGACGTTGAAAACGATGCTCCCGCCGCTGAGCCGCCCGCTACCTCCGCCCCGCTGCTGCTGAACAAGCGCGGCGAGCAGACCCAGGCCGCGGAGACGCTCGACATCCGCGTCCTCAAGGAGATGAAGCTCCCCGATCTCACCAAGATCGCCAAGGAGCATGGCATCGAGAACGCTACCGGGATGCGCAAGCAGGACCTCATCTTCTCGGTCCTGCAGGCGCAGACGGAGAAGTCGGGGCTGATCTTTTCGGAAGGCGTCCTCGAATGCCTGCCGGACGGTTTCGGCTTCCTGCGCGCCCCCGAGTACAACTACCTGCCAGGCCCCGATGACATCTACGTCTCTCCTTCGCAGATCCGCCGCTTCGACCTCCATACCGGCGACACCGTCTCCGGCCAGGTCCGGCCGCCGAAAGAAGGAGAGCGCTATTTCGCTCTCATCAAGGTCGAAGCCGTCAACTTCGAGCATCCGGACGTTGCCAGAGAGAAGATTCTCTTCGACAACCTCACGCCGCTCTATCCCGAACATCGCATCAAGCTCGAGATACCGTCGAACATGTCGTCACGCGTGCTCGACCTCATCGCACCCGTCGGCAAAGGGCAGCGTGGTCTGATCGTCGCCCCGCCGCGCACCGGCAAAACGATGATCCTCCAGGCCATCGCCAACTCCATCACCACCAACCATCCCGAGGTCACGCTGATCGTGCTGCTGATCGACGAGCGCCCGGAGGAAGTGACCGACATGCAGCGCAGCGTCACGGGCGAAGTCATCTCGTCGACATTCGACGAGCCGGCCTCGCGGCACGTGCAGGTCGCGGAGATGGTCATCGAGAAAGCGAAGCGGCTCGTCGAGCATCGCCGCGATGTGGTCATCCTGCTCGACTCGATCACACGCCTTGCCCGCGCCTACAACACCGTCGTACCGCCATCAGGAAAAGTTCTCTCCGGCGGCGTCGACTCCAATGCCCTGCAGCGCCCAAAACGCTTCTTCGGCTCCGCGCGTAATGTCGAAGAGGGCGGCTCTCTGACGATCATCGCCACCGCGCTGATCGATACCGGCTCCCGCATGGACGACGTCATCTTCGAAGAGTTCAAGGGCACCGGCAACATGGAAGTCCACCTCGACCGCAAACTCTCCGACAAGCGTGTCTTCCCGGCCATCGACATCAACAAGTCCGGCACGCGCAAAGAGGAGCTCCTCCTCGAGCGCAACGAGCTCAATCGGATCTGGGTGCTGCGCAAAGTCTTTTCGCCGCTGTCGACGGTGGAGTCGATGGAGCTTCTGGTCGAGAAGCTCGAGAAGACCCGCACGAATTCGGAGTTTTTGAACTCGATGTCATCGATGTAAATCATGTTCCCCCGCACCGCTCTTCAGATTTGCGTAATCCTGTTGCTGGCGATTCCCGCGCTCGCGCGCAGTCGCGACGTCTCCGGTCACTACGAGCGCAACGGAGAAAACGATCAGGCCTCGCTCGACGTGACCATGCTTCCCGGCGACCGCGTCAAGGTCAGCGGCGTTGCGCTCTGGAACACAAAGAACGAGAAGTACGGCCCGAGCATCGGCGAGCTCGAATTCGAGGCAACGGTGAAGGACGACGTCGTTTCCTGGAGCGATGCGGACGGCTACAGCGTCGTGATCCGCTTCTCCCGCAAAGGCGCCGAGGTAACAGAGCACGCCATCGCTGGTCACTTCGGGATGAACGTGACATTCGCGGGACATTACGAGAGGGCGGCGAGAAAGGGAGATTGACGGAATCTCTAGATCCTTTCGCCAGCTTGACAACTCTTCCTCGTGGTCAGTACTCTCTCTCCAGAGGTGGAGAATAATGAAAGTACGGCCTTATTTCATCTTGATCGCGGTCGTAATCCTCAGCCTTTCGGCATCCGTAGCGCTAGGGCAAACGTGCACATTGTGTGCGTCTGCTGGTGCCGGAGCTCAATGCTACTCGGTCGTCACTGGTATCACTGGGAACACCGGTTGCGCTCCCAACATCTATGGCGGCTGCGACTACTACGGCGGGCCTTGCAGCAACGGGCAATACGGACCTCCGACGCCAGGGGCTTATTGTTTTTTTTACCCGAACGACAGTGCCTGCCAGTCCCAGGTTTTTTACAAGGACTACACGATGCAGGCCTGTATGCCGAGCTTGAAGAACGAGCTCCTCAGTTTTACTCCCCTTCCTGGCCAGAGCATCCGTCTCATCCGCACAAAGGATGGGCAACTTGTGCGTTTTGAGCACAGCCTCTAGAACACTTGAATGATCGGTGCCGTTCTGGCTCTTTTGTTCGTTGCGAGTCTCGAGGGATCACAAGCTCTAATCGTGATCCCTCCGCAAGGGGCCCCACTTCCAGAACGTGTCGAGATTGAATGGCTTGGGCCTGAGTCCAGTTCCCTGGCTCTCGGCACTCTTCCGGTCACGGGCCGAGCGATCCTACCGGGAGCTCCACCTCCGGGCGCGGAATCGATTCGGGTCGTGGGACCCGACGTGGTCAGCCAGCCGCTGGCGTTGAAAGACCTTCAGGCTGGAATCCGGTTGTCCCGTGCTGGCAAGATGCGCCTGACCGGCATTCCGCCGGAAGTGCCGACTGCTCGCGTCTTCCTTAAGCTGGAGAGCTCGGACCTCGTGTTCTCGCGTCAACTCAAAACGAACGGCGCAGCCGAGCTTTCGTTTGCTGTTCCGCTTGGGACGTATTCTGGCGCAATCGACCTCGGTCCGGAGCGGGCACCGATCGTCATTCCCTCTATAGCAATCAGCGTCCGCTCCGTGACCAGTCAGAACATCAAGGAATCGACCGGAAGGCCGCTCACGCTTCAGGTCATGACCAAGGAGGAGAAGAAGCCGCTGGCCGGGGCATCGATCTTCGGAAAACCGACGGCGGAATTGCCGCCGGTCTTCTGGCGCGCTCTTTCGGCAAGGTGCGGCGTCTCGGACCCATCCGGCGTTCTTGCGTGCGGGATGGTCCCGCTGACTCTGCACACAATGAATGTGATCGCGCCGCAACGACGGCGCGCCCGCGTCGAAATTGCCACGCCGGACCCTGAGAGCGATCCGAAGCAACCTATTCGGGTGACACTGGCGCCCTTCCAGGATGTTGCGATCACGCTGTCGCTGTCCAGGAACTACTCACCGGAGATCTTCAAGGGCTTGACCGCCGTTCTCTCGCGATGCGATCGACCTCCCTGCGACCAATCGAAGGCCGTGCGCGTGGTGCTAGGGTCGCGGCGAATCGTGACCTTTTCGCGGGTCGAGCCGGGGACCTATCGCACTTGGTTGGAGGGCGATGTATGCCGGTCCAGCACGTCAGCCGTGGTGGTGCCGGACGACTCCGAGGCCTCGGATCGTGTGGAAATCGCCCTGGAGCTTCAACTGTGGCACATCTCAGGGGTGACGCGTCTGGCGAACGGTGTTGGCGTGCCTGCCAGGATCTGGTTCGGCATATTGCCGGGCAACCTCCAGCAGATGGAGGCTGCCGGCATCGTCGATTCTGACTCGACCGGAGCGTACGAGACCCTTCTCCTGGCGCCGGCGGGAACATGGTTCTCGGCTCATGCCTCATCGGAAAAGCCCGCCTCGGAAGGAGAAACGCCACCACCGGGCGTCACGTTGGTGGCGGGGAATGACCGGATCGTTGTGGATATCGAGATGTCCACATCGGGTGGCGTCGTCAAACTGGTGGACAAGGAGACCAGGGACCCTATCTCCAATTGCAACGTCGTGTTTTACCATTGGGGCCTCTCGTCAGGCGGAGTTCGCACCCTCAAGAGTGACGGCAGTGGGGTCGTGCACTGGCTTGGAATCTCCAAGGGGACGTACATGGTACGCGCTACTTGTGACGGTTACAGGCCGGCATCGACCGAGAAGGTTGAGCTCTCTGCGGGCTCGGATGAGACGACTCTGGAGTTGGAACCAAGTGGAGGCGTGCGCTTACGTATTCACGACGAAAACGGCGACCCGCTTCCCGGCACGCTGGTGTTCCTCGAGCAATCGACATTTGAGAATGTGACATTCCCTTTCCAGATCCCCGCGGAGCAACTCGGCGCCACGGATTACAACGGTGAGATTTCGATCCCAGCCCGGCCGCGACCCGGTTTCTATGTTGTGGCAGCAGGTTACGCGCTCCTTGTGGCCCGGCTCGCGCCATGTCCCGTCAGGACGGGGTGTGTCGAAGACGTATCTCTGACAAGGCCAGTAGCCTTCCCGGGAATCAGAGTGAGGAACGCGGAGGGAGAACCGCAATCCGCGGCATGGCTCGTCTTCTCCAAAGACGGCGTGCCGATTCCGGTCTCGGTCCAGGGCGAATTACTAAGAGTCAACCAGGTCAGCCCGAGCCAGTACCTCATCATTCAAGAGGGCTTCGACACGGTTCACATGCTTCCCGCGCTCTTTGGACCCGGGATCTACGATGTGGAGTACACAAAGGCTCGCCAAGGAGCACCGCCCGAGCGCATACCGCTCGTCAGGATGGTTTTGCCAGCGGCGCACCGCATCGAGCTCACCTTGCCACCAACTCAGCCCATCAAGTAATCGTTACACGTCTTGGCTGCTATTTTTCGTGCAGCCCTTCGGAAGCATCGTGAAGGCCTGTGTGGATCACGAAGAGTCGACTCAATCGAGCCACCGAAGATGAATGATCTTCTTGACGCGGTCTCATCTTCATCCCGCGCCGCGCTGGAGTACGATGCGTTGCCATGAGAAAGACCGTCGCGGCACTGCTCCTCACGGGCCTTGTTTTTACCTGCAAAAAGAAAGAGGAGACGCCTGTCCCTCAGCCTGCGCCGCCGGCACCGGCTGCGACAACATCGAGCGCCACGCCCGCGGCAAAGGCTCTCACGCCGGTTCCCAACGTCTCTCTTCCCGCCGATGCTCCGATTCCCGGCAACGGCCTGGCCCTCTGGTTGACCGGCTATGACGCCATGAAGTCCGCCGCCGGGGGCAAGCTCGCCTCCTGGACGAATCCTCTCGTGCCAAATGTCTCGGCATCCTCGAGTGAGAAGAACGCCCAGCCGTCCGTTGCCGCCGGCGCCATCAACGGCCATGCCGCGGTGCGCTTTGACGGCGAGGCCAACATGCTGATGACCAACATCGACATCAGCCCCGCGTCGTGGCCTGACGTCACGGTCATCGCCGTCTTCAACAGTGCCACCGAGGAGACGAGCCCGCTGCGCAGCGTGTATGGAGATGACAACGGCGACTACGACCGCTCCGCGGGCCTGGACAATCGCAGCGGCGACGAAAAGAACTACGTGATTTTCGCCGGCGACCGCGGCGTGGCCGGCTACTTCGCACTGAAAGCGAATCAGGTCTATCTCTCGACCGATCAATACACCGCCACCGAGTTCAACGGCTGGGTCGACGGGAAGCCGGCCCTTACGAAGTTCCAAACCCACTGGGGCGAGGCCCTCCCGAACATGTACATCGGCGGCACCGGAACGAGCTTCAATCAGTTCTGGAAGGGCGACATCGCCGAGATGATCGTCTACGCCCGCGTGCTCACCGACGCGGAGCGAGCGAAGGTCGAGGATTACCTGGCGAAGAAGTATGGTGTGACGATTGGGCGTTGAGCCCGGGCAGCTTGACACCGTTTCTACAGTTCTGTAGATTTCCTTTGGAAAAGCCATGGAGAAGGAAACTCAGATCTCGGCAATCGTGTCTCAGGCTACCAGGGACCTGCTGGAGAGACACGTTCGCGCCACCGGAGTCAAGAAAGGGTATCTGGTCGAGCAGGCTCTTCGCCATCATCTGCAAGCGCTGCAGGAACTACCGGCCGATGTCATCGTCCACCCGAAACTGGTTGTGACGCGGCGATCGGGCGAGGCGATTTTGAAGCAAATGAAATCCGGAAAGGCCACGAAGGCTCTCCGGGACCTGATGGGCGATGGAGATTAGGGCGCTTCGCGAGGGAGACGAACGTTCTCAGTTCCAATCCGGCGTTCCCGAGCTCGATCGCTTTTTTCATCAATTCGCAGGCCAGAACCAGTTCAAACACCACGTAGGCGTGACCTACGTCGCTGTCGACCGTGGGCGGATCTTCGGCTTCGCCACGATCGCTCCTGGACACGTCGAGATCGACGACCTGCCTGTTACCGCGCGAAGAAAGCTTCCGCGATACCCGCTTCCCGTGGTTCGGCTGGCGCGGCTTGCTGTTGACGAGTCGGCTCATGGGCAGGGAGTCGGCGCCCAACTCCTGCGATTCGTGCTGAATCTCGCGATTCGGTTGGCGACTGACTACGGCTGCATTGGCGTGATCGTCGATGCCAAGCCCGACGCGATCGCCTTCTATTCGAAATACGGCTTCATTGCTGTCGACACGGTGGAAGGCCAATCTGATGCGCGCCCTCAGCCTTGTGCAATGTTTCTTTCCATGAGCGCGATCAAGGCCGCGGTTGGCAAGTGATGCGGTTCGTCGCGGTGCACCAGCGGAGCTGAGCTGCTAAGTCACGCTCCAGCGCGCGTAGGACGTGGGTTCGTCGCGGCGCGGATGGCCATCTGCGCGGCCCCTTCGACGGGCGTGTGCACCGGCGGTGCGATGCGTGCGCGCGGTGCCTCGGCCAAGACAGCGCTGCGCATCGGCGCGAGCAGCGTTTCGCCGGCGTTGAAGGCGCCGCCGACGTAGGCGACAGGGAAGTCGGATGATGTGAGGCGAAGCCTCCCGGCCACCGCCAGGACTGCCCTGGCCAGCTCGCTTCCGGCCATCGCCACGATCTTGGCGGCCTGGGCATCGCCGTTTTCGGCCGCGTCGATGACGAGTTTGCCGACGCGGGCGATGTCGTCCGCGTGTGTGGTCTGCGCGTAGACGAAGCGCGGGAGGTCGGAGGGCTTCATATCGTAGTCGCGCAGCAGGAGCTCGGTCATGAGCGTCACCGGCCCGCGTCCGTCGTAGGCGCGCAGGATCGCGGCCAGGCCGGCGCGGGCGATGGCGTAGCCGCTCCCTTCGTCGCCGACGATCGGTCCCCATCCCCCGGCGCGCGCTTCCTCACCGGCGTCGTTGCGGCCGACAGCGACCGAGCCGGTGCCGGCGATGACGACCACACCCGGCCCGAAGCCGATCGCGCCGGTGAGAGCGATGCGGGCGTCGTTATCGACTGTGAAATTGCCGCGCGGAAAGAAGACGCTCAGCGAATCGACGACTTCCTGGCGATGCGCAGGATGGTCGGACCCGGCGATGCCGCAGTACGTCCAGTTGATCTCGCGGCTGGCCACATCGGCTTTGACGAGCGCCTTGTTGACCGCGCGCTCGATGTTGCGGGCAGCCGTCTCGATCCCGACACGCAGGTGATTGGACGGACCGGCGATGCCGTCGCCGAGCGGACGGCCGGTATCGTCCGTGACAAGCGCTGCCGTTTTCGACGCGCCGCCGTCGACGCCGAGGTAGTACGCCATGCGGAACAACCTTTTACCGCAAGTGCGGTGCCGGGTGTGAGGTTACGGGGTTGCGCGGTCTCGCAGTTACGGGGTCTCGCGGTTGAGGTTACTCGGTTGTTGGGTTGCTGAGTTGCTGGGTTGCTGGGGTTAGTGGGTTAGTGGGTGCAAGTCACGCCCATCGGCCCGGCGGCCCTTCACCGAGCAACCAAGCAACCCTGCAACCTTGCAACCCCAACACCGCGAGACCGCGCAACCTCGCGACCCCGAAACCGCGTCAGGACTGTTCCTTGCAGAGTCTGCCAGTCGAAGGAGACGTCATGAAATCGAATCGAGTTTTGACGATTGCGGCGCTGGCGATCGTCGCGGTCGCCCTCATCGCGGCAGCCGGCTGCAAGTCCAGCGGCATGGCCTTTACGAAACATGGTCAGCTTTTGAAGATCAATATCGAGCATCCGGTCGACCTGCCGGAGCAGGGCGAGGGCGATATCGGCATCGTGCTCGGCAATCGCGGCGTGCGTTATGTGAAGGACGTGCTGGTCGACGTCGAGCTTCCGCCGCAACTGGTGGTGCTCGATGAGAAACACGAACGCGGCGTGACGATGAGCCACGACCCCGGCTCCAACTCGTATCACTACACGTTGGCAAACCTCCAGCCGGCGGAGGATTCGACGATTCACTACCGGATCCGTACGTCGTTCGGCACGATGTCGGACAGCGGCAGCATCAAAGCGACCGCGTGGCAGCGCGATCTGACGGGCGACCGGCTGGTGGAGACGGCGGTAATCAAGCTCCGTCCTTAGGAGTCTGCGCGGCAGAACGATGAAACGAAATGGTGGCCGAGCCTTTGGCAACCAGCGCAGCCGGCCGTGCCGGCCGTAAGCTCTGCTAATGTCTGCAGATGGACCTTGATCAATTGGAAACGGCGGCGGCGGGAGCAGGACATGAGATCCACATCCCGCCGAAACCGCGCGAGTCGCTCGAAGACCGTAAACTCCTCGACCGGCCGAGCCGGAACGAATTGCTTCAGAGTGAATCGTGGCGCGTGCTGCGGATCACGAGCGAGTTCGTGGCCGGCTTCGATCATCTGGCCGAGGTTTATCCGGCGGTATCGATCTTCGGGTCGGCACGAACGCAGCTCGCCAATGAGTACTATGACGCCGCGGTGAAGACGGCCGAGCTGATCGGCAAGGCCGGCTTCGCCGTCATCACAGGCGGCGGCCCCGGCATCATGGAAGCGGCGAACAAGGGAGCACGCCAGGCCGGGGCGCTGTCGATCGGCTGCAACATCGAGCTGCCGTTCGAGCAGAAGATCAATCAGTTCGTCGACAAGGCCATGACCTTCCGCTACTTCTTCGTCCGCAAGACGATGTTCGTGAAGTATTCGGAGGCCTTCATCACCTTCCCGGGCGGCTTCGGCACGCTCGACGAGCTGATGGGAGCACTGACGCTGATCCAAACGAAGAAGATCACGAATTTTCCGGTAATCCTGTACGGCAGCGAGTACTGGGGCGGCCTCCTCGACTGGTTGCGCAAGACCGTGCTGGCCGCGAACAACATCACGAAGGAGGATGTCGACAGCCTCCACCTCGTCGACGACCCCGTCCGCGTGCGCGACATCGTCTGCGCGTTTCACGACCGAGCCATGATCACCAACGCGGATGAGGACGAACAGACGCCGCCTCATGTGACGAGCGAGGATTAGCGGCTCGCGGGGAGCGAGTTGTCAGTTGTCAGTTGATTGCGTTTAGCGCGATCTGTCCAAATCGAAACTGAACGTGACGCATAGGCAACCGACAACCGACAACGGTGCATACCCGCATGGCCCCTCACTTGCAATTATTTGTATCTGCAAGGAGAGCCCCATGCGTATCCAGGAAACCGATCAGATCCTCAAAGAGGCGCGCTATGCGCGGCACTACCACGAGTTGCAGGAGCGCGATCGCGGCGGCCTGTGGCGGCGCGCCTGGCGTTCGCTGACCGGCATCTTCAAGCGTTCGTAGACTCTTCGACCTCTTCCGTCGGCGGCGGCTCCGTCTGCACGATCACCCAGCGTACGCGGAAACGCTCGGCATCCAGTACTTCGATCGCAAGGTCGCCGAGCTGCGTCCGGTCGCCCGGGACGACTTCGCGTCCGAGCCGGGCCGCGACATACCCTCCGATGGTCTCCTCGGCAGGCTCTCCGACGTCGACTTTGAGCCGGTCCGCCAGATCTTCGATGAGGTAATCGCCGCGCACGCGATACCGTCCGTTGCCGAGCGGCTCGATCTCGGGCCGTTCGCGGTCGAACTCGTCCTGGATCTGCCCGAACAACTCCTCGGTGATGTTTTCCAGAGACACGATCCCCGAGGCGCCGCCGTACTCGTCGAGGACGATGGCCATGTGCGTCTTGTGCTCGATGAACTGCGAGAGCAGCGCTTCGACCGTCGAGTTCTCCGGTACGAAGAGGACATCGCGCTTCAGCTCCATCATCGTCCGCCCGGGTCCGCGCAGTTGGGCGAGGAAGAGATCCTTGACGTGGATCAGGCCGATGGTCTGATCGAGCGTTCCGTCGCAGAGCGGGTAGCGGGTATGGCGGGTCGTGCGGATGATCTCGAGGTTTTCTTCGATCGACTTCAGCGTGGAGAGGACCGAGACGTCTGTACGCGGCACCATGATCTGCCGCGCCGTCCGCTTCGAGAACTGGAAGACGCCTTCGATGATCTCGCGGTTTTCCTCGGAGAGGATGCCGGCCTTCTCGGAGTGCGCCAGGATGAGGCGCAACTCCTCCTGCGAATGCGCCATTTCGTTGCCGCTGGCCGGCTTGATGCCGATGAGACGCAGGACCGCGTTCGTGGTTCGGTTGAGCGTCCAGATGATGGGGTACATCACGATGTAGAAGGCGCGGAGGAAATGCGCCGACCAGAGCGCCGTGCCGAGGGTCTTGTCGATGGCCAGATACTTCGGACCGAGCTCGCCGAAGATGATGTGGAGCGACGAGATCAGGATGAAGGCGATCGAGGCGGCGATGGTGTGCGATACGGGGACGCTGTAGACGCCGAGAAACGCCAGGCGTGGCTGGATGAGACTCTCAAAGGCGGGCTCGCCAACCCAGCCGAGTGCGAGCGATGCCAGCGTCACTCCGAGCTGCGTGGCGGAGAGGTAGCTATCGAGTTTCTTGATGATGCGCCGCGCCATGCGCGCGCGCGTGCTCCCCTCGGCCGCCATCTCCGCGAGCTGCGTCGGGCGAACCTTGATGATCGCGAATTCAGCGGCGACGAAGAATCCGTTCGCGATGATGAACAGCAGGGCGAGCAGCAGATACCAGGTAGGCATTCTCACCGAGCGCGAAGAACTGCCGCGCTACCGGATGGGTCGATGTCCATGGGGCGGGCGGTATTGTATGACACGTACGCGGTCATCATTGGCCAGCCTCGTCGGATGATGAGAAGCGTAGGGGCGTCAATATCAGAACTACCCAATTCAAGATCAGGATCGAGGGGATCGATTTCAGAACCGACCCACCTCGAGATCACAACCCAAGGGGTCAATATCAGGACTGACACCTTAAGATGACAACCTATGGGGTCAAGGTCAGGATCGACCCACCTCAAGGTAACAACCCGATGGGGTCAAGGTCAGGACCGACCCACCTCAAGGTCACAACCCGATGGGTCAAGGTCAGGATCGACCCACCTCAAGGTCACAACCGATGGGGTCAAGGTCAGGATCAAGCCACCTCAAGATCAGAACCGATGGGGTCAAGGTCAGGTTGTGTCATCGAAAGATGACAACCGAGGGGGGTCAATATCAGGATCGACCCACCGGATCGGCCACCAGTGCCTTCATCGGCTTTTCTTCACGCCTTCGCGGCGATGTTCGTCACCGTCGCCGGCTTTTTGTCGCCCATCACGCAATTGCCCTGGAAGATGGCTCCTTCTTCGATGATCAACGCCGGCGTTTCGATGTCGCTGTAGACCTTGCCGTTCCGGTGGATCTCGACCCGCTGCGCGGCGACGATCTTGCCGACGATCGTTCCGCTGATGGCGATGCGGCCGACATGGACGTCGCCCTCGATGTGCGCGCTCTCGCCGACGATCAGCTCGTTCTTCGACATGATCTTGCCGTTGAAACGGCCGTCGATGCGCATCGTGTCTTCGAACTCCAGCTCACCGCGAAATGATGAGCCGCGATCGAGAAAGCCATTCAGTTCACCGCTCTTGTTCTTCATCTCTGCTCCCATGCCTTTCTCCTGGCGGCCGTGAACGAATACGAACACGATCGCGGCGATCATAACCGCTGCCGCAACCGCGATGAGCGTTCCGCTAACGGCGTCTCCCCATCAGCTCGTCGACGACACGAATCAATTCATCTTCACTGCCATACCGGATGTGGATCACGCCGCCGCGCCGTCTGCGGTCGATCTCCACTTTTGTGCGCAAAGTCCTTTGAAGCTTGTCTTCCGCATCGCGCGTGAAGACATCCTTTTCCTTCTCTTTCTTCTCCGTCGTCTTGGGCGAGCTCTCGGAAGCGAGCATCTCCGTCTGCCGGACGTTGAGGTTTTTCCGGACCACGCGGTCGGCCAACTGCTCCTGCTTCTTCGGCGACTCGATCGCCAGCAAGGCGCGTGCGTGTCCCATCGAGAGCTGGCCGGAGGCGAGTAACTTCTTCACCGGGTCGGGCAGCTTGAGAAGACGGAGGAAGTTGGCGACGGTCGAGCGTTCCTTCCCCACCCGCTTGGAGATCTCCTCCTGGGTGAGCTGGAAGTCGTCGTGAAGCTGATGGTAGGCGAGCGCTTCTTCGATCGGGTTGAGGTCCTCGCGCTGGATGTTCTCGATCAGAGCGATCTGCAAGGCATCGCCTTCCTGCATCATCTCTTTGATGAGGGCGGGAACGGTGGTCAGACCGGCTTTCTGTGCGGCGCGGAAGCGACGTTCGCCGGCGATGAGCTTGTACTTGTCGCCGGCGCGGGTGACCACGAGCGGCTGCACGATCCCATGCTCGCGAACGCTGCGGGCCAGCTCTTCGATCGAGGCTTCGTTGAAGGTCTTGCGCGGCTGGTAGGGGTTCGGTTGGATCTGCGAGATGGGGATCTCGGCGAGGCCGGGAGTGGAATGAGCTTCCGGCGCTTCCGGGCGCTGCGGAATGAGAGCGCCGAGGCCACGTCCAAGCACTTTCTTGTGGTTCATCAGATCACGTTCTCCGCGCGCTGAATGAATTCCCTGGCCAGACTTACGTACGCTTCGCTTCCACGCGAACGGATGTCGTAAAGAATAATCGGTTTGCCGAACGACGGCGCTTCGCTGAGACGGATGTTCCGGGGAATGATCGTCTTGTAGACTTTTTCGCCGAAGTGGTTGCGCACCTCTTCGGCGACCTGGCGGGCAAGATTTACCCGCTCGTCGTACATCGTCAAGACAATCCCTTCGATCTCCAGTCCGGCGTTGACGGCGCCGCGAACGCGGTCGATGGTGGCCAGCAGTTGCGAAACCCCCTCGAGCGCAAAATATTCGGCCTGCAGCGGGACGAGGACGGAGTTGGCCGCGGTCAGGCCGTTGACGGTCAACAGTCCAAGCGACGGCGGCGAGTCGATGAGGATGTAGTCGTAGTCGGCGGCTATGGGTTCGATGACCCGTTTGAGGTAGTACTCGCGCCCGATGGCATCGCGCAGCTCGACCTCGGCGCCGACGAGATCGGTCGACGACGGCGCCAGATACAGCGTCGGGATCTCGGTCGGCCGGATGATGTCGCGGAGGGGCATGTTCTCGATGAGCACGTCGTACATCGAGGGATCGGCCTCCGTTACCCCGATGCCCGAGCTGGCGTTCGACTGCGGATCGAGATCGACCAGCAGGACGCGCCGCTCGCAGGCGGCGACGGAGGCGCCGAGGTTGATCGCGGTCGTCGTCTTGCCGACACCGCCCTTTTGATTCGCCAGAGCGACGATCTTCGTCATCCGTTTGACTGTTCCACGTGGAACGCGAGAGTCACGAGGTAATTCGAGGTGCCGCGGGGAAGCGGAAAGACTTCTCCCGCTTCAAAACCAGCGATCGAAGCGACTGCCGGCGCGCTTTGAAAGAGGGCGATGCGCCCGCCCGGCTCCATCCACGCCGTCAGCGACGGTACCCACTCTTCAGGAGTTCCGACGGCACGCGATGTAACCAGAGAAAAGCGAACGTCAGGCGGGAACCGGGTCACGGCGCGCGCCAATCTATCACCGTAAACCACAGCGTTCAATTCGCACGCACGGACGATGTGTTTCAGAAAGGCCCACTTTTTCCTGTCCGCTTCCACGAGGTGAAAGCGGGCATCGGGCGAAACGATGGCCATCGGAATGGCCGGGAGTCCTCCCCCGCTGCCGAAGTCGAGCACGTTTCCGCGCGGCTTCAGCAGGCCCGCCGCGATGATGGCCTCGGCGACATGATCATCGAGATTCGCCTTCGCTTCGGGCCCAATGAGGTTGATCCGCCCGTTCCAGCGAAGGAGCTCGCGCTTGTACGTCTCGAGCCGCGCGTTCATGCCGACTGCGCGACGCCGCGCCGGAGGTGCATCCGTACGATCGAGATCGCCGCCGGCGTCACACCGGGGATGCGGCTGGCTTGCCCCAGCGAGACCGGACGGACGAAGCTCAGCTTCTCGACCATTTCACGGGAGAGTCCGGGAAGGCGGTACGACATCTCCGCCGGGATACGCATCCCTTCCTCATCCGCCTGCCGTGACGCTTCGCGCTGCTGGCGTTCAATGTAGCCGGCGTAGCGAAGCTGACTGACGACGCCGTCCGATTCTTCATTGCTCAGAGCTCGAAAGGCGCTCGCAACCTCGGGCAGAACGGCTTCGCAGACGTCGGTGAAACGCTCGATATCGAAGTCCGCGCGCTGCATGAGCCGGGCGATGGTCGCTTTCTCGTTGAGCGATACGTTCGCGATGCCGAGCCAGATCAGGGTTTCGCGGTCCGGCGTCACGCTGGCCGTTTCGGCGGCGTCCCTGGCCCGCTGCATGCGCGCGACGCGAGCTTCGACGCGCCGCTTTCTCTCGTCATCGAGAATACCGAGCCGTGCGGCGATGGGCGAGAGGCGCTCGTAAACCGAGTCGCAGCCGAGTAGGAGACGGTGTTCGGCGCGCGAGGTGAACATCCGGTACGGTTCTTCGGTGCCTTGGGTGACGAGGTCATCGATCATCACCGCGGCGTAGGCCTGATCGCGGCGAAGGATCACGGGCTCGTCGCCACGGATCGTCTGCAGCGCGTTGATCCCGGCCAGCAGTCCCTGCGCGGCGGCCTCCTCGTAACCGGAGGTGCCGTTGATCTGGCCGGCCAGGTAGAGGCCGTCGATGCCGCGAGCCTGCAGCGTCGGATCGAGCTGCTCGGGATTGCTGAAATCGTATTCGACCGCATAGCCGTAGCGGGCGATGACGGCGTTTTCGAAACCCGGAAGCGAGCGGACCACCGCGTCCTGAACGTCAGGAGGCAATGAGGTCGAGATGCCGTTGAGGTAAAGCCACGGATGCTCGAGGCCCTCCGGCTCGACGAACACCTGATGACGCTCCTTTTCCGCGAATCGAACGACCTTGTCTTCGATCGACGGGCAGTAGCGCGGGCCGGTGGCGTGGATCTGTCCTGAGTACATCGGCGCCCGATGCAGATTGGCGCGGATCACTTCATGGGCAATGGCGCCGGTATACGTGAGATGGCAGAGAACCTGCGGCAGAGCGAGCCGGTCGGTGAGAATGGAGAACGGCCGCGGTTCGGCATCGCCGGGTGCCTCCTCCAGTTTGGAGAAGTCGACGGAGGTCCGGTCGACGCGCGGCGGTGTTCCCGTCTTCAGCCGGCCGAGTTTCAGGCCGAGGTCGCGCAGGGAGTCCGAAAGCGTCTCCGCGGCCGCCTCGCCGAAACGGCCGCCGACCGTCTTCTGCTCTCCGGAGTGCATCAACGCGCGAAGAAACGTGCCGGTAGTGACGATCACGGCGCGCGCACCAAGCCGCGTGCCGTCTTTCATCACCACGCCTCGAACGCCCGCGCCGTCGCGCAGAAGCGAGGAGACGGCGCCCTCGATGATCGTTACATTTGGCTCCGCTTCGAGGATCTTCTGGACGGCCGCGGCGTAAAGGTCGCGGTCACATTGGGCCCGGGGACCCTGAACGGCGGGACCCTTGGAGCGGTTCAGCAGCTTGAACTGGATGCCGGCGCGGTCTGTGGCCTCCCCCATCAAGCCACCGAGGGCGTCGATTTCCTTGACCAGGTTCCCTTTGGCGAGCCCGCCGATGGCCGGGTTGCACGACATGCGGCCGATGGCGTCGCGCAGCATCGTCACCAGCGCCACACGCACACCGCCGCGGGCGCAGACCCGCGCCGCCTCCGTGCCGGCATGGCCGCCGCCGATGATGATCACATCGAACATGTTTCACGTGGAACAGTGACGCCGGAGCGCTCACTTCCCGATGCAGAACTTCGAGAAGATCTCCGTGAACACGTCGTCGCGCGTGATGGCACCGGTGAGCAGGCCGAGGGCTGTGGAGGCGCGATGAAGATCGACCAGGATGATCTGTTCCTCGAGTCCGGCAGCAAGCGCCTCGAGCGCCGTCGTGAGCGCTTCCTTGCAGCCGAGCACGGCTTGGTGCTGGCGCTCGTTGACCAAGCTGCCTTCCGGCGCAGCGAACTCATCGCGCACCAGTGAATCGAGCCTGCTCAGCAGTTCATCGATACCGCGCTCGGCCGTGACGCTGATGCCGAGCTCACCGGCAGGCGCCGGAGCGAGGTCGGCCTTAGTGTAAATAATCATCGCATCCGGGTAAGCGGTGTGTTCATCGTCAACGGTCAAACCCACCGTTGCGTCGACGAGATAGAGGACGATGTCCGCATTGCCGGCCGCCTCGCGCGCACGCGCGACGCCGATCTCCTCCACGAGATCGCCACTCGTTCGAAGACCGGCGGTGTCGGCGATCGTCACCGGCAGACCGCCGATCTCGATCGTCTCGCGGACGATGTCGCGCGTCGTCCCCGGGATCGGTGTGACGATGGCCCGGTCGCTGCCGACGAGCCGGTTGAGAAGCGTCGACTTGCCGGCGTTCGGACGCCCGAGGATTACTGCCGTAAGGCCGGATGTCGTAGCCTTCCCGCGGCGATACGTTTCCGCGAGCGCGTTCGCATCGGCAATCGCCCCTTCGATCTGCAGACGTGCGTCGGCGCGGGTGATGAACTCGTAGCCCTCTTCCGAAAAGTCGAGCGCGGCCTCGAGACGGGAGATCACGTGAAGCAGCGATTCACGAATGGCCATGGCCCGGCGGCTCAATTCTCCCTGCAGATTTCCGAGCGAGAGCTTCGCCTGCAGCGCCGTGCGCGAGTTGATCAGATCGGCGATCGACTCGGCCTGCACCAGGTCGAGCTTTCCGTTCAGCACGGCCCGCTCGGTAAACTCGCCCGGCTCGGCCAACCGCGCTCCCAACTGCATCACCGCGCCGATGACGCGCTCGACCAGGAGCGGACTGCCATGCAGCGTCAGCTCGACGAGATCGTTGCCGGTGAATGAGTGCGGCGCGGTGTAGCGGACGGCAATACATTCATCGAGCACGACGCCGTTATGCATCAATCGGGCGAGCGTGGCGATACGCGCGTCAGGAGCGATGCTTCCAAGCGTTTCCAGAATCACAGCGCTGCGGGGACCATCGATACGAACGATGGCCAGCGCTCCCCTGCCGAGGGGGGTGGCGGGAGCGACGATGGTGTCAAGTTCTGGTTGCCCGGTTGCCACGGTGGGTTGCTGGGTTACTGGGTTGGTAAGTTGCTGGGTTACTCAGCACGAAGGAATCTGGCTACCGAGCAACTCCGCAACCAAGCAACTCGGTAACCCCACGCAACTACTCCGCGGCGTCGCCGCGCATCACGATGGCCACCCGTTTGTAGAAGCCGTCGCCGCGCGACTCGGTGGTGACGTCGGCGTCTTCCTGCAGCGCCAGGTGAACGAGGCGGCGCTCGATCGGGGTCATGGCCGGCAGGAGCTGCTCGCGGCCGGTGTCGCGGACGCGGTCGGCCAGCTCGCGGGCCTTCTCGGCGAGCTGCTCGGCGCGGCGCTCCTTGAAGGCCTCGCAATTCAGCTCGATCTCCTTCTCGACCTTGCGGCCGACCAGAGCCTTGTTGCCGAGGACCTGAATGGCGTCGAGAAGCTCTCCGTGCTGCTCGGTCAGCAGCCTGGCATCGCCTCCGAACAGGCGCGCGATGATCTGGGTCTCGTTCTCCTCGGTGCGGATCTCGAGCTGCAGCTTCGCCAGCTCGATCACCTGCGCATACCAGGCACGCACGACGCCGGCCTGCTCGGACTCGGGCCCCTGTTCGGGGATCTCGCCGGCGAAGCGCTCGAAGTCGCCGGTCTGAAAGTCGTCCTCGTGCTCGCGTCGCGGTCCGCGGGCGCGGTTGCCGCCGGCCGAACGTCCGCCACGCTCGCGGCCATCGCTACGGCCGCGACCGCGGTCACGGCCTCCGCGGCCACGCCCTCCTCCACCGCCTGCATTCCGCGCCGGTCTTCCCGGAATGGACGCCGCCGCCGGCGGCGCCGGTTGTGCCACGGCGGCGTCGTTGACCTCGGCTTCGACGACGATGCGTTTGAAGCCGCCGAGAAAGCCTCGTTTTTCGAGGACGACGTGATACGTCAGTTGAACGCGCTCGACGCCGAACGCTTCCGACGCCATCGTCAATGCTTCGTCGAGATTCTTACCTTCGAATCGTTGAGCCATGGTCGTTCCGCACGATCACGCCGGGTTTGGGTCCGACGGGTGATCCTTCCAAAATTTGTTCATGATGAGCTGCTGCGCAATCGTCAGGAGGTTCTGCATCAGCCAGTAAAGCACGACGCCGGTCGGGAACTCCTTGAAAATCCATCCCATCACCAGCGGCATGATCAGGAACATCCGCTTCTGGGCCGGATCCGCCGTCGACGGCGTGATGGCCTGCTGGATGAACATCGTAATCGTCATCAGCGCCGGCGTGATGTAGTACGGATCCTTCATCGACAGATCGTGGATCCACAGCATGAACGGCGCGCCGCGCAGCTCGATGGCGTGTGTGAGCAGGCCGTAGAAGCCCCAGAGGATCGGGATCTGCAGCACGAACGGGAGACAGCCGCCGGCGGGATTGATCCCTTCCACCTGATACAGCTTCATCATCTCGGCGTTCATCTTCTGCCGCTGCTCGGGATCGGTCTTGGCCTTCTTGTAGCGTGCCTTGATCGACTCCATCTTCGGCTGAAGCTTCTGCATCTTCTTCATCGAGACGATCCACTTGTGCTGCAGCGGATAGAGCACGACTTTGATGATGATCGTCAGGACGATGATGGCGAAACCGTAGTTTTTCGTGAAGCGATTCAGCCAGAGAAGGGCCGCCAGGAAGAAGCGGGCGATGATGCCGAAGTAACCCAACTGCAGCGTCTTCTCGAAGCCGTAGCGGTCGACGACCTTGGCCTCTTTGGGTCCGAAATAGGCGGCGCCGGAGACGACCCCATCCGGTGCTGCATTGACGGCGGCGTACAGCTCGCGGCGCTTCTCGCTCTTGCCGCCGGCAGGGACGTCAATTGCTCTGATGATCGCCCCGGACGACTTCTCCGGACGCAGCACGGTGAGAAAGTAATTGTCCTCGACGCCGACGTACTGCACCGAGGGGTAGATGCTCAGCGTGTCGGCCTTCTCACGGCGGATGACTTTCAGGCTGTCGTCATTCTGCATGACGCCATTGCCGGTGATGATGAACTGGTTGTCTTTCTCGTCGGGCGCCAGGGTCCGGATTCCGGGACCGATGGCGACGCGGTACCCGATGGGGGGTGTCACGGAAACGGCGAAGTTGAAGAGGTACTCGCCGTTGAAGCGAAAGGTCTTCGTGACGGCGTGGACGCCATCGGACCAGTGGTACTCGATGACGTGCGATCCCTTCTCATCGAATTCGCGGACGGTGTAGAGCGCGCCATTCGCAGCGCGTGTGAAGTTCGGGTCGGTGGCCTCGATGGCGAAGGGGAAGTCGGTACGGTTCGGCTCGCGGTCTTTGACCAGCTCGACCTTGCTCTCATCCGTCTTCGAGCTCGGCTTGGCCTTGTAATTCGTGAGTTGGAACGAAACCAACTCCGCCCCGCGGTTCGAGAACTTGGCGGCAAAGTCGTCGGTGATGACTTTCGTAATCGTTTGCGCGGTGGCCGAGATCGGCGCGGCAACCGGGACCGCGGCAGGCGGCTCGACCGACATCGTCGTCGTCGCCGACGATGTCGTTGCCGTGGCTGACGTCGCCGTTGAAGGCGCAGCCGGAACGGAAGCGGTCGTGGCGGTGGTCGCCGTTACGGCGGGCTTCTCCACCGGCTTTTTCATCAGATCGGGAAAGAGCTTCGGAGCGACGGCCGCCCAGAGCCAGAGGAACCCGATCGAGATCAGTACTGCGACAAAGATTCGTTTTTCCATCTCAAGGGACCGGGTCCCAACCTCCAGGGTTGAACGGGTGACAGCGTGCGAGCCGCCGCAGGCCAAGCCAGACTCCGCGCAGTGTGCCGTGCTTTTCGATTGCCTGCATCATGTAAATCGAACAGGTGGGATCGAAGCGGCACATCGGCGGGAGCAATGGCGAGAGAAATCGCTTGTAAAAACGGAGCGGAGCGAGAGCGATCGAGCGCATGAGTCATCGGGAACTGCCGCTCTCTGATACGACGCGCTTCAACGCGCGTTGCAGGTCGAGGCTGTAATCGGGCCAAGCTGCCTGCGCGGCGTTCGGTTTGATGTTCACCACGACGTCGATAGCTCGGCTGTCGAGGCCGAGCGGCTCGCGCTGGCGGCGGTAGATCTCACGAGTCCATCGTTTGAGCCGGTTGCGTACGTTGGCCTTGCCGCTCTTTTTGGTCGCGGTGACGCCGACCCGCGAGTAGGGCAAGCCGTTGGCGGCAAAAAAGAGAACGCTGTAGCGGGAGAAGAGTTTACGGCCGGCCTCGTAGACGCGAAGGAACTCGCGACGTTTTGCCAATCGTTTCTCTTTCGGCAGAGCCTCGGAGCTGGCGGAAAGTCCGCCGGCATCGGCTGACAAAGGACTAGACCGCCAGGCGCTTGCGGCCCTTACGGCGGCGGCGCGAAAGCACCGCCTGCCCGTCTTTGGTCCGCATCCGGACCAGAAAACCGTGCGTGCGCTTGCGGCGGCGGTTGTTCGGCTGAAATGTACGCTTCATGTTTTCCTTAACCTTCTGAAAAGAAAGCGGGGAGTATAAGCGGCGGGTCGGAGGGTCGTCAAACCAGCCAGCGACCGGGCGGAACGTGGGGTGGTAGTGGGCTATTCCGGGGTCTCGCGGTCTCGCGGTCTCGCGGTTGCGGGGTTGCGCGGTCTCGCGGGTTGCTGGGTTGCTGAGTTGCTGGGTTCTGGGTTGCAAGGTTGCTGGGTTGCTGGGAGTTGGTGAGACTGAACTATCAACCCGTATCCCTTTCGGCGCGCGGCCCGAGCAACCTTGCAACCCAGCAACCTTGCAACCAAACACCGCGAGACCGCGCAACCCCGAGACCCCGAGACCGCGAGACCCCCGCCCAGCCATGTGCTATATTCGCCTCCCCTTTTTCAGGTCGGGATTTTCCGCAGTTGTGGAAAAGCTGTGGATTTTCAGAAGGATAGACCCCGCCCGGCAGTGAATCTGCGACGATGAATCTATGGAAGCAAGTCCTCGATCGGCTCGAGCAAACCATTGACACGGCTCAGTATGAAACGTGGTTTGTCCCCACCCGTTTCCTCGCCCAGAAGGGCGATACGATCGATGTGAGTGTACCGTCGCAGCGTTTCGTCAGCGAGATCCGTCAGAACTACGCCCAGCAGATCCGCGCCATCCTCGACGAGCTTTCGACCGATCATCTCAACCTTCATCTCGTCGCCGATACCGAGACCGGAGAAGGCGTCGTCCTCCCCTCCGGCCCACCATCGGCCGTCGATCTGCCCACCTCCATCTTCAACCCGGGATATCGGTTCGAGACCTTCGTCGTAGGCAAGTCGAACGAGCTGGCGTTCGCCGCATCGAAGTCGATCGCGGAAAACCCCGCCGGCTCGTTCAATCCGTTGTTCATCTACGGTGGTGCGGGTCTCGGCAAGACCCATCTGATCCAGGCGATCGGACAGCAGCTTCGAGACAACAGGGCCGGCGCGAAGGTCGTCTACATGTCGGCGGACGCCTTCATCAACGAGCTCATCACCTCGATCCGTTACGACCGGATGCAGCTTTTCCGCGACCGCTATCGCAAGGTCGACTCCCTCCTGCTCGACGACATTCAGTTCATGGCCGGCAAGGAGCGGACGCAGGAGGAGTTCTTCCACACCTTCAACGCGCTGTACGAAGCACAGAAGCAAATCGTCTTCACCTCGGACGCGCCTCCGAAAGAGATCCCCACGCTCGAAGATCGCCTTCGTTCGCGCTTCGAGTGGGGCCTCATCGCCGACATCCAGCCACCTGACCTCGAGACAAAGGTGGCCATCCTCCGCAGGAAAGCGGAAGAGAAGAAGATCGATCTGCCGAACGACGCCGCTCTCTTCATCGCCGAGCGCGTGCGCACCAACATCCGCGAGCTCGAAGGTCTGCTCAACCGCGTCGTGGTCTACGCGTCGATGGCCGGCAGGCAGGAGATCTCACTCGAGCTGACGAAGGAAGCGCTCAAGGAACTGCTGTCGAAAGACAACAAACCGATCACGCCACCGGAGATCGTCCGCGTCGTCGCCGCGCATTACGGCACCACGGTAACCAATCTCAAATCCAAATCGAACGCCCAGACCATAGCCTTTCCACGCCAGGTGGCGATGTACATGTGCAAGCATCTGACGGACCTCTCGTACCCGGAGATCGGCCGTATCTTCAACAACAAACATCACTCCACGGTGATGTATTCGGTCGAAAAGATCGACGAGAAGATGCAGAATGATCCTCAGTTCGCGCGTGTGCTCGAAGGGCTGATGAAGCAGTTCCGATGATGAGCGGTTGCGAGGTAGCGCGGTTACGCGGTCTCGGGGTGGGAGTGCCTACGAAACCGCGAGACCGCGAGACCACGAGACGCTTTCCACACCCTCTGCGGAAAGGTCCGTCGAAATCCTGCGGACAAAACCGGTTTCGTTTCAGGGCTGCTGTCCGACTGCGGAAAACGGGAGAATTCTCCATCGATTTTCCGCACGGAAACCCGCAGTTTCACCGAGGAAGGAACTGCTATACTTTCGAAACCTTTGCAGCGTGATGCCGAGTTTTTCCGCACGCATCTACTGCCACTACCACTAAGAATAAAGACTTTGTTCTGAAGGAAGAGACATGGAGCTGACCGTCGCAAAAGCTGATCTTCAGAAAGAACTGCAGCTTTGCCAGGGAGTCGTCGAAAAGCGCTCGACGATTCCGATTCTCTCGAACGTGCTGCTCCGCGCGGAGGACGGCCGGCTGCAGATGGCCGCAACCGATCTCGATGTCACGATTCTCAGCTCCTGCCCGGCGCGCATCACCACCCCAGGCGGCGTGACCATCGAGGCCAAACGTCTCTTCGACATCGTCCGATCACTTCCCGACGAAGACGTTCACATCACGCTGCAGGAGAACAACTCGCTTCTCATCGATTCCGGAACAGCCAAGTTCCGTCTCCTCGGATTGCCAGCCGAGGACTATCCGACACTGCCGACCGTCAACGTCACGGAGGCGTACGACATCCCGCTCGATGAGCTGAAGACGATGGTCGCAAAAGTAAAGTTCGCGATCACGCACGAGGAGACGCGTTTCCAGCTCAACGGCGCTCTGCTCAAGGTGCTGCCGACCAAGATGGAGATGGTTGCCACCGATGGTCACCGCATGGCGTTGATCAACTTCCCGCAGGGCAGCAACGGCAAAGCCAAAGAGTTGACGATTCTCGTGCCACGCAAGGCGATGGAAGAGATCATGCGTCTCGAGCCGGGAGAGGACGGCACCGTGCGTTTCGGCGTATCGGAGAACCATCTCTTCTTCGAGGCAGCCGAGCGCCGTCTGCTGGCGCGGATGATCGACGTCAACTTCCCGAACTACATGGAAGTCATCGCCCGCGACAACGATCGCAAAGTGCTCGTCGACCGCGAGCGGCTGCTTGCGACGATCCGCCGCATCTCGCTCGTGGCAAACGAACGGACGCGCGCCGTGCGGTTCGACTTCGCGCCGGGGAAACTGACCGTCTCGTCGACGAACCCGGAGCTTGGTGACGCCCGTGAGACCGTCCCCATCGACTATGCCGGCAATCCCTTCTTCGTCGGCCTCAACGCCGCATACGTGACCGACTTTCTGAGCGCCGTCGACACGCAGCAGGTATCGCTCGATCTGAAGGACGAGAACAGCCAATGCATCGGCCGCCCATCGTCGAACGACGCCGATCTGGCGTACGAATATCTGTACGTGGTCATGCCGATGCGTCTTACCGCTTGAGCCGGCACGGCCGGCAGCGTTGATTGCCCAGGGCTCGGCCAACAGTGACGTCTGAATAGACCTCCGTGATTCTCCGCAGCCTTACTAGCCAGCACTTCCGCAACCTGAGCGCGGACGAGGTTTCGTTTCACGATCAGGTCAACATCGTCGTCGGCCGCAACGGTCAGGGGAAGACCAACCTTCTCGAAGCGATCTACTTCCTGGCGACAACGAAGTCGTTCCGCACGGCGCGCGTAGCCAGCGTCTTTCAATTCGGATCGCCGAGCGTCTTTGTCTCCGGCCTGTTGCATCGCTTCGGCGTCGACAAGACGCTCTCGGTCGGGTTGGAGACCGGCGAGGTGAGGCGTCGCGCGCTGCTGATCAACGGCGAGCGCGTGGCGCTGCCGGGGTATGTGAACACAATGAGCGTCTTCGCGTATTCGTCCGCGCGGCTGGATATTCTTCGCGGCGCGCCGGAAGAACGGCGGCGTTTTCTCGATCGCGGCATCGCCAGTATCGACCCCTCCTATCTCGAATCGGTCAGCCGCTACGGGCGTGCTCTGCGTCAGCGCAACGCGCTTCTGGCGAGCGGCGACACGTCATCGCTCAACGCCTGGGATGCGGAGCTCGCCGCGGCGGCCGCTCCGATTCAGGAAGGAAGGAGCGCGTACACCGAGGCGCTCATCGGAGCGTTGGCGGAGATCGTCGCGGAGCACGGATACCACATCCGCAATCTTGCCATCGGCTACCGGCCGAGCGGCGTGGACGCTCTTCCACGCATACGACGCGAGGAGTTGCGGGCGCGTATGTCGCTTGTCGGGCCGCAGCGCGATCTGCTCGAGTTTTCGGTCGACGGAAGGCCTGCCGCCGAGGTGTTGTCGGGAGGGGAGCAGAAGATGGTCGTCCTCTTCCTGAAATTCGCGAAACTGACTCTTTTTCGGCGTCGTTTTGATGAGCCCGCATTGTTTCTTCTCGACGATATCGATGCCGAGCTCGACCTCGAAATTCTCGAACAATTGCTCCTCAAACTGCCGTCCCGGACGCAGGTTTTTGCAACGTCTGCAAAGGAACGCTTCCTGCGGACGCTGGAAGCGGGACCACATCGACGCTTACTGATTGAAAACGGGCGGGTTACGTCGATCTCTGATTTGCCGTGAAACGTTCCGTGGAACGCAATATTCGCGGTATAATTCGACGTTCTCAATCGCGGCGTGCACCTCGCGAAAATGGCTCGTCGGGAGACGCGCCAACCTACCGCACAACCCAACGCTGGAAAGCAATTGAATGGCAGACGACTACACCACCGACGATAGCGAATACGAATCGTCCGAAATCACCCCGCAGACCCCCTCGATCGCGGGCGATTACACCGCGGAAGACATCAAAGTTCTCAAGGGGCTCGACGCCGTCCGCAAGCGCCCCGGCATGTACATCGGCGACACCGATGACATCACCGGTCTGCATCATATGGTCTACGAAGTCGTCGACAACGCCATCGACGAAGCGCTGGCCGGCTATGCGAACAAGGTCCTGGTCACGATCCACACCGACAACTCGGTAACGGTCGAAGACAACGGCCGCGGCATCCCGGTCGATCTGCATAAGGAAGAGAACCGTTCGGCGGCCGAGGTCATCATGACCGAGCTGCACGCCGGCGGTAAGTTCGACAACAACTCCTACAAAGTCTCCGGCGGTCTGCACGGCGTCGGCGTTTCGGTGGTGAACTTCCTCTCCGAGTGGCTGGAGCTGGAGATTCATCGCGACGACTACATCTGGCGCCAGCGCTATGAGGGCGGCGTGCCGACGAAGGCGATCGCCCGCGGCGAGAAAACGGCGCAGCGCGGCACACGCGTCACGTTCAAGGCCGATTCGTCGATCTTCTCCGTGACGGAGATGAACTTCGAAACACTTTCGCAGCGTCTTCGCGAGCTGGCGTTCCTCAACTCCGGCGTCTTCATCGCCATCGCCGATGACCGCACCGAGAAAAAGCACGAGTTCTGCTACCAGGGCGGCATCGTCTCGTTCGTCAAGGATCTGAACAAGAACAAGGTTCCGCTGCACGACGATCCGATCTTCATCCGCGACGAGAAAGACGGCGAGGCCGTCGAGATCGCGCTGCAGTGGAACGAGGGATACACCGAGAACCTCTACTGCTTCACGAACACGATCAAGAACCTCGACGGCGGCACGCACCTGGTCGGCTTCAAGGCCGCGCTGACGCGGACGATGAACAAGTACATCGAGGCCTCGGGCATCCTCCAGAAGTTGAAGCTCAGCCTGGAGGGCGACGACATCCGCGAGGGGCTGAGCTGCGTGATCTCCGTCAAGATCCGCGACCCGAAGTTTTCCTCGCAGACGAAGGACAAGCTCGTCTCGTCGCACGTGAAGACGTGGGTCGAGCAGGTGGTCGGCGAGCGCCTCGGCGAGTTTCTCGAAGAGAACCCGAAGGAAGTCCGCCGCATCGTCGACAAGGTCATCGAGGCGGCCCGGGCTCGCGAAGCGGCCCGCAAGGCGCGCGACCTCACCCGCCGCAAAGGGGCGCTCGATTCCGCCTCGCTGCCGGGCAAACTGGCCGACTGCCAGGAGCGCGATCCCCGCTTCTGCGAGATCTACTTCGTCGAGGGCGATTCGGCAGGCGGCTCGGCCAAACAGGGGCGCGACCGCCGCTTCCAGGCCATCCTGCCTCTCAAGGGCAAGATCCTCAACGTCGAGCGCGCACGCCTCGACAAGATGCTCTCCTCCGAGGAAATCCGGCTGATGATCACAGCCCTCGGCACAGGCATCGGCGCCGGCGATTTCGATATCGCCAAGCTCCGCTATCACAAGATCATCATCATGACGGACGCGGACGTCGACGGCTCGCATATCCGCACGCTGATCCTGACGTTTTTCTTCCGCTACATGCGCGAGATCATCGACCGCGGATTTCTCTTCATCGCCCAGCCGCCGTTGTTCAAGGTCTCGCAGGGAAAGAAGGATTCGTACATCAAGGACGAAGGCGAGCTTTCGCGCTTCCTTCTGACGCGCGTTTCGGAGAGCGTGGAGATCACGCCGCAGGCCGGCCTCTCGCTCAAGGGCGATGCGCTGGTGAACATGATGCAGCGGATGGAGGAGTATCAGAGTCACGCCCGCAAGCTGCAGTCGCGTGGCGTTCCCCGGGAAGCGCTCGACGTGCTGTTCGCCGAGGGTTTTCTCGAACGCGGCGCCATGGGTGATTCGGACAAACTGGCGTCGCTGGCAAAGGCGCTCACGGCTCGCGGCTTCGAGCACGTGCGCCTGATGACCGACGAGGAGACCGAGACGCCGACGATCCAGTTCTCGGTCGGCGGCAACGGCACCGGCAAGAAGGTCGTCATCAACAGTGAGCTGCTCTCGACTTACGAGTACCGCCAGATGGCCAAGTCGTTCGAGCAGCTTTCCGCGTTCGGCCTGCCGCCATACACCTTGAAGCACAACGATGCCTCGGACGTCGTCATCACCATCGACGATCTGATCGAGCGCATTTACGACCTGGCCAAGAAAGGCCTGGCCATCAGCCGCTACAAGGGTCTCGGCGAGATGAATCCCGAGCAGCTCTGGGAGACGACGATGGATCCCGAGAAGCGGCGTCTGTTGCAGGTCAAAATTGAAGACGGCGTCGGCGCCGAGGAGCTCTTCACGGTGCTCATGGGCGATCAGGTCGAGCCGCGGCGCGTGTTCATTCAGGACAACGCGCTGGAAGTGAAGAACCTCGATATCTAAATGAGCGACGACTTCGACTACACAACCCACAACGAGCAGCGCTTCCCCGTCAACATCGAAGACGAGATGCGCAAGTCGTATCTCGACTATGCGATGTCGGTCATCATCGGCCGCGCGCTGCCGGACGTCCGCGACGGCCTCAAGCCGGTGCATCGCCGCATCCTCTACGGGATGTACGAGCAGGGAAACACGGCCGGCAAGGCGTACAAGAAATCGGCACGCATTGTCGGCGACGTGATGGGTAAGTATCACCCGCACGGCGACTCCGCGATTTATGACTCCGTCGTCCGCATGGCGCAGGACTTTTCGATGCGCTACCGCCTGGTCGATGGGCAGGGTAACTTCGGCTCGGTCGACGGCGACAACCCCGCGGCCATGCGTTACACCGAGGTCCGGCTCACGCGCCTCGCCGAAGAGCTGATGCGCGATGACATCGACAAGGAAACAGTCGATTTCATCCCGAACTACGACGGCACGGAGAGCGAGCCGTCGGTGTTGCCTGCCAAGTACCCGAACCTTCTGGTCAACGGCTCGTCGGGTATCGCCGTTGGCATGGCCACGAACATCCCGCCACACAACCTCGGCGAAGTGATCGACGCCTGTCTCATGGTGATCGAGAACCCGCACGCGACCGTCAAAGAACTGATGAGCGTGATGCCGGGGCCCGATTTCCCGACCGCCGGTTTCATCTTCGGCATCGAAGGGATTTACGAGGCATACAACACCGGCCGCGGCATCATCCAGGTGCGCGCCCGCGCCGCCATCGAGGCGATGAAGAAGGGCGAACGCGAGCAGATCGTCGTGACGGAGATTCCGTACATGACGAACAAGAAACGGCTTCTGGAGAAGATCGCCGAGCTGGTTCACGACAAGAGGATCGAAGGCATCTCCGATCTGCGCGACGAATCCGATCGCGAGGGGATGCGCATCGTCATCGAGTTGAAGCGCGATGCCATCGCCGAGGTCGTGCTCAACAACCTGTATCGCAACACGCAGATGCAGACGACCTTCGGCATCATCTTCCTGGCCATCGTCAACAACCGGCCGGAGGTGATGGACCTCCCGACGCTGCTCCATCACTTCGTCGAGCACCGGAAGGAGATCGTCGTCCGCCGGACGCGCTTCGATCTGCGCAAAGCCGAGGAGCGCGCCCACATCCTCGAAGGTCTGGTCAAGGCGCTGGACATCCTCGACGCGTTGATCGCCTTCATCCGAAGCAGCCGCACGCCGCCGGAGGCAAAGAGCGGCCTGATCGAGCGCTGGCAGTTCAGCGACGTGCAGGCGCAGGCCATTCTCGACATGCGGTTGCAGCGCCTGACCGGCCTGGAGCGCGAGAAGATCATCGCCGAGTACGAAGAGGTGCAGGCCACGATCCGCCGTCTGCGCGAGATCCTCGGCTCCGAGACGCTGGTTCTCGGGATCATCGGCGCCGAGCTGCGCGACATCAAAGAAGCCTACGGCGACGAGCGCCGCACGGAGATCGTCCCGCAGGCTAGCGACATCACCATCGAAGACATGATCGCCGACGAAGACATGGTCATCACCGTGTCGCGCGGCGGTTACATCAAGCGCTCGCCGCTGTCGCTCTATCGTGCACAGCGCCGCGGCGGCAAAGGCCGCATCGGCATGCAGACAAAGGAAGAGGACATCGTCGAGCATCTCTTCGTGGCCAGCGCACACTCGTATGTCCTGGTTTTTACCGATCGCGGACGGCTCTACTGGATCAAGGTGCACCAGATCCCCGAGGTTGCCTCCAACGCGCGCGGCAAGGCCATCGTGAATCTCTTGACAGTCGAACAGGGTGAGAGCGTGCGTGCTCTTCTGACCGTTCGCGACTTCAATGATGCCAAGTACGTGGTCATGGTCACGCGCGCCGGCAAGATCAAGAAGACCGAGCTGACGGCGTTTTCGAACGTCCGCGCCAACGGCATCATCGCCATCGACATCAACGAGGGCGATGACCTCTACGCCGTGCGGCTCTCACAGGGTGATGACGAGATCTTCATCGGTACACACGACGGCATGGCCATCCGCTTCAACGAGAACGGCGTCCGTCCGATGGGCCGCGGCGCCGCCGGCGTAAAAGGCATCTCTCTTCGAGAAGGAGACTACGTCGTCGAGATGGACGTTCTCCCCGCTTCCGGCGAGGCTGTTCCGGAGCCGATGGCCGAGGGCGAAGAGCCGGAGATCGTCGAGAGCGAGCCGGAAGGCGACGACGCCGAGATCATCGCATCCGACGAACGCGGCCAGGTGCTGACGATCACGGAAAAGGGCTTCGGCAAGCGCACGCCCGTCTCGGCCTACCGCCTGCAGTCGCGCGGCGGCATCGGTGTCACGAACATCAAGACCACCGACAAGAACGGCAAGGTGGCCGGTATCTCCTACGTCTTCGAGGACGATCAGGTGCTGTTGATCACCGAACAGGGGATGATCATCCGCACGAACGTCGCCGACATCCGTTCGATCGGACGGAACACGCAGGGCGTTCGCGTCATCAACATCGACGAGAACGATCTCGTGGTCGCCGCCGTGAAGCTGGTCGACAAAGACGAAGGGGATGAAGAAATCCCTGCCGGCGATTCTGAAGGTTCTGACGAATCTCCTGATGACGACACGATTCACTGAGTGGATGCCGACGTACAATCAGGCATGCATAAAATCTCGCGCGAGCGCGTGACGCAGCTCGCGCGCGACCTTCTGGAAGCGATGACGCGCACGAAGGCCGTCGCGCTTCTGAAGGAACGGGAAGTCGTCCGCCAGTCGATCGCCCACGCGCTGGCCGACGAGCTGAAGCGCGAGGAAGAGCGCGAGGACAACGTCCGCCGCCGCATCGCCACGATGAAGAAGCCGCCGGCCGCGCGCTCCCGCGAGTACGAGATGCTCTTTACCCAGTTGATGGAAGAGGAGTATCTCCGCGAGGGGCTCGATAACTGATTCCGAGAGTTACACCTGCAACAACGCCCGCAGCCGCTCGGGATCCGCTGTCGGTTCCAGGCACATGTAGGCCTCGCAGACGTACGCGAGCACGCGCTCTGCCGGGCGGTCCCGCATCAACGGGAGGCCGGCCGCGCCGTCTCCGGCGACCAGGACGCGATGAGGAAGATACTCTTCGCCGGCGATCCTCCGGAGTGTGCGGAATATCGCATCATCAACTGGGCCGGTGATCGCGATCTCCTTCGGCTGTCCAGCGCGCCACTCGGCAACGCCGAGGAGAAGGCCGAAACCGGATGGATACCGCTCGGCCAGCGGCGCGATCGCCGCCAGTGTCTTCGTCGCCGCCTCCGCGTACCGTTCCTCTCCGAAGAGGAGAGCCAGGCGGAGAAGGACATCCGCCGCAACGGAGTTGCCTGAAGGCGTGGCGTTGTCGAACAGGTCTTTCGGACGCGTGATCAGCGTTTCGTGATCGATCGGCGTGTCGAAGAATCCGCCGTTCTGCTCGTCCACAAACCGCTCGAGGATCTGATCAGCCAACTGGCGTGAGGCATCGAGGTAGCGCCGCGCGTGCGTGGCCTCGTAGGCAAGCGCCAGTCCCCAGGCCACTCCGCTGTAGTCCTCGAGCAGTCCGGGAATCTTCGGTGTGCGCATCAAGCGCCCGTCGACGATGCGCGTCATCAGAAAGTCAGCGTTGCGGCGGACGACGTCACGATAGCCGTCGCGGTCGAACGCCACCGCAGCTTCGGCGAATGCGGCCAGCATCCAGCCGTTCCATCCGGTCAGGATCTTTTCATCGCGCGCCGGCCAGACGCGCTGCGCGCGGACGCCGTACAGCTTGCACTTGCCACGCGACGAGATTTCGCCGAGGCGATCGAGCGAAACACCGAGATCGGCCGCCACCGCCGCGGGATCGCGCGGCACGTTGAGGATGTTCTGCTCCTCCCAATTGCCACCGTCGGTGATGTCATAGAGCGCGCAGAAGATCCGCCCTTCTTCCTCGCCGAGAATCGCCATCACCTCGGCGCGCGACCAGACGTAGAACTTTCCCTCTTCCCCCTCGCTATCGGCATCCTGCGTCGAGTAGAACCCGCCCTCGGGCGAGGTCATCTCGCGCTCGACGTACCCGAGGATCTCGTGCACGACCCTGGCAAAAAAGGGGTCCTTCTTCCACTGCCAGGCGCGTGTGTAGAGGCGCGCCAGGAGTGCGTTGTCGTACAACATCTTCTCGAAGTGCGGGACGAGCCAGTGGGCGTCGACGGAGTATCGATGGAAGCCGCCGCCGATCTGGTCGTACATCCCGCCGTGCGCCATCTTCGTCAGCGTGTTGGTGATGATGCCCTCGAGCTCCCGCCCCTTCGTTCGCCACGCCACCTGCATGAGGAAGTCGAGCGACATCGACGGCGGAAACTTCGGCGCGCCACCGAAACCGCCATTGACCGCGTCGTAACTCTGCGCGATGCGGGCAGCCGCCCGATCGAGCGCCGTGTGCTCGAGTGCACCACCTCCCTGGAACTTGACCGTGCTCAGACTTCGAATCACCTCGGCCGACGCCGCTTCGACGTCCGTCCGCCGCTCACGGTAGGTATGCGCCACGTGCTCGAGCACGCGCCGGAAGCCCGGCATGCCATGCCGGTCATCGGGCGGAAAGTAGGTCCCGGCGTAGAACGGCGCGCCGGCCGGCGTCAGGAACATCGACATCGGCCACCCGCCGTGGCCTGTCATCATCTGTACTGCTTCCATGTAGATCGAGTCGACGTCCGGCCTCTCCTCGCGGTCGACCTTGATCGAGACGAAGTTCTCGTTCAGGACGGCGGCGATGTCGTCGTTCTCGAAAGACTCCCGCTCCATCACGTGGCACCAGTGGCACGCCGAGTAGCCGATCGATAGAAACACTGGCCTGTCCTCGGCGCGCGCCCTGGCGAAGGCCTCGTCGCTCCAGGGATACCAATCGACAGGGTTGTGAGCGTGCTGGAGCAGGTAGGGGGACGTTTCGTGCGCGAGGCGGTTGGTCATGCTTTCAGAGTCTATGCCGACGAGAGGCCGCTACGCCTTCGGGTGCGCCTTCCTGTACACGGCGATCAACTGGAAGTCGTTGAGGTGGGTGTACTTCTGGGTCGTGGAGAGGGAGACGTGGCCGAGCAACTCCTGGATCCCGCGAAGATCGGCGCCGGCGTTGAGCAGATGCGTGGCGAAGGAGTGACGCATCGTGTGAGGTGAGATGCCGGCGCGCAAGGAGGCCTTGCGCACGTAGCGGTCAAAAAGGCGCCGGACGCTGCGCGTGGTGATCCGCTCGCCGCGATAGTTCACGAAAAGCGCCGGCTCTTCGATGTTGGAAACCAGATCGCCGCGAGCGGCGAGCCACGCTCGGATCGACTCTTCCGCTTTGGAACCGAAGGGCACGATGCGCTGCTTTGAACCCTTGCCACGTACCTTCACCAGCCGTGCGCGCAGCTCGACATCCTCGATGTCGATGCCTACGAGCTCGCTGATGCGCAGCCCCGAGGCGTAGAGAACCTCCAGAAACGCGCGATCGCGGATGCCGAGCGTGGTCGACGTATCGGCCTGTTCGAGAAGCAGCACCACGTCGGACGGCTGCAGCACGGAGGGGAGATGCTTATCGCGCTTCGGTGTGGCCACGCTGCGGGCCGGATTCATTTCAACCGCCTCTTCGCGCATCAGATACTTGAAAAACGACCGCAACGCCGAGAGCTGCCGCGCCGCCGACGACCGCGCCAGCTTGCGGCGCGCCAGGAACGCCAGGTACGAACGAACGGTAAGGTGATCGACCTTCTTCAGGTCGAGCAGATCGCGGTCGAGTGTGAAGTAGTCGTTGCAAAGGAAGGCGATGAACTGTTCGAGGTCCATCCGGTAGGCGTAGATGGTGTTGGGCGAGGCGTTCTTCTCGTAAGTGAGATAGTCGAGAAAGTCTCCGATTTCGTTCTGCACGCCCACCCTCCCAGCGACGATGATACGCCCTGCAAAAACAAAAGGCGTTTCGCCTGCGGCACAGCGCGTGCTGGGTTCGCTCCCCCCGGAGGCTGTCCATGTCAGACCAAACTGCGACACGGCCGGGAATCTGCTCGGTGAAGAGCCACAAGCGCGTCTCGGCATCATGCATAATCCCTCAGAGATGCCGGCACTTCTCCATAAGCTCAATTACACGTACGCCGACTATCTCGGGTTCGAGGCGTCGAGCAACGTCAAGCACGAGTTCCTCGGCGGCCAGATTTACGCGATGGCGGGCGGCACGCCCGAACACGCAGCGCTCGCGGCGGGCGCCATCACCTTGCTGGGCCCTCAACTCCGCGGCGGCGCGTGCCGTCCGTACAATTCCGATCTGCGTGTTCGCACACCCACCGGTCTTACAACGTACCCCGACGTCACGATCGTCCGCGGGCCACGTGAGATCGATGGCATTGACCCGTTGGCGATCACGAATCCGGCGCTCATCGTGGAAGTCCTGAGCCGCAGCACCGAGGAGTACGATTCGGGCGACAAGTTCGAGCACTACAAGACGTTTCCGTCCCTGCGTGAGTACGTGCTCGTCTCTTACCACGAGCGCTCTTTGGAGGTCAGGTCGCGCGGAGAAGATGGTTGGCGAACGACTGTCGTTCTCGACGGTGCGATCGCAGAGCTTTCGATCGGCGCACGGCTCGACGTCCGCGAGCTCTACGATGCCGCAGCAGAGCCGTCTGCGTAGTGCTCATCGCGTCGTCAAGCGTTTGCAAGCCGCCGTTGCGCCTGCGGCACGCGCGTGCTAGGTTCGCTCCCCCCGGAGGCTGTCCATGTCAGACGAGACCGCAATCCTCAAGAAGACCCCTCTCAACGCTGTCGAGCACGAGCTCGGCGGGAAGATGGTTGACTTCGGGGGGTGGGAGCTGCCGGTGCAGTTCAGCGGCATCCTCGAGGAGCATGCGGCGGTTCGGGAGCATGTCGGGTTGTTCGATGTCTCGCACATGGGCGAGGTGACGGTCAAAGGGCCAGAAGCGCTGGCGCTCTTGCAGCGGGCTACCTGCAACGACGTCTCGAAACTCGAAAACGGCCGCGCGCAGTACAACGGGCTCCTGTATCCGACGGCCGGATTCGTCGACGACATCCTCATCTACCAGAACGCGCCCGACGATTTCTTCATCGTCGTCAACGCATCGAACACCGACAAGGACTACGAGTGGATCGCCGACGCGGCGAAAGGGATGGACGTCGACGTCCGCAACGTCAGCGCCGACTACGCCCAGCTTGCGCTGCAGGGTCCTGAGGCGGAGCGGCTCCTGCAGCCGATGACCGACGTCGACCTCGCTCCGATGAAGTACTACCGCTTCGGCACCGGGACTGTCGACGGCGTGCCGGCGATCGTTTCGCGTACGGGTTACACCGGCGAGGATGGGTTCGAGATCTATGTCGCCCCCTCCGAGGGACCGCGCATCATGCGCAAGCTGATCGACGCCGGCGCGAAGCCGTGCGGCCTCGGCGCGCGCGACACGCTCCGGCTCGAAGCGAAGATGGCCCTCTATGGGAACGATATCGACGAGACCACCACACCGCTCGAAGCGGACCTGGGATGGATCGTCAAGGTCGATAAGGGCGACTTTTTCGGTCGCGATGTGCTGCAGCGTGAGAAAGCCGAGGGACCGCGGCGGAGGCTGGCTGGATTCGAGATGGTCGACCGCGGAATCGCCCGCCACGGGTATCCGATCGTCGACGGAAGCGAGGAGATCGGCGTCGTCACCAGCGGCACGCACTCGCCGACATTGAAAAAAGCGATCGGACTCGCATATCTTCCGCTCGACAAATCGGTGCCCGGCGCGGAATTCATGGTCCTCATCCGTGGAAAAGAAGCGCGGGCGCGCGTCGTTCCCACGCCATTCTATAAGCGCGCGAAGTGACGAAGGAGCCAGCCATGACACCTGAAGACAGCAGGTACGCCAAGAGCCACGAGTACGTTCATCCCGAGGCGGGCGACACGGTCGTCATCGGTATCACCGACTACGCGCAGAAGGAGCTCGGCGACGTCGTCTTCGTCGAATTGCCGGCCGTCGGGACGGAGCTGGAGCTCGGCGACGAGTTCGGCAGCATCGAATCGGTCAAGGCCGTGTCCGAGCTTTTCTCGCCGGTCACGGGCGAGGTCATCGAGATCAACGAAGCGCTCACCGACAAGCCGGAGCTCGTCAACACCGACCCCTACGGCGACGGCTGGATGATGAAGATGCGGCTGAGCGTCCCCGAGGAGGTCGACGAGATGATGACCGCCGAGGAGTACGAAGAGTACGTCGAGAAGGAGTCGGCGCACTGAAGGGCTGAAAAAGCTGAATGTTCAATATTGAATGTCTAATGTTCAATGTTGAATGTTGGGTCTCGCACCACTCCGCTTTCCATTCAACATTCAACACTGAACATTCAACATTGAACATTTCGCCTTTCTGATGACCCTGCCCGATCCTCTAACCGATCAACATCGCTACATCTCCAACGCCTCGCAGGACGTCAGCGAGATGCTCGAGGTCATCGGCGTCGATTCGATCGACCGCCTCTTCGAGACGATTCCTGACGACGTCAAGTTGACCGAGCTCCTCGACATCCCCGGCCCCTGGTCGGAGATCGAATCGCGGCGTTGGTTCCGCGCGCTGGCTGCGAAGAACAAGAGCGCGGCGGATCACGTCTCGTTTCTCGGCGGCGGCGCCTACCTGCACTACCAGCCGGCCTGCATCGATCAACTGCTTCTGCGGGCGGAGTTCCTCACCTCGTACACCCCCTACCAGCCCGAAGTCTCGCAGGGAACGCTGCAGTCGATCTTCGAATACCAGACGCACCAGTGTCTGCTGACCGGGCTCGACGTCGCCAACGCCTCGCTTTACGACGGCTCTACGGCGCTCTGCGAAGCGGTGCTTCTTGCCGAGCGCGTCGTGCGCAAACGGAAAAAGGTCGTGGTCGCGAAGTCGGTTCACCCCCAGTACACCGAGACCGTCCGCACGTACGTTCAGAACCTCGGATACGAGATCGTCGAAGTCGGCTGGACGAACGACGGCCGGATCGATACGGCAGCGTTGCGCGAAGCGTGTACGAGCGATGTCTTCGCCGTCGCCATCCAGTCGCCGAACTTCCTCGGCGTCATCGAAGACTACGACGCCGTTGCCGCGATCGCTGATGGCGCCGGCGCGGTGAAGATCGCCGTCATCGCCGAGGCGACGTCGCTTGGAATCCTCACGCCGCCCGGTGCGCATGGCTTCGACATCGCCGTAGGCGAGGGACAGGCGTGGGGAGTGCCGACGCAGTACGGCGGACCGTTCGTCGGATTCATGGTCGTCAAAGACGCGCTGAAACGTCATATGCCGGGACGCCTCGTCGGTGAGACCGTCGACGTCGATGGCCGCCGCGCCTACGTGCTCACGCTGGCTACGCGCGAGCAGCACATCCGCCGGGGAAAGGCCACGTCGAACATCTGTACGAACGAGGCGCTGATCGCACTGGCCGCGAACATGTACCTCTCGCTGATGGGCAAGGAAGGTCTGCGCGAGGTCGGCCAGCAATGCGTGCAGAAGACGGCGTATCTGCGCGCGCAACTGAACAGGATCGGCTCGGTGTCGCTGCCTTTCAGCGGACCGGTCTACAACGAGTTTGCGGTGCGCACGCCCTTCCCCGCCGCGGAGATCCTGGCTGATCTGGAGCACGAGAAGATCCTTGGCGGGATTCCGCTGGGGCAGTTCTACGACGGCTTCCAGAACGACTTTCTCGTCGCCGTCACGGAGCTCCACACGCGCGAACATCTCGATCACTTCGTGGCCGTGCTGACGGCGGCCATTGCGAGGGAGCGGCGATGACGACGATACCCGCTCCTTCAGAGCGACTCCTGATCTTCGAGCACTCGAAGCGCGGCCGTAAGGGCTACCGTCTTCCGGCGCTCGACGTCCCGGAGGCGAGCGATGCGTTGCCGGCCGCGCTGATGCGGAATGAGATCGCGGACGAAGTCGAAGTCTCCGAGGTCGACGTCATCCGGCATTTCACGCGGCTGTCGAAGCTCAACGTCTCCATCGACGCGGGTCTCTACCCGCTCGGCTCGTGCACGATGAAGCACAACCCACGGCTCAACGAAGAGATCGCGCGCACCCCGGGATTCGCGTTGTCGCATCCGCTGCAGCCCGATCATCAGGTGCAGGGCAACCTCTCGCTGCTCTGGCACATCGAGCAGACGCTGATGGAGATCTTCGGCATGCCGCGGGTAACGCTCCAGCCGGTCGCGGGAGCGCACGGCGAGCTCACGGGCATCCTGATGGTGCACAAAGCGCTGGCGAAGAGCGGGAACGCGCGCAAGTACATCCTGATCCCCGATTCCGCGCACGGCACGAACCCGGCCTCGGCGGCATTCGCGGGCTACGAGATCAAAGAGCTCAAGTCGAACAGCCGCGGGACGGTTGATATCGACACACTTGCCGCCGCGGTGACCGAAGACGTGGCCGCGCTGATGATCACGGTGCCGAACACGCTCGGCGTTTTCGAGACCGACATCAAGCGATTCGCCGGCATCCTTCATGAGAAGGGCGCCTACCTCTACTGCGATGGCGCGAACCTGAACTCGTTCGTCGGTATCGCCCGCCCCGGCGACATGGGGATCGACGTCATCCACTCGAATCTGCACAAGACGTTTTCGACGCCTCATGGCGGCGGCGGCCCGGGAGCGGGACCGGTCGGTGTATCGCAGCGGCTCGTGCCGTACCTGCCGACGCCGACGGTCGAACGCCGCGACGACGGGACGTTCTACCTCGACCATGGTCATCCCGATTCCATCGGCCGCGTCCGCGCGTTCAACGGCAATTTCAACGTGCTGGTCCGAGCGCTCACCTATATGCGCTCGATGGGTCCGGATGGTCTGCGCCGGATCGCCCAGATCGCCGTGCTCAATGCGAACTACATTCGAGCCCGCCTTCGCGGCTCGTATCACCTTCCCTACGACGCGCCGTCGCTTCACGAGGTCGTCTTCAGCGATAAGCTGCAGACGGCGAAGGACGTCCACACGCTCGACATCGCCAAGCGGCTGATGGACTACGGATTCCACCCGCCGACGATCTACTTCCCGCTGATCGTGGCCGGCGCACTGATGATCGAGCCGACCGAGAGCGAGCCGAAGGAAGAGCTGGACGCCTTCTGCGACGCCATGATCGCCATCGCCCGCGAGTGCGAGGAGCGCCCGGAGCTGGTGCGCAGCGCGCCGCACACGACGCCGGTACGGCGGCTGGACGAGGCGCGGGCGGCTAGGCAGCCTGTGCTGCGTTGGCGCCGCGGCTGACGCCGCTGCGCCAACGCGTTGTCTGCGGCTTCGCCGCGTTGTCGGTTGTCTGCGCTGCGGCGCGTGGCCGCTCTTGATGATTGCTCGCGGCATCAACCACTACCAGACTCAGCCACCACCAACTCCGCGTCCTGAATCACTGACCACGCGCGCCGCAGCGCGCAGATAACCGACAACGCGGCGAAGCCGCAGACAACGCGCGAAGCACAGTAAAGTAAACTCACTCTCTGTGCGTCCCTACGACGACGAAGATCCCGACGACTTCGACAAGACGCTTTCCGTGCGCCGGCTGCCGGAGTCCGTCACCACGTTTTCCGACAAACGGACTACGCAGGACCGGCGCGGGCAGTCGCAGTCGCGCATTCTCTTCACCACCGTCGTCGTCATCGCCATCCTCTACCTGGCGAGGCCGGTCTGCGTTCCGATCGCGCTGGCCATTCTTTTCGCGTTTCTGCTGACGCCGATCGTCACGCTGCTCGAGCGGACTCCGCTTCGCCGCACTGGCGCGATCGTCCTTTCCCTCACGCTCATCGTGACCGGCCTCGGGTTCGGCGGATGGTGGCTGTATCAGCAGTTCAACGACGTGGCCAAGGAGTTTGCCGACGCGGCCACGAGCGGGAAAATCGAGAAGCAGCTCAGTTTCCTGAAACGGACCAAAGGCGGCACGTTTGCGCTGGTCGAGAGGACGCTTCAGCGCGTCACCGAGGCGACTGCCGACAAACAGGAGAAAGCCGACCTGAAAGTGCGGGTCATTCCGGACCGAAAGGGCTTCGCCGACCGCTACAAAACGCTTGCGCCGACGATCGAGCTCGTCGCGGCCGCCTTCCTCGTCGTCGTCCTGGTCTTTTTTCTATTGCAGGACCGCGAACAGTTGCGGGACAAGATGCTGCGGCTGGCCGGCCGCGCCCATCTCACGGTTACCACGCAGGCCATCGGCGAGACATCGGATCGCATCAGCCGCTACCTGCTGACCATCGCGTTGCTCAACGTCTGCTTCGGCGTTCTCGTAGGCTTCGGCCTCTTTCTTCTGAAAGTGCCGCATGCGCCGCTGTGGGGCGTGCTGGCCGGCCTGTTCCGTTTCATCCCGTACGTGGGTGCGGTGCTGAGCGCGGCGCTGCCTACGTTCCTCTCGATTGCGGTCTTTCCGAACTGGTACGTGCCGCTGGCTGTGATGGGGCTTTTCGTCTTGACCGATCAGCTCATCGGTGGGTTCATCGAGCCGATCGTGGTCGGACATCGCGTCGGTGTCTCACCGATCGCGCTCCTGGTCTCCGCGATTTTCTGGGGATGGCTGTGGGGACCGGTGGGACTGCTGCTGGCGACGCCGATCTCCGTCTGCCTGACGGTCGGCGGCGAGTTCATCCCCGCGCTGCGCATCTTCTCGATCATGTTCGGCGCCGAGGATCCGCTCGAAGGGTACCTCAGCTTCTACAACCGTCTGCTGCTGCGCGACCGCACCGGAGCCATCGCCATCGCCGACCGGCACGCGGAGAGCGACACGATGGAGGAGATGTTCTCCGACCTCTTCATCCCGACGCTGACGTTCGCGCAGGAGGAGCTGGACCGCAAACGGATCACGCCGGCGAACGATCACTTCATCAAGGACGTGATCCGCGAGCTGATCATCCGCTACGGCGACCGCAACGCCGGCGTTCCCGATCCCGAGCGACACATCGTTGCCGTTTCCGTTGCCGGCGAGCGTCTCTCCCTCGGCACCCTGATGCTGACGCAACTGCTGCGCGAGGAAGGCTTCTCGATCGACTACTTCACCGACCTCCCCGACCAAGAGCTTCTCTCGTTCATCGGCGAGGTGATGCCGGAGGCGGTCTTCGTCTCCTGCACGAACCAGGACCATCTGCAGGCAGGCCACGGATTGCTGCAACTTCTGGCCGCAACCTTCCACGATCTGACGATCGTCGCCGGCGGCTCGGCGTTCGCCCGTGACCGTACGAAGACGCTTTCCGCGGGCGCCACGTACGTCCCCACGACGCTCACCGAGGCGAAGGAAGACTTCCTGACCCGGCGCAAGGCGGCACGGCGGAAGTCCTCCCGGTCGATCACGTTCAGCGGAACGAGGTTCCGTGTGCCGCCGTCCGCGTAGCGCGCAACGGGGGACTCGAAGTCGCTAACGAAAGGTCAGTGGTCATTACCGAGGGACTCGAAGGCGCTAACGAAGGACTCGAAGGCGCTAACGAAGGACTCGAAGGCGG
>Ga0247668_1000043_pt1 | contig 46682 bp, 48 predicted proteins | sample CNK09_metaG_FD_182737 | JGI IMG/M metagenome (GOLD analysis project Ga0247668, IMG submission 182737) | Soil microbial communities from Purdue University Martell Research Forest, Indiana, United States - CNK09 | ecosystem: Environmental > Terrestrial > Soil > Temperate forest > Bulk soil...
AGCGGAAAAGAGCTCGAGAACGTCTTCGACCGACCGGCCGATCGCGTGCGACACCTTGTCGGACGCGCCAATGATGCTCACCGACGCCTGGAGGGCGGCATCGGACGTCTTGATCTTGTTGCGAAGCTCCCTTCGCTCCGCGAATGACAGCGACTTGATCTCGTCGTCGACCTCCGACCGGGTCGCCCGCAACTGCTCGACTACATCCTCGGGCGTCGATTTCTGCTTTGCGGCCATGCGTCTGCCTCCTCGAGCTCTCGGTGCGCGCAATGATACTCCCGGAGCGCCGACTCGCGCTGTCTGAGCGCGCAACTGCGATCACTACGCGCGCAATTCTATGTCATAAGCGCGCAATTGCGATCCTTGAATTCGTAACTGCGATGTAAGCACGCGCAATTACAATTTAGGAGCGCGATACACCACTCTCCGAAAATACAAATGTGATCTCTGAACGCGCACGTGCGATTACCGAGCGCGCGACTGCGCTCCCTGAGCGCGCATGTGGGACACCACCTCGCCTTCATGCGATCATCTTCGGATGCAACGTACAGCCCTCATCACCGGCGCCTCCAGCGGCATCGGCCTCGACCTGGCGCGTCTCTTCGCCGCCGACAAGTGGGATGTCGCCCTGGTCGCGCGAACCGAGCCCAAACTGGGCGAGCTGGCCTCGCAGCTCGAGAAGGAGCACGGGATCACGGCTCATGTCGTCGCCGCCGATCTCGCGAGACCCGAGGCGCCCACGGAGATCGTGAAGACGCTGAGCGATCGGGGCATCGCCATCGAGGCGCTGGTGAACAACGCCGGCTTCGGATTGTCGGGTGAGTTTGTGAAGACGGACCTCACCGCCGAGATGGAGATGATCCAGGTGAACGTCACCGCGCTCACGCACCTGACCAAGCTCGTTCTCCCGCCGATGGTGGAGCGAAAGCGCGGCGCGATCCTCAACGTCGCATCGACGGCGGCGTTCCAGCCGGGGCCCTTGATGGCCGTGTACTACGCCACGAAGGCGTACGTCCTCTCCTTCTCCGAGGCCATCGCCGACGAGCTGCGCGACACCGGCGTCACCGTCACCGCCCTCTGCCCCGGCCCGACCGAGACCGGCTTCGCATCCGCCGCGAACATGGAGGGCTCGCGCCTCTTCCGAATGACCCGCCCCGCGCGCTCGAGCGACGTCGCAAGGACGGGCTACGAGGCCATGAAGCGCGGAGCTCGCGTCGTGGTTCCCGGCATGAAGAACAAACTCCTGACGCAGTCGGTGCGCATCTCGCCACGGCGGCTGGTGACGGCGATTGTGCGCAGGATGAATGGCTGAGTCTCTGTGTGGCGCCGGCAATCCTGCCGGCGCGACGAAAGGCCCGAGTTAGTCGCGAGATGCGGCATCCGCCCCTACCTCGGCATGAGCGACGCTGGCCGCGGTGCCGTCAAAGGCGCGATCTCCCTCCCGAGCGGCGTGTTCGGCATGCCGGTGAAGGAACAGAGCCCCAAACTGGTGGCCCGCGCGATGAAGGGGGAGCTGTGATCCGCGCGCGAAAACGCAGAACGCCGCCAAATGGCGGCGTTCACTGGCGTTCGATCTGGCGGGGCCTACGGGACTCGAACCCGCGACCTCCGGCGTGACAGGCCGGCGTTTCTAACTGACTGAACTACGACCCCGCTGCAGGGTCATGACGACGTCCGCATCGCCGTCCGCCGGCGGCTCGAGCCAGTACGTTCCCGGGCTTCGCGTAGTACTGGTTCGGATCCGCAGCCCACTGGACGACGATCGGGTACGCCGACGTCGCGACCGAGAGCACCGGCGCTTTCGGTAGCCTCCGGCCGTGAGCTACGAGCGCGGACTTGTTGATGGTGGTCCGCTAACGCTTTCGCTTTTTGACGGCGCGCTGGATCTCTGAGTGCAGATTGGGAGGTACCTTCAGCACAGTCGTGCTCGACGAGGCTGCGATATGAACGGTCGGCAGTTTTGACAGAGGAACCGGCGGAGAACCGCGCCCTTCCATCACCAGGATCACCGGAACGTCGGCGTCCTGGGCCAGTCCAATTTCGAACAGGACCCACTCGCTCGGATCTTCGGAAACGACGGCTACGACTGCGTCGATCATCTTCAACGACTCCGCGAGCGCCACCCGAAACGACGAACCGCTGATCTGACCGGCATTGATTACATTGAGATTTGCTGCCCGGAGTACTTCCTCGAGTGCCAAGGCAATCCGCTTGTCCGACGCGGCATAGCAGACATAGATGGCCGCCGGCTGACTGGTCGGCATCTCGCTACTCCGCGGAACTTCGAGCGTGAGGTAGTGCCTCTTAGTGATCGGTTTCCCTTCACCGGTGTCGATATTCACGAAAATTGTGAACTCGCCCCATCCCCAGGAATCGAGGCGGAACTTCTCCTTTCGGTTCTTTTTCACCCGGATCGGCTGAGGAAACGTCTCGTGCAGCCTGTAGGTGACCGACTTGACTTTCGACAACTCCGCGGGCGATCCGTCGACCCACACGGACCACTCCCACCAACCGCTACTTCTGCCGCCTTTGTATTTGGATTCCTGCTTGATCTCCAGAGCCATATCACTACCTCTTCTTCTTGAGCTGGACACGAAGCCATTCGGACTCGGTTTTGGAGATCCATTCCTCGTCGTCCGTTGAGATGTAGATCTCGAACTGCTTTCCGTCCTGGCTATTAATATGTGCAACCGGCGCACCGGGCTCGTTGGTCAGATACCCTTCGCGTAGCGGTCCTTTCTTTCCATTCTTCAGGAGCCGGTATTCGCATTTGACGCTGGCCTTAGATGCGAGCTCGCCCAGTGGCTCGGCGGGATCGAGAACGACCCGGATCAAGCGTCCGTCGTCACGCACCCACCTTCCGAGGGTCTTGGCCAGCTTGACGAAGGCAGGCCCCGCCTTGGCCGGGTTGTAGTCGATGTACTCGTTCTCCGTGAACATCCCTTGAAAGTCGACGTCGATGTGCCGGAAGGCGATGGCTGGTTTTTTCTTTGAGCGGGCATCGTTCAACTCCGCCAATACCCACGGATGAGTCACGAAGCGGTTGGTGCCGGGAATCGGATCACGCGGCGTGGCCACCGCGACCAGCGCGTCCGCCTCACTGATAATGTCGGAGATGGCCTGGGACAAGACGGCGCCACCAAGAGAGTCGCCTGTTACGGGCTTCAATCCCTGACTCTCGATCATGCCTTCTACGAGCTTGACCAGCTCGCGATCCTCGTCACGAAAGCTGAAGGACAGGAAAACTGTCTCCATGATGCGACCCCCTCGTGGAACCGCTGGACGTTGGCAATTTTACGTCACTATCGCATCAATTCGCACAGCATCGCCGCACGATGATTGAGGAAGTCGCGCATGACCCGAAAGTGCTCCGTGTCTTTGCACGCAACCCCGCGCATGCCGTTTTCGTAGAGCAGGAAAATCGCGGCTTCGGGATAGGCCATGATGATGCCGAGTGTGTAGCGATGACGAAGCGCGAACCGCCAACAACCAACTCGTGCATCTTTCCGCCTCTTCCCACGGGCAACAAAAAAGCCGCCAAGTGGTGGCGGCTGGTGAGCAACTTAGATTGGCGGGGCCGACGGGACTCGTATTCGTACAACCTTCGACGGTTCAGTAAGTTGTTGAAAACACGATACCCGAAACCGGCTGAAATCTCAACTTTGTGCTGGTGGGGGTACGTATTGAGGACACGGACTTGGGTGACATCGGCATGAGGCACTACTGGCGACCGATAGACGAGGCGCGCGGACATTGCCATACTTCAGAAAGCCGCGCTCAGCCTGACCCGTGCCTCTGCGGAGCTTCGAAACCGCGTCATCCCGCCGCCTCGCCTTCGCGTTTCCCGTGGCCTCCTCTTCGCCGCCGGTGCGAGCAAGATAATCCATCGAGAACCAGGGAGAAGACGAGATTCCGAGCAGATTCCCGCATACGATGGCTCGCGCAAGTTTCCATTCTTGCCGCTCCAGTTCATCGCCGCTCGGTCGGTTGTCGTTTGAAGTTAGGCGACAGGCGAAACTCTTCGGCGTCGGGCAACCGCGATGATATTCTCCTGCCGATGGCAAGAGACCTGCGGCGCTGGGCTGATACAGTGGTCGTTTTCGACGCGGCGGCGTTCGGGTCACTTTGGTACTACTCTCGCGAGGAAGACTCGCATACAGACAACACGGGAGCAGAGTCGTCTGATCAGCCACTGCCATCGTTGTCTGTCGTCGCCGACGCACTCGATAGCGAATAGGCTCGACCAGGTGGTAACATGGGGAGACTATGGGAGGCCAATCGACTTTGAAACAGACTTTCCGGCTTCGCAGAGTTGAGCGGTCACGCGAGAGGCCTGCACTCCAGCGAGAAGTCTCGCGCCATGACATGGCGGGAGGGGCCGAGACCGCTGCTCCTGGCGACGAGTACCATCCTGATGCCCAGCGCTACTCGCTATCTCTATAGTCCAACGAGTAGGAGCATACATCCGTGTTGCGGTACCTGAAACTCGTAGTCTTCCATATAGCTGTCAAACCCATTTCGGCCCTCCTCGGCAAACTCGCCTCGCCAAAGCGTCGGCTAAGTTCTCTTCTGATAATAGCAGTCTGCCTGATAGGGCTTCCCGCAATACTTACCTTTCAGGTATTGCTCCTTCGTTTCCTCTCCGCAGGTCTCTTCCTGTTCGGCTTTGCCATTATTCTCGCCTATCAGTATATGAAAGCGGAAGATGTGCAATTCGTCCACGGACTAATTTCGGGTAAGGAGCGCGTGTTCAAGGACTCACGTACCCGCCTCGGTTTCGGTGTAATGCTTTGGTCCGTACTGATAGTCCTAATTGGTTCTTTTGGATGGTGCGTATCTCTTATCTCAGGGGGTGCTCGCGTTCAGACTTATGTATACGGAGGTAGGCTGGCGCTTGCCGGCTTAATCCAGAGTCTGAATCCAGCGGATGGCGTCTTGCCCTCTCTCACATGGCGCATCCCGGGCCACGCCGACGGCGAGGCCGACCAGCCCCCTTACGATGAGAAGCTACTTGGACTTTCTGTACTCGCAGTGAAGGGTTTCGTTTTCTTGTTCGCCGGCGGCTGGGCCCTGCGACACGTGGAACTGCGGTCGATTATGCGACAAGCACTGAGTAGCTTAGAAGAGTCACCCGCAGATGCACTCTCTAGAATCGAGCGAGTAGGGGAGGTCGCTAGTGCGACGGCCCTTCGCCAGTTAACGCTCGCTTACGATCGGTTTAGGCATAACGAGCCTCTTACAGTCCTTCATCTTCAGGCTCTCGGTCGGGTGCAGGCGCCAGATGCCTATACGACGATCTGTGAGGCGCTGGATGATCGTAGACATAGCGACGTGGTTCACGAAGCGGCCATCCGGGCGCTAGGCGCATTCGGCCCGGACGAGGTATTGCCTGTCGTTAGAAAGCAGTTTCGAGAGGGTCCGTCGGCGGTGAGACTCGCGTGCATCGAGGTTCTGGGACTTCTGAGAGATATCGTTCTGGTGGATGACTTGCAGGCTTTGATTAGGGATCGTGGGACGAGCCTTCGCGAGCGTGATCAGGCGACGATTGCGTTTCATCTAATCAGGCAAACCGAAAACGACCGACTGGACGGCGACTTTTACACGGAGCTTTCTAAGAGGGGGCTTGTCGAGTGTGGCGTGAATCCGCAGGGTTATCGCCGTTTTCGCCGCGAATTGGACGGGGGCCACGCTATCCTTGTGCCTTACGGCCCCTTTAGACGAGGAAGCAACCTCAGCGAGGCTGAGCGGCCGGAGAGGGAGATTTTCTTGCCTTCATTCGTTATCGATGAGCATCCCGTTACGGTTCGTCAGTTTCAGACATTTCTAGCCAAGGTTGATATCGAGGTTTTGTTTCGCCAGACTTTCGGCGAAGGGGCCTTTGGACGAGAATTTGCCGAAGCCCTCGCCGACACAGTCCGCAACAGGCCTGAGATGCCGATTACAAGTGTGTCGTGGGAGATCGCCGTGCTTTACTCGCGATGGGCGAACAAGATTGACGAGCCCTTCGACGCTACGCAGTTCGCGACGTTCGGCCTTCCTCTGGAGAGCCAGTGGGAGAAGGCGGCGCGCGGCACGGACGGCAGGACCTATCCATGGGGCAATGATGAGCTCACACCTGACCGCGCATCATACCTAAGCAAGCGAGGTGGCCTGCATTCCGTATGGGAGTGTGAGACGAACCTTTCGCCATATGGTCTGCGAAATATGGCTGGGAACGCATGGGAGTGGTGCTGCAATTACATGCATGAGGATGCGTGGAAGCAAGCTAGTGTCCTCTTTGGCATCGAGACAAAAGCAGAGCATCGTGTAGTTCGAGGCGGTTGCTGGGACGGCTACGATTTCTATTGTCGCGCAAATTACAGGCTATATAGGCGGACGTTTCCTGAACTTAGTCGGATCAGCTTTAGATCGGCGGTGAATGGGGCGTCCGGAGTCCGCCTCTTGGAGAATGAACTCGGAACCGTGTATCAATCGAAACAATAGATTTCTGCGACGGAACTTTGCGTGCGCTTTGATATTCTGTATACTAGAGGAACCTCATATGACACGATCGACTCGCATCGCGGCCTGCCAGATAAACGTAGCTCTGGGCGATAAGGCCAAGAACGGAGCCGTAATGGCGGATCGCCTCGCGGCAGCGGCCACGAAGGGCGCGCAGTTAGTTGGTTTTCCGGAGTGCTCTCTCACAGGATACGCACTCGCCTCGCGCGACGAAGTAGAGGAGCTTGCTGAGCCAGCCACCGGGCCGAATATCAAGATGCTACAGGAGGCGGCTGCAGATTGTAATGTACTGGCCTGCTTCGGGTTTATCGAGAGCGCAGGTCACAACCTCTTCAATTCAGCGATACTTGTTGGTCGGGGGGGGCCATGGCCAGTCTATAGGAAGGTGCACTTGCCTTTTATGGGTCTGGATAGGTTTGTCGACTCAGGGGATACGGGCTTTAGGGTGCTGGATGTTCCGTTTGGACGACTCGGGTTGACGATTTGCTACGACCAGAGCTTTCCTGAGAGTGCGAGGATACTCGCTTTGGATGGTGCTCAATTGGTCGTCCTGTTGACGAATTGGGCTGAGGGGGCGCGCGACGTTTGCGAGGTACTGACGAACGCTCGAGCTCTGGAGAACCGTATCTTCTATATGACTGTGGATAGAGTTGGTGAAGAGCGAGGTACTCGATTCATAGGCACGAGCAGGATCGTCGATTGTCTAGGTCGTACGCTAGAGGAGGCGTCGGGGACGGAGGAGGATATAATCCTTGCGGATGTGGACCTGCGCGCGGCTGATGAAAAACGTGTAGTAATTGTTGCTGGCGAGCATGAAGTTGACCGGATCAACGATCGTCAACCTGCTCACTATGGGCGTCTAACTGAACGAGGGCCGAATGGCGAGGGCTAGCGCTGGCGTGAGCTGCAAGAGAGCGTGCGGAGGAGGACACCGCCGATTTCACGTCTGTAACAGGATGCACGGTTGCTGACGCAGGAGCTACGAAATGATTACCAATTGGGATTGTGTGTGGATCGAGACTAGCCTCGCAACGATGGTTCCCGAGGTAGGCTACGGCGAGATCCTGAGGGCTGCGTTGGCAATCAAAGGGGATCGCATAGAGTGGGTAGGAAAGATGGAGAATGTGCCGGCGGGAGCTCTGGACACGGCTCGGCGTGTAGTCGAGGCCAAGGACCAATGGATAACTCCTGGCCTCATTGATTGTCATACGCATATAGTGTTCGGCGGCAATCGCGTCGGCGAGTTTGAGAGAAGGCTGCAGGGCGAAAGTTACGACGACATCGCTCTCTCGGGCGGTGGGATCTGGTCTACAGTTGCCGCGACACGCGAGGCGACCGACGAGGTCCTTCGGCAGGGTGCGATGGAGAGACTTCAAGCCCAGTGCCTAGAAGGCGTAACGACCTCCGAAGTGAAGTCCGGGTATGGACTCGACGCCTTCCATGAACTCCGAATGTTGAGAATCGCCAAGGCGGCAGCTAAAGACCTGCCAATCACGGTAGTTCCGACTCTCCTCGCTGCTCACCTTATTCCTCGTGAGTACGACCACCGGAGGAGCGAGTACATCGCGCTGATCTGTAACGAGTTGATACCTCAAGTGGCTCAGCTTGGCCTTGCAGAGGCGGTTGATGCCTTCTGCGAGTCCATCGCGCTGACGCCAACGGAGACGAGTGCCGTATTCTCGGCAGCGCGGGGCGTCGGGCTTCCGGTAAAGCTGCACGCGGACCAACTATCAGACCAAGGAGGAGCGGCGCTCGCAGCGAGTTTTGGAGCGCTTTCTGCAGATCATCTTGAGTACGCATCTGATGACGGTGTCCGCGCACTGGCGTCGGCGGGCACAGTCGCGGTCTTGCTTCCGGGAGCCTTTCTCACTCTTCGGGGAACCAAGAAGCCGCCGATTGACAGAATGCGACAGGAGCAAGTTGCCATTGCCATCGCTACAGACTGCAACCCTGGATCGTCACCCTTGGTATCTTTGCCCATCGCTATGAACCTTGCATGCACACTTTTTGGGTTCTCACCGGCTGAGGCTCTTAGCGCTGTTACCCGCAACGCGGCGAGGGCTCTCGGTCTAGCTGAGGATCGCGGGACGCTCTCACCTGGAAAGCGCGCCGATCTGGCGTTCTGGCGGGTCAGCCATCCCGCGGAGATATCGTATTGGTTAGGTTACCGATGCTGCTCGCGGACGATCAAGGACGGACAGATCCCCGAAGACCTCTAGGGTTGCCTCTCCAGAGAGTTACGTCTTCTGATGATCCTCACTAGTCCGAAATAAGCATCGACCTCCACATAGTCGCCGTCCCGTAGGAGTTCCGTCGCGACTCCTGTTCCGACAATGCAGGGTATTCGCTTCTCCCGACTGATAATGGCGCCGTGACAAGTAATGCCGCCTTCGTCGGTCACGATTGCGGCGACCCGAGCAGTCGAGTCAATTAGACGAGGATTGCAGTTCACTGAAACGTGAATGTCACCGTCTGTGATTCCTGCTCTAGTAAGGTCCTCCACGGAGCGGATAATTTTCACAGTGCCGGTTGCACGCCCCGGGAAAGCCACTTGCCCCACCAGAGATTCTTGGTTCTCTTCTAGCCCCTCAAGTCGACGGATCACGCCATCGAAGCTCGCACCGAATAGAATGTCCTCCTGCTCGTAGCTCGCATAGTATGCAAACAGCTGTCCTTCTGAGCGCGCGCTGAGTCGCTGCGGAATGACGTCGCCTCTGCCATTCAACAATTCTGTAAGAGTAATGACATCGGCAGCGTTCGGCTCATACCCTATCTGCCTGAGCCGTTCGCGAGCGAGAGGCATAATCACGTCGGTCATGATTACTGGGTAGAAAGACTCCTTGCGGAGTTCTAAGACGAGAGGTAAAAGGGATACGTCGTCGCTCTTCTCAGGGTTATGGAGGCTATGGATGAAGTATGGCAAGATCGTCGCGAGGAGCGCATTACGCTCAAGTACGTCTACGGCGTGCTCTAAGGTCAGCGAGCGGCCCGCCGCCAGCAGTTGGGCCGCCTCTATGTTGGCGGCTTTGCCCTCGTGAAGTAATTCGAGGCATACCGCGGGCTGTTCCGTCATCATACTTCGCAGCCGACTCTCAAGGAGTTCCATCTCCCGCCTCGAGCGATACTGCCGAACCGTGCCCAGCGGATGCTCAAGCGCTAACAGCTGGTTCATTTGGCTGCCGAACAAATCTCGAATCCGCACTCCAGAGTACCAGCGGTGGACCAGCGAAACCGTAAGGATGTTGAAGGGTCTGGTGAGATAAGGGACCCAATCAGATCGAGCGAGTACAAGCGCCAAGCCGGAGGCTTCGCGAAAATCGAGCGCCGTGATCGGGCGCGCCTGTAGAACATGAAGTGCGCCTGAGCGGTCTTGAACCCACTCGACATCGACGGGGCAGGCAAAAGCCTCTTCTACTCTGATCACTAGCTCTCCGAGTTCCCGAAGCTTGTGATTGGGCAGCAGCTCGCTAAGGGGAGAGTTGATCCAGTTGACCGAGAAGTTTCGCTTATCGAGCACTACCTGGTGAGGTGTAACCGATCCCGCGGTCACCGCGGAAGGGGTGTCTGGTAGGGCTTCTACGAACACGACATCGCGAGCGCCCGATACGGGATGAAGCGAGAATGCCACGCCACCAAGCTTCGCGGCAATCATCTCCTGCACGATTACCGCCATCCTGGGAGTGCGGCTCTCTAGGTCGTAGAAGCGCGATCGGAGGGCTCTCTCAGAGAAATATGAAGCCCAACACTCGCGAATGGCAGAAAAAAGATCCTCCTGGCCGCAGTCCAGAACGGAGTCGAACTGTCCGGCGAGACTTAGCTCGGACGAGTCCTCTGCCATTGCACTTGAGCGCACTGCCACTCTTCGACTGTTGAGTTTGGCGAATGCGGCCTTGATCTCTTCGGAGAGCTGGTCGGGCAGCGGCGCCTTCTGGATCAGGACTTGGAGGTGTTCAGCGTAGCGTCGAACGGTGGCGATAGAGTTCGTTGGAGGAGACGTGGCAGCAGGTGGCGGTGCCGCCGGCTGCGGCAAGGCAAGAGAGCGGAGAAGCTCGGCAAGCGCTGAGCTCGTAATGACAAAGCCTCGTGGCACTCCTATGCCTAGGTTGGCCAATACCCCGAGCGAGGCTGCCTTTCCGCCGACGATGTTCCGATCAGTCGTGCCTAGATCTAGGATGAAATTACTCGTCATAATGAATGGCGAAGACTTGGGGCCGTTGAGAGAGGCGTGGAGGAGCGTTGTAGGCGAGACGGTACCGCGTATCGGATACACCCCCCGCTCATTACCAATGTGACGCCGAGAGCCGTGTGCTCGTCATCTTCGAGCAAGAGAACGTCTGCGCGCGCTCCGGACGCTAGTCTCCCTCGGTCCAATAAGCCTGCTGCACGGGCCGGAGCTTCCGAAACAAGCTTCCAAGCGGCTGGCAGATCCAAGACACGCTCTCCTGCTAGCGCGAAGGGGGCAGCCAGTAATGCGGGGTAGTAGTAGTCGCTACACAAGGCGTCAACAACGCCAGCACGAATGGCCTCAGTTACATCGACGGCGCCGACATGACTCCCGCCACGCACAACGTTGGGGGCTCCGTAGATGACTGTCGCGCCTCCATCACGCGCCCCTGCTGCAATGGTGCTCGTGGTCGGAAACTCACTAATACACACGCCTCGTGCTATCGAAGTTGCCAACGATGCCTCGCTGTCATCATCGTGGCTAGCCAGCGGCAAGCCGACACTACGGGCAATCGCCGCTAGCTCGTCGGCCTGCGCTTCGCCCAAGGCACGTCGGTGGGCGAGAGATGCTATGAGCGCACGCCCTTCGGAGTCACTCAGGAAAACTCGCCGCTGTATGGAGCGTAGATACCGCTCAGTCTTATGGGGGTCGTTGGTGTCCGGCAGGTGATCACTAAAAGACAGCAAGTCGACCTGCTTGCTTCTGATCCACGACACGAGCTCGGCGTGGCCATCGATGGCGACAATTTCGTGACGCAAGTGAATCCGAGTGTCGCACTTGAGTTTAGTACGGTGACGCCGGACGTAATTGATGACATCTCGGACATATTCGCGTGAGCGGATGCCTGGTTCGAAGCTATCGCTGACCGCATAGAAAGAGCTAGTGATCCCGTTTGCGATGAGGCTCGCGTCATTGGCCGCGACAGCCATAGGGAGAGGAAAGGAGACACCCGGCCTCGGTGAGCAGTCGCGCTCAAAGGCATCACCGTGTAGATCGACGATTCCTGGTAAGACGAGGGTGCCGGTAGCGTCGATGTGATGGTCGGCCGGTCCGAGGCCCTTGCCCAGACTGGCGATTCGATCGCCGGAGATTAGAAGTTCATAGTCAGGCATAAGGCCTTCGGGGGTCAGGACCGTTCCGCCTGTAATGAGGGTTGTAGCTTGGGAGCTATTCATGGCTTTGGTGTGCGTGCGATGTATGACGTCTTGGGTGATGCTCCCGCCTGCGAGGTAACGTATCGCAGCTGTGGATTCTATCACGGTGCGCACAATCTCGATCTTGCAGAAAGGGGCGGCGCCTCAGGACCAGAGGACACCGACATCCTTCCCTGTTTCCGTGTCCAAGTTGAAGGGTGGATTGGCCATGACGAAGTCGCACTTGCTGCAGAGCGAGTGCAAGTGAACGTCTTCGTAGAAGGTCCTGCTTCGCGGATGTCGCCCTCTAGGCCGTAGACCGGCGTGGTTCATGTTTGGGTGAAGGTTATCTGCAGCAGCCCAAAGACTCGATTCGAGGTAGATTGCTTCTCATCGGCGATAGCAATTATAATGTAATCAATATCTTAGACAAGTTCAGGCAGCACGGAAGATGGGAAGTCGGGACGAGGCGTTGTGGGCTGGAGAGGTGATGCCGTCCGGAGCTTGTCGTTGCGGGATTCAAACAATTTCGGTGTCTTCCGAAGCCTGAGAACAGCGCATGGCGCGAGGGTCGCGAACTGCGGGTCGACGATAGTGGTTGAGACGCACGTTGGTGATCCGACCGGCAGCAGGCTCTTGGCTGATGCGATGCGGGATGGTTCAGATTTGAAGGGCTGATGGCGTCGATCCGCTTCTTTCTTGGCCAAGGGGCGGAGATCCGACTGAGCGTCCTTGGCAGATGGCCGGGGTAAAGAGGGAGACGCTCACGGCCCGTCCTCGAAGAACAAATCGACGCCCTCCTTAGGCCCGCAATCCGGCGACTCAAAAACCTATCGAGATCCGATTCATTCACAGATTCTGCTCTCGCGTACACTCTGAGTGCGGGGAGGACGTTGTAGGGCAATCCCGAGAAAGAGGGAGGCGAGGCGACTATTGAACCGTACGGTCGAGAGAGCCCTACTGAATCGAGAGCGAGAACACGCAGACACGTGGTGCTTACGTTGGTTCCGGCGATTGGATGGTCAGCTCGCGCAACAGATCAGCGCTCTGCGCTTTGACGTCAGGGGTGATAAGTGGCAAAGCCGAAAGTACTGTCTTTGAGAGCTCGTAAACGACGGCTTCGCGGCGGTGCGGTTGCCCTGCTGACAGCTGCGCTAGACAATCAAGAAGCCGATGGCGTCGTCGTCCTGTCTCCGTGCTAACCCAAGATGCAGGGTAGAGCTCACGTCGAAGCACACGTCCGAGCGTTGCAATTACCATGTCACCGTGTGTTCGACAGGCCTCGGCAATGCGGTCCGTGACGATATTGCGAAAGTTCGAACCGGTAATCCCTTCCTCCAGACGCCTCATGTAGCTCAAACTGATCGAGAGCGTCAAGTCGACGTCGACGGAACTCATCACCTCCCCATCTTTGCCCACCAACCGATCGCGCAATCGTGCAAACTGAACGTCTACTATCCAGGCGCCGAATTCGTCACGCTCAGGCCACATTGGACACTCCGTCTAGACTAGTACACCTGCGTTTCACTGGATTCGCTCCTCCAGCTCCGCGAGTGCCAGCGCAGCCCGCCGGTGACAACTCGCGCTCAGCGGGGCGCATTCGTCCGTCTGCTTCTGGTCATCTGGTCTTCTCAACGCGCGTCACGCCGATTAATATCGCCGTCGTTGCGGACGAGCAAATTCAATACATTACTCGGATAATACGCAAATGCCGCAACGCGTGCGACTCGACGACCTGACCACGGCCAGGCCTCGTCGTTCAGCCTCTCAACACCACTCGGTACCCGCACGTTGTGCCCAATAGGTAGGGATCACCTCTTTTGTTTCGTGCGCTTTGGGCTTCGGTGATTAGCGGGGTGGCCTTTGCCGGAAGGGTTTTCCCGATAGACCGATCCGAGCGGCGCCGAGTTTAGCACCGTCTCGGGCTCGTGTTTCGTCGTTCCGGTTCCGGAGGCCACGTGCACGTGCTTGCCCCTCGCCGCCGCGTACTTGATCGCGCACGCAAACAGGAAGAGTTCATGGGTCGAGGTGCCGAACGAGGCCTCATGGAGGACGATGGAGTCGCCATCATCGGCATCGCAGGCCTGCTGCCAGACTGGTAGGTGCCGAGCGATGAAGGATCGAAGTTCGGCCTCAGACAGAGGCTCCGCGGAATCAAAGGTAAGGGCCTCGGGCATGAAAAAGAAGGAGTGGTTGGAGGAGGGACCTTTGCCTTTATCTTAAAGCCGCAGGCGACTTGCGTCAAAGGCCGACGCGCACGCGAGCATCCGACGCGCAGCCGTTCTGCTGCGCGTCGGATTTGTGTGTAGAACGGTCACGCTGTGCTTACTGCGGGTTTACGATCTCAAGAAGCTTCACTCCGAATCCCTTTGAACCTGGCTCGGGAGGATGCTTAGCCGCCGGCGTGCATGTATTGCGCACGTCGAAGATTGGCCCAGGATTTCCAGGCGAACCTGCAGGACCAGGCCGACCAGCTCGTCCATTGGGTCCCGGGGGACCGGGACTCGTGCCACCGCACCAAAATGTGCCTGGTGCCCCGTCTCCTCCGTCGCCTCCGGGACCCAGCGAACCCGCGGTACCACCTGCTCCCGCCGCACCGCCAAGCACACTGATTTGAAAGCGCTCGATGGCTCCGTTCAGGCAGCCTGCTGCAATATCAAGAAGAACTGCGCCTCCGGCCCCGCCGCTGCCTCCACCGCCCCCATCAGTTCCATCGCCGCCGGGACCTCCTTGGCCACCGTTACTGCCACCAATACAACCGTTGATGATGTTGTGGTCGCGTTGCGTCCCCTGTCCGCCCTTTGAGCCTTTGGCACCAGCGCTGCCTGGAACACCCGCAGCTCCGGGTTCACCGATATTGTCGATCTTCAACGCAGTACCCGTCGCCTTGGGCGTCTTAATGATGACAATACCCGCGGCACGTCCCGATTCGCCTGGCGCCATGGACCGCGACTCGTACGAGAGAATGCGTGGAGTTCCCTTGAAATTGATAGTCTTGGTGCCTTCGATCGTGAGGCGAAACCCGTTAGTCACGATCGTTGCCCCGTTGTCAAATGTGATGTTGTCTGCTTGGAAGAATGTGTCCTGCGTCAAGCGAAGCGTACCGGTGAATATGCGATCTGCTCCGTGCGCGGTGATGGCCGAGAGAAGAGCCAACATGGCAACAAAGACGTGTTTCCTCATAGCTGCTCCTTTTCTGACGTGGTCAGTTAGTGACGACGGTCGGGCGACTCAGAACGGGCGGCGAGGCGCCTCGCCGCCCGAAGAAATCGGCACTGCCGACGTCATCCTCAGAGACGGACACAAAGTCGGCTTTCGCCCGCGAAGCTGGGCGCCAAATGAGACGGACCGCAGCTTGGAGGTCGGAATTGACTTCAGGGACTTTGGGGACTTCAGGGACTTCAAACGGAGGGACCCGCCGTGTGGCGGGTCCTCGTATCCGTGTCTCTGGGTCAGACGGCGCGGGTCTTTACCTCTGCTTCCAGGCTGATAAGCTGAAGGGACTCACGGATTGCCTGCGGACATTCCGAGGCCCAGGAAATAAGGGCTTCGACGGAAAAAGTCCGAGGCGTGTTCCAATGAGGTCCACTGGTGAAGAAAGTAGTCATCCGGCGGTACTTTTGCCCCCTCGCCTTGTGCCGCAAGGATATGTAGCGTTCTCCCCCGATCGAAATCTACCGGTCGGCAACCACCGGAGGAGAATCGAACTTCCCCGGTCGCCTAGGATTTCTCGGTCACGGGATGGGTTCCGTCCTCCTTCATGAGCGGCACCGATGTCGTTTTCGACACACGCTTGAAAGTCATTTCGCCCGTCGTCTTTCTGCTTGTCCAGTACTCACCGTCAAGCACCATCCCGTCGTCTTCCCTCAGGGTCAGAATCGCAGCGCCGTCGTGAATCTCACTGCGAAAGCGAACCCTGGCACGCGGTCGATTTGTGTAAACGTAGCTCAGTTGCAGCACACCACTGTCGTCATCTTCATTGATCTGAGCCGTGAGGCTGTAGCTTTGCGACTCGCCGGTAACGAGGACGCAGGAGATAGAAGAGAAGGTCTGCTTGATGACGAGCTTCGAAGGTATTGGCGCAATGCCGCTGCCTGTCGCCGGATTCGTCCATGTGTTTCGCACTTCACCCTCCCACGTGCCCGAGAGATCTGGGTGTGGCACAAGCCATGGGTGAAAGATACGGAGACGCCAACCCCACTTCGCGAATAGCAGATATAAGATGCCGTAAATGACGATCGCGTGCGGAAGTTCCTTGATGGCCTCCCAGCCGATCACGAGCGAGTGCTGGCTGGCAGCAACCAATCCTAGCCACACTGCGATCGAAGTGCCGAACTGTATCCACCGAAAGATTTCTTCGCGGATGTTCTTCATTTGAATCCAAGATAGTTCCACGCCGCACTGATAAAGTCGTTCGCCTGCTGACGTGTCCATGGCTGATGGGCATCACGAAACAGGTACTTCAGCTCACTCACTTCGCCCCACTCATCGCAGTCAGTTTGGCTCTTGGTTTTATTATAGGTGTGGATGAGTAACTCGCGGACAATGGTCGAATAGTTGGGAAGCGCAAAATGTTCGTCAGGAGTATTCCACACCAGACTCTCGATGAGAAATGATGCGATGTCCTTCGATGCAGCGATGTTGTCGTCTTGCATCTTATTTCTCAAGCGCTTGAGAATCCGGATTGTCCGTTTGTACACGCGCCCTGTGCGGGTGTTCTTAGCGACGCCATTCTTGGCGGTGTGGTCAGGCCAATTTATGACACGAGGGCCGCGGTCGGGTTGAAATTCGACACCGCTGATATACGTCGGACGGCCAGCCGCATCGAAGCCGGTGTATCGTCGATGCTCGAACGCAGCAACGACGTCGGCGTCGATACGGTAGGTGTTTTCGTGAACGTCGAACGCCTTATTCCCGCGCGTCACGCCAGAATCACCGAATTCAGCGACCAGCGCTTGACCCAGAAGGTTCCGGTAGTCGGCGAAGCCGATTGGAGCTGGACCTATTTCGTAGTCGGCCGGGTTTTGAGACCCAGCGGCTGGTAGTTCGTAAAAGAAAGTGTTGTTCAAGCGAACGCAGACATCCACGTCGCTATCCTGCCGAACATTGGTGTTCGCCGGATAGGATCCCTGCGTGAACACGCTAATTGGCATAGCGGACAGTTTAGTGTTGTCACTGATGGCCCGTTTGACAGCGCGCTCAGCGTTGTCGCACTTGTCTTGTTCGGTCTGACCAGGGCCTTTCGACCAAGATGTGAATGTATCTTCCCAGCTCATGGTTAGAGATAGTCCTTAAGCCATTTCTTGCCACTATCGTTGAAGCCGATCCAAGCTGCCGGCGGTGCAATGGTCGCGACGAGCAGTTCGTCATCGGAGTCAATGTGAGGCTTGAGCAGATCGCGCACGGCGGACGGTTCCATGTCGGTGACCACTAGCCAGGTCGAGTCCAAATGATGCCAATAAGTCGAAAAAGTATCTTTGATTTCTTGAATAAGGCCAGAGTAGTCTTTGCCTTTCTTATTGAGATCGTAACCAATGAATAAGGTGGCCATGGCTAGTGTTTCTTGTCTTTAGGAGGATTGGGGTCGTTGCCAAAACTGTTGCTGTTCACGATCTTGTTGTCGCGGCCATGGATCACGAGCTCCGACTGGTTCTTGATCGCGAGAGGTTTGCCGGTCGCGATTGCTTCTGCTTGCGTAGAATGAATGCTCGAAGCACGCGAATCATCAGCGCCAATCACGGCCCAGGTCTTATCCTCGCGATGAGTGATATGGATGTTCTTCTTCGTCATGATTGGTCTCCTGGTTGGTCGAGTAAAACAGAGCCCTTCTTCAAAACCTGAACGACGACTCCTTGAATACGGAACCGGGCATCGACCACGATCGGTTGGTGCTCGGGGTTGGTGGACTCGGGCTTGAGGTAGTAGTAGCCGTCGCCCCGCATGAAACGTTTGATCGTTGCTTCACCGTCGATGAGGGCGACGACGATCTCGCGAGGTTCCGCGGTCGGCTGTTGCCTCACGAGGATCAAATCTCCTGACTCGATCCGGTTGCCGTCAACGACGGCCCGGTTCATCGAATCGCCGCGAACTCGCAGGAAGAAGAACTTGCTCGAGGCGGGGCGAATGGAAGCCTTCGGCAGACGTACCCACCCCTCGATGTTCTGTTCAGCAAGCATGAGCGGTCCTGCAGGTGCTTCTCCCAGCACAGGGATAGACACCGTATCGAGACCACCAGTGGCGCGGCGAAGGCGGATTCCCCGAGCGCCACCCCAACGCTCGATGTCCCCATCGGCTTCAAGCCAGTCCAGATACCGGAGGACGGTGCGGATCGAACCGACGCCGAGCTTTTTCTTGAGCTCTTCAACCGTGGGCGGTTTCCCGTGGTTCACCAGCAGGTCGTTGATGGCTTCGAGAACGTCGTCTTTACTGAACAGGCGGGGTTTGGGCATGTGAATTGGCAGTATCACTTCCCATACTACGCCTTGGAGAGTTGCCGTCAAGAGCGCGATTATGGAAAGAGGATCGAGGCAAAAGCGTGATGCTTCGTCCGGTAACGACGCCTCCGTATGCAGCGCCGCCAGCAACCGTAACCGCCGCGTCGATCATCTCCTCTCGTACGCTCGTTGTCGGGCATGTCACCGTCGCGCAGCGGTAATAGACGTGTCCCTTCCCTTCTGAACCGACGAGTGATCTCTCGCAGGTCGCGCACCTGAACATCCGGCTGTACTTGAAGCGGTGCTTCAACGGCCGCGGCCAGACCCGTGACTTGAGGCGGGACTGCACGGAGAAGAAGAGCTCCTTCGAGACGACGGGTCGATGCAGCCCTGGGTAAAGTTTGTCCCGTTTCCGCAGATGCATGTAGCCCATGTAGAAGGGATTTCGGAGAAGCACGGATAGCCCCGTGATAGTCACCTTCCCGCCAGCTCGGTTCCGGAGCCCGAGATCGTAGAGAAGGTCGACCAGCTTCCGGAGGGTGTAGTCACCGGTCGCGTACCAGGTGAAGGCGAGGCGGACGAGCGAGCCTCGCTCCGGATCAATCTCCTTCGCCTTGCCAGCGCCGCGGTCGAGGTAGCCGACCGGAGCAGGACTAGGAAAGAAGCCTTGCTCTAATCTTTTTTGGATACCTCGTTTGGCTTCCTCGCGGAGATTGCGAATGTAGTCTGCGGCAACCACGGCCTGAATATCTGCCGCAAGCCGTCCGCTCCGAGTATTCATGTCGATACCCTCGCCGGCGAAGTAGACCGGAATCCCCGAGTCGATGAGCTCTCCGAGATCCGCCCAGTCCTTCAGGTTCCGGGCAGAGCGGTCTACCTTGTGGACGATGAGGCCATCCGCCTCGCCCTTACGAAGCCGTTTCAGGACCTCGCCGAAGACGGGGCGACCCCGTTTCGCCGCCGTCTCCTTCTCTTCAAACCAGCCGACGATCAGGAATCCTTTCCGGGCCGCGAACTTCGCGATCTCCTCCCGTTGGGTGAGGAGGGAAACACCTTCGCCCTGCTTCGGGGTCGATACCCGGAGGTAACCAAAGAACCGACCTTTGGGTGAATGATGGGTTGGATGAATGTTGGTCATCCCTTGAGCCTAGAGCAGCGGACGGACTTCGGGGACTTGAGGGACTTTGGGGACTTCAAACGGAAGGACCCGCCATACGGCGGGTCCTTCGTATCCGTGTCTTTGGGTCAGGCGGTGCGGGTCTTTACGTCAGCCTCCAGGCTGATAAGCTGAAGTGACTCACGGATCGCCTGCGGACATTCCGAGGCCCAGGAAATAAGGGCTTCGACGGAAAAAGTCCGAGGCGTGTTCCAATGAGGTCCACCTTGTTGCGTAAGAGCGCGTTTCGCGATCGCTGCGAACGGCTCACGCAAGGAAAACTCTACGGTCTTGCCTGTCACCGTGCAGTTCGACAACACGATTTCAAGCAGACGACGCTTGTTCCAGGTATCAGCCGTTTCGTAGAGGAAAACCGGGCATCGCGCCAGTTCGACAATCTGCTTCGCTGTCTCGATGATTTGGAGGCTCCCGTCCTCAAGGCCTGCCAAGTCTTGGCCGAGCTTCTGCCGCTCCATGACGAGAATGGCACGCCGTTCGTCATGGGCCGCCGCCTCGATCTTCCCGTCAAGGAGGAGATCCGTGAGGCGGGTCATGCGGGCATTCGCGACGAGGAGCGCGTCCTGAAGCGCGGAGCGGCGCGAAGCGACCAGCTCTGAACCGTTCGTCTCCCGATCGGCGAGCTTCTGGCCGATGTCGGCCAGCTCTTCCGGCGTGAGGGTGATGTCCGCAAGCAACTCGCGGATTCTCGCCTCCACGCGATCCTCCCGGACCGATGTCGTCGGGCACGCAATATTCGAGCAGCGGTAGTAGACATGCCCTTTTCTCGCCGACGCGATGAGCGAGCGTCCGCAGGTCTTGCAGTGGAGCATCCTCCGGAAGAGGAAGTCGTGCTGTTTGGTGCGGCGTACGAACTTCCCGTCGAGGACTGACTGCACCCGGTCGAAAAGCGTTCTCTTCATGAGCGGCTCATGCGCGCCAGTGAAGAGGCCGAATCGCCGGGAGCGGATCACGCCCGCATAGAAGGGGTTGCGAAGAATCTCCTGGATCTGGGTGAGGCGCAGCGGGTTGCCGCTCCGACTGCGCAGACCCGAGGCGATACCCTCGGCGGTCAGATCGCGCAGCGTGTAGGAGCCCTTTGCGTAGAGTTCGAAGAGGTGCCGCACAAGCGGGCCGCGCACGGGATCGATCGCTTTCGGTTTGCCCTTGCCGCGGTCCAGGTAGCCGATGGGCGCATGGCTCGGCAGGATGCCTTGCTTCAGGCGACCGTGGATGCCCTTGAGCGCTTCCTCGCGCAGGTTCCGGATGTAATCGACCGCGACCGCAATCTGGACATCCGCCGCGAGGCGACCTCCCCGCGAACGAAGATCGAGATTGTCATTCGCGACAAAAACATCGACGCCGCTCTCAATCAGCTCGTCGATCTCTGCCCAGTCCCGGAAATTGCGCGTACCCCGATCGAGCTTGTGGATGATGACGCCTTCGGCCTTGCCGGCCCGCAGAAGCGTCGTCATACGCGCGAAGACTGGCCGCCCAGCCTTGGCAGCCGTGCGCGTCTCCTCGAACCACTCGATGATCGTGGCGCCGATCCGGTTCGCGTAGGCTTTGATGATTGCCCGCTGCTCCAGGAGGGAGACGCCCTCTTTCTGTTTCTTACCAGAGACACGGATGTAAGCAAAGAGTTGCTTCATCCGGTGTTTGTGAAGGTTCTGGGGTCGACCTGCCCCGCGAGTACGTTAACTCCGGCATCCGATTGAGTCAAAACTGGCTGGGGTGCTGTTCGCTGCCCCGCCGAAGCGACCTCAATCGCGAGGTTTAGGTATCGCTCAAGGCACTCATTGGCTGCATGGAGTTCCTCTTCGCTTGCATGAGGAAGCAGCGCGCGAAGCGCGTTTTTGGCGGTGTCGAGCATAACGAATCACTCTAATCAACCGACGCGTTTTGACGAGGGTGCGCAAGTCCCTTGCGGCGGGACCGGAACCGTGCCGCGGTACTTCTGCCCCCTCGCCCGCGTAAATTGCTCCCGGTACGCTGAGCGGCATGTTAAACATCATCAATTGGCCGCGTGTACGCGCGGAGAAGTTTCATAACTTCCTGCCGGAGGACATCCGGAGCTACCTCAAAGGTCGAGGCATTCCGGCGACGATCATCGAACGCCATCTGCTCGGCTGGAACGGCGAACGGATCACAATTCCGATCTTCGGACGCGAGCGCCAAGTGCTCGGTTTCCGCTACGCGAAATCACCGACTGACATCTCCGATGCGGCGGAAGTGATCTCCGATCCCGATCTTGGTCCTCAACTCTACGGCGCTGAAGTCCTGGCGCGGAAGCCGTACCGGGTCGTGATTTGCGACGGTGAGTTCAACCGCCTGGTCTTGGAGGCGAACGACTTCACCGCCGTCACTTCGACTGTCGGCCCAGACGTTTTTCTCGAAGAATGGGTTCCGTACTTCGAATCGGTCAAGCACGTCTACATTTGCTTCAACCGCGACCGAGCAGGCGAGGCCGCTGCGAAGAACATCCAGGCCATCCTGCCGCGGGCCAGAATCGTAAGACTCCCCGCCTGCGCTCTCGACGTGAGCGACTTCTTCGTGTGGCAGAAAAAAACGAAGCTCGATTTCGAGATCCTTTTGGCTAATGCCTCGACGGACGAGAACGACCCGTCCGACACGCCGCCTACCCTGCGCGAGTTCCAGCCGCTCCTCAAGTCTGTCCGCAGCCGTGCCGAGCGCCTGAGGCGTGCCGTCAAACTCCACGACGTCGTCGAGCAGTACGCCACGCTCCAAGCGCGCGGCAAGCGCCTCGTCGCGCACTGTCCCTTCCATGACGACCGGGAGCTGTCCTTCAGCGTCTATCCCGCGACGAACACTTACGCCTGTTCCGGCTGCGGCGCGAAGGGCGATGTTGTGCAGTTCCTGATGGATAAAGAGTCGATGACGTTCTCCCAGGCGCTCGATGCCTTGGAGCGTTTCGAATTCACCCACGAAATCTATGGCACCGGCTGAACCTGAGAAGAAGGCGCAGCCGGAGCAGAAACCGACCATCACGCCGACTGCCTCCGCGGTTCTTGCGAACGGCGAGCTCGTGGAGATGGTTTATGACCCGGTGGAGCGCAAGACGCGGTTCGTCATGGGAAGTTCGGAAGCCTGGGGCTACGAAGAGACCGTCCAGCTCTCTCCTTTGGAGCGCCTCGTGCCGTACTCACCGACCAACAACCTCGTGAAGCACGGGGTGGTGCTCTTCGCGTCCGAACCAACCGAGTATGGCGACGACGCGGCGCTCGTTTCCCGCATCCGGGACTTCGTGCATCGCTATGTAGATGTCTCGGAGGACTTCGAGACGGTTGCTACCTACTACATCCTCTTCACCTGGGTCTACGACGCCTTCCACGAAGTCCCTTATGTCCGTATCCGCGGTGGCTACGGTACCGGCAAGACGCGATTTCTCCTAGCCGTCGGCTCGCTCTGTCGCTTCGCGATCTTCGCGTCTGCCGCGAGTACCGTGTCACCGCTCTTCCGGCTCCTCGATGCCTTCCGTGGGACGCTCATCTTGGACGAGGGAGACTTCCGCTACTCCGACGAAAAAAGCGAGGTGGTGAAGATCCTCAATAACGGCAACGCCAGAGGCTTTCCCGTCCTTCGCACGGAAGTCTCCCCGAAGAAAGAGTTCGACCCGCGGGCGTACCACGTCTTCGGCCCGAAGATCGTGGCTACCCGCGGCTTCTTCCAGGACCGAGCCCTGGAGAGCCGCTGCGTCACCGAGGACATGCGCGGGGGCTCGCTCCGACGCGAGATTCCGCTGAATCTCGACGACTCGTTCCACGAGGAGGCCCGAAACCTGCGCAACCAATTACTGCTCTATCGTCTGAGACACTTCAAGGACGCGCGGGGGCAAACCCGCGCGGGCGCTCGCGATCTCGAGCCGAGGCTGCAACAAATTTTCGGGCCTCTCGTTTCGGTGATCGACGATGCGTCTGCGCGTGAACGTGTCGTTGGCGTTCTCGGGAAGCTGAACGAGGACGCCGTAGAGGAGCGCAGTGAAAGCGCCGAGGCGCAAGTCCTGAGCGTGATCCGGGAGCTCGTTGCAAAAGGACCGGAGGCACGGCTCGCCATTCAGGACATCACTTCCGCGTTTCTCGCGCGCTACGGCCACGAATACGAACGGAGGATCACGCCGCATTGGGTTGGCTCAATCGTGCGCCGACGCCTGGGACTCCGGCCTTCGAAGTCGACCGGAACATACCTGCTCCGGCCAGAAGATGTGGCACGCCTACCGTCGCTCTACGTTCGCTACGGATTGACCTCCGCGGAAAAGAACGATCCGGGACCGCCTGCAGTCGAGGAAGGCGAAACCAAAAGCGCCGCGTCATGAGCGGAGAGCCCCTGACCTTCATCGGTGAGACGTACTGGCGCGACATGCGGCGTCACTTCGGGAGTCGTCCCGCGGACCGCCGAGCGCACATGTATGTGATCGGGAAGACGGGCACCGGCAAGTCCTCACTCCTCGAAGGCATGATCCGGCAGGACATCCTTGCCGGCCATGGGCTCGCCCTCTTCGATCCGCACGGCGACCTCGCGGAGCGCCTCGCGCTTTGGATGCCTGAGTCGCGGAAGGCCGATCTCATTTACCTCGATGTCCCGGACCCGACGCAGCAGTTCGGGTTCAATCCGCTTGAGGGCGTTTCGCCACTCCGGCGCTCCGTCGCGGCGAACGGGATCGTGGAGGCTTTGAAGAAAATCTTCTCGGAGGCCTGGGGAGTCCGCCTCGAATACATCCTCCGCAGCGCGCTCCTCCTTCTTTTGGAGCAGCCGGAGGCGACCCTCGCGGATGTTGTTCGCCTCTTCCACGACAAAGACTTCAGGAAGGAAGCGGCGGAACGATCTCAGAACGAACAGGTCAAATGGTTCTGGACGACTGAGTTCGAAAAACTCGGCCGGCAGCGCGCCGAGGCGGTTTCTCCGATCGAGAACAAGCTCGGGAGCCTGCTTGTCGATCCCTTCGTTGCGCGGATTCTCACCGCGTCCAAGAGCACGTTCAATCCGCGTGAGGCCATGGATGAAGGCAAGGTACTCCTCGTGAACCTCTCAAAGGGCAAGATCGGGGAGGCGCCCGCGATGCTCTTCGGCGGGCTCCTCGTCACGGCGCTCGGCCTTGCCGGGCTTGGCCGCGCCGATGTGCCGCAGAAGGAGCGGCGCGACTTCTTCATCTATATGGATGAGTTCCAGACCTTCACGACCCTCGCCCTCGCGAACATGCTCGCGGAACTCCGCAAGTACGGCGTTGGTCTCGTGCTCGCGAACCAGTACATGGACCAGATCGAGCCGGAAATCCGCACGGCGATCCTCGGTAACGCGGGCACGCTTGTCGTCTTTCGAGTCGGAGCGGTGGATGCAGGAAAGCTCGTCAAAGAGCTTCGGCCCGATCTCGAACCGTACGAACTCACTCTCTTGCGGAACCGGACCTTTTGGATCCGGCCGCTCGTGAATGGAGAGTCGGTCGAGGCTTTCACCGGAAAGACGATCACTCTGCGGGAACCAAAGAATTGAGGTTCGTGAACAGGCACAGACACAAACTCCATCGATGTCCATGTCCCGCAGCAGAGTGCCATTGACAATAACGGAGGTATATGCTTAAATTACGCCCGTTATTTTCAAGATCGCCTAGTAGTTTTGCGTCTGATTATTCAGCGCTCCCCGCGCTGCAGAGGCGCCGCAACCCCTAAAAAGTGATCACCGCACGGGACTTATGCCCCCTCGGCAGGTTCCGGATCGGCGATTACGCTACTCCCCAACATGCCGTCCAAACTCATCCACTATTTGCGCAATGAACGCCGGGAAACCGGCCTTACCCAGGCGGATATGGCCGCTCTCTTAGGCGCGCCGTGGAAATCGAAGGTCTCGCGCTACGAGCGCCGCGTGGCGCTTCCGCCGCTTGAGACAGCTCTTGGCTATGAAGCCGTGACGCACAAGCCAGTCGCACAGCTCTTTGCCGGGATGTACGAAGCGGTAACTCGCAGAGTAAAGGAACACGCAAGGGATCTCCTTGCAAGATCAGGCGAGGCAAGGACCGCGCTCCAGTCCCGACGAAAACGGTCGCTCGAACGCATCCTTCAATGAAGGGCCTTGCCGATCGGCGGGCAATCCTCGGCATCGATCCTACGAAACGCGGCCTCGCCTTTGTGTTCTTCGAAGGCGGCCGGCTTCTGGATTGGGGTACCCGCGGCGCAGTGGGCAACGAGATTGCCGTCTTCGAAATGATTCTCAACTTGTGCCCGGCTGACGTGGTCGTGCTCGAAGATCCGGACGCGGTTGGCTCAGAGCGTAAACCCCAAGTGCGGAGACTTCTGACGCGGCTCACTCGCGCTGCCGAAAGACGCGCGCCCACCGTCGTGAAAGTCAGCCGGCTCGACGTGCGACGGGGTTGGAGCGCTCGCGGAGTCACGAGAAAGCACGCGGTCGCGAGGGCGATCGCCGACGATTTCCCTGCCTTGGAAGTATTCGTGCCGCGCCCCCGCAAACCCTACATGGACGAAGAGGCGCGGGTACAGGTCTTCGATGCGGCTTCGCTTGTCCTGTACGCCTTCGGCACCGTCGAAGGCGATTCGCGCGCAGCCTAAGTCTGGTACCGCGCTGCGGGACTTCTGCCCCCTCGTACGCTCCCCTCCGGCGCCGTAGGGTTAGAGCAGCAACTTCCCAACCCCCAACAAGAGAAAGGAGATACCGAATGGCATTTCGGCTAATACCTGTTCGCCGTTTCTGGTCCATCGCGACGCCGCAGGAGCGCGTCATGTGATGGATCTCATGGAAGAGGACGCTCTTCGAAGGCAGCTCGCGCAGTTTCGTAGATCTGAAGAGTTCTACCCCCACCCACCACACGCACTCGTCTACACCGCCGGCGTCAGGTTCCTTGCTGAACGCTGCGGTCTTTTCTGGCTCATCGACCTTATCGCCGTCTGGCAGTGGCGGGCCTTGAGAGATCCCGATCTCGCGATTTTCCAGCTCTGGGAACTCCAGCGGATCGGGACACGACGAATTCTGCTCTGCAAGCGAGACTCGGACAATGTGGCGTTCGCACTTCCTGTAGGCGATCGCCACTCAGCGCTTGAGTACGTGAGTCTGTTTGTGCAGTTCGGCGTGCTCATGCTGCCCTCCGAAAAAAGCAGGGCTCCGCGATAGAAAACCGGACTGATCTCCAAACGAATGCTGTGCCCTCGCGCAACCATACGCGGGGGGTTTTTCTTAGCGCCTATGAGTACCGCGACGCGGGACTTATGCCCCCTCGTGCGCCTTCGCGGGATGCTCTAAGGTGGGGCACGTACCTTCCCAATTCCAAAAAGAAGTTTTGCGCACTCGGAGAATCGCGAATCGCCGACGAATCCGCGAGAGCACTTGATGCCCTCGCTTGTCCTCCTTCCGCCGTTCGAGTCCCGTTTTGGCCGCTGACGAACTCGCGCTTCGACGCGAGCGGTCAGCGGCAAAGACCCGCTGAGCACCTCACAAAGAAAGGAGAGAGGCTCATGCCTGAACTGATTGCGTTCAAGAGCGGAAAGGACCAGGGCGAAGAGACGCGCGTTGCGCTCGTCGAAACGGTGACCTGTATCGAGTGCGGCAAGGTGGAGACCGATGAGCGGGCATACGAAGAGGGTTGGCAAATCGATCCCGTAGTCTGCCCCGACTGCCTCCACTGGACACTAACCGACGCCGGTGAAGCCTGCTGCGGCGGCGGTGTGTCGTGAGCGTCACTCGTGCCGCACCGCGCCAACCGAAACGAAGGCCACGCGTACGGGCGGAGTTCGTTCGCATCCCGTGGAACGCGAAGCAGCTCGCGTGCGATAGCTGTGGCGAGACAGAACCGGTCGCGCCCGACCTGCTTATCCGTATTCGCCTGAAGACCTGCCTGCTGTGCCTGTCGGCACGCTCCCGCTAACCCCTTACCGAAGGAGTCACCTCATGTCCCTTCACCCGAAGGGAGCGGCGGAGCGCTGTCCGAAACCCGGAGGCCGGGATGGATAGCGCCGAACTGAAGTCCGCTCTCGCAACCTTCAAGAATCCCCTCACGCATTACCGCCACTGGAGCCGCGCCTACTACTACACGGACGGCGTGTCCTTCCTCGTGAAGCACGCCGGAGCGCACTGGCTCCTCGACCACATCGCGGCACGCCAGAAGCGCGCCCGCAAGGATCGCAAGCTTCGTGAGTTCCAGATATGGACGCTTCGCTTGATGAGCGAGAAGACAACACGGATCACCTGCTCGCGCGAGGAGGGCGATGAGGTCTTCCACGAGGAGATCCAGCTTCTCGGCATTTTTCCCCTCGACGAAGTGACGCTCTATTTCGAGAACGAAACGCTGATGCTGCCCGGCGAACGGTGAGCAGCACTACCGAAAGACAAAGGAGTTCCCCATGACGGTCATCGCACCGGAACAGCCCCAGATCCTAGAACCGCAAGTCACGCTTCTCCACGCGCGCTCCGAGCTCGTCGCACGACAGGAGCTTCGCGGACTGCCCGTCCCAGAAGCCACGCGTACCCATGTGCCGATCCCGCACGCGGACGTGGTCGAGGCGCTCATCCAGAGCCTCGGCTACCGGAACATCGAGGTCGTCAAAGACGAATACGCCTTGACGCCCGACTTCATGCGGATGTTCGGGATTATGACGTTGAACGTCGAGCACTCCGGTGTGCGCCTCGCGCTCGGCATCCGGAATTCGCACGACAAGACGTTCAGCCTCGGGATCACCGTCGGGTTCAGGGTCTTCGTCTGCGACAATCTGATGTTCAACGGCGACTTCCAGGCGGTGCTCGCCAAGAAGCACACCAAGCACTTCGACCTCGCCGAGACGATCGCGCTAGGCGTGGAGCGGATGCAGCGGGGTTTCGCACCCATGGGCCGGCAGATCGACGCCTGGCGCGCGCACGATCTCTCGGACTCGCTCGCGCGGAACGTGATTTACGCCGCGTTCATCGAAGACGGGATGCCGGTCCCGAAGCACCTCGCGAAGGTCGTGCATCAGCACTACTTCGTACCGGCTTATCCGGAGTTCGAGCCGCGCACGATGTGGAGTCTGCAGAACGCCTTCACCTCCGCCTTCAAGGATCTCGATCCCATCCCGCAGATCAAGGCGACGACGAAGCTCGCGGGTTTTCTCGGCCGCTTCGAGAACTGAGGAGGCACGCATGGAACTCCGCTACCAGCGGTACAAGAGGCGGTTTTGGGCCGTGTACGAGGGCGACGACCTTCTCTGCGTGACCGTGTATCAGAAGGGTGCGCGCGCCGTCATCGAGCGGATACGGCATGGTGCGCCGGAAGGGAGGCCCGAGCAAAGAGAGAGGCCGGAGCCGTGCGGCTCCACGACAGAAGTTTACAACTGAGAGGAGAGACCTGCGGAGAGACCGACTAATCGGAGATTCGTGTGGGACATGCAGTACCCCGTCGCATAAGCGGCGGGTTTTTCTTTAGCAATTCGCAAACGCGGACCGGCAGCAACGCGCTTTGTGCAGTCTGACTACTGACTGCACAGCTTCGTGTGCAGTCGTGTTGACCGGTGTTCGCGGCTCCTTATCGTAGCGATGCAGCCGGTTCGTGAGGCGTTTGTGCAAGGACACTCATCCTTTCTCAAGCTCTTCGGGCCGGACGCGACGCTCTGATGCCCGAAATCTCAATCGTTGTTTTCCATGAGTTTGAACAGGGAAAACCTGTCCGCGAGAAAGCGGGCGAGGTCCTTCTTCCGACGAAAGTGATCGCGGCTCACGAGTTGGCTTACAAGTTCCGAGGGACGGTCAGCGATTCGGGCGTCGAAGACGGTGACATTCTCATCGCAGAACCGCGGAAGACCGCTGCGACCGGAGAACTCGTAGTCGTCTTACAGCGAGGGAATGCCTTCCTCGGACATTGGTGGGCCAAGCGCGGTCTTCGGGAGCTGCGCTGCGATGACGACCGAACCATCAACGGAAAGCTCCAGATCATCGGCGCAGTGAATCTCATCGTGAGGCCTGCATGACCAAACTTGAAGCGTTCATCAAAGCCCGGAAGTTGAAACCCCTCCGCATTGCGTTCGAAGCCGACTACTCCCGGCAGCATCTTCTCCGCATCCGAATGGGAAAGATGGAACCCACGAGGAAGTGCATCAAAGCCGTCACTGCCGCAATCCGAAAACTCACCCGAGAACCGATCACTGCATCGGACCTTTTTGACCTCGACGAAGAAAATGAGTGAAACCACGAACTGGCAAATGCTCCTCGATCTCTATAAGTATGTGGAGCGCCCTCTCACCATCGTAAGAATCACGGATGATGTTCTCTGCGAACTCATCGAGACCTACCCCGTGCTGAAAGACCTGCGGTTTCGGATACACAGCGACATCAGTTCGCTGGTGGACAAGGAGATTGCGGGCGACGCCCTAGCCCTCGCTGTTTTCATCCTGGCCCTCTTCCGAGAGTTGCCGGAGGCGAATATCTCCCGCATGAGCACCGCACACGACGTTACGTCCAGCGCGATGAGAACTCCTTGAAATGGGGGCGATGAGAATGAGAAGGACATTGAAGCTCCGACTAATCACCGCCGCGCAGTTCGAGCAGTTTTTTCTGCTCGATTCTCCGGGATACTTCATCGCTAGGGATGCGATGAATGCAGGCGAGACTGCGACTGCGACAGATGCGCTCGAAGTCCTCTGTCTGGCGAACGAACTCTACGAAAGCGAACTTCTTAACCGTCTCATCGTGGAGCTTGCGCCCTACGGGAAGGTAGAGGAGTACGCCGAGAAGCGAGGGACCGACGAAGGCGCGGATCTCATCGTCGAAGTGTTGGGGAAGGAGAAGGCGTTGCGCATCCTTCAGGACGTTGCGAACGAGGTGAAGCGTCAGAGCAAGGTGGGCACAGGTGAAAATGACAAAGTGAAAGCGTCGGACCTTTTCGACCTGGAATGACCATGGGTCGGCGTTTCATCAACTACCGCCCGACCTTCATTTGCCTCTGCCTCCACCAGAAGCGCGAGCACTGGCACACGAGGGAGAACCCGCAAGGACCCTGTTCCCACTGTGGCTGCCGCGCGTACACGCCCGAGCCGATGTGCGGTTGTGGACATGGCAAGAAGGCGCACGCGAAGGGCAAGTGCAAGGAGTTCTACATGTGCGGATGTGCTGGATTCAGAGAGGAGGCGGCATGAGCGATCAGAAGTTACGCGACATGTTCGATGAGATCATGCCGTTCCTCGACCAGGTGCGGATCATGTACCGTTTCATGGATGTGATCGGCGAGTACAAGGAGTGCACTCCGGTGCACCCGCAGCTTTGGGGCGAGTTCCGCGACATGTTGAACGACGAGTTTGCGCCGCACGCGTGGAGCCTGGCGGCGTTCATTGTCGAATTGTTGGAAACGAAACCCGACGCGTTCCCCTACGGCGCTTTCGAGACGAAGCCCGCTAACGGCCCCTGATCGAAGTTGGCGGGTGTAGAAGCGAAAACGTCGGTGCTATCCTCGCGCTGCTTGGAGTGGTCCGGGCTTACCCGCTCGGATCGGGAACAGCGGGGACACCGAACCTGCCCGCATGGAGGTTCGGCATGGAACAAACATCCATTCTCGATTCGAACTACTGCTACACGGTGAAGGAACTGGCTTTTCTCTGGAACATGTCACCCGAATCCATCCGCAGAATGTTCGTGAACGAACCGGGTACCCTGGTCTTTCGGATGCAGGCGACCGGTCGGCGGACATATCGGAACGTTCGGATACCGGGGAAAGTCGCCCTTCGTGTACAGAACCGGATGACGGTAGTTGCTCCAGTGACACGCCCCGCCTACGGACGCTGAACGTAGGCACCTGTCGGGCGGCGGCCACTCGCCGTCTGACGCTTAAATCGCCTCGACTTGTGAACTTCCGACTGCCCGCGATTTCCACAAACCTCGCAAGCCGCGCAAACGGAGCGCCCCCTCTTCCCGCGCGACGCAAAGTCTTCCATCTTGCGGCGCATGAGAAATCAACTATTGCTTGGCGACTCCACCGAACGGCTCCGCGAGATCCCTGACGAAAGCGTAGACCTCATCCTCACCGACCCGCCCTACAACACCGGCATCAAAGGCTCTCCCTCCGGCACTCGCTTCCGCAACTTCTTTGACGACGCGCTCTCGCCCGCGGAGTACCGCGAGCTCGTGACGACAACCGCGGGGGAACTTTTCCGGGTGCTCCGCTTGGATCGCGCGGCGTACGTCTTCATCAACTGGAAGAGTCTTGGCATCTGGCTCGACGAGCTCTCCCGCGCCGGCTTCCGCCTCAAGAACGTGATCGTCTGGGACAAAGTCGTCCACGGCATGAACTACCAGAACTACGCCTACACGCACAAGTTTCTGATCTTTGCGGTGAAGGGCAGGTTCTTCCCGCGGAACAAGCGAACGGGCGACGACAGCTACCGCGATCTGTGGCACATCCAGCGCGAGACACGCCAACCGAAGAACGATGACTTCCATCACGAGACGGTGAAACCCGCGGCGCTCGTGCGCCGGCCGATCGAGCATGCGAGCCTGCCGGGCGATCTAGTGCTCGATCCCTTCTTCGGTTCCGGCCGCATCCTCGTCGTCGCGAAGGAACTGGGACGCGACTATCTCGGCATCGAGCGCGATCCCCGGTTCTACCGCATGGGTGTCCGGTCGGTGGAAGAAGCTGAGGCACCCGCGGCAACCATCACGTTCGAGAGAACCCATTCGCACCTGCCGCCGTCGAGACGCGCGGGCCGTTCGGTTCGTGTCTCGCGGAGAGCGACATGGCGTCGTCGCTAGAAGCAGCGACTGTTCCCCGCACGCGACTGCGCGACCGGGACATCGAAGCCCTCGCGTTCATCGGCAGAGGCTACGAGGTCGGGCAGTACCAGCTTCACGAGGCGGTCTTCACTTCGCTCGCGCCGAACGTTGTTTCGCGCTTCGTCGTTCGTGCATCCGAGCGAGGCTACATCGCCGCCGAGCGTCTCGGCGGCATAGGCATGAATCGGTTGCGGCTCACGCGGCTCGGCCGCGAGTGTCTCGTCGATCTCGGCATCGGTGAAGATGAACTCTTCGCGCCGGCGAAGGCGGTGGCGCTCAAGGATGTCGCGCACACACTTGCGATCAACGATCTGAGGGTTGCACTCTTAGGACTCAAGAATCCGCCGACGCTAATCTCACCCGCTTGGTTCCTGCAGCGGCGCCTTTCCTCCGCGCTTGCGATACCTGATCTTCTCGTACGCTGGCCTGCGGGAGCGGGAGCTCGCGGACTGCTCCTTGCCTGCGAGATTGATCTCGGTTGCGAAAGACTCGCGGCTGTTTTTCTTCCGAAACTCGAACGGCTGTGCGAACTGTTGAACGACGTGGCCGAAGGTGATCGCGCGGGGATCATCGTCTTCTCACGCGGAGCGAAGCGGCTCGCTGCTCTCGCGAACTACCCAGTTGACGTCAAGCTGATCGGTTTGCCGCTGCCGCCAGCGTCAGGTTCGCGCGACGGCATACGAGACTTCAGCGCCCTGCTGTGTACTTAGAACACGTTCACCACAGCTCGGCTTGCTTTCTCGATTTCGGGGTGGAAGAATCCGCGCCCTTTTCGAGGAGCACCATGATTCCAAGGACCTTTGACGAGATCGGAACTTCCGATATCGAAGCGTTGATCCGCAATCAAGTTCGGGAGAGCCGCGATCTCGATTACAAGGAAGCGCTTCCCGGTAACGCTGACGATGAGAAGAAGGAGTTTCTTCGCGACGTGATTTCACTCGCGAACGCTGGAGGAGACTTGCTTTTCGGCATTCGTGAAGCTCGCGATGCCGCCGCAAAGACAACCGGGTTGGCCGATCCAGGGGCGCCGGTGGGGCTGTCATTTGTGACGAACGCGGACGCGGAGATCCGCCGCCTCGACGACATCATTACTCATGGCATCGCGCCGCGGATCGCGGGCGTGCGCATCAAGGCTGTCGAAGGCTTTTCGGACGGTCTCGTGATCGTGGTTCGCGTGCCGCGGAGCTGGATCGCGCCGCACATGCTCACGTTCAAAACCAAGTCTCCCTTCCTGACGCGCCGCAGCGGGTCGCGGATTGAGATGGACGTGACAGATCTGCGCGCAGCGTTTCTCGCACAGGCGGCGGTGGGTGAACGGATCGAGGAGTTCCGTCGCGGGCGCCTGGAAATGATCGCAAGTGGCGCGACCGGTGTCGAGCGGCGCGATAGCTCCCTCCTCATCATTCACGTGGTGCCGCTTGCTGCGACTGATCCCCTGAACGCGATCGACATCTCGAAAGCCGGACGTGAAATCGTGCCGCTGAAGCCGATCGGCGCGTACACGTATGACCACCGATACAACTTCGATGGCTTCACGTCGTTCGCGAAGGGAGCAGCTGACGGTACGCTTTCTTCGTACATGCAAGTGTTCCGGTCCGGTACGATCGAAGCTGTGGGTCCGGCCCGCGTCCCTGAGCCGCAGCACACGACATTGCAAGTGACTGGCATGGAGAGCGATGTTCTTGAAGTGGTTTACCAAGCGATCGGAGTTCAGCGACGATTGGGGATCGAGCCGCCGACCAGCGTTCTTGTTGCGCTCGCGAACGTTGAAGGTTACCGCTTCTCATCTGCTAACCCTTGGCTTATGGATGGCGGCAACCGCCCGATCGATCGAGCTACGCTCCTTCTGCCAGAGATCCTCTTCCAGGAGGTCCCGACCGATAAAGCAGAGGTTGCGGTTCAGCTCCGCCACGCTTTTGACGCGTTGTGGCAGGCCGCAGGCTTCCCCAAGTGCTTCGAGTACGACGACAGAGGCGCATGGAATCCGATGAGACAAGGTAAGTGACGCGGGGTCCTTCGAGTTTTTCTTTGATAAGCCCCCGGCAGGCTCCTTCCGCTAACTCCTTGAAAGTAAGCGCTTCCGCTCTTCCCAAACTGTGGATACGCCTCCACACTTTGTCTCCACAGTATCCGAGGAGCGATTCACTCTTCCTTTGAGGTGTCGGAGGCGTTCTGGGTGTTCCGAAGGAGTGCCTTCAACTCCTCGGCCGGCGAGCGGCGCGGCGTCTTCGGCTCTCGTGGCGGCGAAGCCTTGGGCGAGGGCGGAGGGTCACTTCGCGTTGACGCAGCGTTCGTCTGCCGACGTTCGGTGCTGGCTTGCCGGGAACCGTACTTCGCTCGTGACTTCGCAACGATCGCCGCGCGGCGCGTTGCCGCGGTTATCGCGTCGACCGCTGCCGGCACTCGCGTCCTCAGGTTAAAGTCATGGTCAGCCCGGTCGATCCGGCAGACCGCTTCGCCGACGCCCAAGGAGACAAGGGACTGCGCGTCGAAGGACGTGAATCCGTCCGCGAGCTTCTTTGCGTCGTCGTCACCGACACGAAACACGACCCGCGTCGCCGCGTTCGCGAGAAGTGCAGCGGCGACGGTCTGGTCGGCTTCGTAGACCGGACGGAGGGACTGGTGCGCGGCGGTGAGGCCGAGCCGGTACTTGCGGGTACCGGCCAGGATCTTCGCAACCGAAGGCGTCACGAGGTCCTGGAATTCGTCGATCACGAGATCGAAATCTTTCCGAGATTCGCGCGTGAGTTCCTGTCGGGAAAGCGCGGCCTGATGGAACTTAGCGACGATGAGACTGCCGAGGAGCGCGGCGTTCTCTTCGCCGATCGCGCCTTGCGCGAGCTTCGCGAGGAAGATGCGGCCGCCGTCCATGATCTCGCGGAAATCGAGCCGGCTCTCGCGAGCCGCGAACATGGCGCGCAGCGGCTTCGGACGCAGGAAGCCGTCGAGACGGGTCAGGATCGGGGCGGCCGGTTTGCCGACGAGGAGCGGGAACTCCTTCGTCCAGTAGTAGACGACTTCCTCGTCGGTCACCGAATGGAGAAAGTCGCGCCGATACTCCGGCTCGATCAGGAACCGCCTGAGGTCATGGAGGCTGCCGCCGGTGTTTGAGGTGAGGAACGCCTGGATCGCGTTCGCGAGCACGGTCTGCATCTGGTCGCCCCAGGTCGTCGAGAGGCGGCGGAAGATACCGGTCAGGTCAGAGGCGAGGAGCGTGCCTTCCAGTTCCGAGTGGGCATCGAGAAGATTGAGGCCCACCGGGTATTCGGCGTCGGAGGCGTCCAGCAGCACGACATCGTCCTCGCGTCCCTCGGGAATCCGCGCCAGCACTTCGTCCACGAGATCCCCGTGCGGATCGAGGACCCCGACCCCGCGCCCGAGCGCGATGGACTGGAGAATGAGGTCGAGCAGGAACGTGCTCTTGCCGGTCCCGGAGGCACCCACCACATGCATGTGCCGCATGCGCTCTTCGGGAGTGAGCCCGACGATACCTGTTTCGCCGGCGTGCTCATTCACACCTAGAGTGAGCGCATGGCCAACGCTCGATTGTGGCGCGGCCTTGGTGCGCCGCACGCGCCGCATGAGCTTCGGCAACGCGACCGACGCGCCTGGAGGATGGGCGAGCCCCACGAGCTCCCCGGCTGACAAGAGCATGCCGCTGCGGTGCGAGGTACGCAGCAGCAGATCGCGCTCCAAACTCACGCCGCGCTCGTTCAGCGCGATCGTGAGTTCGTTCCCGTCCGCTCTCCCGAAATGCGCCAAGGTTCCGGCGAGTGAGCGGAGGATCGCTTCCGCACGACCTTCGACCGGCGAGCTCGTGGCGAGGCGCAGCACGACGGCAAAGAGCGGATGCGAGACTTTCTCGAGCGCGAGCTTCGTGAGCTCCGGCGCATCGACAAAGAACGCGCCGCCTTCGCCGTCCGTGACCGCGCGCCGCACGCTCTCCGCCCAATCCTCGCGCGCGGGTTCGAAGAGCACCTGGAGCATCGCGACTTCGTCCGGTGCGAGATCGGAGAGCGCGCCGAAACTCGCGAGAAGCGGATCGGGATCGGCGCGCAGGAAGGTACGGAGCGGCAGCATGAACTCACGCGCGAGGCCGCATTCGACGATCGCCATCGTGCCGGGTGGTTCGCTCCAAGTAGCGAGGAGCGAGTCGGCGGTTTCTGCGACCCCCGCCTCCGGAAAGAACCCACGCAGCTCTTCGCGTAGCAGTCCGGCGTCGCTTCGCCTTGCCGCCCACTGCACGACGATCCGCTCGAAAGTCGCGACGATCTCGAAGGCGATCGGTCCCCGGCAGGCGCGGAGTGAAAGGAGAAACGCTTCCGCTCCTTCGCGGTCTACGCGCGTGCCTTCCTTCAAGGCCAGCGCGAACTCGACGATCTCCTGCCCGCTCTCATCCGCTTCGGGTTCCGGCTCGGCTTCTTCGGGAAGTTCTTCCTGCGGCTGTACTGTCGGTGCTCCGATCGGCCGGGTGAGCTGGAGGCCGAGCCAGCTGAAGAGCCCATGCTTCCGGCCGTCGTCCTCGACCGCAGGGCGCGAGGTGATGAAGTGGCCTTGGAACGGACGGAAGGGTGGTTCGAGGCGAATACACGTCGGCCATTGGAGCGCACCGCGGCCGCGAGTTTCCCACTCGTAGAAACGGCGCGTCAGTTCCTCGTGCGGCAACATCCGACAGCCTTACTTGATGAGCTTCATCATAGTTGGCGTCCGCTGCGCCTCCGAGAGGGCGCGCAGCCCCTTCGCGGTCGTGAACTCGTCGACGACGGAGAGCACCGCCGAGTGGATCGCGTCCTGGAACATGAGGCGGGTATCCACCTTGTAGTAGGTCTCTCGGTAGATGAGGACGAGCATAATCCAGCCGATGATCGGGAGCGCCATGAGGCAGCCGCGCATGCAGCCGGTGTCCTCGGCGAGCCACCAGGAGACGAAGGAGCCGTCCGCGAAGGGCGCGCCGCAGATGTCGAAGTAGTACTCATTCCGCTTGGCCCTGAGGTAGAGCCGCTGGGCGGAGCCAATCATGCCCTCGGCGTAGTACTTCCCTTCGATTTTGATGCCGGGGATGCCCTTCGCTTCGATCGTCTTGCCGACGGCTTCGTAGAACTCGGTAGGTGTGATGGAGAGACCTGAGATGGACTGGTGCCAGTGGGAGTGGATGACGGGTTCGGACATGGCATGCGCCTCCTCGCTAGATTGATGTGAGCATCCTAGAAGAGAGTGACGCAAAGGCAAGAATTTCTACCCGCTGAGAGCCTGACAGTCCGCGACTCCTGAAGGGGGCAACCAAAGGAGCAAGATCTGTTGACCTGACCGCGGCCTCCTATCGTGTGAAGGGTGCCGATATACGGCAGACTTCCAGGCTTGATTTGGCGCGCCGCGGCCTCACCTCAACGGGTAACGTCCACGGAGAGCCGGGGCGAGACGTTAGGAAGAACCCCTTCCAGACAAGTTATTCGAGTTGGCGTTCTTACCCAAAACGTCACCTTGATGGGGTATCGACACGTTCGATACCGTCCGGCGGTTCGCGACGTGCCCCCAAGTGCAACAGCAACGACGCAAATAGCAATTGTGTTTCGTTTGAGTACTACTCCCAGTCCCCGACGAGAACAAAGGGTGCCCAGAAGAATGGACTATCCCAAGGATGCAGGAGTTTGGTATCGATGTCCTGACGGGCGTCTGCCGATCGTCCGGTTACAGGAGCAGGGGCGTTTGTACGGGTTGCTGTTTCGGGTGGCCGGTTACTTATCCAGCGGCCTCGTCGTCGATTGTGGGTCTGGAACTGAGGAGTGGCCAGAGCTTCGTCGACGAGTTGCTGCCCGTCATGTTCCTTGCCCATCGCTTGCAGCACATGCCCCAGCCGCTCCTTCAATGCAGAAACATCGACAGGCGAATCGAGCTCGCGGGCTGTGTCGAGACTGGTTACGTAGTATTGCTCGGCAATATGAAGGATGCCCATGCGAGAGTACAGATCTCCCATTTCCACGTGGATTCTAAGGCGGTCAGCTTCGCTCGCATCTCGTAGCTCTCGCCGGGCGCCATCATCAATCTCAGCGAGCGAGCGGCCGCGGAGTTGAACGCACGCGCGCTGTAGAGCCGATGCCTTCGATTCGCCGCCCAGCCATCCGTCGTAGAAAGTTCGCATCAACTCCGCTGTGGCCACGGTGTCGACAGGCCACAAAGACACGAGGACCGAGGCGGCGCCGGCAGAGAGGACGGCGTGCGCCAATCCTTCGAGCTCATCACCGGGATGGATCGCATTGACGCCCGTCTCGCAGGCGCTCAGCACGACCAGTCGGGCGTTCAAGCCGCACTTCAGGAAGTCTTGCGCAGTCAGAGCCGTTTCGGGTCCGCCTTCGGCCAGCGCGCGGTGTCCCAGTGCGACTGGCAGCTCCATGCCGGACCGCATCGGATTGCCCGGTACGAAACGGCCGTGCGTCGCAAAGTGCAATACGTCCGAGTCCGTGAGCGCCGGCAACAAGCGTTGACGATGCGCATCGTCCCCAAGCACGGCGTTGACGCCGAAACGTGCTGCGATCAACTCGGCCTCGCGCTCGAAGCCCCTCTTCATGAACAACGGATCCTCCGGCGCAGTCCCCACGGCGAGGCAGGGAGAGGTGGCCTGCCGTTGTCGCTCGCGAATGTAGCGAAGCGCCTGAAGGCTGGGGAGTTGGACGATTGCGAAGCGCTGTCCCAGATAGTGACTCCCGCACCAGAGCGACGCGAAGGGGAGGTGGTGCAAGGGGCCGTGCGGGACGATCACGAGCAAGTCGACTGCAGTCGATATGTCGACAAGCGCAGGGTCGACGAGTACCTCCATCGCCCGTTGGCCGGAGTCGAACGGCGCCCGGAACGAAAGGACGTCGCCCCGGACGTCCTCCACGAGCTGGACCACTTCCGCTCGTCCCAGGGGAACCTTGATTAACTCAGGCTGTTCCTGTCCGGGAGTGATCCGGAACAGCAAAGTACTTTGCGGCAGCAGGAAGTACTCGATGAACAGCAGGTTCATCCGAGCACCAAGACCAGGTCCGCAAACCTGGGAATGACCGCTTGTCGCATCTCCACGTATGCCGGAGCGCTCTCGGAGATCCGAGCCCACAAGGCCGTGAGCTTCTCCAGCCGCCGGTCCGCCTCCAGTTGATCGATCGCCTCCCAATAGATCTCCTGCGGCGCGGTCAGATCCGCAAGGCGCGCGCGGACCTCAGCGAGCAGGTTCCGCTCGGCCATTGCCAACTCCGCTGGAACCTGAGGCGGCGGGGTCCACTCGGCTTTGCTGAGGAGGTCCAGGAAGCGGCGAGCCCGCGCATGCTGGCAGAGCAGATACAACTCGGTGGGGTCTTGTTCATCGCCGCCGAGCTCGAGGAGAGCCTCGAACAGCCCCTCCGCGCTGGCCAGCGCTCCCATTTGACGTGGCATCGACTGCGGCAAACGGTGTCGAAGGCCCTCCAACTGTCGAATGCCTTCCAGCAACACCGCTCTTGCTGCTTCCGGGTCGCTGCCCGCGGCCAGCCAGGAGCGAAGCCGGTAGTACTCGGGCAGCAGCAGATCCGGAATGCTTTCCCCACAGGCGGCCTCCAGGCCGCGAACGGCTTCCTCGGTCATCTCCCGATCACCACGCTCGCGGTGCAGGGTGGCCAGTTGAAGCCAGGCCGGTGGGACGGATCGTCGTCTCGACTCCGGCGGGAGGCTGTCGGCCGCCTTGAGTGCATCCCGGAGGTAGTGGTGCGCGATGTCCAGGTCTCCCTGCTCCCGGTGCGTTTGCCCGAGATCGACCAGAACGCGGAGCAGAATCCCGATCTGGCCCATGGCAACGGCCACGTGCAGCATGACCTCCAGGCCCTCGATGGCTTCCTTCGCCTTTCCCAGCAAGCTGTAGCACGCCGGGAAGAACACCAGCTCAGTACCGTTGAACGCAAACGTGCCGATGGCCTTTCTGATGCGAACGGCTCTCCTTAGGCAGACGAGGGCATTCTCGCCGTCGCCCAATTCGAGATAGAGAAGCCCAACAGAACCGAAAGCGTCTGCCTGCATATGCAGCGAGCCGGTCTGCTGGCCGAGATCGATCGTCCGGTGATAGGCCTCGAGAGCGGAGATCATCTCGCCGCGAGCGGAGTGAATGGTGCCCATCAGAAGCAAGGATCTGCAGGCGTTCTGCAGATCGTGGTTTGTGGTCGACCACTCATGCGCTTCCACACAACAGGCCAGTGCCTCATCGAGGCGCCCGACGCGGTAAAGAGCGCTCGCGTAGCTGGTCAGAACCATTCCTCGAAGGCGAGGAGGACCGAGGGGTGCGGCGTCCATCGCCAGGCTGGCGAAGCGCAGCATGTCGTCATGGTGCGCACGCATTCGATAGGCGTCCCCTATAGCGTTCAACGAGCCCACCACCAGAGCACCGTCATCTTCGTTAACGGCAACCTGCAGTGCGAGAGCGGCCACTTCGCAGGCGAAGTCATGGAGGCCCATTTGCCCGAGAACCTGGGCGATACTCGTGAGGATTGCTTCTCCAGCGCCGGGCACGGGTTCCTGCTGATGAAAATGCAGGGCTTCCAGAAGAGTCGTCACGGATTCGGCGAAGCGATACTGATCCGCGGCAGTGAGCGCGAGCAGGAGCAGAGATTGGATGCAACCGTAGGGAGACTTTGTGGCCACGGCTCGTTCCAGCGCCTCCTCGGCAATCTCGCCTCCTCGCCCTGCCTCGGTGACCCAGTACCAGCTGAACGCAAGCTGGAGAAGTGAGTTGGTGTCGTCGGAAGGGGTGGGCGGAGAGGAGACGGCCTCGCGGTACCGTTGCCAGACACCGAGTTCGGCACTTCGAGCAAGGCCAATTCGCTCTCGCAGCGCAAAGATATTGTCGACAGTCTCGAAAGGCTCAGCGAGATGGTGGCGGGCCTTGAGCGCCTCCGCGATCCGCCTCCTCAGTTCTTCCCATTCAGTCGACATCGGGAAGGACTCCTGTCAGAAACTCGCGGCACACCGGACAAAGCCGTATGATTTCTTCCGTCCCTCGAAGGGAGCAAGGAACGACGCAGAAGAAGCCATCGCATTGACCGCACCTCACGCCCGAGACGCGAGCCACAGAGGCATCCATCAGCGCGTGTCTCCCGATCGTGGCACCGATGTCGTAGACCACCCGGCCGCACTTGTTGCACGGTCGGTGACGGCTGGGATCATCGATGACACCACCGCGATGCCGAGCTGGCTGTACCGTTGATTCCTGGGACTTCTCCTCGGTCTGAACGTCGGCAGTGTCAGACGACAGGGATTGCAGCTCTTCCAGCCGTCCCATCTCCCGCAATCGAGTTATGGCATTCAGAGAAAAAGCGTCGTCCGAAGGTCTCATGGCTAGATACCGGACCAGACAATCGCCCTCGTTGCGGAGATCGGCAAGAGCCGAGTAGCAAGTTGCAAGCAGCGCCCACACAGTAGGAGTGGCCATCGCGGCGGCGCGCGGTGCGAGGAGCTCGATCGCACGGGTCGGCTGATCGGCGAGCCTGGCCATCTCCGCATACTCCAGAGTCACCTCATCCGGAAGGGGCGACGTACAGGCGGCCGCGGATTGGAAATGCTCGAACGCGTCCTTGTACAGACCGCTGCGAAACGCGATTAGCCCCAAAGCGCGATAGGCGCTCCAATTCTCCTCGATCTCGAGCGAACGCTCGGCAGCGGCGTGTGCGGCGTACAGATCGTCCTGTTCGAGGTAGCACCATGCGAGTTCCAGATGCAGAGCTGTGTTGTGCGGGTCGAGGACCGTCTCGACGAGCAGCGTCTCGATCTTATCGCGGCCGGAAGGCCGCTGCCCGTGCCGCGCGTAGTGAATCTGCAGCAGCGCACGCGCGAGCGAGCGATCGGCCTGGAGCTCGTCGTAGTCGAACAGGGCGATGACGGTTCGCAGGAGATCGAGGTATTCGTCGGGCGCCAGCGCCTCGAATATCGGGAGGTCGAGAGAGAGGCTGTAGACATTGCGGAACTGTACGAGAAAACGGCTGCGCTGATCTTCCGGGCCAGTCCTGCGCAACTTTTCGCACTGTCGGATCGCCGGCGCGAGGACGTGAGCTGCTTCCTTCAGATCGACCCGGGCGCGCCTCCGCGCGCGGCCGGTGAGGATGTGCACTCTGGGCACAGCGGGGAGTTGTGCCGGCATGGGCAACTCGTCCGGCCACGACCAAGGCGGGTCGTTGATCCACGTCTCCCTCGCTTCGCTCTGACGCACGAGCGCCTCGGCTTGGGCCGCGAGGAGCGCATTGCCGCTGAGGGAGAGCAGCGAAAGCTGCGGCGTGAGCAACTCGATCGCCTCCTGGCGCCGCCCCTTCCAAAAGAGCAGAAGCGCGTGTCGGTTGCAGGCATCCAGCTCGGCGTCCAGAAAACGCTGGCCATGCGCCTTGTCCCGTGCGGCTTGTGCGATCTCGAGCGCCGCCTCGACGTGGCCGAGCTGCTGCTGGCCAACGGCGACGTAGCTCATCCCGATGCAGTGCACCGTAGGCGTCCCGCAGAAGCGGAGCACTTGGGTGAGCCTCCCGTAGACGAGGATCAGATCTGTCCATTCGCCGCTATCGAGGGCCAATCGGAACTGCTCGGTGAGAGCGAGACACAGTGCGCTGCTGTCGCCCTCGGACTCCGGTTCTGCGATCCGCCGCGCCTCGGCAAGCGCTTCGCGCGCGGCAGCCAGTTCGCCGAGTCCCGCCAGCGCAACGCCCCGAAACGTCTGTGCGACGGAACGCTGTGCCGCGCCGAGGGCTCCGGAGTCGCTCAGCAGCCGATCGGCCTCCTCCAGACAGATGGAAAACTCACAGAGCTTCAAGGCCGATTGACACGCGACCTGAGTGAGGTGGTTGAGCAGGGAGACGTCGCCGGGAAGGAGTTGCCGTGTGACGCGCAGCAGCACCATCGCGCGCGGAAGTGCGCGATGGGGCAACACGGCGAGATCTTGAGTCACCGACATTCCGGCGTGAATGCGCACATACATCGCCGGGTCGCTGCATTGCTTCAACACCGCGGCGGCAGCCCGCTCCAGCGAGGCGCTTCCCGCGAGCGCGTCGAGGATCAGTGGCTCGACCTCTTCCCCCGTTGCGAAAGGCTGCTTGAAGTCGACAGATTTCCTTTTGATTCCCAAGCGTCCGAGTGGATCGGGGCCGTAGGATCCGATGATCGTTCGCAGCGTTTTTTGCCCGTCCGACTCTGGGCCAAACTCCAGCAGCGGCTGTAACATGCCGGCGACGAGAGGTGTGAAGAGCTCGCCGAGGTGCTGGATGAGCGTCCTCACCTGGTGGGGAGTGAGATGAGGCGCAACATGCGCCAACATGGAGGCTTGCTGATTCGCCTTGTCGAACTGTTGCGCCAAATCATCCACGGTCTGAAACCTCTCCGACCGGAGGCGGCCGGGACGTCGCTTATACGCAGCCTCAAGCACCAATCAACCAATACCTCTCGCCATCGACGGTATTTGCCGCCTTCAGACCGAAGCGGCGGTCCGGTGCAGAGTCATGCCGGATGAGCTCGTGCATGTCCTGCAGAACGTCGCGCGCACTGGCCACATAGCCGTGGCCCAGGAGCGTTAGGTCGGCATTCGTTACATTGATGGTGTCGACTCCGGGAACGATCATCACCGGCGGAATGAGTCCAGCACGGGCAAACCGATGGATCCACCGCGATGACTCGACAGCGCGGTCGCGCTCGGAAACGTAGAGGGTAGTCCGCCGCGCAACATTTGTGTATGCAGAAGCCAGTCGCCGAAACGTGTCCGCGTCGACGTCGGCCGCGGCGAGCATGAACTGTCCGAACTCAACCCCGCTGCGCGTTTGCGCGGCCTCGGCGATTCGGTTCACAGCGCGGAGCACGGCCCGATTTCCCATGCTGTGCACGATGACGTGCACCTTCGGCGCGCCGCTGTGTCGCGCGAAATCCGAGAGGTACGTTGCGATCGAGTCCTCGCTGGCTTCGACAGTCGCCGCATCGGCGAGGTAGCCGTCCAGGGTGCCCTGGGAGGGCCAACTGAAGAAAGCGGTCGGCCCTTTGATGGATAGATCGAAGCCGATTTGGGCAGTGCGCACCGCAGCATCGCGAAAGGTGACGTTGTAGCCGTGTACGAAGATCAGCGCATCACCTTCACCGGCCGAAACGCTGTCGACACGGAGTCGAATCTGCTCCCAATGCGAGTCAGCTGATGTCTCGCGAATGTCGAGGAGTTTCAAACGATCGTCCGAGCCGGTGAGGAGACGCTTCCACCAGGGAGAGCCGGTCGATCCGATTTTGTGCGATCTCGGAATGAAGACCCTGCAAGATCCGTAGTGCACCACGGAATCGCGTCGTGCGGAATAGCCCCTCGTATTGTCGTGCGGGTCCTTCGGCTGCCTTGTCGTCGCATACCAGACCACATACTCCGCGCGATCGAGCTCCGTTTTCGGCGTTGCAGTTGGACGCCGCTTCCGAAATACGGCTTGCTCTCGCTCCGCCGCCAGCGGCACGACCTCTCGTCCTGCGACAGCGACGATGGTGTGCCTTACCAACTCGAGCTCTCGATCTCCCCCGTATAACTCGAAAGCCGCACTGAGATTGCCGGCTTGTCGGAACTGGACGGAGACGCCCCCCCTCGCCCCCGAATGCACAGGAGAAAGAATCGCAACCTGAATCGTAATGCTTTGGGAAAAGGGAGATAGGAGGAGATGAATGCCTCGATCTTCGGTCATTCTATGCGTAGAGATGATCCCGTTTTCGTCGGTAACCGTGATCGCGACGTCGACAGGCGCGCCAACTTGCCGGACCGTAACTTCCAACGGAACGTCGCGGGTAAACTTGATGACTCGAGGTCCGGCCATCCATGTCTCCGTATGGAACACGGTAGCGCTCGCTCACTCATTGGGCAAGAAGAATACGCGTCACAGGCTGCTCCGGCGATAAGACGCTTGAAATATCTCGCACGCGTTCGAGGATCGTCGACGTGAGATAGCGCATCTAACTAAGTGATGCCAACGGCCGCTAGTTGCTCTTCCCTTGGGCTGCCGCGGAAAGGCGGCTTGGCGCGACGCCTCGCAACTAGCGATTCCTCCTTCCACGTCCGCCTCACCGCTTCCTCGAGTTTGTCCTGCCGGGCCTTTACCCACGGCGCGTAGCTCTGCTCGGTGACCTTGATTGAACGGTGGCCAAGAAGTTCTGCGACCGTTTCGAGAGGAACATCGTGCAGCAGGAGATCCACCGCGAACGTGTCGCGGAAACGATGGGCGTGGCCGCCTTGGACTCCAGCAAGCTCGAAGATGCGCGCGAGCGTGCGCTTCCAGCTCTTGACCGCGGTTTCGAGTTTGCCGGTGCCGGTCCAGAAGAAATACTCGCGGTCCGGGAACATCTCCGCTGCCCGTGCCAGGGCGCGAACCACGACTGGCGGCAGCGGCACGTAGACCGGAACGCGAGTCTTGTGCTGCATATGAAGGAAGAGCCGGCCGTCTGCGGTGACCCGGTCCTTGCGCAGCGAGGTCGCGTCGGAGATTCGAAGGCCGGAGTAACGAAGGAGATAAATGTAGGCGAGGACGCGAGTGGGATTCGTGCGGCCGTAGGAGCCGCTGATGCGGAAGCCTTTCGCAGCCGCAAGCACGCGATCGACTTCTTCATTCGTGAAGGGCAGCGTGGGCGGCGTGTCGGCCTTGGGTGCCTTGATCGCGAGCGCCGGGTTCTCTGGCATCCACTTCGCCGCATGGCAGAAGCGGAAGAACGAGCGCAGGCGCTCGAACTTCTTGAGGGCGGTGAGCGGTGCGAACTGCCACGAGCTACGGTACTCAATGAGCGACTTCACATCGAGTTCCGACAGGTAACGGTAGCCCTTGTCTGCGCACCAGACGAGGAGCGAGTCGCGGAGCAGCACCCGATGCAGGCGGACCGTCGAGGAGCGAAGGCGGGCCTGAACGTCGGTCAGGTAAAGCTCGACCGCGTCAGCGATGAGCATTGGCTTCGCGGTGGTCCCGCCGACCTTGCCCGTACGGTTCGATTCGCGGACATATTCTTCCGCGGCGTCCCAGGAGGTGAGGTTCAGCGACCTTCGGGGCACCTCCTCAAGCCCGAGCGTGCCTTCAATCCAGATCGGACACTGACAGCGGCGGTAGCGCCGCGAAGTTTGGGGGCACGCCTTCAGGTGACGCCGGAAAATCGTGAGCATGTCTCATCTCGATTCTCCGTCGAAGGGTACGTATTGAGGACGTGGGCGATTTCCCGGTTTCTAAACTATTGCAACAATTGCAGTTTAGATTGGCGGGGCCGACGGGGCTCGAACTGCGACCTCCGGCGTGACAGGCCGGAGGTCTCTAACCTCTCTTCTGCCGGTTGGCCCGACACTCTATTGGACGCGAGTCACTGGGCGGCGGGCGCGCATCGTAATCTCTCATCAGTGACGTTCAGGGCAGGAAGCGCGGCGAGGCCTCGAACCGAAGTACAACCGCCACTCGTCGGCGGTCAGTTCGCGGGTCACACGCTCGCACGCACTGGCGAGCAGGTCCGACAGGTCCAGTGTC
>Ga0247668_1000044_pt1 | contig 45981 bp, 108 predicted proteins | sample CNK09_metaG_FD_182737 | JGI IMG/M metagenome (GOLD analysis project Ga0247668, IMG submission 182737) | Soil microbial communities from Purdue University Martell Research Forest, Indiana, United States - CNK09 | ecosystem: Environmental > Terrestrial > Soil > Temperate forest > Bulk soil...
GGTGTGTAGGGGGACTGCCTGGGGGTTGGGGGTGGTCATGCGGGGGGTGGTCAACCCTTGGTTGTACGGAGAGTGATATGTTACTGGTGAGTACGGGTCTGGGCCCGTGTTTCCTGGCACCCCTGGTTACCGTACGTAGTTTCGAGGGGTGGGTTGGGTGTGTTCGATAGGTTCGCAACTGTTATAGACCATGGTGGGCTGGTTTAGGGGTGTGTTCGATGGGGTTGTGGCTGGTCAGTGGCTTGTTACTGCCGGGTATTCGATTTGTGGATTGGTTTAGTGGTCATGTGTTCGAATTAGGGTGTCTGACCTGGCCTTACAGTGAACCGGACATTAGGGCGGAAATCCCCGAACTAGGGGGGGTAGGGTAACGGGTACCCCCCGGGTTGAAAGTGCCTCAGAATCGCTCTCCGGGCCGTACAGAGGCACTTCTGTCTGACCTGGGCAAACGCAGAACGCAGACAGGGTTAGAACGCAGAATCGAACGCAGGCCGGACCGTCGAAAACAGTGGCGTAACCAGCCGGTCACTACTACATGCTGTAGTCCCAGCTGGAAAGTAAGGAACGTTTACCAACCAAGGGTTTTCTCACGTGCGCACCCGTGCGTGATGCGCGCATGCAGCGCAGATGGGTGGGGAGGCTGGCCAAACAGGGGGGGGTTGTTAGTTAGTTGGCTGACTGAACTGTTCGGGTTGGTTGGGGGGTGTGATGTAGATCACATTGGGTTTTGGGTTGGGTGGTGGTTTGTTCTGCCCCCGGTGAGGTATACCTAGTGGTGATTGGTCAACGCTCCCCGGTTTGGGGGGTGGGGTTGTATCCCTCCCAGGGGTACAGATTGCGAGCGTCGCTCTCTTCCCTGGGGGACAACTAAAGCCGCGTGTATCTGCGTACACGCTCCCCCCTGGGTGGCCCTGGGTGCGGCGGGAGGAAACGCAGACGGCGTAACCGGCCGGCTATACGGCCCGCATCGGTTACCGCACTGGGTAATGGTCTGTTGTCCCTGCTTAGTGTGGTGATGCGGGTACGTGGTACGGGAGATTTGAGATCCGCTATGACGCGGCTTGGATGCGCTCACCTTGGTTTGGTTCCTTGGTTGGGTGGGCGGTCCGGGGTATGCCAGTAGTAAGCCTCAGGGGTGGTGCCCTGGTTAGGGTGTCTGGCGAGACCAGCGAACATGAAGCGTCCCCGTGTTGGACGGTTCTGCTTGTGGGCTCTAGGTATCAGGAACGATGCGCACTGTTGCGCGGGAAACATGCCAGCTAGAGACAGTGGGCAGGATGTCAGTCCAGAAAACAGGCGTAGCAACCCTGTATTGGGGGATTCTGAACGGGCCACCCTTGGGTGGGTTACCTAGTAGGCATAACAGCTGGCACTCTCAGGGAATTTGAACCAAGAAACAGTGAAAGCTCACACCATGCGATGCCCGGCAACCTAGACGAGATTGGGACGGATGCCAGCTGGCAACGTTGGCTAATCGAGATTGGGATGCTACGGGTGCACGGTGTGTGTGAGTAACGGCTAAATGAGCTAAACCAAGGGACTAGGCCAGCGTTTACTAGCGAACCATGCTGCATATCCGCATCCCCCGTGATGGCATCCCTTCAGTGGTGATGCTGCATTACGGGTTAAGCGGGTCACTGTGCATGGTTTGGCAACGGGTAACAGCCGTCAGATGGCGCGCTGGTCACGAGGAAAACACGGGGTGACAGATGTCCCCTAGGTGAGTGCATGCCATGGGTAACGCTCCGTTGCGCTATGCCCGCGCTGCACTATCCGGGAAGAGTCCGCACCCCGTGTTTCCGACTGCAGATGAGAGAAGGTGATCCGTTATGAGTATGGGAAGCAAGCTTCACGGTCCGTCCGCACCCCGTGTTAAGGGGAAAACATCACGTCACCCTAAGTTCAGGCAGGCTAAGCCTGTTCAAGCCAAGTCACCGCGTATCAGCGCACCGCTGGTCAGCAACGCGCCAGTGGCGATGCCCGGGGGACCTGCCGAGGCTGGCAGCACCGGCACCTATACCCCCCTCGCTGGTGTGATGGTTGACGGTGCTGGCCGTGGCAGCAGGATGGACACCAACGCCAACCGCCGGCATGGTGGCACGTCCACCATTTACCGGCCTAAGCCGGAGGATCTAGCCGGCGGTCAGCGGGTCACTCCTCCGCTTACCCGTTCGAATGTGAACGCGCCGGCTCGTGCTGCCAACCCCCGCTATGACCGTGCCACCTACCAGGACACCCTAGCGGCCAGTGAGGCAGCAGGATTCCGGGAACGTGCCATGATGACCCGTTCCATCCTGATCACCAACGGTGCTGTCACCGTCGACCGCAACACACCCGTATGGATGGAAGGGGAGCAGTCATGATGCAGCTGACAGCCTCCCAGACCTTCACCGCCCTGTCACTCGCCGGCATCCCAGACCGGGTAATCAGGGATGCCATGGTGGCCACCCATGAAACCGGGAAACCCGCGCCCGCCGGCCCGTTCACCCTCTGGGCCGGCAACAGTCACAGCTACGAAACCGAAAGGTGGCGCATCGACCGATGACCTGGGATGACCACAGCATCGAACACACGATGCATGACAGCGACGGCTACACCCCCCACTACGTGGACGACGGAGCCGGCAACCTTCCCTCCCCCGACGACCCCGAATGGTGGACCGCGCCGTCCGGGGACCCGTGCCCGTGGTGCCAGGACATCAACAGTGACGTTGAGCCGGAAGACGACGACGACGCGGAGATGCTGCTGTGCCGTGGGCATCTCGCCGAGTACACGGGGGTCAGTCTCAACGGGCTGGACCGCATGGAAGACGAACAGTACCGGGACACCCTCTGAAGGGGATGACATGACCAAACACAAGCCGGACATACGGTTCACGGTGAACGCGGAGCGTACCTGGCAGGGCTCGAACCTGATCAGGTGCACCCTCCACGCCGTCATCATGCGGCCCGACGGGGAACTCAACTCCCCCGGATACTTCTACTCCGGTGACCCCGACTACCAGGCCAACGAACTGCAAGACCTGGTAATCGACGCCCAGGCCAGCGACGGAGATGATCACTGGTACGGGTGGGAAGCCGGCTACAAGCAACGCCACTTCACCGGCCTCCGGGAAGCACGCATCATGGTGTCCGTCCTCACCCGCATCGACCGGGCGCTTACCCGGGAACAGGACATGAACGGATCGCCGGCAAGCTTCCCCGTCTACGCCACCAGGGTGGCCCGTGCCATCGGCGCATGGTCCCCGAACCTGTTCGCCGTACCCGACAGCTACCATCCCGGCGGGCAGCGTTTCACCGGCACCGACGGGCTAGCCCACTACCTCACAACCATCAACTAGGTATACCGTCAGGTCAGAAGTCAACGCAGTAGATACCGAGAGATGAGAGAAGACATGACCAGCACCGCCCGCACCGCCGTCCGCACCGTCCGCTCCGGCCGTATCTCCTCCTCGCAGCGCGCCACGCTCGTCGCCGACGTGATGAACGAGGTGTCCCAGACCATGGCCGCCGTCGCCGCTGACCGGCAGCGCGCCGAGGACATCCGCGCCGCCAAGCGCAACCGCAACCGCATGTACATGCTCACCGTCACGATCGCCAACACGTTCCTCGCCGTGTGGTTCCTGCACGCCATCGGCCTGGGCCGCATCCTGGTCGTGTTCCCCATGGCCCCCATCGTCATGGGCCTCATGTTCGACCTGGTGCTCGCCGGCTGGTCCTGGTACCGCAAGCTCTGACCGTTCATCCACCCCGTACCCCCCCGGCTGCCAAGAGTCCACGGGGGGTACGGGTCAATGTTCAGTCAGCGCAGAGAGAAGGGACCATGCCAGAAAACGAGTACCCCGTCACCCATCCCTACTGGCCATGGCAAGACGGCCAGTATCCCGACAACGCGGGCTCATTCCCCTACGAACGCACCCCGGAAGGCATGCAGTGGCTAGCACTGCATGAGCTTGAAATCTCCGGGGTCCTGCCTCTCGCCGACGAGCCGGCCCGCGACCAGCCGCACCGCCTTCTCCTCCCCCCGTTCACCGATCACCGTAAGGAAACCTGAACGATGCTCCGTAACCTGCTCCGCAAGCTCGGCGCGCTGATCATGCGCGGCTTCGAAGAGCTTGGCAAGTCCTACCCGGCCGACGGCTTCTACCCCCCGTTCTAGGAGGACATCATGACCGGCTACCTCATTCTCATGGCCGCAGTGCTCGGGCCCGTCATCGTCGCGCTCACCGTCTACCTCTGGCGGGCAGGGCACGGCACATCCCTCTACACGTTCGACCGGATGGACTAGCCCGCCGGCTGATTCTCCCCCCATCCCCCCGGGGGTGGGGGGTCATGAACCTGCGGACCAGAAAGAAGGGATCACATGTCTGACCGTGGCACCGGCAACGCGCCGATACGGCACCTCTCCTACACCGCAGCACTGGGCACCGGCCCGTACTTCGGTGACCACTACGTCATACAAGACACCGCGCTCTACCCGGACCTGGCGGAACAGTTCACCGTAACCGTGCACACCCGTGGTGACAAGTCACTGCCCGGCACCGACCCCATGTCGCGCACCCCCCACGTCGAAACGCAGGTATTCAACGGCAGCACGTGGGAGACACGCGGCCGGGCACCCATCGGAAAGGACCAGCCATGACCCGTTACACCGCACAGCCCGCCACCCCCCAGGACCGTGGCGACGGAACCATGGTCTACCCCGACAGCCGTGACTGGCCAGGTGCCATCTCAGTCAGCGGATTCAACTACATCCCAGCCCGGCCCAACCCCGATGACGAAACCGAAACGTACCGGCCCGTCACCCTGCAGTGGACCCGCCCAGACAACGGGATTTTCTACACCAGCTGGCAGGCAGTCAACGGGCATCGCGGCAACCGTGTCTACGTCATCACCAGCTGGGGCAACACCGGCCACGCCGGCGTAATGGTCAACGGGGTGCACATCCCTGTTCAGTTCGACAGTCACGACGCCGCCCGCATGTTCGCCCAGGCCATCGAAGACGCCAACACAGAGGACTAGGCCATGGAACTGGCACTCATGATCGCCACCGCTGGTGCCCTCACCGGCGGCCTGTGGATTCCCCTCGCCGTGCACGTCTGGCGGGACCGGAAAGAGGAGGAGGACACGCACACATGCCTCTTCCCGCCATCCTGATACTCGCCATCATCGCCGCGATCCTCAAAAATCGCGCACCTCACTCACAAGATCCGCAGGAGGTACACCCATGCTCACGATCCTGATGCTCGCCATAGCAGGATTTGACCTGGCCGTGTTCCGCGCCGGCGCACTGTGGGGAATCCTCGCGGTCACCGTGGAAACGGGAACGCTGATCCTCTGGGCGGCACGGTCATGACCCATCACCACCGTGACCGCCATGACGGTGAATTCCGTCTCGGTGCCGACACTGTTCTCTACCAGATACGGCACCTCACCGACCAGCAGAAAGAGCTAGCGCTCCTCTACATGTCCGGGATGAGCGAGGAAACATTCGCCCGTGTCATACTCGCCGCCCGCAACCTCACCGACGCTGACCCCGTGGAATACCTCAGACGGGAATACATCACCAGGGAAACATCACCATGACAGATGAATACGCGGACTACCGCGAAACCATGTACCGCACCGTCGAAGAATTCCGGCTGCCCGACGTCCCCGAAGAGGGAACCGGCGACCGTGACCTGATCCTCATGCGATACGACGGGGAAAGCACCGTCATTGCCGAGAACGTCACCCTGGCCGACGCGCAAGCATACTGCAGTCGTGACGACACGCACGGCGAAGGATGGTTCGTCGGATACGACCTCGCCGCTAACAGGCAGTAACGGGAGGAGGCAAAAATGCCCGCATCATGGCCATGGCTGATGCTCTACGCCGGGGCAGGAATAGTGCTCCTGTTCCTGGTCTGCTTCCTGCTTCAGCTTGGTTTCCTGCTCGCCGGGAAGCGGATGTTCCGGCCCGAGAACTGACAACCCTCAGAAGAGAGAAGAGAAAGAAAATGGCCAAGATCCAGTCGCTCAACCCCGCCGCCGCCGCCACCCTGGTCGCGCTCCGTGACCAGATGCATGCGCAGATGCTCGCGCACACCGCGCTGCAGGCCACCTGGCAGAAGCACCGCGCCGAAACCGCCAAGGCCAGGGCCGGCCACAAGAAGCGCCCCCCGGTAAGGCTCATCTGACATGAGATACATCGCAACTGTCAGCGTCCCCGGGTACCTGCCCATGGATGATGACCCCCCCGTGTTCGGCACCCCCGGGGAAGCCTGGTCATACCTCGCGGATGAACGCCGCGAATCAGAAGACGCCGCCATGGGCGACTACTACGGGATAGTCCCGGTCACAGACACCGTAAAGGCACTGGACATCGCCGCACAGGGCACCGCAACCGGCACCGTCTACGGGCCCACCCCCGGATACGACGGCGACCATGACCTGGGTCTCGCCTACACCGTCAGCCCGGCTGAAGGACACGCACCCCGCCGCCCGTGAAATGGCACTGGCATTACGCCATCTCCGCTCTCATCCTTCAAATCCGCACGCTAATCAACGGAGAGTGATAACTCGTGTGCACCCCGTCAGGGCCGTGAAATGCTGGCCCGCATCCGCAAAACCATCAGAAGCAAAGTCGCTGAAGAGCACCGTGCCCGGACAAAAATGCAAATACACATCTGGGCCATCCTGTTCTGCGGACTGATCACCTACATCCTCGGGCTGTTCCACGTCGCCGACACGAACGCCATCATCGCGTCATTCGGCCCGTTCACCCCGACCATGATCCAGGAAGCACTCGACTACCTGAAAGGACTCTGAATGATCATCGTGTGCGATCTCTCCGGCAAGCCGCTCTGCTACCTGATCACCAGTGAGCAGCGCAAGCGGTTCATCGACTCCGTACCCCCCGGCGCGCTGTTCCGTGACTTCACCTACATCTACCATCGCGCATTCGGCACCGCAGCGCAGTAACCAGCGTAAACAGCAGTAGAAAGCATAGAAAGGCTAGAAAAAATGGATACCCGGAACCTGCTCACCACCTATGCGCGGGACCTGGACCGCGTACTCCTCTACGGGCCCCCCGGCACCGGCAAAACCCATCTCGCCATGCACGCCGGGCAGCCCGCCAAGGTGCAGCGTGTGGGTCTCACCGAGGAAACCCCCGCCGCTGAACTGCGCGGCTACTGGGTGCCCGCCGGCACCGAATGGCGATGGCATGACGGGCCCGTCATGACCGCCTACCGCACCGGCGGCCGGCTCGTCATCGATGAGATCACCCGCGCCCACGATGACGCCTGGTCATTCCTCCTCACCGTCCTGGACGGGCACCCCCTCACCCTGCCCAACGGCGAAACCGTCTCCCCCCACCCCGACCTGAGTGTGTGGGCCACCACCAACGAGCACCCCGATGTGCTGCCCCCCGCGCTCGCTGACAGGTTCCCCGTCAAGGTGAAGATCGACACCATCTCCCCCGCAGCGCTCGAAAAGCTGCCCCCGCTTCTCAGCCGCGCTGTCAGCAAGGGCACCGTCACCTACCGGCAGGCGCACGAGTACAACAGGCTCAGCAAGAAGATGAGCGCACCCGACGCCGCCGCTCTCGTGTTCGAGAAGCGCGCCTCAGATGTCCTGTACGCGCTGCAGCTGGGAGCCTCCGTTGCGTGACGACAAGCCGGTCCTTCCGCTGCCCGAACTGATCACCCGTGACCAGGACCCCGCCGACGTGCAGGCCAGGAAATGGACATTCAACAGCGGAGGCGCGGCAACCAACCTCCGCGAACGGGTCATGAACATCCCTGTCGGGGACAGCCCCGAAGACCTCGCCACCCGTCAGCATGAAATGCTGCATGTTGCGTTCTCGCCCATCACCGAAGACGGCACAGCGCATGACATGGCACTGCTCGCGGCGGAAGACGCACGGGTGGAAACACTCGCCGTCAAGCACGGCATACACCGGCAGCACGTCCACTATCCCGTCACCGAAATGATCGACGCCGCGCTGCAAAACAGCATCACGGCAGCGGCCAGCCTTGCGGTAGCGTCCATCTCCACCCCCGACGAAACCGAAGCCCGCGAAGCAGCCGGCGGGATGTTCGCGCCGCTCATCGACAGCACCAAGGCACTGTTCGAACAGGACATAAGCTTCGCCGGCGGGCAGGCAGCAGCACAGCTGATCCGTGACATCGCCACCAGCCTCGGCGGCACGCAAGACAGCGAAAGCGGGACACCTGGCACCGGGTCCGGCCTGCCGATGCACCAGCCCGCACCCGAACCAGAAGACGATGAGGAGGACGACGACGAGGAGGACGAACACAACTGGGAAACCCCGGAGGCAGCCCGCAGGCGGCAGGAAAACAGGGAAGAACTGCCGTTCAACTGGGACCTCACCATCCCGAAAAGCCCCCGTGAGCAGCCTTGGGGCGTGCCCAGCATTGACCGGCCCCCGCTGACCCGGCTCGCCGGCACCGTCAAGGGCAAGAACGACCTGGAAACCGTCAGCCGCAAACCCCGCTGGCGGGACCAGGGGACAGTACCCGGGGCCATGCACCGGATGACCACCGACCAGAAAGTGTTCCGCACTCGCACGCGGATCAGCGGCGGCACCATCCTGATCGACATGTCCGGGTCCATGAGCATCACCTCCGACCAGGTAGAGGAACTGCTGCAGCAGGCACCCGCCGCGACCGTCGCCGGGTACTGGGGATACGGGGACGGCACCGGCACGATCCGCGTCCTCGCCGCCGACGGGCGCATGACCGCCAAACGCTACTTCGAATCGGACGGGGGGACCAATGAGATTGACCTGCCCGCCATCGAATGGCTAGCCCGGCAGCCCGGCCCCCGCTACTGGGTGTGTGACGGGGCGATCACCGTAACCGGCGACTGGGACCCCAGCGACGAGCAGAAAGAATACTTCTGGGCGCGGCTCGGGGAACTCGGCATCACATGGGTGCCAGCCCGAGCCTACGACTGGGTGGAAAAGACACTCAAGGCCGTCAGGGTTTACCGCTGAAAGAGAGAACAAAAATGAGCAACCCGTACGTGCTGGAGGAACGCGGAAACTGGCGTGTCCTCCTCCGCCCCGACGAATACCCAGACGAACCCGACGACGACAGCGGCCCGCCCATCATCCGCATCGACCGGAGCAGGTACAGGAGCGGGCTCAGCTCATCCGCTGAGCATGTCATGACCGGCAGCCGGCCCGCCGGAAATGACAGCAGGATCGAAGAAGCCGCTGAACGGTGGGCATCCGACCTGAACCTGTTCGAGAAGTACCTCCGCGCCTACCACGGCACGACACAGACCATGCAGTACGGGCCGAACCAGGTAACGGATTACACCTACATCGCCTATGACACTGCCGAATGGCGCGCGTACGTCGGATTCAAAGAGGGGAAACTGCCTCCTCCTGGCAGTGTCAACCTGAACGAATGGCGTGCGTACCTGGAAGGTGACGTCTACTACTACACCGTGCAGAAGCAGGTCACCTGGAAAACCGATGACCCTGATTTCGATGATGAAACCCGCTGGGAAGACGTGCCCGACTACAGCGTCGGCGGATTCTACGGGTACCAGTACGCCGAGGAATCAGCACGTGAAGCCCTCACCGAAGCGATAGAAGCAGAAGAAGAGAGAAAGCAACGATGAGTGACATCAAGGTCGGGCCGGACGGCACCGGCGGTTACAGGTACGAGAAAAACGGCAAGATCAGCCGCACCCAGTACGCGAACGCAGCATCAGCCCGGTTCGCCGCCGGCGGTTACCCGGGTGCCCGGCTTGTGGTCGGGTCACCTAACAGATTCGTGGTCACCTTCCCCGCCGGGGAATTCGGGATGGCCATTGAAATCACCGACCTGACCACCGGGACAACCCGGCACCTGTCCGTCACTGACCTCGCAGAACTTACTCAGAAGAGAGAAGACAGTAACGATGAGTGACCATGCGTGGATGATCCTCCACGACTACACACACGACCGCAACCCCCAGCAAAGCGACGCCGCCGGCACCATCGGGCCTGCCGACATCACCCCCGTGCAGCGGGAGCGTGTCAAGCGGGGTGAGCCGTTCCGTCTCTACGACGAGGACGGGCTCATCACCCATTCCGGCCGGTGCCTCTGCAATCCCGACGACGAAACCGGGTACGCGCCGCTGGAGGAATTCGGGATGCCCGACGCATCCGAGATCCGCTACCAGGATCACAGCCACCACGGCAAATGGATATCGCTATGATGCACACAGTAAGAGTCCCGACGGACAAACTGCGCGAATGGCTAGGCCATGAGGCGGAAATCTTCGACGCATGGCTCACCCCCGACCCGATCAAGCCTGAACTCGTGGTCGTGCTCAAGACCAGCGATGAGGGACCCCGCCGGCGTCGGCGTGACCTGGCCGGGGAGCAGCTGAGAATCGAAGCAGCAGCCGACAGAATGATGATGAGAAACTGATGATGGACGGACCCACCGAGCGGCTTGTCGAAGCCGCCCAGGAACGCTACGGGTGGACAGACGCCACCCTCATCGGAGTGCTCATTGACTACATCGATGAGCAGGACAGCACCGGGGCACTCGCCGGCTACCTGGCAGAACGCGGACCCGAAGAAGACGAAGAAGACGAAGAGGAAGAAGACGATGGCAACTCACAGTGAGCATGCCCGCCGGTACGCAGAACAAGCCGGCACCGACAGCCCCCGTTTCTACGCACGCGGCACCAGCAACGTGTTCGCGCTGCGTGACCGTGGCCATGACACGATCTTCAGTTACGGATTCCACTTCCCCATGGCCAAGCTCATGGCAGACGGGGACAACCCGCGTGGCTGGTGGCTGGTCAACGCTGACAGGTACAGCGTCACCACCACCCAGCACCAGAATCAGGTACGGAGCGCGCTCAAGGCGACCGGCCTGCCGATGCTCCTCGTGCCGTTCACCGCGATCAATGAGGCCGGCATCCGCGAGGACACGATCAAGCCGGTGGAGATCCTGCCCGACAGGTACACATGGGAACCGCGCACCCGTGAGGAAGCACCCCATGACTATGAGCTTGATGACCGCTGGCACCGTAACTGGTCGCAGCGTGACGACGGCCGGTGGTCCTATGAGGCCAGCGTTCACCACCTCGGCGAAGCACTGTTCACCGCCGAGTACCGGATACGCGGCCCGTTCAACGAAGAGCGGTTCGCCTACGACGACATGATCGTGAGCAACGCCTACTTCCTGTCAGCGTTCGATGACAATGAGCCGGGATTCGGCTTGTACTTCCTCGCGGAACTCCCCCAGGGGGTCAGCCCGGCAACGGTGGATGAGGCTCGTGAAGCGCTCAAGCCCAACCTGGTGAAGGGCGCGGAGGCGCAAGGTCTGCCAGTGCTCCGGCAGGGTGACGTGTTCGCCATCCCGTGGGCGCATCTCCGCACCAAGGATCTGCCCGGACCGTCCAAGCGGTCTGAGTACGTGCTCGGCGTCAACCACCTCGCATCCGAGGTGCGGCTGGACAAGTCAGGCAACACCTATGCTCGGGGATTCCTCCGTCACAAGCCGCGTGAGATGTGGCGTCGCCCAGAGCACCGCAGGGTTACCCTCGGTGACCGCAAGACCTGGTACGAGCTTGTGAAAAACCGGGTGCCCGACGGGCGCTCGTGGTCGATCAGCGGGAACGTGGACTAATGAACGTGCCGTATCAGTTCGCGGGCAATGAGGAAATGTACAAGCTGGCCGTCAACCTCTACCTCAAGGATCTGGTCAGCCGTGTCACTCATGATCCGTCCACGTCACTCGCCGAAGAGATCGGCAATGACGTCATAGAAATGATCGCGGAGAGAATAAATGCAGGCAACAGTAAGTGACGACGGGCTGTCGTTCATGTTCACAGTCACAGAACGCAAAGACATAGCCCGCGCGCTAGACGAGCATGCGGCAATGCTCATCCGCGAGTCGCGGCTGCGCGCCAACAGCGGTGACAGCAACAGGGAAGGACGTGCGTTCCTTCGCCGGGAAGCTGTCAAGTTCCGTTTGATGGCCCGTCAGTTCAGGGCCGGGGAAGGATACGGACTGTAATGGCACCCACGCTAAGCAGCGCACAGCTGGCCGATGCGCTCGGCGTCACCCGGTCCGCCGTGTCCAACTGGATCAGCCGGGACGTGCTGCCTGATCATCTCAAGCCCACCTACGTCGCGGGCATCCCGTACTGGGATGAGGACATCGTGCCCGTGTTCAGGGGATGGGTAGCGGGCAGGCCGCGCCGCACCCAGCCTGCCCGCAAGAGAACACAGACGGACACGGACAAGTTGCTCGCCTACGTGCAAGCCGCCAAGAAGGCCGCCGCTGTCAAGGGTCATCTGGGATACGAAACAGACGAGTACTGGATGGGCGCAGCATCGGCTTACCAGGACATAGCGGAACTTCTCAGCAGGAAACAGAAAACATGACCACCGCACCGCGTCACACTCAGCTCATGGACCCAGCCGACGACCCCGAGGAATTCATCGCCGCATCCATCTACTGGTACCCGCTCCTGTTCCCCAGCCGCACCGAAGTCCTGGACCACCTGTTCCTTGTCGGCGGCAACGGGTACAGGTGGGGTGCGGACGGGAAGATCCGCAGCGTGTTCGCGCATATCGAACCCGATTACGACAGTCTTGACCATTACGAGACGGACGCCCGCAAATACGTGGCTGAGGCAGAGGGGGATGAGGTGATGCGCGGCTTTCTTCTGAAGTGGGCAGCCCGGGAGCGTGCGGAGCATGCCCGGCTCCTCGCGATCCGTGAGGACTACCAGCATCTCGCCCGCACCTACGGGCCCGTACGGGTACGGGAACAAGACCTGAGCAACCCTGGCGGCTACCAGGCACGCATGATCACGTCCCGTGACCTTGCATGGACCCTGCTAGGGACGGCACCCGAGCATGTTGACCCGCGCTGGCAGGTCATCCTGGATGAAGCACGGGAACTGTTCGCACCCATCCTGATAGAGCAGGGAACCCTGTTCTGATGCCTGAAGTCAGCAGCGAATACCAGCACAGCTACGCGAAGATCACGTTCAGCAGGAAAGAGATCATCGAAAAGCTCGGCTTCGACCCCGACGACGCATTCAACGTGGAACTCGTGGACTGGGGAAGAGGCGGCATCAAGTTCACGCTCAATGACGGGAAATCCGCCAAGTACACGCAACCCGAACCCCCGTCGCAGCCCGAACCACCGCGCAAGCTATGGGGCAGAAAGAAGCAGGAAAGATGAGGCGCAAGGACAAGCAGCCCGCCCCCGAAGAGAAGAAGCCCACCTACGGCGAACTGTGGGAAGCGAAGGAACGCGAACTAGCAAACGCACGGCAGCGCGCGATACTCAGCAGGAAGCTCAGCGAACGCCTGAACGCACTGAAGAAAGAAGAAAAGGAAATGACAGACACATTCACCCGGCAGGAACTCGCCGACGCGATCGAGAACATCCGGTCACAGAACACCCTCATCACCGACACCGCGATCGTGAACCGCATCCTCGCCGCACGCAGCCTCAAGGCTATAGTCAAGGCGACCCTTCCCACGGAAATCACAGCGACGGAACTCCGTGTTGCGCTGGACAGCATCCTCAGGAAGAGCAGCGTCACGTCACCCCCTAACGTGTTCCTGCCCGCGCTGGTGTACCAGACCGCCGATGATGTCGCCGATGCTGTGCTCAAGCATGCCAAGGACAGCCGTGAGCCCGAGTACAAGACCGGGGATGTTGTCCGGGACGGCCGGGGCCAGTTCTACCGGAACGTCAGCCCGGACACCTGGCAGCAGTTCGGTACCGTCTCCCATGTGAAGACCAGCGTTCTCGGCCGTCCTCTCACCCTGGTCAAGTAATGCTGTACATCTCAGCAGAAAACAACGCCCTCGCTCCTGGTATCGCTGAACTGCACATGCAGCCCGGCGAGGACATCACCATCATCTTTGTTGAGGGTGACGAAATTTACGTCAACGGCGACGGCTCGGTAGAAGACGGTTCCGGCCGTCGTCTCACTGACGCCTGACAGGAGAAAAACAGAGAAATGACAGATGTAGGCAAGTACGACGACACGATCGACACCCGCGACGCGCAGAACACCATCGACAGCCTCTACCCGTGGAAGCTGGAGAACGAGGCCGGGACCATCGTGGACACGTTCAAGACCAAGGAGGAAGCCGAGGAGTACGCGAACGAGAACCACGACGCCGCCGGCCTGTACGTGGTGGAGTACGACGACGAGTCGGAACTGCTCGCGGACCTCCTCAGGCTGCGTGACCAGGTTGACGGGTCCGAATGGGACTCCGGGACCACCCTCATCGCGGACAGTCACTTCGCTGACTACGCCCGTGACGACGCGGAAAGCATGCACCGTAACGGGCTGTTCGATGAGTGGCCGTTCACGAACATCGACTGGAATGACGCCGCTGAAGACCTCAAAATGGACTACACCTCGGTCTCGTTTGGCGGAGAAACGTACTGGGTCCGATGAGCGAGTACACGATCGACAATCCCCGGTTCCCGTACTTCTACGTGCAGACCAGGGATGAAGACGGTGAGCACCGCACTGACCCCGGCGGCAACGCATGGGAGATCATCGGTACTGTCGGCAGGCAGATGAGAGAAGCCGGCATCTCAAAGGAGATCCGCAGTGAGTTCGTCGCGGAGGTGACCAGCCAGCAGTCGTATGAGGCGTTCCTTGCGGCTGTCGGCCGGTGGGTGGCCACCGATGAGGCGGAGTGGACCTAGACAGCCCGCCCCATTGGGGTATATCATGTATCTAGCAGTCAACATGGACCTGGCTAAGTGGCAGGGTGAGCACATCGCCACCATCATCCTGATCATCGCAGCCCTCATCGCGTTCCCCGTAGCCGCACGACTCGCCAAGAAGAAGAAGCCCCGCAAACTGGAAGACACCCTCCCGCCAGCATGGCGGGACAGGTTCTTCCGCTGAAAGAGACGAAAGAAATGACATACCAGGACACAGACACCATCACATACGCGGAAACAGGCAAGGCGCTCCGCCGGCTCGGTTTCAGCAGCATGGACGCACAGGCAATTTTCGAGGTGGTGCAGAATGAGCGCGATCGTGAACGACGGGAAGCGGTGCTGACGGGCATCACCCCCGCTGAGATCCGCAGCGCACTCACCAGCACGTACCGTGACTACCGCGACAGCCGCAGCGCCAGCCGGATCGCCGATGACGTGATCGACATCATCGCCGCATCCCGCGAGCCGGCCAGCCCGGCACCTGCGGACGGCACCGTCGTCAGGAACAAGAGCACCGGCAACCAGTACCAGAAGGTCTCCGGCGGCTGGGCTCCCGTCAACATGGGTGCCACCCGCTACCCGGACCTTCACGTCACGGACTACGAGATCGTAGCCACCCCCCCGGGGAAGGCCAATGGCTGACGCATGGGTCCTGCTGAAATACAGCAGGGAACCGGACGGGCTGGTCCTGGGGATTTACAGCACCGGCGACCGTGCTAAGGAAGTCGCGCAGAAGCACGCCGGCGAACCCCTTGCCTGGCGTGACCTTACCATTACGCTCGGCTCTGGCGCGTTCATCGGGTGGGTTGCCGGGGCAGGCACCGTGAACACGATCTACGAAGCCCACAGGTTTGAGGTAGATGCTGAATGACGTACACCCGTAACGGTCATGTCACCAAGACAGGCCGCAAAACATACAAGAAAGGCGTCACCACCGAGAACCGGCACCAGGCCGTCGAAGAGCTGTACGCCGAACTGGACGCGTGGATCAAGGAACAGCACCCCGAGTACATCGCAGAGGTAACCGCGAAGTTCGACGGGTACTCCGAACGGAACGCGCTGCTCATCGCCATGCAACGGCCCGAGGCGACCGACGTTGACTCGCGTGCCGCGTGGATTGAGCGGGGCAGGCTTCCCGTGGGGAAAGACACCGCGATCAAGATCACCCGTCCCGGCACCCGGTGGACTGAACCTGACCCGAACGACCCGAAGAAAACCGTTGAGCATGTGGCCTACTACGTGTGGAAGGGGATCTTCGACGTCGCCACCACCATCGAAGTGGACCCTGCCAACCTCGCTGTGATGCAGGCTGACAAAACCAGGAAGTACGTGCCCCCGGAGGTGCTCGCATGGCGGCAATCCCACCCCGGAGGCACGTGGTAACGGACGGGCTGCCCTGGGACACTCCGCCCTCCGAAGCGCAGCTCAGCCGCCTGTCCGACCTCAACGAACAGCTAGACCTTGACGAACGCTACTACCCGACGATCCGCCGGCTCCTGAGCACCAGCATGGGAGTCCGGCGGGCCATCCGCATGTTCGAGAAATACGGGACACCGAAACGATGATCATGTACAGCGCGATCCGCCCAGCGCGGACCGGCAAGCCCAGGGAAACGATGACGCTCAGCACCGCCATGGAAAAGGCAAGAGAAGACGCCGGCGCCACCCCGCAGGCCACCAGCACGGCAGTCGCCGTGCCCACCCAGATCCGTCCCATGCAGCTCACCCCGAAGCGGCCCGTCCTCAACACCGCCAAGGTACTCGACCATGTGCGGCGCATCCTCGGCTACTGGGCCAGGTGGGATGATGAGCACCAGCTGAACGTGGCTGCCCTGTGGACTGCCTCAACATGGTTCACCAACGATGAAGGGCACCTCGCGTTCGCGGCGCACCCTCGTCTCTTCTACATCGCGCCGCCAAGCTCAGGGAAAACCCGTGGGATGAAGCTGGTCCGCAGCATGGCCCGCAACCCGACCGGCATCGTGAAGGCACCCGTGACCGCACCCGGGGTGCGGGATGCGCTCAAGGCCGGCATGACCGTGTTCCTTGACGAGATCGACAGGCAGATGGGCAAGGGCGGCGGGCACCTTGACATCCAGTCCCTGATCAGCGCGTATGAAGCTGACACCGGCTCGCTCAACGGGCGGGGCGGGTACAACGAAGAGCCGATCTTCGGGCCGATGGTGCTCGGTGCCAAGCCGCGCATCCTGACCGGCACCGGGGGTTACCTGGAAGACCTGTTCGAACGGTCGTTCATCATGACGCCGCACAAGTCCGGCGAAGTGATCCCCCGCCTGGACGACAAGTTCGAGATGGCAACAGAGCACATGCCGAGAGTGCTTGAGATCTGGGCTGAGGCAGTCCGGGCGGAAAACCCCGGGGTGAAGCACCTGTGGCCCATCCATGACATGCCTGACAGCTTGTCCGACCGGCAGCGGGAGATCTCAGAACCGCTCCTGGCTGTCGCTGACCGGGCCGTGGACCCTGATGTGCTCGCCGCTGAGGGTTCTGATACCCGGTGGGCTGTCACCGGCCGTGAGGCTGTTCAGGGGATGCTCCTCGGGCACGGCAGTGACGGCGCGGACATTCTCGCGGACATCACTGAGCGCTTGCAGGCGCTCGGGATGGACATCGGATGACCGATCACTACAAGTTCACTGACGCCAGCGCTCAGGAGCTGAGGGACCTTATCGGCTGGGTTGACGCGCAGGAGGAACTGCGCGGTCATGCGGTGACAGACATCACCGGATGGGTAGAAGGCAATGCCCGGCCAGAGGTTTACGACATGGAAATGCTGATCGAGCATCTAGACGAAACCAGGCACAAGGATCTGTGAGCGATGACAACAGACAACCGGATACTGCCGTACCTCTCCGGATGGGAACGAGTGACCCTTGAGAAGGGTGACGTGGCCACGTTCCGGCGTGGCGACTTCACCCTTCACCTGCACGGCACCCATGACATCCGCCTTGAAGGGCGGGGACTCAGCATGGAACTGCGGTTCTACCAGGCTGCACTGAAAGTAATGGAAATGGAAGGAAGGCAGCGATGCCAGTGACCAGACAGCCGATGAACATGAAGTTCGAGGATGCCACAGCAGACGACCTGCGAAGGCTCATCCAGTTCATAGACGAGAAAAACCCGCAAGGGCACGTCATGAAAGAGCTAGAGATCTGGGTCGGCGGCGTGCCCGAGTTCAAGGACATGGACACGATGCTCATGCATTTCCACACCATGGTGGACGAACCGGAAGATAGCGTCCTGTGAGCGAGTTCAAGTTCAGCACCGCCACCGAATGGGAGCTGGAAACGCTCATCATGTGGATGGAAAACAACCATGACAGCATCGGGGACGTCATCACCAGCGAACTCGCAATATGGATTGAGGACGGCGGATTCGGCGGCGTGCCCTACCAGGACAGAACAACACTTGACAGATTCCTCGGGCACTTCGAAAAGCACATCGAGAACGGAGTATCGTAAATGCCCCAGATGCCCGGCGACGTCGCTGCCCCGTACAAGTTCGAGAATGCCACCAGGGAAGAGCTGGAACAGCTCCGGGAATTCATCGACTCCAACGAGGAACTGAGCCCCCATGTTGAGGCGGACATCGAGTACTGGCTGACCGGGCACTGGTCCCTCAACGGCAGCAACATCGAATTCCTGAGCATGGGTGACATGCTCGCCCACCTGAAATCACGACAGTAGAAGAAGAGAAATGAGAAAGACCGGATACATCATCATGCTGGGCATCCTCGGAGCCGGCGCGTTCCTCGCCGCGACCGTCACCTCCGGCGTGTTCTCGCACAGCAGCCAGATCACCAGCCGGGACAGCATCGAACTCAGCACCAGCCCCGCACTCGAAAACGGGCTCACCGTCGCTGAGGCATTCCCCGGCATCAGCGCTGGAACTCAGGTCACCATCACCGACCCGTCCGGGAAAGTGCTCACCGCCGCGACCCTCACCCAAGGGGCAACCTCAGTGGGGAACCTGCTTGACGGGGAGTTCCTTGACTTCACCGTGACCGTCCCCCCAGGGCTGCCTGAGTACGGGATCAGCGTCCCCGGGCAGACTGTCATGTGGGCGACGGAGAAGCAGATGCGGGCAGGCGTCACAGTCACCCTGGAGAAGTAAATGGACCTCCGGGAAGCGCAGGAAAAGTACGGTGACCCCGACCCGTCCGGGCTGAGATACCGCGTATTCGACACAGCGGTGAACGTCGCTGAGGCCACCGAAGAAGAACTCCGGATGATCCTGATGCTCATTGACGATGACGGGCTGCGCAAGCACAGCGTCACGGCGGAAAGCATGAAATCTCTCCTGCGATGGGCAGACGGTGAAGACGTCCCCCCGTGGAGTGCCGGATACCTGATCAACTGGCTGCTCCTGCGCCGAAGAGGCGGGTAATGGACTCAGCTCACGCGACCGCCCTCCGCAGGAAATACCCGATGAACGGTCCCGCCCGGCCGGACGGGATCAGGCATGCCAGCGAAGAAGAACTCACTGACCTGATCGAACTGATAGACGACGAAACGTTCGACGGCATCCCCGGCACTGAAATGACCCGCATAATCCGCTGGGCAGACGGCGACGGCGACCTGAAAATCAGCGCCGAGGAATTCATCGCATGGCTGCTGGACAGGCGCATGTGGACACTGGGAAAGGACCCCGTAGATGGCAACTAAGAAACCGCCGACAGAGAAAATGCTGCTCCGCGTGCAGGAACTCCTGGAGCATCCCGCACTCGACCAGTACATCAGCACGCTGACTGAGAAGAAGTTCAGTGCGATGCTGGCCACTCAGGGCGGCACCGGCATCCTCATCGGCTGGATGAAGAAGGAAATCGGGAAATGGGAGGCTGCACATGAGCTGGTCACCTGACGACCAGCAGGTAAGGGACACCGATCACGGGCATCCGCTCAAGCTGGGTGTCGCCACCGTGCATGAAGCCCTCATGGAAGCCAGGGAATGGCTTGAAACTGAGGACATCACCGTCTACGACGTGTCCGGTGCTCCTGACGACCACTGGTACGAAGTGACGCTCAATGCGGACGGCACCTGGACACGGACCGGCAATCATGTCCTCTGACGAGCCGCCGGCGCTATGGGAAGAGTCCCTGGAAGGGCCGCCGTACGTGCAGGACGAAAGAGAAGACGCGCAGCTTATCCGGTACCTGGATGAGCTGTGGGAAAGGTATAAGGATGAACTCCCCTGGGCTGACAGTGCGCCGGGACCTGACCGAGGATCACCTGCGCCGTCTTCTTGAAGTCATCGACCGTGAACCTAGCCGCCCCTGGGCGTTGCTCACCGAATGGGCAACCGGGCAGATGCGCATGAAATCGGTTTACGCCTATGACGGCGACCAGAGTTTCGGGCTAAACCCCGACGATCTTGACGAGATGATCATCGTGATCGAGGAAGACAGGTACTGGTAATGGCAACATGGGGAAGATCAGAGAAAGTAACACGCACCGTCAGGTACCACATCCCCGCTAACGGGCCATGGGGTGCCCCCTGGAATCAGGTAGCCGGAGCGCTCAACGCGGCAGTCCGTGAGTACACGGTCAGCCATCGTGCAGAAGGCGAACCGCCTGATGATGCGATCAGGCTCCATGCACATGATGACGAGATCGTTATCGAGTTCGAAATCGCAGCCGAAGTGCCGTGAGCGTGAGCCGGGTAACAGTAACCAGGCTGTCCGGTCATGTGCTGGACGCAACCGAGGATGAGCTGCGGGAACTGATCGCCATCATGGATGAGTACCCGTCAGTTTCCACCTGGCTCGCCGTGTGGGCAGGCGGCGGAGAGAATCTCATCATCGCTGACGCGCATAACAAGATGGAAACCGTGCCGGCTACCCCGTCAGCTGTCATTGCCTACTTCAAGATCGTGTTCGGGGAGTCATTCCGGTGAACCTGTCAGAGCTGTCAGGGTACGTGCTGGACGCGACGGAAGAGCAGCTGCATAAGCTGCTGGACATCACCGCAGAAGTCAATGATGATGCCATCACATGGCTCTTCATCTGGTCATCCGGGCAATGGGGAACGATTTACGACAGGCCATCGGGATCAGCTGACACCCGGGGTCCCGCGACACCGGAAAGAGTGATCGCCTATTTCCGTGCGGCGAAAGAAGAAGGACATGGAACTTGAAGGGTGGGTGCTGACCGCGACCCCCGATCAGCTCAGGCGGTTCATCAAGCTGCTTGACGACAGCGCGAGGATCAACCTGTCATGGCTGGAGAACTGGCTCGCCGGGCGCAACCAGAGAACCGTTCTCAGCAGCACTGAACCGCAGGAGACAACACCTGGTGCCGTGCTGGACTACCTGGAAGGCATAGCAGAACTCGCGAGGATATACGGAGTAAGGAAATGAGAGAAAGGTGACTGAACGTTACGGGAGGCTGTTCCAGACCGCAACCGAAGAGGAAGTGCGGAGGCTGCTGCAACTGGCCGAGAACGGTCACATCGTCGCCTGGGCGTGGCTTATTGAATGGACTACCGGCAACGCCCATTCAACCGTCCATGATCCCCGGACTAACAAGTCAGCGACAGCTACCCCCGATGTCGTGCTGGCTTACTTCGAGGACAGCGAAAAGAGACGCATAAATATGGCTAAGACAGGATCTTACTCATGACGCGCAGCGGAACCGGATGGCCGGAGAAAAGCAGGAAGTACAGGATGACCGCCGTGCAGCTGCTCGCTGAGCAGTACGATGCGATTCCCCGGGATGTTCCGGTGTCCCAGTACGTGCGGGAAGCGCTGGAGGAACGGCTGCTGAGGGAGGTACCGGAATATGGGCGACAGCCACACAGTGCAGGAGACCTTCCTGGAGATGCGCCAGCTGACACTGGAACAGCAGCTGACACTGGCGATCAAGCTGCTCGACAGCCGCACTGACCTGGCGGAAAGCTACCTGAAGCTCATCGTGGACACCGTGAACGAGCGCAGGCAGATCGACTCCCCGACGGTGATCACGGCGGTCATCCTGCTGAAAGCAGTGCCATGAGGGCCACTGTCATCCTGTCGGCTCTCACGGAAGAGGAAAAGCTGCGGCTGGCGCTGAAGCTGCTGGACGAAGACATCAACATGAGACTCGAAGCTTCGATATTCGGTGACTTGATGGAGGATTCCGGTGAAGTGGACTGGGATGTTTTCCTGGACCATGTTCTGGGCTTTCTCGCAATGGGCTCCACAATCCACCTCAAGCGTTGACAAGATCCAGGAAGGTATATTATACTTTGGCCATGCACGGCCGGACCACAACCCACATAGTCAGGGACTACCTCTACCAGGTGCAGCGCGCTGAAAGCGTCGCTGAAATCAGCGCGGCGCTCACCGCCGCCGGCGTCACCTCCGGAGCAGGATACGTCCGCACGATACTCGACAAGCTCACCGTGGCCGGCTGGACGCAGAAATACGCCACCAGCCCGGTCACCTACCAGTACAGCCAGCACAAAGCAAAACCCGGCAACTTCCAGCTGGTGATCGTGAACTCACCGAAGATAACGAAAGGTACAGGAAACATGGCAACCGCACAAACCGGGGACCAGCGGACAGTCCTGCGCGGCCTCCTCCAGGGCCGGCTGGACGAACTGTCCGGAGACCGCATCAAGGCTGAAGCTGAAGCAGCACCCAAGCCTGCCCGCGCCCCCAAGGCCACCGTCCGCCGTCCCAACGGGGCCGTCTACGTGCAGCGTGACCTGTACGGCAAGGGTGACGTTGAACGGCTCCGTGAACTCCAGAAGGCCGGCATCTACGCGCTGCTCGCCGGGCCGCCCGGAACCGGGAAGACCGCACTGGTCGAAGCTGCATTCGGGAAGAACCTCCAGGTGATCACCGCTGACGAGAACACTGAAGTGAAAGACTTCCTCGGCCAGTGGTCCCCGACAGAGGAAGTCGGGAAGTTCGTCTGGGTTGACGGGCCGATGATCGTCGCGATGAAGCGCGGGCATGTTCTGTTCGTGGACGACGCGACCCTCGCCAACCCGAAGACCCTCGCCGTGCTCTACCCTGCCATGGACGGGCGCGGTGAAGTGGTCGTCAAGGACCACATCGTGGACGGGCAGCCTGAGATCGTGAAGGCGAAGGCCGGCTTCTACGTGGTCGCGGCGCACAACCCCGGCGTTACCGGGGCGATCCTCACCGATGCGCTGTCGTCCCGGTTCATCGCGCAGGTGTGGGTTGAAACTGACCTGGACCTGGCCGCGTCGCTGGGCGTCCCGCCCACGATGCTGAAGCTGGTCAGGTCGCTGCGCACCGCACGGGACAAGGATGATTCAGGGCTGTGGGTTCCGCAGCTCCGCGAGATGCTTGCGTTCCGTGACCTTTCCCTGCAGTGGGGGGAGATCGCAGCGGCGGCGAACCTGCTCGGCATCGCGCCGGAAGGTCCCGACCGGGATGCGATGGCAGACAAGATGCGGGTTGTGTTCGGCAAGGAGATCACCCGGCTTGAACTCGGCTCGCAGCTGTAATGAGCGAGCCGGAGCGTACCTGGTTCTCGGAACTGTCCGGGGATCAGGTACGTACCCTGCTTGAGAACATCGACTGCATCTACTCGAATGTTCTCGGGTTCATGCTTCTCTGGGTTCAAGGGCAGCTTCCCTGGTACGCGGACAAGGACCATCTCATCGGCCAGCTCACCCGGGACGCAGCTGAAAGACGGCAGAACGGAGAATGCTAGCAATGAGCGACCCGGAGGCGTGTACCTGGTTCCTGTTCCGGGACTCAACCGAGGAGCAGATACGCGGCCTGCTTGAAGACATCGACTGCGTTCCCTCCGGATACCTTGACGCCATAGCCGAATGGGTGCACGGGAGGATCGACTGGAGTGCAGACGACTTCTCCGCTATCCGCAGCGTGACTGACAGGGCACGGGAGGGCTGGCAGCAGTGAGCGAATATCCCGTTCCGGGAGCTGACCAGCTCGCCGCGATGATGCTCATCACGGTGATCGCCCGGCCCTTCAGCGAAGCCAGCCCCCTTGACCTTGAAACGCTCAAGGCGGTAATCCCCTACCTAGACGAAGTGCAATGCGGACTGATATGGAAATGGGCGCGGCTGTGAACCCTAACGACAGCGGTCATTTCGCCGACGCCACCCCCCAGCAGCTAGCCGACCTGCTCAGCATCCTTGACTACCTGGACGACCCGAAAACTGAACGTCTCCTGGAATGGGCCAGGGGGAAAAGAAATTTCCATGCCGGCAACATCCGGAACATTGACTATTACGTCACAGCCGCGAAAAGGCGAGCGAAAAGGCTCCGGCAGTGATATTCGCGGACGCCGCCGAGAAAGACCTGGAAAAACTGGCCGACGTCCTGCCCTGGCTGCCTGACAACATGATCGAAGTTCTCATCATATGGGCACGCGGGCAGATGCCCGCCGGCTGGGCACTGGAATCCCTGGATGACATCATTTTCGCGGGTGAAAGCCTGCGGCTAGTAGCAGAGAATGCGAAAGGACAGAAGAAATGACGCGAAGCTACGCATACGACAAGCCTCCGGCCAGGCCGAAGGGAGAATGGCTGCGGATCAGCCATGACATGACCTGGGTCGTGGAAGAAATGGCTGACCGGGGTGACCTTGTAGTCAAGATGAGCCCCGACGCCGGCTACGGCGAAGAAGACTACGACGACAAAGGCAAGATCAAGGAGGGTGCCACGCCGCACGCTGGCGTCACCTACCCTGAACTGGCCATCATCGAGATCGCCGCTGAGAACATGCCCAAGGGTCTCAGCCTGAACGACGTCCGTCCCCTCGAACACGGCAACCGTAACCAGTACCCCGCAGTATGGGGAGTGGTCACCCATGAATCAGCGCACGCCAAGCACAGCAAGTGGGTTGTGCCGTTGCGTGCCCGGCAGAAGGCCGGTGACCTGTCCGAGGAAGACAGCCGCGCCGGGGGTGCCGCGATGCTGCTGGAGGAATCCCGCATTGAACGGAACCAGATCCTGCGCCGTCCCCAGGACCAGCTGTGGCTTCAGGCGTCCGCCACCGACCTTGCGCTGAAGGAGCTGAAGGAGGAACTGTCCAAGCCGGAGAACGTGGCGCAGCTCGGGAAGGTTGCCGGGTCCCGGATGGCGGCGCTTGTCCTGGCCCGCATCGACGCCGGGTCCATCGACGTCACTGAGCAGACCGAGAAAATCGAGGCGCTGACCCGGGGAATCTTCGGTGACAAGGATTTCGGGAAGCTGCGTGACCTGTGGCGTGAAGCGCAGGCGACAGCAGACGACGACGCTGACACCATGCTTGACGTCGGGCGGCGGTGGTTCGAGCTGACCCAGGATGACGGCGGCCAGGGCGGCGGGGACCCGCAGCCGGGCAAGGGTGACGGCGGTCAGGCTGGCCGTGAACTCGCCAAGGCTCTCCAGGAGATGGCGGACTACGCCAAGGGTGAGGCGACCGGGGATAACCAGGCGAATGCCAGGCGCAGCCGTCTCGCGAAGGCAGCCCGTGACCGTGGGATCGAGAACGCGGCGCACAAGGATGCCCTGAACCAGGCCAGCAAGGTGTTCCATGCCAGCCCCGATCCCAGTGACCGGCGACGGGATGATCCCGTGAGGGGTTACCGGAACCCGACCGCTGAGGAGAACGGGAGAGCGCGCCGTACCAGGAAGGCGCTGGAAGCGGCGTACACGCCGGAGCGTGCCGTGACGAAGCGGTCATCGGAACTGCCCCCGGGGAAGCTGTCCGCGCGTGCTGCGCTGCGGGGTGCTGCGGAGCTGGCCATGGGGCTGCCGCCGACCGCTGAGCCGTTCACCCATAAGGACCGCCGGCGGGTGGCGGTGCCGCCGTTGAAGGTGGCTATCGCCCAGGATGTGTCCGGGTCGCAGGATTCGGCTGCGGCTGCGGCTGTGTCCGGTGCCTGGTCGCTGGCGAAGGCAACCGAGCAGATCCCCGACGCGCAGGTTGCGATGGTCGTGTTCGGGTCCAGTGTGTGGGAGGTGTTCGGTCCCCGGGACAAGATGCCGAGAGTGCCGGTGCTGTCCACGCCCAGTTCGTCGCATCATCTCAATGATGCGCTCGCCGCGCTGGAGGGGGAGCTTCAGCTGACCCGTCCCGGGTCGGCGCGGCTGCTGGTTATCCTCACCGACGGGGTGCATGAGCATGAGCAGATCAAGCTGCGTGACCCTGCCCTGAAGCGGCTGGTGGACGCCGGGGTGCATGTGCTGTGGTTCGTCACGTCCGGGTATGACGACGGTTCGTCGTCGCAGTACGTTCCGAATGTGAAGGGCGTGCATGTGTATGCCGAGGCAAAGGGGAATTTCAGTGCGATCCCCGGCATCATCAACCGTGAAGCAGTCAACGCACTCAAGAAGTAGAGGAGAGAAATGGCCGTAGAAATGTGGGTGCTCGTGAAGGGTGACGCTGATGGCCGGCGTCACCCTGTCGGGGTGTTCACCAGCGCTGATCTTGCGAAAGAAGCAGCTGACATGCAGACACGAGCATACGGTAATCCGCCGCTGCACTGGCAGAAATTCAGGGGCCGGTGGCTCGCAGAGGAGGCTGCGTTCGGCCTGTACGACTACAGCGTAAAGCCGTTCACAGTGGACGTGCTTCAGGACCCGGATGACTGATGCAGATAATGGATCAGCAGAAAGCCGTCGATTATCTGGCCGGGTACCTCGGCGAGGACAACAGGGACCAGGCGGAACGCATGATCGCTCTCGCCTGGTACTGCACGGTGCGCGGGACGACCGGGAACATCCCGGTCGTCACCACGCCTCCCTCCGGGGGGGAAGTGTCAGTCATTTACGACGGGAAGTGGTACAGGATCACTCGGCTATCTCCCCGGCGATAGTCTGGGGTTCGCCGGGGAGCGCTTCCCCGAAGTGTGTTTCCAGCCACGCCTTGACCCGTGCCATTGCCTCGTCCTCGGAGACTTTCTCCTTGCGGCGGGGCAGGTCACGGGCTTTCAGTTTCCGGATCGACTCGTCCAGGCGCATCGCGGCGATAGCTGCGTTGATTTTCTCCGCATTGTCGATCAGCGGTTCCCCGTCATATTCGACTACCCCCCCTGTGGGGGAAATTTTGTAGCCGGGGGGAGCGAGCGCTATGCGCTGCATTTCGAAAAAGAGCTGGTCAAGGCGCATCAGGTGGAGATCTGATGAGATGGTGTCGGGGATGTCGCTTCCGGCGCGCATGCCGACGATCTGGTAGATGCGTGACAGGGACAGGCCGAAGCGGTCTGCCAGCTCACGGGCGGTGGACTGCTTGGTGAGCATCTGCTCCACGATGATGCTGTCACGTTCCACGGTGGTGGGCAGCCGGTCTGGCATCAGCCTGTTTCCCCTTGTCCTGACGGAGGTGGTCACTGGAAAGTGTAGTAGAACACGTGTTTTTACAGTAGAAGTAAGCCCCTGACCCTTCTAGGCATTGACAAAACCGTAGTTGATGTGAGACAATAGTCTCCGATGAGAGAAACCGAAAGGAACCTGATGGAACACGCAGAAGAAACCACCGACAACATGCCCGGTAACGTTGACGCGCTGATGAACGCGCTCGGGTTCGCGCATGCTGCGATCCTGAACGACACCGCATGGGAAGCCGTCTACGAGCAGATCACCGCTGAAGCCGCTGACAGCCCGGAAGATGAGAAGCCGTCAGAGCCGAAGGCGCTGCGGGCGCAGGTCCACCTGTCCGTTGACCTGGCGATGGCTGCGACCACCCAGGCGCTGATGCTCCAGGACGCCATGGCGGCGCTCCCCGCCGGGGAGGTTCCCGCGCTGGAGGAAGCCCCTGCGGACAGCGACTACTACCGTCAGTACCTCTGAACGGAGAACTGACATGGACGAGCCGGGGGTGAGCCCGGACAGGTTCCGGGAAGCGACTGAAGCGGAGCTGGCTGTCATGCTGTGGTTCATCGACCTGAATCCCCCCGGCTGGGACTGGAATGTCGTAGCCCGCTGGGTAAACGGCAGCACTGACATTGCCGCCGGCAGGATGATCAGCATCATGGAGAGAGCGCTCAAGCGTACCCGGGAGTCGAAATTATGGGCACGTTCATGGAAGCGACTGAAGCCCAGCTGGCGAAAATGCTGGACCTCCTGGACCATTACGAGTTCCTGCACGCCGACCTTGAGTTCTACACCGAATGGGTACGGTCGGATCTCAGCGCGGTAGACGCTGCGGTAATCATCGATGACATGCGTACCGTCCGGAAAACACCACGATGACGCGATTCGAAGAAGCCACCGAAGAAGAACTGGCCGAGCTGATCTACCTGCTGGACACCAAGCCGTACCATGCCAGCACCATCACTTCTATGCTCCGGTGGGCGCGCGGGGAATTCCGGCCGGACGTCACCGCGAGTTCGCTGCTGATAGCCATGCGGGTCACCGGGAAGTTGCGATCATGAAGACCGGGTTCCTGGCCGCTACCGAAGCAGAACTCCAGACCATGATCGACCTGCTCGACACCAACCAGTACAGCGACCAGACCATCAGTGTTTACCTTGCCTGGATAGAAGGAGACGACGACGGGATATGGGAACCCGCCAGCCTGATCATCAATGACATGCGCGCATACCGTCTCATAGTGGCTGGCAGGAAACCATGAAAACATCACAGTTCGAGAGAGCAACCGCAGCCCAGCTCCAGCAGATGATCTACTGCCTGGACCGCTACGAGTACACCCCCGGGCAGCTGGAAATATACCTGACCTGGGCGGAGTCCAGTTCGGTGGTCCCCCCGAGCATCACCCTGGCGCACATGTGCGCTACCGGAGAGAAGAATGCAGAATACTGGAGCTGAGTACACGATCACCAGTCCCCCGAGCACAAGAAGCGGACGGTACGTAGTCAGCTACCATCCCGACGGGGCGCATGGCGGGCCATGGGACATACCCGAATGGGTTGACACCACGTTCACGATGTGGGGTGCCAGGCTGGCTGTCCGCAGGCACCAGAAGCGTCTCAGCAAGCCGAAGAAGATCGTGAGGATACCAGGGAGGAAAGAATGAAGAATCCGCTTGTCATGTTCGCCATCTGGTTCCTGCTCGTCATCGTCGGCGGCTGGTTCATCTGGGCGTCCTACATGGCTATCAAGTTCATGAGCGAGGTTGCGCAGGGTCAGCATGCCGCGTTCAGCCTTATCGACAAAAACAGCCAGGTCGGCGCGCTGATTGTCATCCCCGCCTTCCTGAGCGTCATCTGGGTGATCGCAGCCGCCATCATCGCCAACGAACTCGCCGACGAATGACATGGGCGAGATCATCACCCTCACTGACCCCTGCCCCCATGGTTACGACCGGGCCTGGTGCGGGGAATGCGAGCGGATCAGCGACCTGATCGAAGAACTCATCACCTACACCATCTGGCAGATCATGCCCAGCGCATGGGATGAGTACCTCACGATGAAGCAGTTCTTCGACGCTCAGACTGGCCGTCAGGAGAGCATCGTGGAAATCATCGCCAGCGGTGAAGTGAACATGATAGAAGCAATGCTCAGTCTTATCAACCCGTCAAGAGAAGAAGAAAGAAAGGCAACAGCAGCATGAAACTCCGTAACCTCACCCTCGCCGTCGCCGGGGCCGCGCTCATCGCAGGCTGCTCCCATCACAGCGGCAGCCTCGCCAGCGGGCATCCCCTCGCATCCGTCCCCGGATACGACAAGACCGCCGCGATAGCCATCCTCACCAGGGACGGCGTGCCGGTGCACGGCACCGCGCAGCAGCAGCTCGCGTTCGGGAAGAAGGCGCTCACCAAGGACGGCCGCACGCAGATCGCCCAGCAGCTCGCCATCCCCCCGGCGAACCGCAAGCCGTTCGAAGCTGAGCTGCTCGCTGACGCTGAGCATGATCATCTGCTCAGCCACACCAAGGCCGGCCTCAAGACGCTGCTGGAAGTCCAGCTGCCGCAGCTAGTGGAGAAGTACCAGCGATGACGTTCACCCTGCACCGCCTGCGCAAGGTCAACCCTGCGCAGGCGGTGTTCAGCCAGTTCAAGCTGAACAACAAGGCCAAGGTGGTGATGTTCCTGCGCAAGCTCGTCGTTGCGCAGTTCGCTGCCCTGGTCGCCTCATCCGCCTACTACATTCCCACCCAGACGCAGCTCACCTGGAGTGCTCCCAAGGCGAACGCTGTCATCACCCAGGGATACCTGGGAGACACCTGGGACCGGCTCCCCGTCCACATTCAGAACCTGCTCCATTATCCCGTGTTCGGGATGCACGGGCAGGCTGCAACGCTGACGTGGATCACTGCGCGGCATGACACGCGGCACCTGCTGATCGGCCTCTTCGGTGCCATCATGATCGGCGCTTACACGGTCAGTCTCAAGGCGGGGCGGAAGCGGCGCAGCACCTGGGGGATGATCGCCTCAGTGCCGCTGGCGTTCCTCGCCGCCGGCGTGGTCGGCGCACCGCTCATCTGGGTGGCGACGCACTTCCACTTCGGGGTCAACACGTCCAGTGCGTACCTGAACCAGTGGGTCGGCACCGGCATGCCAGTCCTGATCGTCGGCATCCTCGCCGGCTTCGCCGCTCATTTCGTCCTCGCGGGGACGTTCGACACCCTTCAGCTGATCGCGCTTGAGAAGCGCCAGGCTAACGGGGATGTGGAGAAGTGGTGGTGGAAGATCGTGTACCCGGAGACCTACCGGAACAGGTACGACCTCCTGATCAATGAGGGACACGTCCCGGAGAAGCACGGGAAGCTCATGGGCACGCTCATGGCACTGTCCACTCCGGTTCTGCTGTTCATGGCCGGGTTCGGCGCATGGAACCTGTACTTCGGGTTCGCGTCAGCGGCAGGTCACTGATGCCCGCCAGGCGGTGGCTGTACGGCCTGACCGCTGACGAGTGGCTGCACCTGGCCAGTGAAGGCGAGGATTCCGAGGTGGCACCGTGCTGCGGCAACCTGGGTGAACTGCGGGACCTGCTGCGGACACTGCTCGCCTTCCAGTCTCCCGACGACGCTGGCTGGCAGCTGTCACTCGGCCGGGAAATCGTGAAAGCAGTCGAAGCGGACGGTGACGGTCATGACCTGGGTGATGCGGCGAAGTTCCCGCTGCTGCACCGGGTACTGGCCGGCATCCGGGCAGCAGAGGACGGTCAGCCATGACCCGTGAAGAGTTCATCAGGCATGTTGCAGCCCTGGTAGCGGGACTGCAAGTGCCGGTCAGCCTCATGCCGAGAGATCGTTTCGGTGCCGCCTACGAGCCATGGGAGGCGCTTTTCCGGGATGCGGTCGGGTTCGGATGGGCGAACAAGGAGCAGCTCGCCGCGCATTACACGAAGATCATCAGCCAGGAAGAAGAAAACGACCGTGAAGGTGACACTCAGAGCTGAGTGGGAAGACGGGTCCGTTGAGGAAACCCAGTTCCCCATGCAGGAAGGTCTCAGCATCAACAGCCAGATGTTCGTGCTTTACGTCTGGAAACTGAACTACGTGTTCGGGCAGCTCTACCGGCATCTCCCCGTAGAACCGCATGAGCCAGTTCAGTGAAGCCACCGCCGGGCAGCTGGAAACCATCCTCCAGCTGCTCGACGGAAAGCACTGGGATACCTGGGATATCGAATGGCTGATCCGGTGGGCAAACGGCCAGCATCAGGAGATCTACAGCAGCACTGCCGCGCTGATCGAAGCGATGCGCGCATCAATCGAGTACAGGTACATGGGGACCATCACGGTCATCTGAGCGTGTGATAGCATGAGCTGAAACAGAAGACGAAAGGTCAGCAGAAGATGACAGTACGCCTTGTGCACGGTCAGTGCACCAACTGCGGGATGCTCGGCCCTGAAGCAGGCGGAGTTTCCGAAGCCCGCGCTAAAGCCGCCGAGAACGGGTGGCTCATCTTCACCCGCCGCACCGACAGGCGGGACTACTGCCCCGCGTGCCGTCCCGCATTCGAACCGAAAATGTGCGCTGTCCCGCATGTGGACAACACCACCGGCATGGCCCTGTACCAGCTCGCCGGAGACGGGCGGACCGTCTACGCATGCGGGATGCACTCGCAGAAGCTCCAGCGGGAACTGTTCGCATCCGGGATCGCCCAGGTCACCATCACGCTGGTAGCGGCGCTGGGTTACGAGCATGCCAGTTACCAGTCGAAGAAGGCCGTGCGATGAGCGCCGCGTTCCTCCTCTACATCGATGATGAGAGCAAGCCGGACCTGATCACGCACGACGGCGGTGAAGCGATCGGCAGGTTCCTCCAGGCTGTCATGGAAGGCGACGCTGAGCATGTCCGCCTGGACTGGTCCGCGTGAACAACCCGTTCCGGGACGCGCCGGAGAACCTGTGCCGGCGTGTCCTGGAAATCTGGGATGAGCTGACCGACGACGAAATCGGGCAGCTTTACTTCGGGATAGCGCTTGATGAGGCGTTCGTCAATATGCTGGAACTCCGCGTGTACATGTCCAGGGAATCCCCCATCTGGAAAAACCAGGTGACATGGAACCTGCCGCCCGGTTCCCTGGTAAAGGGAGGGCAGGTGGTTCCTTTTGTGAACCTGAGCGAACTGAAAATTACCGTTGCCCAGCCGGAGAAGCGTACATTCCCGCGTTTCGGGCGGAAACCCACGGGATGAGCACCCCGAACTCCTCCGCCATCACCCGGTACACCTCCGCTGACTCCGCGAACCCCATGATCTTCTCCCCACGGGACAGATCCTCGCAGCGCAGCTGAGCGGACCGCAGCTTCCTCCGCACCGAGGTAACATCACCGTCCTCAGTCAAGGTCCCAGCAGCTCCGTCACCCGTGACAGGCCCGTCTGCGTGATGCCGTACCGCAGCTTCCCGTCTTCCGTCCCCCGGGAAACATGCACGAGTCCCTGCTGGATCAAGTCGATCAGCGCCCCGTGCACCGCATCCACATCCTCGTCCAGGGTGGGGACCGCGAGTTCCGCAACCGCATCCGCGATCCCCACCGGCAACAGCTCACTCACACGGGTCTCCTGGGCAGAACCATGAAACGGTATCCCTGCGAGTAGATGTAAAACGGCTTGTCCGGGGCGGTGAACCCGATCCGGGCTGTGCTGTCACAGCCGGCGAGGCCGTCCAGGAGCCGCTGCACCCCGAACAGGGCTTCGAAATTCCCCTCATACGAGGAATCGATGATCTCCGATGACTCCCCCGCCACCCCGCCCGCCGTGACTTTCAGCTCACCCGGGGTGAACGTGAGAGTGACCGGGGCGTTGCCGTCAGCGGTCAGCGCAGCACGCCGCACCGCAGCAGACAATGCGGCCGGGTCCACGATCACATCCGGCTCAGCTTCCGGGAGGATCGTGCGCCACTTCGGGAAATCACCCTCCAGCAGCCGTGCGGTCACCTCCGCAGTGTCGCTTTTCAGGGTGACCACCCGGTCATCCCAGCCGAGTGCGATATCACCCGTGAGACCCTTGGAGAAGCGGGTCGCAGCCCATGCGGGGATCAGGCAGGACTGCCCTGGCATGTTCTCCGGAACCCACTTCAGCGCTGCCACGGCAAGCTGCCGGCGGTCGGATGCGACCAGTTCCAGGGTGTCCCAGTCGGTTTCCGCGACAACCGACGTGTACGCAGGGTTCGAGTCTGTCTTCGCTGCTGTTGATGCGACTTTCCGCACCGCGTCAGCGAAGTCCGGGGCGCTCACCGTGCCGCATTCAGGGGCCGGGACGGCAAGCGCCGGATACGGGCCGGGCAGGGCCCTGAAGAAGAACCTTGCCCGGCCCGCCTCCACTGACACCAGGTCATCCGTCGCGGTCACCATCACCGCCGCATCCGGAAGATTCCGGGCCACGTCAGCGAACAGCCTGCCCGGCACCACCGCCTGCCCGGCAACAGCCGTCTGGATCTGGCAGCGGCCGGTGAACGTCACGTCACCGTCTGATCCCGCGATCGTCATGATGCCGTCATCAGCTTCCAGGTACATCGCCGCGCGTACCGGCTGTGCAGGATTAACCGGGACGCCCTGGGCGGCGGTGGTGACCGCTGCGGCGAACACGCCCGGCTCAACGGTGAACCTCACTGTCCGGTCACCATCCGGAAATGCGTCTCGACTGCCGTGACGAACTCGTTGTCGCCCATCTTCTGTCCGCCGTAGAAGGACAGCAGCTCGGTCAGCAGCATGCCCGGCTTCTGCTCCCACAGGTCAAGAATGCGGGCCAGGTAGTCAACCCGCTGCTCCTGCCCGGAGAACGGCAGCGTGGCGGACACCGCTGATGCTCTCGCCCCCCGCACGATGACCCCTTCAACGTGCAGGTCGTCCAGCATCAGCTTCAGCTGTTCCACTTGAGAGCTGGACACGTCATGCTCCACGCAGATGACGACCCTCTCCCCCGGCCGGATGCGGGTGGTCATCTCATCCACCAGGTCGCTGACCTGTGCCCTGCTCAGGGTGATGCTGTCAGCGGCGGGCGGCGCGTTGAAGTAGATACTGCCGCCCATGGCGTAGTTGCTGAGCACGTTGGACGCGCCGCCGGCCGTCGGGTAGTACATGCCGCCTGTCGTGATCGTGTAGTTCCCGGCCCCCCCTGACGGCCAGTAGTTGCCGTACGAGTCCGAGTAACTGCCTCCCCCGCCCCCTCCCGCGACCGGGACGCTGCCGCCTCCTGACCCGCCGCTCACGATGTAGCTTCCCGAGCCGCCTTCACTAGACGCCATCTGGAGTCTCCCCTCCGGTCACGCTTACCGACTGCACATACGACCATTCCGCCAGGCACCTCACTGAGCAGAACGTTCCCGCCATCTCCAGCCCTGTCCTGGTGAACAGGCCCGGCTCGCTGCTGACCTGCTGGAGGATCAGCCACGACGGTGCGATCGTCGCGGTGAACGCCCGGCAGTTATCGCACTGCATCCCGTTCATCAGAAAGGAGGCTCCTCATTGAAGGCAGAGGCTGCGTCACTGCGGCTAGTCCCCCATGGCCTGCGGTCTTCCTCTGTGTCTTTGCGGCTAGTCCCCCACGACCTGCGATCTCCCGTATCGCTACGCGGCGGATTACGGGTCGCCTGGACCTTGGCCCACTTGCAGGACGCGGCGACATCATCGGCCATCAGCTTCCAGGCGTAGACTTTCTGGCCTTCCTTCTCATAGATTTCCTGCTTCATCGTGCCGGTCACGATCACCGACGTGCCCTTCTCCAGGGATTCGCAGATGTTCTCCGCGAAATCGCCGAACGCGACGGCATTCCAGAATGAGGTGTCCGCGTCCGACCATTCGCCGGTCTGGTTGTCCTTGACCCTGCGGGCAGACACCACGCTGAATTTGGCGACGGCCTTCCCGCCGCTGGTGAAGGTGAGTTCCGGGTCTGCGGTGAGACGGCCCTTGACGGTGACTTGCGCGCTCATTTGCGGGCTCCCTTTTCCTGATTGCACTTCTTGCATAGCAGCTGGATATTTTCCGGGTTCGCGTTGCCGCCTTTTGACCAGGGGAACACGTGGTCGAATTGCAGGTCATCCCCGCTGCCGCATCGCACGCACTGTCCCTGATCACGGGCAGCGACAGCGATCTTCGTCGCTTGAGAAACGTTTCTGCTCCCCTTGGCGGGAACCGGGAAAGTTGCAAGGTCTACTATGCGGTGCCGCTGCCTGCGGCACTTGTGACCGCATCCGATCCGATCTATGAAAGCCTTCTGCTCCATCGCATCTGAGAGAGTCTCGCAGAGGAGCACCGTGGCTTCGTCACCGCATTCCGAGATACTTGCGTGTCGGCCTTCACCGACGATCCAGAACGCCTTCGGCCATTGGCTCCAGGCAACCAGCGTGTAATCCGTGACCATCACGTGACCATCACATCCCCTATCGTGCTTTCTTCCAGCGGTAACCCGAATGATCATTACCGGCCCGTGCCGCATAACCCGCAGCAAGCAGCTCGTTAAGCTCCCGGCTAGCCGTCTCACGGGTCATCGGCTTCTCGCCTGAAAACAGCTCTGCTATACGGTTCCTGATCTGTTCACTTGTCTGCTCATCACCGCCCAGAACCCCGTAGATCTTCCGCCTGGCAGGCGTCCAGGCATCCTGGAAAGAATCCGCCGTTTCGTGATAAAACTCGGGCCGGATAAGCCCCCCGCCAGTTCCCACGCGCACCTGCCAGTTACGGTGCAGGTAACCGCGCCGGTCCTTCGTGACAAGCAGTTTCAGCATGCCATCCTGACCCCTGGAGAACGGCTTCATGATCTCCACCTTGAACTGCACGTCGATAGCCGCCAGCTTCGCCCCTGACCCCCTTGCATACCGTGACGACTCAGTGCTTTTCGTGTCATGGTCAATTACAAGCATCGCCACTTTCAGGTCACGTGCGATCGGCATCAGGACTTTCGCCCACCAGCCGGTCACATCAGGTGCCGAGTTCTCGTCAAGACCCGCGCGGGCGAGGAATGCAGCAGATGAATCCCACAGCATCATCGCCGGGCCGGTTTCAGCTGCCAGGCTTGCCAGCTCCTTCACGTCAAGCTCACCCCACGCCCTGCCAGGGAACGGCAGGTAAACAAGATTCCTCAGGTCCGACGGTTTAGCCCCAAGCGCCTTCAGCTTCTCCGTGACAATCTCCGGGCCGCCTTCCTCGTCAAGGAAAACCACCGGCAGCCCCCCCTGGAGCAGTTCCACCGCCCATACAAGTGCGATGGTCGTCTTCCCGGAATCCGGGGCTCCGGCAATCGAGTGGAGCCCCCCTTGGTAGAGGAATCCGTTGCACAGAATCCTGGGAGCAGGGATGCCTTCCATCATCAGCTCGTCAAGATGCACTCGCTTATACCAGCGTGGTGTGACCATCACGTCATGATCACAGTCACCCATGCCGCATTCCGGGCAGCTGATAGTTACGCTCATTTCCAGTTCGCCGCCCTTGCCCTGCGCCGGGCTTCCCCGGGGATCTCCTCATGCTCAGGGTCAGTCCAGCCTTCCGGCAGCGGACCGTACCTCATTTCCTCCAGTTCCCCGTAAGAAGGCTCATCGGAAATCCACCACGGGGACAAGCGCAACGCTGCCGCCCATTCCTGCTCAGTAGCCTCCCAGTAACCCCGGCGGCCAGCCTGGTAGCCTTCCCGCCAGCCGTCTTCCCATGCTCTTCTCTCCTCGCTGAGGAAATAGGCGTACCAGTGGGTGAAATCATCCAGGTAAGCCTGGTAGAACTTTTCTGCTTCACTCATCGCCCACCTCGAAGATCTCCATCACCATCTGCCCCCGGGGAACAATGATGTCCCCTGGGCGGAAGGTCAGGTACCTTACGTAACGGTCATTGTCATCCGGGATTATCCCGGCGTCGACAACACCGTCAATGCAGCTTTTCGATGCGGCATAAAGCACGTTCGGGGTGTCCCGCCTGCGCCTGTCAGGGGGCAGGTAGGAGAAAACGAATCCCACCCGGGGCAGCGGGGGAATACGCTGCTGTTTCGCGAGAGCCCAGGAGATTTCCCGGAGACTCGCGCCTGTCCGTGCTTTCTTAGACCAGTGCTCCCGGCCGTTTGCGTTAGTCAAAGGCGTGCCTGGCGGGAACTCGATTCTAAAAGATGTTTCCACACCCTCCCGGGAAACCGACTAGGCCGGGGTAAGCCGGGAACGTTATATTCGCGGGATCATCCCAGGAGTGCACGAGCCAGCCCTGCGCATAGGATTCACGGGGATTGCGGTGCACATGGTCATGGCAGGGACGGCACAGGCAGACAAGGTTGTCAAGGCCGAAAGCTACGGACTCATCTCCTGTGCCCCCCATCTGGCGCGGCTTGCGGTGATGCACGTCCGTGGCGTGCAGCCCGCACCGCTGGCATTTCCTCTGGTCTCTGCTATACGCAGCTTTTTTCGCTGATTCCCAGTTCACTGATCACCGCTGATCCGGGAGACGGTCCAGGTCCATCCTGACCTTCTCCGCTGACAGCAGTGACCTGCCGATCTCAATCCGTGACCCGATAGCCTTGATAGCCGCCTGCTGCGTCCGCAGCCTTGACTTGGCTTTCTCCCAGTCCACGTTCGCGTCCTGGGCGGTCAGCCGGGACGGGACGCACTTGAGGCGGGCCAGCATCTTCTTCGCTTCCACGCTGCCGTCTGAGCGGAGGAACGCATCTGCCAGGGCATCCTCGTGTTCTTCTCTCAGCCGGTTGTACTCGCAGCCGAGGCCGGTCGCGAGCATGTCCAGTTCACCGAGTTTGTCAACTTCTTTGTCGAGCTGCCGGCCAAGGTCCGCAAGCTGGGCGAGGAGGGTATCCGCATCGAACACATATCGCTCCTTTAAGCTGCATCGCGCAGCACGTGAGGAGCGATGTTCCGCTCCCAGTTCATGACCTCCTTGGCGGCGAGGAACGCGCCGAAGCACTCAGCGGTCCGCTCCGCCTCAACCAGCTTCCAGCTTCTCGGCCGCACGTGCAGCGCAGCCATCCCGTCAATCGCCGGAATCGGTTCTTCAGTGCCGTCTTCGCGGATCAGGAAATCCGCGTTCGCCAGCGCACTCAGCTGCAAGCCGACTTCCGGGTAGACGCGCTTCCCGGTTTTCACGTCGCCGAGGATGACCCGGCTGTCGATCAGCGCGATGAAATCGAGTGTCCCGGCGTACCCGTGCTTGCGGGACCACAAGGTTGCCTCGTTCTCGATGAACTGGGGACGTTTGGCGAGCATGAACGCGATGAACTGGGAAGCGAACGCATCCACCTCATCATCCCACTCAGGGTACGCAACCCCTGTTGACCAGCATTCGATGAGGGTGTGCACGACATCGCCGACCTGAGCGCGTTCCTCGCTGTAGGTGCGGTGGGCGTTCTTGATCTCGTAGATGCGCTGCGGATGCGCCATGGTGCTGAGCCGGGTCCAGTTCGCCACCGCATGCTCGGCAGCCATCTTCGCTGCCCACGGGACCAGGGCCGGCTTCGGGATGCCCCCTTTGATGACGGTGGTGACGCTGGGCACCTGCTCCCCGGTGAGGGGATGCTGGTAAACGCGTGCGCCGGTGCTTGTGGTGACGGCCAGCTTAGGTGCGGTCATGTCCGCTCACCTGCCAGTTCTCAGCTAGCAGGGGCCGGAGCGCTGACAGGGCTGCCCTGAAAGGACAGCTCATCATGCCTCCGGTACAGCAGATCCTGCACGGTCACCTTCTCGCCGTCTTTAGTGGTGACCGTTTCCTGGAGCGCGCCGGCGGCCCCGGCCCGTTTCCACACTTCACGGAGGATCTCGACGGAATCAGCGCCGGCGATCTGGACGGGCCAGGACACGTGAGCTTCAGTTCGCGCCGGAACCGCATTTTCGCGTTTTGCGCCATTCTGGCGGTTAGGCGTATTTTCGTTATTCAGCGTGGAACGCTCATATGACTCAGAATCGGGATCTGGCTCATCAGTGGGAAGGTTCAGAGTCTGGAGGAGGGCGATGCGGTACGCGACGCTCATTGCCTTCGCTGCGGCTTTATCCCCGGAATCCATTGACTCGGAGAAAACGGTGGATTCCACGCAGTCGCCTGCGGGGCCGTGGAAGCGGTAGCAGACCATGAGCGTTACGTGCGCCATCGGGGTGCGGTTCTTGCCGACTTCAACAGTTTCGTAAGTGTGGGAGAGGACTTCGGGGGCTACGACAATTCCGTGCTTGTTCAATGCGGGCGCTGCTGCGTTGACAACGCTGTCAATGCCTCTGAAGTTGAAATTCTGGGATGTATTACGGCTGTCTTTCTTCACTGCGCCGATTTCGCTTTTCGCCCGGTTCAGCGCTACGTGCACTGAGGGGAGCCCTATCGGTGTCGTTTCTGTCATCAGCGGCCTCCTATCGCGGATCAAGTGGGGTGTGAGGGCCGCTTGGGAGCGGGGTGATCACAGGCTACAACGGTGGAAATCGATGGTCAACAACAGTTTTTCCCGGAAAGTTTCCGCAGGTCAGAGCCAATGTGACATGTCTTCCTAGTTACCTGGCGGTAAAGTAGGATTTTCCGGTCCAAGGTACCTGCCGTGCGGCTCACAGGTTCCGTTGCCATAATGTTTAGCGCTGTTGCAATTCCAGCAGAGCACCTGGAACCCAGGCGGCCAGCCGCTCCTCCGGAGCCAGAGATACAGCTGAACGCCGCCGCTACGGCCAGTCTGAGTACCACGACGATGCTCAGCGCCATGTCCATCCACGTGGTCAATATTCAAGAAAATCAGGTCAGAGATCCCGCAACAAGCACACTGGCCACCGTACGCTGCCATGGCGGCAGCCTTGTAAGTCGCCTGGTATCTCTTTCTGTTTTCTCTCCGACATGACCTGCACCAGCTCTGAACGCCACGGGAAGGAAACTCGTCCCATGTCTTGTACTCCCGGCACCGGGAGCACGCCCTGCCCTGATTGTCAACTATCTGGAGATGCTTTCCGGTCACATCCCCATCATATAGTTTTTTGTTCGAACGAAAGAGAAAAAGCCCTACGCGCGAGGGAAAAATCCTCCCGGCGGGGAGAGCCGTTTCACGCCGGAATCAGAAAACCCGTAATGGCGAGAAGGTTTTCCAGGGCCAGCTGCGCCTGCTGAACTACCACCCCGTTGCCGAGGAGATGAATCTGCTCCCGGTACGACAGTCCCGGCACCTCAGTCACCCAGCCTGCGGGAACACCCATCACCCACTCAACGAACGCGGGATTCAGCCGGTTCCTTGTTCTTCCGGCGACAGCGGGAACAAGAGCTGGTCGTCCGAGCACGCCTTCCCAGTGGCGGATCGCGTCCATGAATACTCCCCAGCGAGCATCGCTATTTCCCGTGGCAGGCTCGCCATCTGGACGTCCTTCCCCGGGATGCCTTTCCAGTCGCGTGCCGTGGGGGTAGGCAATAGCGTAAAAACGTTCGCGGAGATGGGGCGCTCCGGCCCAGGCAGCCGGTACGCAATGCCACGCACAGTCATACCCGATTCCGGCCAGGTCCCCGAGAACGTCATCGGCTCCCCGAACAAGGAGCTGGTCCACGTTCTCCAGGATGACGAGTCCCGGTCCCAGGATGCGAACGGCACGCCGTACCTCGGGCCAGAGCCATCGTTCATCGGCTGTTCCAAGTTTCCTCCCCGCTGCGGACACCGGCTGGCAGGGGAACCCCGCTGTCAGAATGTCGGGTCTCCTGATCAGCCGCCAGTCGGTCTTGCTAATATCCCCGGCGTTGGGCACATCCGGGTAACGGTACTGCAACAGCTTGCATGCGCCGGCGTCGATGTCCGCAACCCAGGCCAGGTCCCCGCCGAGGACCCTCTGCACGGCATGGTCGAGCATGCCCATGCCGGTGCAGAGCGACCCGATCAGCATTACAGTTTCACGGTCCGGTTAACCGCCCGTGCCAGGTCCGGGTCACGGAACCGGACCATCTCCACGAGCCGCTGGCCCGGCGCGGACAGCACCGGCTCCCCCGGGGTGTAACCGCGCCCGTGGCATGACGGGCAGGGACTGCGGCGTCCGTCCAGCCCCGGCATGACAGCCTCGCCGCCGCAGGTGACGCACGGCACCCGGGAGGGACGGCGCAGCTGCTTCAGCACGTCATCGGCTGTGGGGCAGAAGAACTGGAGGTGCCGCAGCACTTCAAGGTCCAGCAGCGTCCCCGGGGGATAGTCCCGCCAGTCGCCGGGATGACAGCCGCGCTGCACGACGTTGCCGCGCACCACCGTGTCATCGCAGGGTTCAAGATCGTCAGGGAACTCTGCGCGGAGCCGGAACTCGTCCACCGGCACGGCAACGCCCCGGTTGCAGGCTGCCTCATGACGGTGGTACACGACGCTGTGCCCCATGGTGTGCAGCAGGTACGCCTGCTGCCCGTGGCGGGGGTCGGTCTCATCGGTGACGGCGTACTTCCACAATTCGATTTCCGCCCACCGTGGGCGTCCCCTGCGTTCGTTATCAATTACCCCGAGGAGTTTCCCGTTGAATTCCAGGGTGCCATCGGGAGTTTCTATTTCGTGATGCTCAAAGTCTTCAGGAATTACTGTGTTCACGCTCTTCCTCTTTGCCATCGGCATTACAAGTATCCTTTCGTGCAGCTTACCATTCGATGGCAAGAGCGAATTATCCTGTGCTGTCTGCTGTTTCTTTCGCCGCAGCCCCCGTGCCGGGCGTTCTGTCACGCTTTCTGCATGTTGTCATCGTTCACCTGCATCACTATCATCATCGCAGGAGCGGCCGGGGAGCCGCCGCCTCGGAACCTCGCTCCTGTGATCTCACCTTACCCGTCCATGGCCCGGCCTATGCATCACCGTGCCTTCTTCCTGTCATGCGAGGAGGATCTTTGCGATACCCGGACACCCCGGCCGTGCAGCGGGCTGCCAGGCTGCGTCTTCACTGGGAACAGGGAGAACTGCGGCAGTTTGCCGGTATGGTTGCAATGATGAGAGAAGGAGAAGCGAAGGACACGATCACTGCCGTGGTGCTGATAGCGCACCTGGACGTGCTCTCGCTGCGGAACATGATCATGACGTGGGATGCGCAGTGCAGCGGGTAAGCCAGCTTCCCCAGCCGGCTGCCGACGGTGACATGTCCTGGCAGGACAAGGGTGCCTGCTGGGGGATGTGGAAGAAAGGGGACACTGACCTGTTCTTCCCCCCGGACAATCCCGGCCGCCCGAAACGGGGTGCGGGGGTGCTCGGGGAAGCGGAACGGGTCAGGCGGGCGCGGGCTGTGTGCCTGCGGTGCGATGTGCGTTCCCGGTGCCTGCAGTTCGCGCTGAGCAACAACCTGACCGGGGTGTGGGGGGCGACGACGGACGCTGACCGCCGTTACCTCAGGGGCGGGGACGAAGACGACGATGAGGATGGCGGGGCGGAGCTGGCCGGCTTACAATCGGCATGCAGAGAGAAAGAGGAAACATGATGCGGCGGTACGGCGTGCCTCCCGGGCAGCGGCGGGGTGAACTCAACCCCAATGCGAAGCTCAGCAACAATGATGCGCGCAGGATGCGGGAGCTGCGCGCGAATGAGAAGGTGTCCCAGGCTGACCTGATGCGCATCTTCGGCGGCGTGTCGCAGGCTACCGTCTCCCAGGTGCTGCGCGGTCTCACCTACAAGGATGCGGGCGGGCCTGTTGAGACAGTCCCGGTGGTGGTCCGGTCCCGCAAGCGTCCCGGGATCGAGGTTCCGTGAACCTGTACAGGTACCTGAACGAGCGTCATTCTGCCCGGATGCACCGGAAGCTCAGCGAGGCGGTCACCCGGTCGGACGCCGGGAAGGCGTACACCTGGGAGGAGCTGGAGAAGCGGTGGGAGGAGGAGGATGCCCGTCATGATGCCCAGCCCCGGGTGATCCGCAGGGTGCATGACGGGTACTGGAAGGTGCGCCGTCTTGCCCGGGACAACACTCCCCGCCGTGTGATGAACAGGGCAGTGTGGTTCTGGCAGCGGGGACGGCGCGGGTGGGCGGACTGTGATGCCTGGTCTCTTGACTCCTATGTCACGCGGGTGGCGGCGGAGGGGATGGCCCGTCTCGCTGCCGGGACAAGCGGCTGGCCGGGTGAGCAGTCGAAGTGGGCGACGCCTGAGGCGTGGGATGAGCACCTGGCGAGCCTGGCGGTGCGGCTCGGCGCGTGGAACAGCGACTCGTTCTCCGACAGGGAGATGTTCGAGGTGACGAAGAGGGCGATGCAGGAGTTCGCGGACAATCTAGGTGTGTACTGGGACTAGTGTGTGAAGTCCGGAGAGCCCGTCATGTTCCGGCATGGCGGGCTTTCTGCTTGCGGTGATACCGTGCAGTCGGCGGACGGTAACACCATCCGCAGGGTGTGTGTTGACAAACTAGAAGACGAAGATGTATGATTTGCGTTACTGCCCCCTAAGAGGCAGGCGCAGAGAGAAAGAGGAAAAATGGCAAAGGCTTTCCGTTCGGAGAAGGATCTTCCCCCGGAGGCGGCGGTCCTCGCGGAACGCATCCACCTGCTGGGCTTCGGGTGGACGTACATCCCGGAACACCGGCTGGCGGAGCTGGCCAAGCGCGTGCAGGTCCGGGACACCGCAGCGGTCGCCCCGCCACGTGAAACGCACCGTTACGCGCTGGCACTCCAGCGTGGTGACGTGATGCCGCCCGTGGTGCTCACCGCTGACGGGTACCTCGTTGACGGGGCAACCCGCACGGAGGCTGCCCGGAAGATCGGCTGGACCAGCTACCCGGCGTTCAAGCTGGACGTGAACTACGAAACCGCACCGCCGGCGATGGTGCAGCAGCTCATCATGCTCGGTTCGGCGTTCAACCTGACGCACGGGCGCGGCATGAGCACCGCCAACATCGAAGCGGTCATCGAAGCTGTCGCAGAAGACGACGATTCCCCCAGGGACATCGCCCGTAAGCTGCACATCTCCGATGTCACCGTGGCGGGTGTCATGAACGCGGCGAAGGCACGCAAGCGTGCTGCGAAGCTGGGCATCGAGGTGTCGGAGTTCCTCACTTCGAGTCACCTGCGGCTGTTCGGCGGGAAGTCCGTCAAGTACACCGACCCGGTGTTCAGCGAGTTCTTCACCCTCGCCCAGGATGCGCGCCTCACGATCAGCGCCGTGCAGGATATGGCACGGCAGCTTGAGGCGGAAGGCAGCGAAGCCGCGAAGCTGGACATCCTGCGGGCGGAACGTGCCTCCTACCAGGGAGTCATCGACGGGGTTAGCGACAACCCGTCGCGGGCTGCTAAGCTCCGCCGCAGTCTCGGCTTCCTGAACGGCCAGGATGACCCTGGCCTGCTGGTGGAGCTGTCCCCGGCCGCATCGGAAGATCACGTCCGTGCGCTGACTGTGGCGCGGGAACGGCTGGACAGGGTGCTCGCAGCGCAGCGCCGGGTGGAAAGCTCCCGGAGGACTGGCAGGAGATAAATGTCTGACGCGTTCCGGCTTGTCCGGCTCGTGGGTAACGGTGATGCGTCCGGCGGCGGTCTTCCGCTGCCGGACGCGTTCGCTGCGGTGCTCCAGGAACTCCTGGACCACGGTCCCGCAGCCGGCGGGCATCTCACAGGTGTTACGAACGCAGCGCTCTCTTACAAGCATGCACGGGTGACGGCAACCTGGAAAACCTGGGATGACTTCACCGCTGACATCCTCGCCCAGCTCGCTGACGCAGGACTGGTCACGGAGCGTGACGGAAAGTGGATGCTGACGGGGAAGTTCACTCCCGGGAAGCGTCATGTCATCATCCCGTCCGCGAACATCGGGGTGACGGTCCGCACTCAGGCGGACCGGACACGTCTCAACGCGATGTCCCGGGCGATGATCGACGCGAAGGCAGCTGAATCGCGGCTTGACCAGCTGGACGAAGAGTCCCCTGCTGTGCAGGGGATTCGGATGCTGCTGCGGAAAGCAGTCCAGATGCTGGAGGTGGAACTGGGTGACCGTATCCCGCCTCCCTCAGCGCGGGAGCGGGGGCCTCTGCCCCGGCCGACGGCGAGGGAGCTGGCGCGGGAGAAGTACGGGCTGGACGGGAACCGGCCGGCGTCAGTCCAGACGAACGTGTTCGGCCAGGACGGGCTGCGCAGGTGCGTGCGGTGCGGGAAGCTCAGGCCCCCGGAGGACTATCAGGTGTACTGGGAGAGCGGTCACAATCATTCGTATTTCCTGCGCGGCGCGTGCGAGTCCTGCGAACGGGAACGCTCCCGCAACCGCAGGAAGCAGTTCAAGGAAGGATAAGCGCAGGAGAGGGTCAGCCATCACAACTGGCTGGCTGTTATCGGGAACCTCCGGCTCTGCCGGGGGTTCCTTCTGCGTTACGGCTTCATGGTGGAGGTGGGCTGCGCTGCTGGGGTGCATCGCGATGGAGGTCTGCCAGGCGGCGGGATCTGGGGTGAGGATGTCGTTGGCCATGGGCTTATGGTAGCTGACCTGCAAAGATTCTGTAACTTTTTGTATTGGGCTAGCGGTTTTCGGACAGGGGAAAGTACGGGAAACGCTGCTGCCAGGCTGCTTAGATGAACGTTGATTAGGTGGGGCATGCTATATCTAAAGGACGAGGGTTAAGCGACCACCAAGTGCAGGTTCAACCAGGTCAGGAGCGCAAGCGATCCTCACCACAGGAAAACCACCGGAAACCTGCACCATCCTTCCCCGGTACCGTTCCAGTGCTTCCCCTCCCCTGTCCTGGCACAGGTTAAGTCAGGTTCCGGTCAGCGGAAAACTGATCACCGGGCACGGTTCACCCGGTGCCCCTCACACAAATTCGTTTGCGGATACCTATACCGCCGCTGCCCCGGTACCCAGCGCTGCCCCGCCACGACGCAGCGTGGCCAAAAGCAAAAGGCGCACCGAAGAGAGAAGATGAAAGAAAATGAACAGTACTGCGCTGTACGGGCAGGTGCTGAACGCGACAGCGGCTGAGGTGCGGGAGCTGATCTGGATCACCGAAGCCCTGGACGACAGGGAACCCGATCACGTGCACCTGCTCAGCTGGCTGCTGCACTGGGCGCGGGA
>Ga0247668_1000045_pt1 | contig 45697 bp, 36 predicted proteins | sample CNK09_metaG_FD_182737 | JGI IMG/M metagenome (GOLD analysis project Ga0247668, IMG submission 182737) | Soil microbial communities from Purdue University Martell Research Forest, Indiana, United States - CNK09 | ecosystem: Environmental > Terrestrial > Soil > Temperate forest > Bulk soil...
CTGGAGTGAATTCGGATTGAGGTCGTCGAGGAAATTGCCGCTCTCCTCCGGGTTCTCCGACCGGAACAAACGATCGTAGAGGCGCACCTCGCAGTCGACGGCGTGATCGGCGGAAACCCAGTGCAGCGTTGCTTTCGGCTTCCGGCCGTCCGGCGAGTCGCCGCCGCGCGTGGCTGGATCGTAGGTCGCGTGCAGCTCGACGATGTTGCCGGCATCGTCTTTCACCACGCCGGTGCAGGTGATGAAGTACGCCGAGCGGAGGCGCACCTCGCGGCCGGGCGCGAGGCGGAAGAACTTATTCGGTGGCTCTTCCATGAAGTCCTCCCGCTCGATGAGAAGCGTTCTCGCGAACGGAACCTTGCGCGTCCCCGTATCGAACCACTCCGTTTCTCCCTCGGGGTAGTTATCGATGACGACGCGCAGCGGATCGAGCACGCCCATCACCCGCGGCGCGGTAGTGTTCAGATCCTCGCGAACGCAGAACTCCACCAGGCCGGCGTCGATGACGTTCTCGCGCTTGGCGACCCCGACGCGCTCGCAGAAGTTGCGGATCGACGCGGGCGTGTATCCGCGGCGGCGCAGTCCGGCGATGGTCGGCATGCGCGGATCGTCCCAGCCGCTGACGTGCTTCTCCTCGACCAGGCGAAGCAACTTCCGCTTCGACATCACCGTGTAGCTGAGATTGAGCCGCGCGAACTCGTACTGCCGAGGGCGCGACGGCACCGAGACGCTCTCGATCAACCAGTCGTAAAGCGGGCGGTGATCCTCGAACTCCAGCGTGCAGAGCGAATGCGTGATGTGCTCAATGGCGTCTGACAGCGGATGCGCGTAGTCGTACAGCGGATAGATGCACCACGCATCGCCGGTACGGTCGTGGCGCTCGTGCCGGATGCGATAAAGCACCGGATCGCGCATGTTGATGTTCGGCGAGGCCATGTCGATCTTCGCCCGCAGCACGTGCGCGCCGTCGGGGAACTCGCCGGCTTTCATCCGACGGAAGAGATCCAGATTCTCGTCCACGCTCCGGCCGCGGTACGACGATTCCAGCCCCGCTTCCGTGAGCGTGCCTCGCATGGCTCGCATCTCATCGGCCGAGGAGCTGTCGACGTAGGCGTTTCCCTTCAGGATCAGCTCCTCGCCCCAGGCGTAGAGCTGGTCGAAGTAGTCGGAGGCGTGGAAAAGGTTCTCACCCCAGGAGAAGCCGAGCCAGGCCACGTCGCGTTTGATCGACTCGGAGAACTCGACCTCTTCCTTCGTCGGGTTCGTGTCGTCGAAGCGGAGGTTGCATTGCCCGCCGAGCTCGCCGGCGATACCGAAGTTGAGACAGATCGATTTGGCGTGGCCGATGTGCAGGTAGCCGTTCGGCTCGGGCGGAAAGCGGGTGATGACGCGCTGGTACCTGCCGGCGGCAAGATCCTCGTCAACGATCTCGCGGATGAAGTCGCGCGGCTTGGATGGGGCTTCGGTGGTCATGGGGCGGGACCGTATACATCGGCGCGCGGCGAGTCAACAATGGCACAATCCCATCATGCGAAAACTTTCCATCCTCGCCGTGCTGCTTCTCGCCGCGACCGCACACGCCCAGTCGCTCGATGACGTCGTTTCGAAGGTCATGAAGGAGTACGGCGGGGAGGCCGCCTGGCAGAAGGTGACGTCGCTGCGCGAGAGCGGCACGGTCGTGCCGATGATGCGCAAAGGCGACGGCAAGATGACGCGCTTCTGGCAGAAACCGGACAAGCTGCGTTTCGACGTCACGTATCCAACGGAGCACGAGGTACGCATCGTCGATGGCGACCACGGAACCCGCAACGACAAAGAGGTCACCGGCGGATCGCTCGACGCGATGAAGCTGCAGGCAGCCCGTCTGGCGTTGCCGCTGCTCCTCGTCGAGAAGCGCGCCTCCCTTCACGACCTCGGCACGAAAGACGGCGTCCGTACGATCGAGATTCCCCTTTCGGCGTCGCTGACGTTGACGGTCAACGTCGATATGAAGACGTGGCACATCCTCCGGTCGACCGGGAAAGCGTCAGGCCTCGAGTTCGTCGTCGACTACAGCGACTTCCGGCGCGTGAACGGCCTGCTCTTCCCATTCGCGGAAGCGGGCATGGCGCAGGGGATGCCGACCGCGAACACAAAGCTCGAGGCGATCGAGATCAACGCCCCTTCAGCGCCGCCTCCGCCTGCGGCAAAATGACCTTGACCCACTCGGCGTACATTTTTGCGCTGGGGTGGAGGCCGTCGGGCGCGACGAGCGCCGGGTCGGCGGCGGCATCGCGGGAGACCGGTGTGATGTTCGCGTAGCGGGCACCGACTCGTTTCGTCTCCTCGGCGTTGATGGCGTTGAAGTGATCGATCTCGACGCCGATCTTCGCCCGGTCGCGGCCGGCTGCGAATGGAGTGACGCCCCAGTCCGGGATGGAGACGACGAGCACGCGCTTCGGATCGTTCCCGGCGAACGCGATGGATCGCTGTAACAGGGCGACGAATTCCTTTCGATACTGCTCGGCATCGCGGCCGCGATATTGATTGTTGACGCCAATCAGCAGCGTCACCAGCGCATAGGGTCCGTGTGGCTTTGCCGCGTCGATGGCCGAGGAGAGCTCATCCGTCGTCCAGCCCGTTTTGGCGATGATCTCCGGATAGGCGATGTCGATCCCGTCCTTGCGTAGCTGGAGCGCAAGCTGATTCGGCCAGCGGTCAGCGGCGGCGACACTCTCGCCGATCGTGTAGGAATCACCGAGGGCGAGAAAACGGGGCGATGGCGTCATCACGAGCATGAGAACGGCGGCGAAAGCACTCAGCATCCCCGAAGTCTACCCGCGTGGCACAATGCGCGCCGTGAAACGGACCATCATCATTCTTCTCCTCGGCTTCCTCGCTACTTCCGCCTTTGGCGCGAGTTTCCTCAGCGACGAGCAGGCATTACGGAGACTCGAGCGCGAGCAGGCCGTGGCCACGTACGAGGGAGACGCCGGCTGGTTCAGCGCCCACGTATCGGACGACTACGTCCTCATCACCGGCAGCGGCGCCGTGAAAACCAAGGCGCAGTTGATCGCGGAGCTCGAAAAGGGCGTGGTGATGGAGCCGTACGAGCCGGCCGACGTAACGGTCCGCATACATGACAACGCCGCCATCATCTCCGGCCGCATCCTCCGGAAGACCACCGAGGGCGCGGAGCGCGTCACTGCCGACCTCCGATTCACAGATGTCTGGATCAAGACCGACCACGGCTGGTTTTGCGTCTCGGGCCAGTTCTCTCTGGTTTCGATCAAGCGCGAGCGTGTGAAGTAAAGGGCAGCGAGGCCGCTGCTAACCTTTCAGCCTCCACGGCGTACTTACTCTGCACAGGAGGCACACCATGAAGCGCATCCGCATCGCAGGGCTCGCGGCCGTGCTTGGGCTCATATCGATTTCGGCCGCCCGTGCCGCGATCGATAGCCCCATTCACCGCAATTTCAACGTCCGTCCCGGCGGGACGATCACCATCGACGCCGACGTCGGCGATATCAAAGTCACCTCGGGTGCCGCCAACGTCAGCGTCGACGTCATCCGTCACGCCAGGACGTCGAGCCGCTCGCACGCGGACGAGCTCTTCAAGGACCTCGACGTCACCTTCGCCCAGGAAGGAAACAACGTCCGCATCCGCTCGCGCTACAACCACCCCACGTCGTGGTTTCACTGGAACACCGACCTCGATGTCCACTACGTCGTCAATGTTCCGTCTCAATACAACGTCGACCTGACCACCTCGGGCGGCGACATCACCGTCTCCGATCTGAACGGACAGGTGCGGGCCAAGACCTCCGGCGGCGATGTTTCCCTCGGGCGGATCAACGGAATCGTCGACGCGCACACCTCGGGCGGCGACGTCTCGATGGCCGGCTCGCACGCAAACGCGATGCTTTCCACCTCGGGCGGCGACATCAAAGTCGGCGACGCGGCCGGTTCGCTCAGCGTGAAAACCTCGGGCGGCTCCATCGACATTCGACGCGCCGGGTCCGACCTGAAGGCGCACACATCCGGCGGCTCGATCGAGATCGGCGATGCCGGCGGAGTCATCGACGCCTCCAGTTCGGGTGGATCCATCCGGGCACGCCTGTCGCGGCAACCGCATGGCGATTCGACGCTGTCGACATCCGGAGGAGGCATCACCGTTTCCCTCGCTCCGAATGTGGCGCTCGACATCGACGCGCACACGAGCGGCGGTGACGTCGCCTCGGATGTTCCAGTGACGATCCTCGGCAAGCAGAACGATTCGTCACTGAACGGAAAGGTGAACGGTGGCGGTCCGAAGCTCGTGCTCCGAAGCTCCGGCGGCGACATCCGGCTGCAGAAGTAATCTATCCGGCCGTGAGGATCGCCTTCGCGGCCGCACGCGCGCTGGCGAAGGCGGCGTCCGACAGGATGCCGCCTTCGTTCACCCAGTCACCGGCTACATAAAGACCGCGCACCGGCGTCACCGCGCGCATCCGCGAGGATCGGCCCTCGGGCTCGACGAGGGCGTTGGACACCGTCATCGCCGGAAGGAAACGGCGATGGACGATGAGGTCGCGCCAGCCGGGCTGCATCTCGTCGACGAGCGTTTCGAGCTCCCCCTCGGTTCCTTCGCCATATCTCATTGCGTGGAGGAGAGCGCCCCCTTTCGGCGTCAGTTGCGCCCATTTCGAATGTACCGAGTAGTAGAGCGGCTTGTCGATACCGATGGCAAAGGTGTTCCGCGGCTCGGGAAGTTTTGACAGAGCGACGTCGAGACAAGCGGCCGTTACCGCACTCGACGTTGGCCAGTCGAGGTCGGGAGCGAGCTCGCGGGCGGTGCTGGGATCGACCGCCAGAAGGACGGTTTCGGCCGGGATGCGCGTCCCTTTGTCCGGATCGGTCATGTCCGGCATCGCCAGCGACATGGTGTCGTTGCGGACGTCGACTTCGAGTCCGCCGAGCTCCACCCCGCTAACCACGCCGCCGTCGTGATGGACGTTCACGACGCGCGAGCTGGTCACGAAATTGACGCCAGACGCGACCGCGGCGCTATGCAGCGAGTCGACGATCTTCTGCCACCCTTCATCGACGTAGACGACTCCGCGGATGGCCAACCGCAACTGGGCCAGCGCCGCGCTGGCGCTCTGCAGGTCAGCCCGGTCGCTGTAGGTGGCGAGGCGGAACATCGCCTCCAGCACCTGCCGCAGGCGCTCGTCGGACGCGTTCGCGTCGATCCATTCGCGGACGGTCATCGAAGCGTATGGCTTCGGATCGATCCGCCGTATGCGAAGCATGAGCATGGCCGCCTTCGCCTTCGCTTTCAGCCCGAAGATCGACGTCGTGAGCAGTGACCACGGGTTGCTGGGAAGCTTGTATCGCTCCTCACCGAGCATCGCCACGCCGCGCGGCTTCGGAATGCCGCCGCGCACCGGGATGCCGAGCTCACGGAGAACGTTCCAGCCGAGTCCGTTGCGGTAAAACGCATGCGGCCCGAGATTGAACCGGTAGCCGTGGCGGAGATGAGTCACCGCGCGGCCGCCGAGGTAACGGCGACGCTCGAAAATCGTCACGGTGCGTCCGGCGCGCGCCAGATACACCGCCGCCGAAAGCCCGGCCAGACCGCCGCCGACGATAATGACGTTCTTTGACACGATTGAAGGGAGATGCTACCGCGAATTCACAGCTCGGGTGGATGAAGTGTGGCACAATTTCCTTCGGTCCAACTCCCCAGGATGAAAAGTCTGCGGCTCCACTGTTCTCGTGGCCGGCTACGGCACGAGTGCAGAAACTCGTGCATTCAATCGGAGAACGTCCTGCGCAAACTGGCGGTGTTGTGGTTGCTGCTCATTCCTGTCGCGGGATTTGCCGCGTCCGGCGATGAGTTTTACCAGCGCCTCTATCAGCGCGGGATGGCTCACTTTGCCGCCGGCGATTACGCCCATGCCTTCCTGGAGCTGCGCAATGCCGCCTTTGGATTCGTCGAGCACGTCGATCAATTCGAGACAGCGCAATCCTACGCAATCATTGCCGCCCACCGGCTCGGACACGACAACGACGCGCGCGACTCGCTGTTGCGCATCGTCTCCGCCGAGAAGATTCAGCCGCACTTCCGCTCGGTCACGCTTCCCGATGACGTGCGCGCGGAAGTCGACACGGTTGCCGCCGCACTGTTGACGGCGGAGGAGTGCACTCTCCTCGGCGTTCCCGAACGGGTACAGCAGGCAGCGGCTGCCGCAAGGCCGCGAGTCATCGTACCGACACCGACGAAGCGTCCGAATGTTGCCGTGACCGCGCCGCGCGAAAAGGAAGCCGACTCGTCGCCTCCTGATGCCGGGCCGAAAGCGATCCCGCAACCGGTCGTGCCGGCGCCTCAGCCGCCACCCGTTACACCGCAGCCGGTGGTTCCGGCTCCCCGGCCGGTCGTTCTCACTCCCCAGCCTGTCGATCCGGATCCGCAGCCGCAACCACCGATCCCGCCACCAGCCGCTCCGCCGAAATCGGAGACGAGTCGACCGCAGCCGCAGCCAGTGACGCCGGATCCCACGCCGCGGCCGGCAACGCCGAGGCAGACAGGGAAAGACGTGGACGCAAGCCTCGACGAGGCACAGCGGGCGATCGACAACGGCGAGATCGGCAGCGCGCGGACGGCCTACAAGGCGCTCCTGACCGGTTCTCCGCTCTCGCATCCCTCGGCGTTGCGGCTCGCCGAAGGGCTGTTTCGAGTCGGGGACTTCCCGGATGCGGTACTCGCTTTCCAGCGTGCGGGAACGCTCGGCCACGGCGAGGAGAAATATCACTACTCCTACGCGGTGACCTTGTACGAAACGGGACACTACGCCGAGGCAAAGCGCGAGCTCGCTCTCTCGCTCCCCTACATCGCCGCGACGGCGGATGTGGCCCGCTATCGTGCGAAGATCGAGGGAGCGATCGAGTAACGACGCAATCTCTTGTCTATCTGACACATCCCTTTGGTAGAATCGCCAAAATCCGCTTGAGTGAGTCGACCAAAATTCGCGAGCGTCTTCGAAAGGCTGCCATGAAAAAACTTGCCGTTGCTATCGCCCTGATGCTGTTCGCGATCGTCGGATATTCCGCCGAGCGAGCGACGACGCCCGAGATCACGCCGCCCGCCAACGGCGAAGAGTTCCTGCGTCTGAGCAGCACAGAGAAGTTGTTCTGGTCGATTGGCTATGCACAGGGTTATCTCGACGCCCTGAACAAGATCGACGTCGCTGCCGGACCGAGCTCGGCCTGTGCCAGTCTGGCCGCGCGTACCGAGCGGCAGAGCTCGACCGCGGGCAAGATGTCCGGCTTCGAGCTGGTCTCCGGACTCGAGAAGTTCTATGCCGATCCGGCCAACACGCTGATCCCCGTCGGAAGCGCCATCCGCATCTACATGTTGCAGGCGGCCGGCAAGGACCAGGCCACGATTCAGGAACTGATCGAGACCGCGCGTGCGCTCGGCGCCGAGAGCTCGCGCCGCCCGATGGCCAGCAAGTAGTCTGATTTCTTTCGGCAACACAACTCAGGCGGAGGGGTGTCGTGGATTCGCTTCGGTCCATGCGTTCAATGGCCGCGGTGTTCTGTGTGGTCCCTGTTCTGAGTGTCTCAGCCCTCACCGAAAAGCCACTCCCTCATCGGTTGCCGGCGGTCGTGCCGGCACTCGTGCTCACCGCGCTACGCGATTCGAATGAGGCGGGCGACTTCCGCCGTTTCGAGGCCGCTCTCGCCGTCTCGAAGTCGCTCGCGGACGTCATGCCTCTTGGCGCGGCGCGCAACGCTCTGCGGCGCGCCATCCTGATCTATGAGGACGTGGACGCGGTCTGGAGCTTCGCCGTCCGCGATCGCTACGGCGCCTACTTCAACGACGAGTCGCTGCCCGGTATGCACGATCGGCTCAATGCCGATTATCCCGGCTACGACGACTTCATCGCCGACTATCGAGTCGCCGACCGCAAGGGGAACGTCCTCTATCCGACAGCGGAAACGCGGACGTTCCTGCTAAAGCAGCTCGCGCCGTAGCCCGTTACGGCGCGGCGCCCATCGTCGTTCGGGCGTCGAGCGCCTGGATGGCGTGGATCAGCCTCTTCCCGGACGATGCTCCCTTTGCCACGACGGCGTGAAAGCCGCGCAGTTGTTCGCGATCGTCGAGGGTCAGCTCTTTCGCCGTGAACGCCAGGACAGGAATGTGCGCGGTCGCATCACTCTGTTTCAGTTTTGCGGCCACTTCGAAGCCGCTCATCCCGGGCATGGCCAGGTCGAGAATGATGACGTCCGGCACGCTGACCTCCGCCCGCTCCAGCCCCTCGGCGCCGGAGAACGCCTTCTCGAGCTGATACCCCTGCTTGGTCAGCTCCGCTTCGAGCATGTCATGGACGCTGACGTCGTCGTCGATGAGCAGAAGCCGTGGCCGTTTCGGCGCGGCGGTGCGCACGGTGATCTCGCGCAGCCGGCGCATCAACCGCGTCCAGTCGACCGGCTTGACGAAATAGTCGTCGGCGCCAAAGGCAAGACCGAGCTCGCGATTGTCGATCATCGACACGATGATGACCGGCAGGCTGGCTGTCATCGCGTCCGCCTTCAACGCCCGCAACACGTCCCAGCCCTGAGCGCCCGGCAGCACGATGTCGAGTGTAATGGCGACGGGACGGATGCTGCGCGCGAGGCGGAGCGCTTCATCGCCGGTGCGTGCGCGGATCGGCACGTACGCGGCGGCCTGCAGGTAGGCGGCGAGGGTCGAGTAGGCCAGGTCTTCGTCTTCGACGACGAGCACGCGCTCGCCCGGCGGGATGACCGTGCCGTCGACATTGATGATCGGGCTGGGAATGGTCGTGCCCGCGAAATGAACCGGCAGCGTGAAGGTGAACGTGCTTCCTTTGCCGACTTTGCTGGCCACGGTGAGTGTTCCGCCCTGCAACTCCACGAACTTCCGGACGAGTGAGAGTCCCAGCCCGGTCCCGCCGTATTGCCGGTTCAGCGTGCCGTCGACCTGGCGGAACTCCTCGAAAATCAGCGTCAGATTCTCCTGCGCGATGCCGATGCCGCGGTCGATGACGTCGATGCCGACCGACTCCGGCTGGTCCTCGTTCGCCGCGAGCCGGCGCGCATGGATGGTGACGATCGAATCACTCGGCGAGAACTTCACCGCGTTCGACAACAGGTTGTAGAGGATCTGCTTGAATTTGGCCTGGTCGGTCTCGATCGCGGTCACGCCCGGTTCGATCTCCACGGCAAACGTGATGGCCTTGCGCGTCGACATCCCTCGCATCACCTGACAGACGCTTTCGACCGCGCTCTTGACCGGGAACGTCTCCGGCAGCAGCTCCATCTTGCCGGCCTCCACTTTCGAGAGGTCGAGGATGTCGTTGATGATCTCGAGCAGGTGTTTGCCGGAGCTGAGGATCGAGCGGATGAAGTTGATCGACTTCGCGTCGATCTGCGTCGCCAGCCGCTCGATGAGAATCTCGGAGAACCCGATGATGGCGTTCATCGGCGTCCGCAATTCGTGGCTCATGTTGGCCAGGAAGCGGCTCTTGGCCTGATTCGCTTCCTCCGCTTCGCGGTTCTTGAGCTGCAGTTCGCGGAGGATGCGCGCTTTGGAGATCGCCGAGATGGCATGTTCGCGCACGCGAGCCAGCTTGCGAAGGTCGCTGCGGCTGAAGGCGTCGGGATCGGTGAAATTGTCGAAGATGAGAAATCCCTCGATGCGGCCGCCGAGCGAGACCTCCATGGCCAGCATCGACTTGGGAACGCGAAAGTGCTTCGTCTGCTCGCTGCCGGTGAGCTCGTGAAACACATCTCCCTTGATGAGATACACCCCTTCTTCGAGCAGTTCCGCCCGCTCCGAATAGCGCCGTGTGGCTTCCTCGGGAGTGAGGCGCACGTCGTTGAATGATTCCATTTCGTACCCGAGCTCGGCCACAACCTCTGTGCGATGCCGCTCGTGATCGAACTGCAGGAAAGCGGCTGCCTCCGTCTGCGGGAACAGCTTCGTGCCCTGATCGAGAAGGCTGCGGAACACGTTTTCAAGGACCAGTTCGCGGTTGATGACCTCGACCATCTTGTCGAGCGCTTCCAGCTCGTGGGTCCGCGCCGATACGATCGCCTGGAGCTCGCGATTCCTGCGCTCGAGGCGCTGCACGCGAAGACGGTTCGCCAGGCTGGCCAGAGCGACGATCAGAACGATGTAGGCGATCAACGCCCACCAGCGCAGCCACCACGGAGGAAGGACGGAGAACTCGTAGAGCTGCGGCAATGACCACACGCCGTCGCTGTTGCGGGCCATGACGCCGAAGCGATAGGACTTGGGAAAGAGATAGGCCGGCAGGTTGGTGTAGCGGATCTTGGCGTCGGGCCGCGCCGCCGACCAGCCGTTGTCGTAGCCGAAGAGGCGCGTCCGGTAGACGACGCGCGACTCGTCGCTGAAGGTCAGCGCCGCGTACGCGATCGAGATCTCGTTGTTGCCGCTGCGGTCTTCGTGGAACGCCACGTCGCGAAATCGGACGATGGGAGGCTCCGCGTTCGGCTCGCGCAATGCCGGGTTGAAGATCGATACGCCGCTCGGCGTGGCCAGGTAAACGCGGCCGTCGTCGCCGACGGCGAGCGGGTCATACGCCCAGGCCTCGTCGTCGATCAGGCCATCTGCTTTCGAAATGCGCGCGCGGACGTGGAAGTCGCGCAGGTCGACCTCGGCCAGTCCCGCATTCTGGCTGACCCATACCGACTGTCCGCTCGGCGAGGGGATGAGTCCGGCGACCATGCTGCCGCCGAGGGCCGTGTCGGGGAGAGTTGCCACGGTGTGGAATGGTTTGGTATCGAAAATGGCCAGACCGTTGGCCGTACCGCTCCACAGCTTCCCGCCGGCCCACAACAGCGTCCGGACGGAGTCGGTGCGCGCGCCGGTGGCATGCGACCATGCCGGCGCGAAGAATTTCTTCTCGTCAAGAGGAGGCGCGGCGGCCGGATTGAACGGCGCGAGACTGCGAAGCAGGCCGCTGTCGGGCGTGCCGGCCCACACGTAACCGTCGTCGTCGACCGCCACCGCGCTGGCTCCCGCCGGCGGAAGTCCGGCGCGCGTGCCGAACGCGAACCATTGTCCATGGGCGAGACACGTGAGGCCGTGAATGCCCGCGAGCCAGATCGTTTCCGCGCCCTGGATCGTGAACGGCTGCACGAGATAGGTCGTGTCGACGGGGTACGAGGTGTTGACGGCCGGTACGCCCGCGATCGTGATGCTTTTCCGCGTCGACGCCGCCGTCATCGGAGGTGCATCGGCAATCGTCGAAAGGCAATTCACCCCGCCTACGGTACCGATCCAGATGCGTCCCTCGGCGTCGCGAGCGAGCGAATAGACCGAGTTGCTGAGCAATCCCTCGCTCACGCGAAGGAGCGCTCTGGTTCTGTCGGGTGCGAACATCGCCAGGCCGCCGCCCGTGCCGATGAACATCTGATTCGCCCACGGTCCGCGGGCGCCGGCCTCACGCGCCAGGATGCAGAAAGCGCTCGGGTCGGGCAGCGCCGGCTGCTCGCCGGAATGGGAGTGGCCGGTCAGCGCCTCGAAGGCGCGGTAGTCCCTGCGCAGCCTCGATACGCCGCCGTTCTGCGCGAACCAGATGTTCCCTTCGCGGTCTTCGTAGAGCGCCCAGAGCGTATCGCCGAGCAGATTGGCCGTCCGGTTCACGACGAAGCGGTCGGCGAAGTTCCGGCCTTCGATGCGCACCGCTCCGGACCCGAGGCTGGCGATCCACACTTCGCCGCGCGACGTCTCGAGAATCGAGACGATCCGCTCGCTGAGATCGTGATTGACGATGTCGTAGCGCTCGCCCTGTCCCCGCCATACCACGCCATTCGTGCACCCGCCCCACAGCGCGCCGTCGCGCGCTTCGGTCAGTGCCCCGGACACACACGGCGGCAGCCCTTGCAGCGGTCCTCGAAACCTCCCTTCGCTGTCGAACTGGAGCATCGATCCGTTGTTGAGTCCGACCAGCACCGATCCGTCACGGCGAATCAGCATGCAGGCGATACCCGGAGTCATCGGTACGGAGTCGATCGTGCCGCGCTCGAGGGTGTCGCCGCGAAAGCGATAGCGCACGAGCTGGTCCTGCACGCCGGCCCAGATCCAGCCGTCGATGCCGGTGACCAGACAGTTGCGCCGGACGCGCATCTGCAACAGCCGTTCGTTTCCGACGGCGCTTACGAATTTCACTCGCTTGCCCGGCTCGTAGGCATCGAGCGGTTTTTCGGAAACGACCAGTCCCGATTCCGAGCCCACCCAGAGGTGATGCGTACCGTCTTCATCGACTTCGCGGACCGTCAGATCGCGGAGCCCGTCATCCGTTCCGTACTCCTCCATGGCGTGCCCGTCGTAGCGCGTCAGCCCGGACGAGTAGAAGGCAAACCAGATGTAGCCGAGGTGATCCTGCGTCACCTTCTGGACGCTGGCCGAGGAGAGCGGATTGACCTGATCGCTCGGCGTGAAGTGGCGGAACGGAAGCTCTTCCGCGGAGAGAGGAAGCGTCACGAGGAGCGCTGGGAGGAGGCACCGCACCCATCGGAGCATCGGCGCAGTTTACAGCCGCCGAACTCCACCGCTACTTCTACGTACAATCGAGCTGTGGCAGAGCTGCACGACTGGGTCAACCTGGGGAAAGATACGTTCTCGTCGCTGAAGACGAAGGACGTCACGAACCTTTACGCGCTCGAGTGGCCCGAGACGCGGAAGATGCTGATCGCCGACTACCAGTCGAAGATCGACAGCGATCCGAGACGGCTACGGCGATTCCTCCGGACGCGCAGCGCGATCCTCCTCGGGCTGGCGAAACGGCTGGCACCGCATCGCCGCGTCTTCTTTCTGGTCGGATTCGTCTGGTTTTTCCTCTCTCTGCTCGACGCGATGAGCTACCACCGCCACTTCAGCGTCTGGCCTCTTGTTGAAATGACCGCGTCGTTCATGATCATCGTCGTTCTGCTGGCGATGGAGCTGATCGACAAGATCAAGTTCCGCGACGAGCTGGAGCTCGCGCGCGACCTGCAGGCCGACCTGATTCCGAAGTCGCCGCCGCAGACGGACGCGTACGAGATCGCGGCGTTCAACCGCATCGCCAACACCGTCGGCGGCGACATCTACGACTTCGTCCCTCTCCCCGACGGCCGGCTGGCCGTCCTTTTCGGAGACGCCTCCGGTCATGGAATGGCGGCCGGATTGGTGATGGCCGTGGCGCACGCGGCGTGGCGGACGCAGCTCGACGTCGATCCGTCCCCCGCGCCGATCATCGGCTCGCTCAACCGCATCCTTTGCCGGACCGGCGGCCCACGATCGTTCTTCTCCTGCTGCTACGTTCTCTTCGACCGCGACGGCAGTTTCGTCGCAACGGTCGCCGGCCATCCGCAGATCGTGAAGATTGCCTCCGGCAAGGTCGTCGACCGCATCGGCACCGGCTCCTACCCCCTCGGCGTGAAATCGGGGATGAAGTGGGAGCAACTCCTCGGCTCGCTCGCCCCCGGCGAACGCCTGCTCTTCCACTCCGACGGCCTGACCGAAGCGCGTAATGCCAACGAACGAGAATTCGGCGACTCCTTCGTCGACGCCATCGTCGGCTGGAACAACGCCGCCTCGGCCGCCACGCTGGTCGACACGCTGGTCGGCGAATGGAACCTGTTCACGGGCGGGCGCGCGCCCGAGGATGATGTGTCGATTGCGGTGATTGCGCGAAGGTAGGTCGGAGGCCTGGGTAGCGGTCGGGTTGACCGTCGGGTTCTAACATTTTGCGGATCTTGGTGGGTCGGAGTGGCGTGGGAGCGCAGGAAAGGCCGCCGAGTGACGCTACTTCCGGCAGTTCCTGCCCCCAGCAGCGACAGAATTGACTCTAGCCGCGAGGGTTGACGGACTTTTCACGCCTGCGGACGTATACATGTCGCTAGCCCCAAACGTCGAAATGTCGCGATGGGTGGGAGTGTTGCCAAGTTGCCCCTTGGCATGGTCGCTGATTCTCGGCGACAACGTGTGGTAGTGGATGGAAGGGGCTCAACGATATGACATTACTAGCAAAATTTTTCTCCGGCAATCCTGACCGTGATCGTATCTACACGAACTTGGCGAGTCCGCTAAGGGGCCAAAAGCGTGCCGCTCGTGCTTCTCGCGCCGCTCACGATGAGAGGGCGACGACCGCAGATTCTGAAGCCGCCGAGGCGGACCTTCAAAATGCAGCATCGGCTGCTGAGTTTGAAGTCGAAGAGGAGCGGTCTGTCAAGAAGTGAGCTGAATGGCAACGCTTCTTTTCGGCGCGTTCCTAGTCTATCTCTACGTTCCGTATCTAATCTTCAAATTCTTCGCCGACCTCGGAATTGATCTCGGCAGCAAGCGGGATACAACAAAGGTCGAGGAGTTCTTTGGAGCTGCGGCGCCGAGCTTCGTCCTTAACGCATTCACCTACGCGGTCCTTCGTGTAGCGAGCACGCTTCACATCATCCGGTTTCCTCCAATAGATTGGCGCGTTGTCGCGTGCGTGTTCGACGGCGGCGACAAGTTTCAACGCCTATTCGATCACTTCTCCGTCACTCCCGCAGCTGAGATTCGTTATCTCGTTGCCCTGTACATATTCGCGGCAGCGCACGGCATGATTTACGGCCAGACTGAGCGTCGACTCATTCTAAACCCTCACGGACGTACTGGCTGGCGTAGCGTGACATGGGCTTTCGCTGTTTACGTACGGAAGCTAGTGTGGTCGCCATTTTTTGCCGATCAGATCGTTTGGTTTTCAACTGTGGCCATGCAGGATCTGCATGCCTTCATACGAACGAAGGACTCAATGCTGTTTTATGGTCAGGTCTGGATCTTCACCAAGAATAGAGCCGGTGAAATTGACACCTGCATTCTCGTAGACGTTCAGCGTTTTAGCCGCCAAAGTGTCACGGATTGCATCGAGAAGATGAGGAACCCACTACGTAAGTTGCATGGCTCTCTCGTCATCAAGTGGTCCGAAGTGATGGACGCTAATTTCGTAACACCAGACGTGATGGTGAGGGTTCGCAGAAGGTACGCGAATCAACTACGTCGGCGGCGACGGGCCAAGCGAGCCGAGGTAAGGGCGAATGTAGCGAGCCGGGTAGACGATGCCAATCCATGGGCTAGTTCATAGCTTCCAAGCTGTATTTAGACGCCAACTTTCTCACTTCTTTTTTTACGACCGCCCCTTCGCACTGAAAGGTCCTGCACCGGCGAGCATCACCGAGCCGCGACCGCGCCGTGCTGCGCCCCGCAAGCGCAGACACTCGGATCGGCCGTCGTCTCCGGCTCGTATCCCAACGCCGGCGCCAACCAGCGCTCGACGAGTGGGAGCGGCATGTCTTTGCGGGTGTGATAGTCGACGACCTGATCCCGTCCGATGCGGCCGACGGCGAAGTACTTCGATTGAGGGTGCGCGAAGTATAGGCCGCTGACGGATGCCGCGGGGGTCATGGCGAAGTTTTCGGTCAGCTCGATGCCGGCGCGGCTGGCGTCGAGGAGGGAGAAGAGTGTCGTTTTCTCGCTGTGGTCGGGCGCGGCGGGATAGCCGGGGGCGGGGCGGATGCCGCGGTATTTCTCGGCGATCAGCTCTTCGCTGGAGAGGGTCTCGTTCGGCGCGTACCACTCGGCGCGCGTCTCTTTGTGCAGCAGCTCCGCGAGCGCTTCGGCCAGGCGGTCGGCGAGCGCTTTGGTCATGATTGCGTTGTAGTCGTCGTGGTCTTTTTCAAATCTCGCCACGACCTCGGATACTCCGATTCCGGCGGTCACAGCGAAGCCGCCGATGTAGTCGAGGATGTTGCTCGCTTTCGGGGCGACGAAATCAGCGAGGGCGAGGTTCTGTCCCGTATTCGTCTCCTGCTGCTGGCGCAGGGTGTGGAGGGTCGCGATGACGTCGCCGCGCGATTCGTCGGCATAGATCTCGACGTCGTCACCCACCGAGTTGGCCGGCCAGAAGCCGTAGACGGCACGTGCCTGGATGAGACGGTTGTCGATGATCTCGCGAAGCAGTCTGCGGCCGTCGTCGTAGAGCTCTTTGGCGCGCGGCTCGTCGAGGATCTGCGGAAAGCGGCCGCGCAGCTCCCACGCCTGGAAGAACGGGTTCCAGTCGATGAAGGGCTCGATCCGTTCGAGAGGAACGTCCTCGAGAACGCGAACGCCGAGGAACGGTGGGCGGGCCGGTGAGAACGTCAGCGACGGTTTGCGGCGCCGCGCGGCCTCGAGCGACAGCAGCTTCATCTCGCTCTGGCGTTTCGCCTGCGCTTCGCGAAGGTGCTCGTACTCTGCTTGCCGCTCACGCACGAACTCGTCTTTTCGGTCGGACAGCAGGGTGCTGACGACGCCGACAGCGCGCGAGGCGTCGAGAACGTGCACTGTGGCGTGTGAGTAGCGCGGCGCGATTTTCACGGCCGTGTGGAGCTTCGACGTCGTGGCGCCGCCGATCAGCATCGGCGTGGTGAAGCCGCGCCGCTCCATCTCGCGCGCCACGTGCACCATTTCATCGAGCGACGGGGTGATCAGACCGGAAAGGCCGATGATGTCGGCCTTCTCGGCGATGGCGGCGTCGAGGATCCTGTCGGCGGAGACCATCACCCCGAGGTCGATGACTTCATAGTTGTTGCAGCCGAGAACCACGCCGACGATGTTCTTGCCGATGTCGTGAACGTCGCCCTTGACGGTGGCCATCAGCACCTTGCCGCGTTGCGAGAGATCGCCGGCCTTCGCCTTTTCCGCCTCCATGAACGGCAGGAGATAGGCCACCGCCTTCTTCATGACGCGCGCGCTCTTGACGACCTGCGGCAGAAACATCTTGCCCGCGCCGAAGAGGTTGCCGACGACGTTCATGCCGTCCATCAGCGGCCCCTCGATGATGGAGAGCGCGCTCGGGTAGGTCTGCCGCGCCTCCTCGAGGTCTTCGTCGAGATGCTCGATGATCCCTTTGACGAGCGAGTGCGAGAGCCTTTCCTCGACGTTGCCGCCGCGCCATGCTTCCTCTTCCTTCGCCGTGGTCGTTCCCGATCCTTTGACGCGATCGGCGTAGGCGAGCAGGCGCTCGGTGGCATCGGCGCGGCGATTGAGCAGCACGTCTTCGACGAGGTCGAGCAGTTCGCGCGGGATCTCTTCGTAGATGGCGAGCTGCCCGGCGTTGACGATCCCCATCGTCAGCCCGGCTTTGATGGCGTGGTAGAGAAACGCGGCGTGCATCGCTTCGCGTACGGTCTTGTTGCCGCGGAAGGAGAAGGAGACGTTGCTGATGCCGCCGGAGAAACTGACTAGCGGAAAGCGTTCGTGCAGCCGGCCCACCGCTTCGATGAAGGCCACTCCGTAGTTGTTGTGCTCCTCGATGCCGGTGGCAACGGTAAGGACGTTGGGGTCGAAGATGACGTCGGTCGGATCGAAGCCGACTTCGTCGACGAGGATGTGGAAGGCGCGCGCGCAGATCGCCACCTTGCGATCGATCGAATCGGCCTGCCCCTGTTCGTCGAAGGCCATCACGATCACGGCCGCGCCGAAGCGGCGGATGATGCGGGCCTGCTCGCGGAACCTGTCTTCCCCCTCTTTCAGCGAGATCGAGTTGACGACCGATTTGCCCTGCGTGCACTTCAGGCCCGCTTCGAGGACCGTCCATTTCGACGAGTCGATCATCAGCGGCACGCGGGCGATGTCGGGCTCCGAGGCCACGAGGTGGAGAAAGTGCGTCATGACCTTCTCCGACTCGAGCAGCCCTTCGTCCATGTTGACGTCGAGGATGTTCGCGCCGCCGTCGATCTGTTGTTTGGCGATGGCCAGCGCCGGCTCGAGATCGCCCGCTTTCACGAGCTGGGCGAATTTCGGCGAGCCGGTGACGTTGGTGCGCTCGCCGACCATGATGAATTGCGACCCTTCACCGCCGTCATTGCGGACGGTGAGCGCTTCCAGGCCGCTGAGCCGCAGATGCTTCTCGACCTGAGGAGGTACCCGCGACGGAAACTCTTTCACGGTCTCGGCGATGGCGCGGATGTAGTCGGGCGTCGTACCGCAGCAGCCGCCCACGAGATTGATCCAGTTGTTGCCGGCGTACTCGTGCAGCAGCTCGGCCATCTCCTCCGGCGTCTGGTCGTATTCACCGAGCGCGTTCGGCAGTCCGGCGTTGGGGTAGCAACTGATGTAGACCGGCGCGATGGCGGCCAGCTCCTCGATGTGCGGCCGCATCTCTTTTGCGCCGAGGGCGCAGTTGATGCCGACGGCGAGCAGTGGAGCGTGGGAGATCGAGTTCCAGCATGCTTCGACGGTCTGACCGGAAAGCGTTCGCCCCGAGGCGTCGGTGATCGTGATCGAGGCGATGACCGGCAGGCGGATGCCGGTATCGGCGAAGTACTTCTCGATCGCGAACAGCGCGGCCTTGAGATTGAGCGTGTCGAACGTCGTCTCCGGCATCAGGATGTCGGCACCGCCGTCGACCAGGCCGCGCGTCTGGTCGTAGTAGGCATCGACCAGCTCGTCGAACGTTACGCCGCGGAAGGCGGGGTTGTTGACGTCGGGCGAGAGCGATGCGGTGCGGTTCGTCGGCCCGAGGGAGCCGGCCACGAAACGGGGACGGTCCGGAGTGGAGCAGGCATCGACCGCTTTGCGTGCCAGGCGCGCCGCGGCCAGGTTGATGTCGTAGGCGTATTCGACGAGGTCGTAGTCGGCGAGCGAGATCGCCTGGGCGTTGAAGGTATTGGTCTCGATGATGTCGGCGCCCGCTTCGAGGTACTGGCGGTGAATCTCTTCGACGACGGCGGGGTTGGTCAGGCAGAGGATGTCGTTGGCGCCTTTGAGGTCGCGTGGATGATTCGCGAACCGCACGCCGCGGTAGCCGGCTTCGTCGAGCCGGTAGCGCTGGATCATCGTTCCCATCGCGCCGTCGAGGATGAGAATGCGGCGACCGAGTAAACGACTGAGCTCTGCGGTGCGGTCGGGTTGCGCCATTCGAATCTCCTGAAAAAGAAAAGCCCCGCTGCAAATTGCGGGGCTTCAGTCGGAGTCGAACGCGATCTGCTGCCGGCTCTTTAGCTTTTTTTAACCTGGTTGCAAGCGGCCCCGCAAATCAGTCCAGGAGCGATGAGGTTACGGCAGGCCCGGCAAAGTTGTCAAACGGAATCCCAGGTCACTCAGAGATGGAAAAACTGCTATTCCGGCCTTGATTGCCTCATCGGAGGGATGGGCGTGACCCGCGGAATCCATCGCCGGACCTGCTTGCAGTAGTCGATGTAGTCCTCGCCGAATTTCTCACGCAGTACCGGCTCTTCGAATCCGAGGATGAAGAGCGTCGTCGCACACCAGAGGCAGGCCATCGTGATGAGCATGGTGATCGTCAGCCGGGGGAATGTCAGACCTTCGCCCAGAAGAACTATGCCGAGACCGACGTACATCGGATTGCGCACCCATCGATAAAGGCCGCTGATGACCAGCCTCCGCGGCGGATCGAACGGCGCCGGCGTTCCGATGCCGCGCCATGCGAACTCGAACGCGCACTCGACGACGATCACGCCGCCGAACGCGGTGACGATCCAACCCCAGGGACGAGGGTTGGTGAACGATCCACTGCCGGCGATCCATCGCGGCAGGAACCACGTCCAGATCGACATGAATAGGGGGCCTACGATGAGCGTACGGACGATGGCAAAGAGGCGTGCCGGCATGGAATCAACATGCTATCTTCGAAGCGCTATGTCCACCGTTACTGACCTCCCCATTGCCCATACCGATCCCATCAACGCGAAGATTCTGTCGGTCTCCGAGGACCGCATCCAGGGGTTTGTGCGCGACCCGATCGGCGTCATCGCCGAGCAGTCCGGCGTCGACGCGGAGACGGTCATCGAACGCGTGCGGGCCATGATGCGCGCCGGCACCATCCGGCGGGTGCGGCAAACGCTCATGGCGACGAACCTCGCCGAGGGGGCGCTCGTGGCGTGGCAGTACCCGGAGGGAAAGCTGGAGGCGGCCTTCGACTACATGGTGAAGGACGACCCGTTCTCCGGCCACGTCGTCATCCGCTCGACCGATGCCGCGACGCCCGGCTCGAAGTACCGCCTCTGGACGACGGTGAAGGTACCGCAGGGGTATTCGATCGAAAAGCACTGCGCGATGATCGGCGGCCTTACCGGCGCGGAGCATTTTCGCGTGATGCCTGCCAACCGCATCTTCGCCCTCGGCGTGGGCCACGTCCGGCGGAAGGGGATGGAGCCTGGCTCCAAATCGGATGCCCTGGCCGAGGAGAAGGACACGACCAAGGCCGTGCTGAGCAAGCTCGATTGGCGTGTCCTGACGGCGCTCAAGCGCGAAGTCGAGCCGGACGAATTCGGGCGTGATCTCTGGCGCGCCCGCGCCGCCGAGGCCGGTGTTCCGCTGGAGACGTTCTACGAGGTGGCCGAATCGCTCAACGCGCGCAAAGTCATCGGCCGGTTTTCGACCTTCCTCGAGCATGTCAAACCGCTGCAGAGCGGCGAACGCGTCACGCGCTTCAACGCCCTCTTTCACTGGGCGGTGCCGCCCGGCCGGGAGATCGAAGCGGGACGTGAAGTGGGACGGTTTCACATCCTCACGCACTGCTACTGGCGCGAGGGGGGAGCGGAGTTCCGCAACGTCAACATCATGGCGGTGGCGCACGGAACGGAGAAGGATGCGGTGCTCGCGCACAAAGCGGCCATCGATGCCCATCTCGCCGCGATCGGGATCCCGGTGTCGTACACGAACGTCTTCTGGGGCGGCCGCAGCGAGATCAAGCCGTCGGAGATCTCGCCGCTTGCCTACGTCGATTTCTGCCGGAGCCTCGGTGTCGATCCGGAGACGATGAGGGAGTGAGTGTGTCGGGAGTCGGGAGTCGGGAGTCGGGGGTCGGAGAGGACAGTTCTTTTTCTCCGACCCCCGACTCCCGACCCTCGACCCCCGGTATTTCCCTTTATCTCGCGGCAGTCGTTCTCGCTGTCGCGGCGATCGCTTTCATCCAGTCCTACGCCCGCTGGCTCGATCCGATCATCGATACCGGACGCGATCTCTACATCCCCGAGCAGATCGCGAAGGGGGCGAAGCTCTATCGCGACATCCGTTACCAGTACCCGCCGCTGGCGCCATATCTGCTGGTGCTGATCACGGGGGGGATCGGACACTCGCTGGCCGCCTACATGGCCATCGGGATCGCGCAGTCGATGACGATCGCGGCCTCGCTGTTGGTCGCGCTGCGGAAGCCGCTGCCCGCGTTCGCGGCGACGCTGTCATTCGCCGCCATCTGCTTCTGCGGCGCGTCGACGTGGGGAGCGAACTTTCTGTTTCCGTACAGCTACGGCGCGACGTTCGGGATGGCGTTATTGTGCATCGCGCTCGCCGCGTTCGTGCACGCGCGCAACGCGGCGGCGATCGCCGCTCTGGTGGTTGCGTCGTGGTGCAAGGTGGAGTACGCGGTGGCGGCGCTGGTGATCGTGGTCATTCTTGCCGTGGCGCGACGGATCACGGTGCGGCAGATCGCAGCGTATGGCGCGGGGATGGGGCTCAGCATCGCTGCGGTTGCGTTCTATTTTCGCGATACGCACTGGTGGAGCGAGAACGTCTTCGCTGCCTGGCAGCACGGCGCCCGGGCGACGCGCTTTTTCACCGTCATCTCCGGATTGGCGAGCTGGCGGGAGCAGGTCGTGCAGATCGCCGTCGGTCTGGCCGGGATCGCGGCGATCTTCTTCCTGCAGCGATGGAGACATTGGCTGGCCGGGCTGGCGATCATCGTTGCCGCGGTCCTCATCGCCGACCATTCATTTTTCCGCGCCTGGGCTGTTCTGCAGTGGGTCGCCCTCGGATGGGCGCTCGTCCGCGACCGCGAGAGCCCGCTGGTGATCTTCGCGGCCTTCTCGGTGGCCACGACGCTGCGAATTCCGCTGAACGTTTCGCCGGCGTGGTACGGCTTCGTGTTGACCGTACCCGCCATGGCGCTGGCGGCGTACGCGCTGTTCTGCTATCTGCCTCGCCGCAATGTCATGGCGCTGTTCTGGCTGGCACCGTTTGTTGCCACTGCCGGCGCCGATCTCTGGCAGCAGCATGAGCGCTATGCGCAGAAGCAGTACGCGATCGTCTCGCCGCGCGGTACGTTCTACGACTGGAATCGCGAACGCGCCTCGATCCTGAATCGGGTGATTGCCTCGGTTCCCGACGGCACGCTGGCCGTGATGCCGGAGGGGATCACCATCAACTACCTGACGGGCACGCGCACGCCGCTGACGTTTCACACCTTCACGCCGGTCGAAACGGCCGATGCGGCTGTCGAAGCTGAGATCGTGCGGGAGTTTACCGCCCATCCGCCTGACCGGGTGCTCCTGGTGAGCCGCGATGTGCGTGAGTACGGTTCGCGCGGATTCGGGATCGACTACGACATGCGCGTCGCCGGACTGCTGCGAGCTCGCTATCGCGTCCAACAGGTGTGGCACGGCGAGCGGTTTGAAGCGGTTCTCTTTCGAAACGCGGAAGCGCGCTCATTGCGTTGACGCTGCCGGAGAGGCACGCTGATCGACACGATTGCAGGCGCGAGTGACGAATTTCAGTTCAACGCCAGCTATGGAAGGAACGGAAACGGCCAAAACTGGTAAGTCGGCGACCTCCGGGAGTGTATTCACAGACTCCGGGAGTGTATCCATAGACTCTGGGAGTGTATTCATAGACTCTGGGAGTGTATTCATAGACTCTGGGAGTGTATTCACAGACTCCGGCGAGTGTATTCACGGACTCCGGGAGTGTATTCACGGACTCCGGGAGTGTATTCACGGACTCCGGGAGTGTATTCACGGACTCCGGGACGGTGGTTATGAGCTGACTCGGCGCGTGTATTAATAACTTAAACTAAGCTAACCTAAATCTAAGCTGCTGAAAGGAATGCCACCCCGGGGTTTTCCTTCTCGGCGTAGTCCAGCTCCCACTGCGAGCTGAAAAGGACGACAGCGCGGCCGGCGCTGTCGACGGCGATCCTGGAGCGGCTGGGGAGGTTCAGTTTCGTCGCCACGTCATCGACATCGCGGTCGATCCAGCGGGCCAGCGTGTACGGCAGCGTCGTCACGGTGGTCTCGACGTTGTACTCGCTCTCGAGGCGCGACTTCATGACGTCGAACTGCAGCTCGCCGACGACGGCCAGGATGGGCTCGCTGCGCAGCCCTTCGTGCGGCGAAAGCACCTGCATCACCCCCTCTTCCTCGAGCTGGGCAAGTCCCTTCTGGAACTGCTTCTGCCGCGTCACCTGCCTGGCGCGCAACGTGGCGAAGTGCTCCGGCGCGAAACGGGGAATCGGCGCGAACTCCACCGGGGCGCCGGACGACACGGCATCGCCGATATGGAAGAGGCCGGGGTTCACGAAGCCGATGACATCACCGGGATAGGCGCTTTCGATCGTCTCGCGCTCGCGGGCGAAGAGGCGGTGGGGGCGGGTCATGCGCACCTCGCGGTTCAGGCGCGAGTGATGGACGAGCATGTCCTTTTCGAACACGCCGGAGCAGACGCGCATGAAGGCCAGGCGGTCGCGGTGACGCTTGTCCATGTTCGCCTGAATCTTGAAAACGAAGCCGGTAAATGTCTCGCTGGTGGCCTCGACGATCATCTCTTCGCCGCCGACGTGTGCGATGTGCGGGGCGGGCGGCGGCGCGAATTCGAGCAGCGCATCGAGAAACGGCTGCACCCCGAAGTTGTTGATGGCACTTCCGAAGTAGACCGGGATCACGCGTCCGCGTCCGAAGGACTCCGCGGTGAAGGCCACGCCGGCGCCGTCCAGCAGTTCCGCCGCTTCGCGCAGATCGTGCCAGGCCGTCGGACCGATCTCATCTTCGAGCATCGGATCATCGAGGCCGCCGACGGTCACGGCTGCAACCGAGGCCCCGTGCGCGGCGCGCGCGAACCGCAGCACCTGCTGTTTGCGCAGGTCGAACACACCTTGAAAGTTCGGGCCATTGCCGATCGGCCAGTTCATCGGTACGGCGCCGACGTGCAGTTCCTTCTCGATCTCGCTGAGCAATTCGAACGGATCGCGTCCCGGATGATCGAGCTTGTTGATGAAGCAGATGATGGGAATCTGCCGCATGCGGCAGACCTCGAACAGTTTCCGGGTCTGCGGCTCGATGCCCTTGGCCGAGTCGAGCACCATCACCGCGCTGTCGGTCGCCGCCAGCGTGCGATAGGTGTCTTCGCTGAAGTCCTCGTGGCCGGGCGTGTCGAGAAGATTGAGGCAATACCCCTCGTATTCGAACTGGAGCGCCGTCGAGGTGATGGAAATGCCGCGCGTCTGCTCCATCGCCATCCAGTCCGATGTGGCGTGGCGCTGGCCTTTGCGCGCGCGGACGGCCCCGGCCATCTCGATCGCTCCGCCGTAGAGGAGCAGCTTTTCGGTGAGGGTCGTCTTGCCGGCGTCCGGGTGGGAGATGATTGCGAAGGTACGGCGTCGCGCCACCTCACGGCTGAGCTCAGTATTGGCGGGATCGGTCGGAAGTGCCGTCATTCGAGCCTCTTAGAACATACCCATGCTTTGAACATTCCTGTTGGAATATGAGCCTGTCCTGCTAAGGTTAATGCGGATATGAGCGCGACATGCTCATATAAACACACAGGAGGCTACGATGACATTCATCACCCGATCCACCAATCCCCTCAATGACTTCCGTACGCTTCAGGCCCGTTTCTTCGAGCCGTTCTTCGGCCGCTTCAACTTCGTCGAGGATGAGTCGAAGTCGGGAACCTGGGCGCCGGCCGTCGACGTCGCCGAAGAGAAGGACAAGATTTTCGTACGCGTCGAAGTGCCCGGGATGAAGGAAAGCGATCTGAAGGTCAGCTTCGAGGATGGCCTGCTCACCGTCAGCGGCGAACGCCAGTTCGAAAAGAAGGATGACCGCAACTACCACCGCATCGAGCGGACGTACGGCACCTTCACGCGGACCTTCTCGCTGCCGCGCACGGTCGATGCCAACGCCATCGCCGCGCAGTACCGCGACGGCATCCTCGAGATCGAGATTCCGAAGCTCGAGGAAGCGAAGCCGAAGCAGATCCAGATCAATGTCGGCGCGAACGCGAAGGCGATCGAGTCGTAGATGATTGCGGCTTCGCCGCGTTGTCGGTTGTCGGTTACCGGTTGTTGAGATGATCCCAACCGAGAACTGACAACCGACAACCGGCGAAGCCCGTCACTTGCGCACGTTGAGATTACGCCGCCGGAAGAGATTGAGCTCCGTCCGGTAGTGGCGTTCTTTCGGCGAGAGCCGGGATGCTTTCTCGTAGTAGTCACGCGCCGCGGCAAGATCGCCGATGGCCTCGGATACCGCGCCAAGGTTGAAGTAGAGCGGGGCGGAATCGCGATGACGGACCGCCGCGGCCTGCCAGATGGCGCGGGCATCTTCGAGACGCTCGGAGCCGATCATGGAGAAGCCTTCCTCGAATGAGGGGGCATGTTCGTCGAGCTCGATGGTCTCGCGCACCGTTCGCGGGGTGATCGCATCCGCGGCGATGACCGCGGCGTAGCGCGCCGCCTGTTCGTACGCGACGTCGCGCTCGTCTTCCGTGAGCGCGGTCGACCGCGGTGACGTTCCCTCGCCGCGCACGGTGTAGGAGAACATCCTTTTTCCGTCGCCGTTCAGAACGTCGACGCGCGCCGAGCAGATGGCGTCGATCCAGTGATGCATCCTCTTCACGCGCTCGCCGTTCTCGAGGTATTCGCTCCCCTCACCGCTCTTCTCGACACCGGAGCAGGTGAAACGATTGATGCCGAGGTAGGCGTCGGCGTGAAGCTCGCGCCGAACGGCGCGCAGAGAGCGCTCATCGACGAAGAGATGGTGATTGTTCTCGACGGCATTGGCGATGCGCAGCACGCCGGCGCGCGACACGAGATCGACAAAGTGCTCGACGAACCCCTCGATCTTGCTGCTGTCACCGATCGCGTAGATGACGGCCAGGCGCTCGGCCGGAGCGAGGTCGTGCGCCGGCGCCATCGTTCTCGTAAACGAAAGCCGAGGCGGGCTCGCCAGAGCGGCCGAGGCCTGCAGCAGGAGCGCCGCGGCGAGGAAGTATCGTGATTTCATCGTGACGCCGGAATCTTACTAGGAGTCTGCGCGGCAGAACGATTGAGCGGAGATGGTGGCAGAGCGTTGGGCAACCAGCGCCGCCGGCCGTGCCGGCCACTGGATGCGTGAAGGCGCGGGATAGAATGCCGGCCGAATGCGTCTCAACGTGACGAGTGAGATCGGCAGGCTCAAGAGCGTGCTGGTCCACCTGCCCGGGCGGGAGATCGACGTGATGATCCCGCCCATGATGAACCAGCTCCTCTTCGACGACATCCTCTACGGCCAGGTCGCGCGCGAGGAGCACCGCCGGTTCCAGCAGCTCATCCGCTTCATCGCCCCCGAGGTCATCGACGTGCAGGACCTCCTGGAGGAAGTGCTCGAAGACCCCGACGTAAAGCGCCGTATCCTCCGCGATCTCGAAACGCGCAGGATCTTCGGCCGAAGACTGGCCGGGGCCCTTCGCGAGCAGCCGGCGGCCTTGCTCGCGCAAACTCTGATCGGCGGAATCCCTCACGAGAAAGACGGCAAAGGGGAGCTTCCGGCGTTCGACCTGTTGCCGGTGCCGAATTACTTCTTCATGCGCGATCCGCAGGTCGTCATCGGCAACGGGGTCGTCATCTGCGGAATGGCCACGCAGGCGCGCCGCCGCGAGTCGCTCCTCTCGCAGTACGTCTTCAGGTACCACCCGCTTTTCCGCGACAGCGGTTGCTGGACGGATTTCATGTCGTGTGAGGAACCGGACCATCGCCGCACCCCGACGATCGAAGGAGGGGACATCCTCGTTCCATCGCGCGACCTTCTCCTCGTCGGCGTCACCGAGCGAACGAACCGCGCCGGCGTGCGCCAGCTCGCAACGGCATTGCGCGATGCAGGCAGCCCTGTGAAGACGATCATCGTCGTCGAGCTTCCACGGCAGCGCTCCTTCATGCATCTCGATACGGTTTTCACCTTCACCAGCCGCACGGAGTGCCTCATCTATCCGCCCGTGATTCTTCCCGGGGGGAGCCAGGCCGCGACCGTCACGACGATCGATCTGACGAAGAGGGGAATCTCCTACGCGCCGCAGAAGTCGCTGCTCGGTGTGCTCAAAAAACGTGGCCACGACCTCGAGCCGATCTACTGCGGGGGGAGGAGCGCGGTCGATCAGCAGCGTGAGCAGTGGACCGACGGCGCCAACGCCTTCACGCTCGCGCCCGGAATCGTCCTTCTCTACGAGCGCAATGTCCGTACGGCTGAAGAGCTGTCCGCGCATGGGTATCACATCGTCTACGAGGATGACCTCTTGCTCGGACGCACCGAGCTGGAGACGTGGACCGATACCAAGTACGCGATCCAGATGGCCGGCCACGAGCTGTCGCGCGCGCGCGGCGGACCGCGCTGCATGACCATGCCGCTCGAGCGCGAGGAGCTGTAGCGTGGCCGATCCGAGAAAGCTCGCCGTCGTCGCCTTCGGCGGCAACGCGCTGTTGCGCCCCGAGGACCGCGGTACGCAGGAAGAACAGATTGCCCGCGCCAAACAGGCCGCGCGCTGGCTGGCCGAGATCGTCCGGCACGGCTACAAACTGATCGTCGTCCACGGCAACGGACCGCAGGTGGGCAACATCCTGGTGCAGGCGGAAGAAGCGTCGACGAAGATCCCGCCGCAGTCGCTCGATGTCTGCGTGGCGCAAACGGAAGGATCGATGGGCTTTTTGCTGCAACAGGCCATTCGCAACCGGCTCGACAGCATCGGCATCGGCGGCGACGTTGCGACGATCCTGACGGAGGTGGAGGTCGACTCGGCCGATCCCGCGTTCAAGCGGCCGACCAAGCCGATCGGCCCCTTTTTCACCCGCTATCGCGCCGAGGCGCTCGAGCGCGACCTCGGCTGGACGATGCGCGAAGATGCGGGACGCGGCTGGCGCCATGTCGTTCCTTCGCCTCGCCCGCTGCGCATCCTGAACATCGAGACGATCGTGCACATGCTCGAAAGCGCCGCGGTGGTGATCGCCGCGGGCGGTGGCGGCATTCCCGTCGTACGAGGCCGCGACAGCCAGTGGCGCGGCGTCGAAGCAGTGATCGACAAGGACTTCTCGTCGTCGCTCCTCGCCTCGGAACTGAAGGCCGAGATGTACGTCGTCCTAACAGGAGTCGCGAAAGTGGCCCTCGATTTCGAGAAGCCGTCGCAGAGAGCAGTCGACCGTCTCACCGTCGCCGAAGCGCAGCGTCATCTGGCCGAGGGACAGTTCCCCGCGGGATCGATGGGCCCGAAGATCGAAGCGGCGATCCAGTTCGTCACCCGCGGCGGCAAACAGGTGCTGATCACCGACGTCGAGCACCTCCGCGACGCGCTGGCCGGGCGGGAGGGGACGCTGATTATTCCGTGAGCCGTTTTCCCTCCGCGTACCACTCCTCATCCGAGACAAAGTGCGGAATCCGTCCTTCGCGGATCAGCATGCGCAGCGCGTTGTTGACCTCTTCAGAGGTGCGAAAAACGACGTAGACGTCCTCGTCGAGGGTCGCGCTGCCCTTCTCACGCGGGATGTAGTGGAGGCCGCGCACCGCTTTGCTCCAGTCCAGATGCGAGGTCTCCTCGTCGCCTGGCTCCATCGGTTCGTCGCAAATCCACTGATCGTCGTCCATATAGTGTCTCGTTTCAGAACGTGTTGGCTTTCGCGCTGTAATTAGACGAACGGTCTCGACGCGATGTGTATAGAAAAGAATGAGTAGCCTGCCAGTGGTCGTTAGACCGATCGATACGTAGCGGTCTTCTTCATCGGAATGGTCCTCATCGAGCACGGTGAAGCGGAACGAGTCGTTGAATACCTCGCTTGCTTCATCGAACGACACGCCGTGTTTCTTCAGATTCTGCGCCGCCTTGGCGGGATCCCATGTTATGCGCAGCGTCATACCTTCCCGAGGATACCTCGGTGTTCCTTTTTTCCGTACCCATCAGAATTGGCTACACTGACCGCTGTCCGTGAGAGTCAAATTCATGGTGATCGCCCAGGCGGCGGGATCGATGGGCCCGAAGATCGAAGCGGCGATCCAGTTCGTCACCCGCGGCGGCAAGATGCTCATCACCGACGTCGAGCACCTCCGCGACGCGCTGGCCGGGCGGGAGGGGACGCTGATTCTTCCCTGACTTCGGGTGTCTGGCGTCGGCGAGGAAAGTGCGGAATGCGGCCTTCTCGTATGAGCATCCGAAGCGCGTTGTTCACCTCTTCCGATGTGCGGAAGATGCTGTAGACGTCCTCGTCCAGGGTCGCGGTGCCCTTCACCAACGGAATGTAGTGCAGACCGCGCACCGCCTTACTCCAGTCGAAGTGTGTGGTTTCCTCGTCGCCGGGTTCGATCGGCTTGTCATAAATCATCTGATCTTCGTCCATGTAGGATCTCCTTTCAGACCGTGTTGCTAGCCGTGCGCTGATCAGATGCACGTCCACCTCCTGCAACGTGTAGCAGACGAACAACACCCTGCCGGAAGCAGTCGATCCGAAACTGATATATCGATCCTCGTCGTCTGAGTGGGTGTCATCGCCCTCCGTCGCCCGGAGCGGGTCGTTGAATACCTCTCTCGCCTCGTCAAAAGACACGCCGTGTTTCCTGAAGTTTTCAACCGCCTTGACGGGATCCCATGAAATCTGCAGCGTCGCGTCATTAGCTGCGCGGGTAGGCGCGCGGCCTTCAGCGATGAGTTCTCGGAGCGCAGCGTTGACGAGCTCCGGCGACGAGTAGTAGAGCGCTACATCTTGCTCGATCGTCACCCGGATTGGGGATCTTCCTGGTTTGTAGTACTTGCCACGAACGCCGTTGCTGAAGTCGTACTCTGGCAGAATGTCGTCATCCTCGTCGACGGGATCTTTCGGTTTGCTCATGATGAATATCTGTTGCGCGTACCTTGCCGCGCGGTCTGACTGCGTCCGCTCCCGAGGATACCTCGGTGTTCCTTTTCTACGTACCCAGCAGAATTGGCTACACTGACCTTGTCCGTGAGAGTCAAATTCATCTACAACCCGGCCGCGGGGCGGGGGCGCGCATCAAGGCATCATGCCGAGGCGGAGCGGCATCTGCGCGCTCTTGGAGCCGACGTCGATGCGCACGCCAGCAGCAGTCCGGCTGACCTTACACGCGCGGCGGCAGACGCATCACGAGGGGACTATGACCGCGTCATCGTCTCCGGCGGAGACGGGACGTTGCATCTCGCCGTCCGCGACTTCGATCTCGCCGGCGGCACGCTGGCGCTCGTTCCGCAGGGCTCCGGCGATGACTTCGCCAAGGTCCTCGGGATCCCTCGCAATCTCGGCGACGCCTGCGAGTTGGCGTTGCGGGGGACTGCGCGCGAAGTCGATGTCGCGGTTGCCAACGGTATTCGCTACCTCGGCGTCGCCGGACTCGGATTTGATTCCGAGGTCGCGCGGTACGCGAACGAGAACGTCAAGTTCTTGCGCGGCTCGCTCGTCTATCTCTACGCCATCCTGCGCGTCCTGCCTCGGTTCACGCCGCACCGCGTCACCATCGACGGGACCCGCAACGAAGAGATCATGTTCGCGACGGTCGGCAACTCGCGGCAATACGGCGGCGGCATCCGCATCGTGCCGGAGGCGCTGATCGATGATGGCCGGCTCAACCTCTGCGTCGTCCATCGGACGTCCCGTTTCCAACTCCTGAAGACTCTGCCCCGCGCCTACACCGGGGCGCATGTGAAGAGCTCGTTTGTCGAGACGGGCCACGGAACGTCATTCACATTTGCGTCCGAGCGGCCGATGGACGTCTACGCCGATGGCGAGCGCATCACGGCCACGCCGGTGGCGTTTTCGCTGGCCGCCGAGCGGCTGCGCATCATCGCGCCTTAGGCGTTGGCACGTCTGGGTGATCTCTCCGCCTCTGTTGGTCGAGCCTTGGGCAACCAACGCCGCCGGCCGTGCCGGCCGGAAATCCCTACCCAAACGGTCAGGATGCGCCGAGGAATTAGGCGCTAGACTCCGGGCATTGAAGCGGCTCCAGGAGAACTAACGGAATGGTCCTCATCCCCATGGTGGTCGAGCAGACGAGTCGCGGCGAGCGCGCCTACGACATCTACTCACGCCTTTTGAAAGACAACGTGGTTTTCCTCGGGCAGACGATCGACGATACGGTCTCGAACCTGATCATTGCCCAGCTTCTCTTTCTCGAGGCGGAGAACCCGGAGAAGGACATCTCGGTCTACATCAACTCGCCGGGCGGCTCGATCACCGCCGGCCTGGCGATCTACGACACCATGCAGTACGTGAAACCCGACATCCAGACCATCTGCATCGGCCAGGCGGCGTCGATGGCGGCGGTCCTGCTCGCGGCGGGCAAGAAGGGGAAGCGCTTCGCATTGCCGAACTCGCGCGTCCTCATCCACCAGCCGCTCATGCACGGGCTCGGCGGGCAGGCCTCGGAGATCGACATCCACGCCAAAGACATCATGAGGATGAAGGCGCGGATGAGTCAGATCCTGGCCAACCACACTGGCCAGCCGTTCGAGAAGGTCGATCGCGACACCGACCGCGACTACATCCTGCAGGCTCCGGAAGCGGTCGAATACGGCCTGGTCGATCAGGTCATCGCAAAACGGGAGTGAGTAAGGCGTGAAATAAGAGTTTGTTACGGAAACTGTAGGAATGCTCTCGCGACGGCTTCACGTTCACGAAAGCGCGGCGTAGAATCTAACGACCTCGTAAAGGATCCAAGCTACCCATGTCGAAGAAGGGGAACAGCGGCGACGTCCTCCGTTGCAGCTTCTGCAACAAGAGCCAGCGCGACGTCAAGAAGTTGATCGCGGGGCCGACCGTCTACATCTGTGACGAGTGCGTCGACATCTGTCTCGACATCATTGCCGAAGATCGCAAAGACGAGCCGGGTACGATGGAAGGTTCCGGCCAGTTGCCGAAGCCGAAAGAGATCAAGGAGTTTCTCGACCTCTACGTCATCGGCCAGGAGCGCGCCAAGAAGAAGCTGGCCGTCGCCGTCTACAACCACTACAAGCGCATCGACTACCACACGCGCAACAACCGGCAGGACGTCGAGCTGCAGAAGTCGAACATCCTCCTCATCGGTCCCACCGGCACCGGCAAGACCCTTCTGGCCCAGACGCTGGCGCGCATGCTCAGCGTTCCCTTCACCATCGTCGATGCCACCACCCTCACCGAGGCCGGCTATGTTGGCGAAGATGTCGAGAACATCATCCTCAAGCTCTACCAGGCCGCGGGCAACGACAAAGACAAGACCCAGCGAGGCATCGTCTACATCGACGAGGTCGACAAGATCTGCCGCAAGGGCGACAACCCCTCGATCACGCGCGACGTGAGCGGCGAAGGCGTCCAGCAGGCGCTCCTCAAAATCCTCGAAGGAACGGTTGCCAACGTTCCGCCCCAGGGTGGACGGAAGCATCCGCACCAGGAATTCATCCAGATCGATACGACGAACATCCTCTTCATCTGCGGCGGCGCATTCGTCGGGCTGGAGAACGTCATCGAGAGACGGCTGTCATCGACCTCGATGGGCTTCGGCGCCAAGATCGCCACGAAGAAGGAGAAGCGCACCGGCGAGCTGCTGGCGCAGGTTCATCCCGAGGACCTCATCAAGTTCGGCCTGATCCCCGAGTTTGTCGGGCGCCTGCCGGTCGTGGCCACGCTCAACGAGCTCGACAAAGGCACGCTGATCGAGATCCTGCGCGAGCCGAAGAACTCGCTCGTCCGCCAGTATCAGACCATCATGGGTTTCGAGAACGTCACGCTGAAGTTCCACGACGACGCCCTCGAAGCCATCGCCGAGGAGGCGCTGAAACGCAACGTCGGCGCGCGCGGCCTCAAGATCATCATCGAAGAGTTGATGCTCGAGATCATGTACACGATCCCGTCGCAGGACGCGATCAGCGAATGTGTCATCACCCGTGAGGTCGTCATCAACCGCAGTCAGCCGATCACGATGTACCGGAAAGCGGGATAGCGGTTCAGGGTTGCTGAGTTTCAGGGTTGCTCGGTTGCTGGGTTTCATCGGTTGCTCAGCCAATCAGTGCCTTGCTCAGCAACTCAGCAACATAGCAACTCTGTAACCCGAGGATCCAAAAGAAAAAACTCACATGCCCAAACAACCAGAAACCACGACCCTTCCTCTCGTCCCTCTTCGCGACATGGTGGTCTTCCCCTCGATGATGGCGCCATTCGTCGTCGGGCGCCGCGCTTCGATCCTCGCGCTCGAAGCGACGCTCTCCACATCCGAGAAGAAGATTTTCCTCGCCACCCAGAAGGATCCCAAAATCGACGATCCCTCGATCGGCGAGATCTACCCGATCGGCGTCGTCGCCACCGTCGTCCAGAACCTCAAGCTTCCGAATCAGAACGTAAAAGTGATGGTTGAAGGTCTCACGCGCGCGGAGATCGTTTCGACCAGCGAGGCTGACGGCTACGTCACCGTCACCGTCCGCGACATCGAAAGCGGTGTTCCGCTGACGTCCGAGGTCGCGCAGTACATGCAGAAGCTCGTCGAGATCTTCGAGCAGTACGCCAAGATGTCGCATCACCTCGCCTTCGAAGGAGTGATGTCGACGCTCAAGCTCGACGATCCCGACAAGTTCGCCGATACCCTGGCCTCGCACATCCTCATCACCACACCCGAGAAGCAGCAGCTCCTCGAGACCATCTCGCCGTACGAGCGCCTGCAGAAGCTGCAGGACTTCCTCGAGGTCGAGATCGAGAAGATCAACATCGACAAGCGGATCAACTCCAAGGTCAAGAAGCAGATGGAGCGTGCGCAGAAGGAGTACTACCTCAACGAGAAGATCAAGGCCATCCACCACGAGCTGGGCCGCAAAGACGATCGCTCCGATGAGGTGGAAGAGCTCCGCCAGAAGATCGAAGAAGCCGGCATGCCGAAGGAGACGAAGGAAAAGGCTCTGCAGGAGCTGAAACGCCTCGAGGCCATGCCCGGCGTCTCCGCCGAGGCGACCGTCTCCCGCAACTACATCGAATGGCTCGTCTCCGTTCCCTGGAAGAAAACGACGAAAGAGATCAAGGACATCGATCTCGCCGAGCAGATCCTCAACGAGGACCACTACGGTCTCGACAAGATCAAAGAGCGCATCCTCGAGTTCCTGGCCGTGCGTCAGCTCGTCAAAGGACCGAAGGGAACGATCCTCTGTTTCGTCGGACCTCCCGGCGTCGGCAAGACCTCGCTGGCCAAGTCAATCGCCCGGGCCACCGGCCGCAAGTTCGTGCGCCTCTCGCTCGGCGGCGTTCGCGATGAGGCCGAAATCCGCGGTCATCGCCGTACCTATATCGGCGCCTTCCCCGGCCAGATCATCCAGCGGATGAAGAAGGCGGGGACGATCAATCCGGTCTTCCTCCTCGACGAGGTCGACAAGATGTCGATGGATTTCCGCGGCGATCCCTCGGCCGCCCTGCTCGAAGTTCTCGATCCGGAGCAGAACAACGCCTTTACCGATCACTATCTCGACGTGGAGTACGACCTCTCGAAGGTCATGTTCATCGCCACCGCAAACGTGACGCACACCATCCCGGCGCCGCTCAAGGACCGGATGGAGATCATCTCCCTCTCTGGCTATACGCACCTCGAAAAGCTGGCCATCGGCAAGCAGTTCCTCGTGCCGAAACAAAAGCAGGAGCAGGGCATCGAGGAGAGTCAGGTCGATTTTCTCGACAACGCCATCGAGGAGCTGATCGACTCGTATACCCGCGAGGCCGGCGTCCGCAGCCTGGAGCGCGAAATCGGCTCCGTGCTTCGCAAAGTTGCACGCCAGGTCGTAAAGCAGGGCCCCGATATCAAGACGACGATGGACCGCCCCAAAGTGCGCGAGCTCCTCGGCAAGGCCAAGTTCCGGTCACAGATGATTCACGACAAGAGCGAGATCGGACTGGCCACCGGGCTGGCCTGGACCGAGGTCGGCGGCGAGATTCTGTCGACGGAAGTGGCGATTTCACGCGGCAAGGGCAACCTGATCCTCACCGGCAAGCTCGGCGACGTGATGCAGGAGTCGGCCCGCGCCGCGCTCTCTTACGTTCGCTCGCGCGCGGAGCTGTTCGGCCTCGACGCCGACTTCCACGCCAACATGGACATTCACATTCACGTCCCCGAGGGGGCGATTCCGAAGGACGGTCCCTCGGCCGGTATCACCATGGCCACGGCTCTTCTCTCCGCCGTCACGCGCATTCCGGTTCATCGCGACATCGCCATGACCGGCGAGATCACCCTGCGCGGCAAGGTGCTGCCGGTCGGCGGTGTGAAGGACAAGATCCTGGCCGCAGCCCGCGCCGGCATCACGCGCATCATTCTCCCCGCGGAGAATGAGCGTGACCTCGATGACATCCCCTCGGACGTCCGCGAGAAGATGGAGTTCAATCTCGTCGAGTCGATGGATCAGGTCGTCATTCACGCTCTCGACGGCACGATCGTTCCGCTGGCGAAGAAGCTGCCCGAGGCCGAGACCGCGATCGGCTCCGGGCCGCCGATTCACTGAAGGCTATGAAGGTGTGTAGTGTTCGGGGGCAGCCCGCGGACACTACACGCGTGCCTTGCGCACTTCGTCGATCACCCGCGCCACCACTTCCTCTGCCGCACCGAGCTGTTTCGCCCGATCCTTGCGGAAGCTCCACTCGATCTGGCCGTTGGCGAGGCTCTTGGCGCCGATGCCGATGCGGAGCGGGAAGCCGATCAGGTCGGCGTCCTTGAACTTTACGCCCGGGCGTTCGTCGCGATCGTCGAGGAGTGCATCGACTCCAGCGTCGCGCAACTGCCGGTAGATGTCGTCGGCGGTTGAGCGGACGATCTCTTCCTTACCGATCTGCGTCACCACGACCTCGAAGGGCGCGATCGGCATCGGCCAGATGATGCCGTCGTCGTCATGGCTCTGCTCGATGGCGGCGGCGACGGTGCGTCCGATGCCGAGGCCGTAGCAGCCCATGATCATCGGCTGGCGGGAGCCCTTCTCATCGAGGAACGTGCAATTCATCGGTTCGGAGTACTTCGTCCCGAGCTTAAAGACGTGGCCGACTTCGATGCCGCGGTGGATTTGCAGACTTGTCGCGCAACGCGGGCAAGGATCACCGGCGAAGACGGTGGTGAAATCGCCATACTCCGGCTCCGGAAAGTCGCGTCCGGGATTCGCACCGGTGAGATGTGTGTCGCGCTTGTTGCCGCCGACGATCCAGTTCACCTGCCCCTTGAGCGAGATATCGGCAAGAACGCGCCTGGCTTTCGTTCCGACAGGGCCGCAGTAACCGACCGGACCGCCGGTAGCCTCTTCGAAACGCGTGTCCGGCATCATCTCCAGGAACTGCGCACCGAGGTGGTTCTTGATCTTGACCTCGTTCCCCTCGCGGTCGCCGCGCACGAGCACCATGACGCAACCGTTGTCGGTATCGAAAACGAGCGTCTTCACCAGGTGCAGCGTCGGCTTGCCGAGGAATTTGCCGACGTCGTCGATCGACTGCGTGCCCGGCGTGTGGATCGGGGCGAGCTCGGTCATCGGCGCCGGTTCGGGCTCGTCGAGAAAGAACTTCGACGTGGCCTTCTCGATGTTCGCGCCATAGCTGCAGTTCGGGCACGACACCACCGCGTCCTCGCCCGACTGCGCCAGCACCATGAACTCGTGCGACGCCGAGCCGCCGATGTTGCCGGTGTCGGCATCCACGGCGACGTGTTCCAGCGCGCAGCGGTTGAAAATCGCGGTGTATGCCACGCGCATCTTCTCGTACGTCTCATCGAGCGACTCGCGCGTAGCGTGAAACGAGTAGGCGTCCTTCATGACAAACTCGCGTCCGCGCATCAGGCCGAAGCGCGGCCGGACTTCGTCGCGGAACTTCGTCTGGATCTGGTAGAGATTCACCGGCAGGAGGCGATAGGAGTTGATGGCGTCGCGGACGGTGTCGGTGATGACTTCTTCCGCGGTTGGCGCATAGACGAAGTCGCGCTCGTGCCGGTCTTTGACGCGCAGCAGCTCCTTGCCGTAGCGCTCCCAGCGCTTCGATTCCATCCACAGCTCGGCCGGCTGGATCGTTGGCATCGACAGCTCGACCGCGCCGGCGCGGCCCATCTCCTCGCGCACGATGGCTTCGAGTTTCTGCATCGAGCGAAGGCCGAGGGGTAGGTACGTGTAGATGCCGGCCGCGACCTTGCGGATCATGCCGGCGCGCATCATCAGTTTCTGACTGATGACGTCCGCGTCAGCGGGAACTTCGCGCAACGTAGTGATGAAGTATTGGCTCCAGCGCATGGGGCGGGGATTGTATTCGAGGTTGCGGGGTCGCGGGGTTACGCGGTCTCGCGGTGTTGGGCTGGGTTGCTGGTTGCATATGTTCCGGTCGGCAAGGTGTCAACTCAGAAACCAAGCAACTTAGCAACCCAGCAACCCAGCAACCAGCAACCCTACCCCGAGACCGCGAAACCTATACTTCACACCATGTCCCGGATACTCAAATTCGACCGCACACCGGTGGCGCGGCTGATTTCCTGCGCGGCTTCGTTCGCATCGGCGGCGCTGTTGTTCGACTACCTGTCGAAGGGGGAAAAGGAGATCGAGGCACTGCCGATCGTGGCGCTCATCCTTCTTTTTCTCGGCACGCTGGCCGCCGCGGCCGTGCAGTACGGCGATCACATCTACCTCAGCGACGACGGCCTGATGTACGAGAACTGGGTTCTGAAGAAGTTCGGCAGGCGCGGCAAATGGATGCGGTGGGAAGACATCGTCGAAGTCCGCGAGATCAAGCGAAAAGTCCTGATCCTTTTCTCCCGTGACGGACGCCGCATGCTGGTCGACGCCATCCTCGGCTACGCCATTGCCAAAAACGAGATCGTCAAACGCGCACCGCAGGCGATTTTCTCGGGGACGTTGGTGCAGGAAGAGTCGTGAAGAAGCGGATCGTCGTTGCCCTCGTAGGAATTGCGGCTTTTTCGGTTCTCGCGGTCGCTCTGATGATCGTCGCCATGCACCGGGGGACCGCGCGGCACCGCGTTTTTCGCGTGGCTCCGCGGGAATCGCGTCAAGCGCTTCCGCCGGCCGCCTTGCGGCCTCCGGCTGAATGGACCGCGCAGTTCGTGCAACTCGGTGGCCGGTGGGCCGATCTCATCGAGCTTCTCGGCCAGATCGAGAAACAACGTCCGAACGAATACCGGGCATGGTCGCTGGGGTACCTTCACGCGCGAGCCTTCATCGAGAACAACCAGCCGGATGAGGCGATGGCACGACTGGCACCGTTCCTTGCGCCGGGCAATTCCTTTCGCGATCTTGCGATCTATCACGAATCGGAAATCGAGGAAGGTCGCGACGACCACGCCGCGAGCCGTGCCCGCCAGACGCTGATCTTCGGCGCTCCATCCTCTCCTTATCGCGAGCTGGCAATCGACGAGGAGACCGATTACCTCGCGTATCAGGCAAGTCCGCGCACGCTTCTCGATTTTGCGTCGCGCCTCTTTCCTTCCGTGAACCCATCGCGTAAACGCGATCTGACGGCGCGAGTCGTCGAAGCGATACTCAAGACCGGTGACGCCAATGGCGCACTGACCCGCGGACTCGCCCTGCTGCAGAGCGGAACGCTCGATGATGCCTCGGATCGCGTCAGCCGGGCGCTCGACCGGCCGGATCTGATCGCCCGCATGAACGGCCCGCAGCTCGTCCTGATGGGCGAGTCGATGCAGAACCACCGGCACTTCGATCGCGCCACCGCGCTTCTCTCGGCCGCGTTGAAGGTGATGCCTCAGAAGCGCGATGACCTCATCTTCGCGATCGGCCGCTCGTACTTTGGGAACGAGCAGTTCGCGGAGGCGCAGAAGACGTATCTGCGGGGAGCCACGGCTACGGCCGATCCGAAGTGGAAGGCGGCGTTTCTCTGGCACGCATCGCGAGCGGCCCAGATTCAGGGTGACGATCGGACGTCCGAGCAGCTCATGACGCGGGTGCTGGCCGTTCCGGGCCGTTACGACGCCACCGGCCCGGCCATCACCCAACGCATCCGCACGCGAGTCAGGCAACACCGCTTCGCGGAGGCCGGGTCCGATCTCGCGTTCGTGCGCAAGAACTTTCCGCGCCATCACACGCTCGTCGAGGCCTCGCTGGCGTACGCCCTCGGCATGCTCGGCGCCGGCAATCACGGTGCGGCGGTCGTCACGCTGAACGCGATCCCGCGCAATCTTCTCGACAAGTTCGAGCCGTACGAGATCGACTACTGGAGGGCACGCGCTCTCGAATCATCGAATCCTCCCGCCGCGTTCACGGCCTATCTCAACGTACTGCGCGCTTCGGAGCCGACGCACTTTGCCTACCTGGCCCGCCAGCGGCTCGATGCGCCGTCGATGCAGCCGAAACTCCTGCAGGCTCTGTCGATGCGCGACGCCGAGGCGGCGCGCCAGATCGCTGCCGGGAACTGGCTCGCCGCCAAGCAGGTCGTCACCGACCGCATCCTTCTCTCCTCGAGCAATCACGCCGCGGAGCTGAAACGGCTGGGCGAGATTTACCAGCACCTTCCCGAGTACGCGAACGTCCTCAATCTGCGGCCCGAGGCGTTCCCGCGGTTCCCTCTCAATGCCGGAGCGGATCGCGCGTCGCTCCTCATGGCCATGGGCCTCTTTGACGAGGCGGCCGACGCCATCCCGCATCGTTACCCGCTGCGCCCGCTGCAATCGGCGCTCACGCAATCGCTGGCGCTCAATCGGGCCAACGCTTCGAAGGAGTCGATCTTCGCAATCGAAGTGCTGATGAGCTCCGTCCCTCGGGACTACCTGCCGGAGCTGCTCCCGATGGAAGTCCGCCGGCTCCTCCACCCGCGCTATTTCTACGACTACATCCGTGACGATGCAAAAACCTACGGCGCCGATCCCACGCTCCTGCTGGCGATCATGCGGGAGGAATCGCGCTTCGACCCGCGCGCCAAGTCCGAAGCGGCAGCGCGCGGCCTCCTGCAGTTCATCATCACGACCGCGCATCAGATCGGCCGTGAGGCCGGCCTGGTCGACGTCACTCCTGAAGATCTCTACGATCCGCGGGTGATCATCCGCCTCGGCGCGAAGTACGTCAGCACGTTATCGAAGGACTTCCAGGACGATCACTACGCGGTCGCCTCTTCCTACAATGCCGGCCCGAAGCAAACCGCGCTCTGGTCCCGAATGGCTCCCTCTCCAGGCGACGACTACTTCCTCTCCGCCATCAACTTCGATGAGACCAAGCAATACGTTCGCAAGGTGATGAACAGTTATAAGCGGTACGCGGAGATTTACGGCGATGGTAACCCGAGCGGGGGGATACGGCCGGAGCCGTAGGGAACGAAGCTCGTATCGTTAGTCAATCAGGGAGCGTGGGGATGTTTTTGGGTGACACTCTGTTGGCCGCGTAAACCAACTCCGCAAACGGTCTCGTATCGAAGAGGTCGACCGAGTAGGTACGTTTGATCTGGCGAGCCATTCTCTCAACTTCTTGATAAATTTCGATCAGATTGGCAAGGGTGGGTTGATTGGCACGGCGTCCAAAAACGTTCATGAGGGCGCGAAGAACACTTTCCGGTGACCGGTCATGGAAACGCGGCCGTATCCCTCCGAGATCGCTGAGCACTTTGTCGAGACGATAGGGAACGGTGTCGAACACGAACCACTGATGATTTGCGCCCGAACCTCGGCTCAAAGCAACCGCCAGACCGAGCTCGAACGCCATATTCAGACGCGGTGTCCGAGGAGACTTCCCGTCCAACGACATCCAGGAAAGGTCATGAAATGAATATTGAGCGGCCGAGATCAGCTCATAAATGCGTTCGAGTTGAAAGCGACTTGAGGGATCGCGAACAGCCGCTGTGGGCACGAGTCCATGCCCAACGATTCCGGCAATGAAAGCCAAATAGACGCGCTCGTACCGTTTCGCGTAAGGAACATTGATGAAGGCGTTCCGCGGTTCCGGCCTGGGCGTGGCCATCCACGATTCCACTCTCACTTCTTTGAACGCGAAGTTTTGACGACGTCAGAAGACTTTCGACTGCCATTCCGTGGAGAGGCCTTCTTTCGCCGGCTGGCCACCAACTCCGCTCGATGCTCGGCGATCATGCGGTCAAGTTCGGCGACCCGCTTCGCGGGGATCTTGAAATACGCCGCCACCTCCTCAGGTGTCGGAAACGGGGTGGTGATGATGATTTTGCCGGACATGATCGTGTCTATTCTAACGCAGCCGCGCCATTGGTCGTTCCCACCTATCCAATGACCCTCTCGTAGAACTCCCGATACTTCGGCACTACTCGATTCACGTTGAACTTCCCCTCGGCGAGGTCACGGCCGTTTCGGCCGAGGCGGTGTTGGAGGTCGGGGTTGGAGAGAATCTCGATCGCACGGTCAGCCATCCCTTCGACGTCGCCAACCGGCAGGAGATAGCCGGTTTCTCCCTCGACGACGACCTCCGGTAGTCCCCCGGCGCGGCTGCCGATGACCGGGACCTCTGAAGCCATCGCTTCGAGGGCGGCCATGCCGAACGACTCGGCCTCGGAGGGAAGGAGGAAGACATCCGCGGCGCCGACGACTTCCTCGAGATTCGGGACGTTGCCGAGAAAAAAGACCTGTTCGCGCAGGTGATGGTCGCGGCAGAACGCTTCGGCGCGTGAGCGGTCGGGGCCGTCGCCGATCATGACCAGGCGGCTCGGCACCACGCGCGACACGTGTTCGAAAACCGCGAGCACGTCCATGATCCGCTTCACGGGGCGGAAGTTGGAGACGTGGCAGAGCAACTTTTCGCCGGATGAAGAAAACAGATTCGAGAGAGGGCTTGCGTGTTTGCGAAAGCGCGTGGGGTCGACGAAGTTGGGGATGACGTCGATCTCTTTCTTCGTTCCGAAATTCTTCGCCGTCTCGTCGCGCAACCACTGCGACACTGCAGTCACGCCGTCGGAAACCTCGATGCCGAACCGCGTGATCGGCAGATAGCTTGGATCGCGCCCGACAAGGGTGATGTCGGTGCCGTGGAGTGTCGTTATGAACCGGAGATCCTTCGACCCGACGATCTCGCGCGCCAGATGCGCGCTGATGGCGTGCGGGATGGCGTAGTGCACATGGAGGATGTCGAGCTTTTCGTAGACGGCCACCTCGGCCATCTTGGTCGCCAGAGCCAGTGTGTACGGCGGATACGGATCGAAGAGTGGATACGGGGTAACGGTGACCTCGTGAAAGCGAACGCGTTCGTGCAGTACGTTGAGCCGTGACGGCATCGCGTAGCTGATGAAATGAACGTCATCCCCGCGCCGGGCGAGCGCGACACCGAGCTCCGTGGCCACGACGCCGGAGCCACCGAAGGTGGGGTAACAGGTGATGCCGATTCTCATCGCGGTCTCGCAGTCTCGTGGTTCCGCAGTCGCGCGGTGCTCCGCCTCGAGACCCCGCAACCGCGCAACCGCGCAACCGCGGTCACGGTTCTCTCCCGCTATACGCCGCGATCACATCATCGACCTTCGGCGGTTGTTTGGTCATGAAGGCCTCGCCGTAATCGGCACCGATCAGGGCGCCGAAGTGGCGGCCGCGCGCTTCGATCATCTCGAGGAACTTCCTGTCAGCGATGAAGGTCGGCGGCTCTTTCGACTTCGGATCGTAGAACTGCGACTTGAACGCGGCGATCGCGCGCATCTTCGTCTTCCACGTTTTCGTCACGTCGACGACGAAACTCGGCGTAACGAGATAGTTCTGCGGGTAATAGATCGTCGCCTGCGGCCGGTGCGCCGGCAGCCCGGTCTCGAGCGCTCGCAGACCGGAGTAAAACGACGCTTCCGTCACGAGCTTGCCGGTACGGATGTGATCGGGGTGCCGGTCATCAGGCCACATGCTGAAGACGAGATGAGGGCGGCACCGGCGGACGATCTCGATGATCTGCAGCTCCTCGTCGCGGCCGGTACGCATGTTGCCGTCGCCGAAGTCGAGTTGCTCGCGGAAACGCGCCCCGAGGATGCCCGCGGCCTTGAGCGCCTCACGGCGCCGGACCTTCGGCGTGCCTCGAGTCCCCAGCTCGCCGCGCGTCAGCTCGATGATTCCGACGCGCAGTCCGTCTTTGACCGCCTTCACGATCGTGCCACCGCACGACAGCTCGATGTCATCGGGATGCGCGCCGAAGAAAATCAGGTCGACCGGTTCCAGTTCCGCGATCACAGGCTCACCACCTTACACACATCCTCATCCTGCTCCGCCTCCTCGATCATGCGATCGGCGAGATGTTGGCCATACTCCTGCCAATATCCGAACCAGCCAGCTACGCGATCCTGCGGCGAGCCGTCGGGAACCAGCGTGGAGACGAGCTCGCGGACGGCAGCGTAGCGCTCGCGGTCCTTACGGACCAATCCCCGGATGGCGCGCGCGGTCAGTTTCTCGAAGTGGTACTCGATATGGCCGATCGAGCGGTTGATGGCGCGCGCCAGCGCATGCTCTGCGGGGAGTGCAATCTCACCGATGCGGGTGATCTGTTCCGCCAACTCCCGGCGTGCGTGATCGGCAATCGCGTTCACCTCGGCAACGCCTGCCGGCTCACGCGTCGCCAGCAGCGCGTCGGCTCCGGCGAAGATCTCTTCCGGCTTGATGTCGTAGCGGTCCACGGCGCGAACGACGCGCTTCGGTGCGAGCATCTCGTGTGCGCGCAGCGCCACGCGAGGCATGGCGACGCCGAGGAGCTCGTGGAGTGGCGCGATCTGCGCGTAATAAGCAACCTCGGACGGACCACCGACGAAGAGATCAGGACGGAGCACGAAATCCTGAAGCAGTGGGCGCGTCAGCGCCGAGGTCGACGTTCGTTCGGGAGATGCCAGTGGCCGCGGAGCCTCGATCAGGTGGCGGCGTCCCTGCTCGTCGAGCTCGAAAAGCAGGGTATGCGGTTCGCCGGGGCGGGGAACGACCTGCGGCTCATAACTGGCGCTCTGCAGCGCGCCCGCCCGGAGATCGAGCTCGTGCTGGATGCCGTCCCAGTTCGTGAGGATGCCGTCGAATAGCGGCGCTCCGGCGCGCCGCAGCTCCGGGAGGAGTGCATCGACCAGGATGAACTTGCCGTCCACCGCGGCCGTGATCAACTCCGCGAACGAATCGCGAAACGTGATCCCCTCGCGCAGCCAGTTTGGCCGCGGGATGCCGAGGTTTTCGATGAAAGCCTGTGTCAGCTCCTCGGGGATTGGCAGAGCGCCGACGGCCATCTTCGAGCCGGGGCGCCGGTCGCGGAATATCGTGAGATCGAGCTGCTGCTTCGGGTCGCGCTTCGGCAGTGCCAGCGTGGCCACCTCGGCGTAATCATGGTCTTCCGTGGCCAGCCAGAAGAAAACCGTCGTCGGGATGCCTCGCGCTTCGTTGTCTCGCTTCAGCTTCAGCATGCCCGCCAGTTTGGCCAGCGTGTAGATCGGTCCTCCGGCGAAGCCAACCTGCTGTCCGGCGATGACCGTGAACGTCTCGCCGCGCGACCAACGGCGCACGTCATCACCGACGTCGCGGCCCCATTGGTGATTCGAGGCGATCAGGGCATCCACGAGTGAAGAGTCACGCGCTTGGCTGCCAGTCCGCGCCGCGTTGTCGCGTGGAAGGAACCGCGTCGCTTTGGGATCGCCCGAGATCCAGTCGAGCGTGAATCGATTCAGGCCGTACGTCGCAAGGGGAATGCGGAGACAGGCGGCCTCGGATGTGACGCCGGTCATCGTGTCCGGCTCCCGACAAGGATGAGGCGCGGAGACGTAACGTCGAACGGCGCGCCCTGAAAGTCGCCGAACGCTTCGTCGATCGAAAGGCCCGAAGAGTTGAACATTGTCGTGATCTCGCCGAGATCGTATCCGCGAACGCGCTCCAGGAAACGCTTTTGACCGATCGTGATCCGTTTGTTGAACGATCGGTCACGTGGATCGAACCACCGCTCGATCTCCACACGCCCGCGCGGCGTGTCCAGCGACTCGCGCTCCACGAGCCCTTCGAGCTCCCGATCGACGTTGAGATAGTCGAAGAGGAAGACGCCGCCCGGACGAAGCACGCGGGCCATCTCGCGCACGACGTCGAGGTTCTCCTCCTCGGTGGCGAAGTAGCCGAAACTCGTGAAGAAGTTGACCAGTCCACCGAAGCTGTTGCTGCAGAACGGGAGCGCGCGCATGTCGGCGCGAGCAACCGGCAGCGGCCCGTATTCGTCGATGCCGGTGCGGAGAAGCGTAAAGGAGAGATCGCAGCCGGCGGCGGCAAATCCTTCGGCGTTCAGCTCCGTGAGATGACGCCCCGTACCGCAGGCAAGATCGAGGATGACGCCATCGACATCGCCAAAGCGATCGCGAAAAAACGCCACCTGACGGCGAGCCTCCTGCTCGTCGCGATGCGCGTAGAGCTCGAGATACTCCTCGCCGAACCACTCCCGGTACCAGGTCATTGATGACGGAGTCTACTGCCCGCGAGGTATTGTGATCTGCTTACTCTGACTCTCGGGTGCCACCGAGGTGAGGCTGGGATCACCGCACTCCTATTTGTGGCGACCAGTACCAGGGACGAGACGGTCGCCTTCCACGTGAACGTCACAGGCGTAGGACCTCGATATCAGGATCGATAGGGGTCAATATCAGGATCGATGGAGTCAAGGTCAGGATCGACCCACCTCAAGGCCACAACCCGATGGGGTCAAGGCCAGGATCGACCCACCTCAAGGCCACAACCCGATGGGGTCAAGGCCAGGATCGACCCACCTCAAGGCCACAACCCAATGGGGACA
>Ga0247668_1000046_pt1 | contig 45606 bp, 42 predicted proteins | sample CNK09_metaG_FD_182737 | JGI IMG/M metagenome (GOLD analysis project Ga0247668, IMG submission 182737) | Soil microbial communities from Purdue University Martell Research Forest, Indiana, United States - CNK09 | ecosystem: Environmental > Terrestrial > Soil > Temperate forest > Bulk soil...
AGACCGTCATTTCAATGAGATTCGCAATACGAATCTCGAAAGGAATCACGTTGTCTTGTTGCTATCCTATTCAGTTGTCAAGGAACCGACGTCCGCGAAAGGGCGGCAATCCTGCCAGACCCTCACGTCCGTGTCAAGCGGGTTGGCTCCAACTCCGGTGAACCCAACCCGTCTGACGCGGACACGCTTACTCTCTCGATTTGCTTCCTGGAAAGATCTGCGGGCCCGAACTGCTTTGCCGCTTGCAGGGACCGGGGATTCTACGTTCCCGACGCCACGTTGTCAACTGCCGCGCGTTTCATCATCAACTCCGCGACCCGGTTGACAATTCCACGCCCTTCGATCTCCGACAACCGCAAGCCCATGCTCTCTATTCCGCTCGCCCGCTGCACAACTTGCTGTGCAGATTCGAGTTACGTCTCATCTTCCAAAGATCCCGTACCGCTCAGGGACCAGCCAGAACGACACTACCCCAGGTCCTATTCCACCGTTTTCGGCGCATCACGACGAACCGTGACGACATTAACCCTCGAGCCTGATTCCGCGGCAGCTACGGAGCAGCACCACGTCGTAGACGATCTTCAGCAGGCCGGCGGCGACGAACGGCACCCAGCCGTGGGAGAGGCTGGCCACCAGCGGCATGGCGATGACCGGAGCCAAGGCCGCTCCCGTGGTCCGTGCCACCCCGGTGATGCCCGCGGCCGCGGTGCGCTCGGCAGGCTCGACCGCGGCGATGACGAATGCCTGCCGGGTCGGGACGTCCATCTGCGAAATCGAGAAACGCAGCAGCAGGACGGCGATGGCGAGCGGGAGCGTAGGCATCAGCGGCACGAGAATCAGAAGGATGTTCGACGGCAGGTGCGTGAACACCATGGTATTGAGCAACCCGAAGCGCCTGGCGATGCGCGCCGCCGCGAGCGCGGAGACTCCGGCAGCGAGGTTTGCACCAAAGAAAAGCGAGCCGAGCGCTGCCGGGCTCAGCCCGAAACGGCGGAAGAACCAGTACGCGACGATGCTCTGGACGACAAGGCCACCGGCGAACGAGTCGAGGGCGAAGAGCGACGACAGCCGCAGCACGATCGATCGGGAATGCTCGACGCGAAAGAGGCTGCGGACCGGCCGTGCGATCCGTTCCCCCTCGATGGCCGGCGACACGCGCGAAAAAATGATGGCCAGACCGGCGCCGAGAACCGCGTACGCAATGATCGCGCTCCGATAGCTGGTCGCCGCGCCGAAGCCTTGCTTCATCAGCAGGCCGGCCAGGAATCCGCCCGCAAGCGATCCCGCGGCGGTCGCGAACGAGCCGGCCAGGTTGTACCAGGCGAAGAGAGAGGTCCGATCTCTGCCCTGCGCGGCCTGTGCGAGCGCAACCTGTTCGACCGCCAGAAAGGGCCCGACTTCATTGCCGCTCGGGCTGATCACACCGATCGTCGCGGCGAGCACGAGCAGGGTGAAGTCGCGGGTGACGGCGAAGACGACTGCCGCGCCGATCATCAGTACCGCGCCGGCCAGCAGCGTCCGCTTGCGTCCCAGGACGTCGGCGCGCGTCGTCAGATAGAGCGAGACCACGACATCGCCCGCCAGCGTCAGCGTCAGCAGGAGGCCGATGCGATGGCTGTCCAGCCCGATCGCCGCGAGATAGAGAACGAGGACGACCGCTACGAATCCGTAGGCAAACAGCCGCACGATCCGCGCGGCGAAGAGAAGGCGCGCGTCGAGCGGAAGCATCGCCGATTTACGCGCCGCGCAGCGTGGCCTCGCGCAGGACCAGATCGAGTGCCCGATCCCGGGTGAGCGACTCACGCAAATGTTCGTATCCGCCGTCGTTTTTCAGCCGGTGCTTGACCTCGGCGAAGTCACGGTCCGCTTCCTTGGCGGCACGCCGGATCTCGGCGTCGACCTCGACGTCGGTGACGGTGATGTTCTCTTTCCTGGCGATCTGCTCGAGGATCAGCGAGCGCTTGACGCGCTTCTCCGCCTCGGGGACAAACTCGTCGCGCATCTTCGGCCAGTCGATCTTCGCCTTGTCGATCTCGATGCCCTGCGAAACGAGAAAGCGCGCGTAGTTCTGCAGCGACTTGCCCACCTCCTCCTCGACCAGCGACTCCGGCACTTCCATCTCGTGCGCGGCGAGAAGGAGCTCGCCGATCTGGTTCTGCTTCAGGCGGCGCACCTCGAGCTCGCGATGCTTGCGGATGTCGGCCGCGATGGCCTCGCGCATCTGAGCCGCGGTCTCCCAGCCGCCGGTGCTCTGCGCGAATTCGTCGGTAACCTCCGGCTTCTCCTGGACGCGGATCTCCTTGAGCGTCACGTCATGGCGGATGTTCTTGCCGCGGAAGCGTTCGTTCTGCGCGTCCTCGCCGTAGGTCTTCTCGAACGACGCGGTCTCTCCGGCCTTTTTGCCGCGCAACGCATCGTGCAGCTCCGGCATCGGCGTCTCTTCGCCGACGCGGAAGTGGCCTCCACGCGTCTCGGCTTCGACGTCTTCGCCGGACGTCGTCATCTCGATCATGGCGAAATCGCCTTCTTCGAGACCGCGCTCGGTCTCCGGACGGTAGGCGCTGGCCTGCTCGCGCAACCGGTCGATCATCTTGTCGACGTCTTCCTCGGCAACCTCGATTTTCGGATCGTCGATGGCCAGCCCGCGGTATTCGCCGAGCTCGAAGCGCGGCTTCACCTCGAACTCCGCCTTGTACTTGACCGGAGCACCTTCGATGAACGGATCCTTGTGCAGCAGGTGCGGCTCACCGACGATCTCCAGCTCTTTGCCTTCTATGGCCTCGAAAAACGTCCGCGGCAGCAGTAGCTCGATCACTTCTTCCTGGACCTCTTTGGCGAAACGGGAGCGCACGACGCCGGCCGGCACTTTCCCCGGGCGAAAGCCCGGAACTTTCGCCTGGCGGCTGAAGTTCGCTACGACCCGCTTCGTTTCGGAGGCGATGAGATCCGCCGGGATCTCGACTTCGACAGTTTTCTTGACCGTGGAAACGTCTTCGTAATTGAGAAGCATTCGCTGACAACCTTCGGCTGAATTTTCGGCTGGATTGGTGCGAAAGGCGGGACTCGAACCCGCACGGCTTTGGGCCACTGGATCCTAAGTCCAGCGCGTCTGCCAGTTCCGCCACTTTCGCCCGAATGCAAAAAAGGACCGGGGGCGCGCCCAGTCCTCATCATCCTACTTGATTTGGTGCCCCCACTAGGACTCGAACCTAGAACCAACAGATTAAGAGTCTGCTGCTCTACCAATTGAGCTATGGAGGCTCGGGACTCCTGCTAACTTCTCCCGTACATCATCTATTTCGCCGCGCGAGCCGCGCATTCTAGGAGAGGGCGCGGAAGCGGTCAAGGATTGGCGGCGAGCATCCCCTTCCCTTTTCGCAGGTAGTCCCACCCCGAAAAGAGCGTCGTCACCGCCACGATGCGGAAGAGGATCTCCAGGAACGGCAGCAGCACCGGTCCGAACGCATTCGCGGCGATGGCCACGCCGAGGGTGAACGCCTGAAGAACGGTCGAAGTCTTCCCCGCCCACGACGGGGGAAAGCGTTTCACGTGAACGCGCGTATACAGCAGGTAGGCGAAGGCAATGATGAAAAAGTCCCGGATGAAGACCGTGAACGTCAGCCATGCGGGGATTCCCGATACCGGCAGTCCGTCCCGCAGAGTGTAGAAAAGGTAGCCGGCGATCATCATCGTCTTGTCGGCCGCCGGATCGAGGATCGCTCCCAATCGCGAACGCTGATTGAACCGCCGGGCGATGACGCCATCGAGAAAGTCGGTTGCGGCGGCACCGGTGAAGATGAAAAACGCCAGCCGGTACTCCCCTCGGAACGACGCATAGATGAACACCGGCACCGCCAGCAGGCGAAGAAGGGTGAGCGCGTTGGGGACGGTGAGCATTGCGGAGCGCAGGTTACGCGGTTACGCGCATCACAGTTCCGCGCGGAACTGATCCAATGCCGATTTCCGGAGATAGATCGTCTTCCCCTCGGACAGCAGCAGATTCTGCTTCATCAGGTCGTGGATCAGCCGCGACACCGTTTCTCGTGATGTGCCGATCATGTTGGCGATGGCCTGGTGCGTGGGACGAATCACGGCGACGTATTCGTTATCGAGCGACTTGCCGCTCTGACGCGCCAGATCGAGAAAGAAGCGCGCCAGACGGCCGTAGACATCCATCGTCGCCAGCGACTCGATCCGGTTCGATGCGTCGCGCAGCCGCTTCGACAGCTCCGCCAGAACCTTCTGCGTGATCGAGAAGTTTTCGCTGAGGATGTGCAGGAAGTCACTGCGCCAGATCGAAACGATCTCCAGCGGCTCGATGGCGATCACGGTCGCCGATCGGGGCTCGTTGTCGAACAGCGCCATCTCCCCGAAGAAATCACCGACGCCGAGGATCGAGAGGATGATCTCCTTCCCCTCGGGAGAGGTCATGGTCACCTTCACCTGCCCCTCGCGGATCAGGTAGAAAACGTCCCCGCTCTCGTCGGCATGGAAAACGGCGTCATCCTTCGCGAAGCGACGAGTCTTGGAGACGGCGGCGATCGACGCAAGCTCGCGATCATCGAGCTCCGCAAAGAGCGTGAACTTCCTATAGAACGATGATGGGAGCACTGGTGCGGGGATTTTAGCAGCAAAGCCGAGGGCGGCACCCCGATGCTACACTCCCGGACGAAGTTCCCAACGAGAGTGGCCATCAAACGGATCATTCCGATCTCGTCCGGCAAGGGCGGAGTCGGCAAGACGACCTTCGCCATCAACTTCTCGCTTGCCCTCTCGCGCCACGGCCGGACGGTGCTTGTCGATCTCGACACCGGCACTTCCGCCATCCGCAACGCCATCGACGTCCCGATCGAAAAGGATCTCTACCATTTCTTTCGAAAAGGCGAGCCGATCAATCGCTGCGTCTCGTACCTTTCCCACAAGCTCGACCCCAAAGGTGCCTTCCCCGACTTCGGCTTCGTAGCCGGTCCGCTGCATCTGATCGATGAGATCACCAACTTCGGCGCCGCCAACAAGGCGAAGCTGATCGAGGCCATCAACGGGCTGGACGCCGACTACGTCATCCTCGACATGCGGGCCGGGCTCGACTCGAACGTCATCGACTTCCTGCCGTTCTCCAACTCCGGGATCCTGATCTTCACCCCGCATCTGCCCAGCGCCACGCTGGCCGCCTCCGACATCGTCAAGGCCATCCTTTTCCGCAAGCTGCGCCTGATCTTCAGCCGCGAGTCTCCGTTTTACGCAACGGTGAATGGGAAGCTCGACTTCTGGCGCTTGATCAACGAGTTGATCGATCAGGTCGAAGATGTCTACGATTCCTCGGTCGCGAACCTCGACGCCTTCGCCGACGACCTCGCCGGAAACCTCGGCGATCACCCCATCACCCGCACCGTGCAGCAGACTCTCGACGAGTTTCGCGTCCACTACGTTCTCAATCTCTTCAACGGCGTCGACGACTCGTTCCAGACGGCCGTGAAGCCGTTCATCGAGAACCTGACATCGAACGTTTCCGCCCGCTGCGGCGTGACGAACCTCGGCTGGATCACGCGCAGCGACGCCATCCACCGCGCGAACTGCAACAAGATTCCGGCCCTGCTCCTCCCGCCCGAGGAGAAGAAGATGTCGAGGAACAACCGGGTCACGCAGGAGCTCGATGAGCTTCGCTCCATGGCCATCGGCATCGACCAACCTCGGCGCAAGAACGCGAAACAGGCGAAGGCCGCGGCGAACGCCGATCCGGCCGATCACCTCGCCAATCAGCTCAACGTGCTGCGGACGATGTTCGATCAGAAGAAGGACGACGACTTCCACGCCAACTTCGAGTACGCCTCGCAACGCGCCCTCTTCACCATGAAGACGCGCCGCGCCAGCGAGTTCGGCGACGTCCGCATCTACCGCCCCGACGAGATGCTGGCCACGATCTTCGCCAAATCGAACATCCCGACGACGATCGATTGGGGCGAACTGGAGCTGTAACTGCGCTTCGCGCGTTGTCTGCGGCCTCGCCGCGTTGTCGGTTGTCTGCGCGCTGCGGCGCGCGTGGCCGGCAGTGAGACGTTGGACGCGTCTTTGATGAGGAGACCACGCGCCGCGGCGCAGATAACCGGCAACGCGGCGAAGCCGCAGACAACGCGCGAAGCGCATGTACACTACGCGGCCATGAAAAAAACGCTAGCCTTCGTCGCACTCTTCGCGACCTCCCTCTTTGCCGCCGACACCCCTGACCTGACGATGCAGAACCGCATCCGGCAGGAAGGGTTCCGCAATTCGAAAGTGATGGACACCGCCGAGGAGTTGATGGACTTCGTCGGCCCGCGCCTCACCGGATCGCCCAATATGAAACGCGCCAACGAATGGACGCGCGACAAGCTCACCTCCTTCGGCCTCAGCAACGCACATCTCGAAAGCTGGGGCCCATTCGGACGCGGCTGGTCCTACGAGGAGTGCACGGTGCGCATGACCTCCCCCGACGTCGCGCAACTCTGGGCACTGCCGCGCGCCTGGACGCCCGGCACGAACGGCGTCATCAGCGGCAAACCGGTCAAAGTGAAGATCGAGACCGTCGAAGACATCGAAAAGTATCGCGGCAAACTCGCGGGCAAGATCGTGCTCAACGGTGATGCGCGCGAGATCAAGCCGCACGAAAAGCTTCAGTACGCGCGCTACACCGAGAAAGAGCTGAACGACACCGAGAACTACGAGTTGCCGGGCCGTCCGCGCTTCACGCGCGAGGAGATTGCAAAGCGCAACGCCTTCCGCAAGGCGTTGACGAAGTTCCTCGCCGACGAGAAACCGCTGGTGATGATCGATCCCGATCCCGCCGACTACGGCACGTTCCACGTGCAGGGCGCCGGCACACAGAAAGACGGCGAGCAATACCCCGTCCCATCGATCGTGATGTCGACCGAACAGTACAACCGCCTGGCGCGCCTCACCGACCAGGGAAAGGACGTCACCCTCGAGGTGAACGTCAAGACGACGTACTACGACCACGACAAGAACGCCTACAACACGGTCGCCGAGATCCCCGGCACCGACAAGAAGAGTGAGATCGTCATGCTCGGTGGCCACCTCGACTCCTGGCACGGCGGCACGGGCGCGACCGACAACGGCGCGGGAACGGTCGTGGCTATGGAAGCTGTGCGCATCCTGAAAGCGATCGGCATCGCCCCGAAGCGAACGATCCGTATCGCTCTCTGGAGCGGCGAGGAGGAAGGTCTCCTCGGCTCTCACGCCTATGTCTCCGAGCATTTCGCCTCACGCCCCGAGCCGACCGCGGCCGAGCGCGACATCCCGGCGTTCATGCGCCGCAATCAGGGCCCACTGACGATCAAGCCGGAGCACGCTAAACTCTCCGCCTACTTCAATCTCGATAACGGCACCGGCAAGATCCGCGGTGTCTATGCGCAGGACAATTTCGCCGTCGCTCCGATCTTCGCCGCCTGGATCGAGCCGCTGAAGGACCTCGGCGTCACCACCGTCACCGAGCGGAACACGGGCGGTACCGACCACCTCTCCTTTGATGCCGTCGGTCTTCCCGGTTTCCAGTTCATCCAGGACGAGGTCGAGTACGGCGAGCGCACGCACCACACCAACTACGACGTCTACGATCGCCTGCAGCGCGACGACCTGATGCAGGCCGCCGTCGTCATGGCCACTTTCGTCTGGGAAGCCGCAAACCGTCCGGAGATGATGCCGAGAAAACCGCTGGCGAAGAGTGATCTGCCGGCGGCGCCAGCAGCGCCTGCCGCGGCGCATTAACTGCGCGTCTTCTCGCGCGTTGTCTGCGGCTTCGCCGCGTTGTCGGTTGTCTGCGCTACGGCGCGTGGTCGGGGTTCGGTTGTCAGGTTGACGACTCTGGAATTCTGACCACGCGCCCCCGCAGGGCGCAGACAACCGATAACCGACAAACGCGCAACATCGCAGACCCCGACAACCGACAACGCGCCGAAGGCGCTTCACCGCCAGAAATACCGCGCCCGAATCACCGTCCAGGCGATCCGGATCGTGTCCATCAGCGGTTTGTAGTGGCTGGTGGACTGGCCGTCGACGAAGCCGAGGTCGATCGGAATCGAGAGGATCTTGAATTTGCGCTGGCCGGCCTGGACGATCACTTCGCTCTCCATGTCGAACCCGTCGCTGCGAAGGCGGATGGCACGAAGCAGTTGGGCGGAGTAGAGCCGGAAGCCGCTCTGCGAGTCGGTGACGTCCGTATGCGATGCGAAGGCGATGCACCGTGCCGAGAAGCGGTTGGCGAACCGGCGTCGCGGCAGCATCTGGCCGAACAGATGGGCGCGTCCGCCAATGATGAGATCCGCGCCGGTCTCCTCGCGCGCGGCGAAAAACTTCGGGATCTCACTCGCGAGATGCTGGCCGTCGGCATCGAGCGTCACCACCGCGTCGAAGCCATGCTCCAGCGCGTACGCAAATCCAGTCTTGAGCGCTGCCCCCTTGCCGCGATTGGCCGGATGGCTGACGACTTGCGCTCCTGCATCCCGCGCCACCTCGGCGGTCCGGTCGGCGGAACCGTCATCGACGACCAGAACATCACGCACCACGGCTTTGCAATCCCGCACCACCGCCCCGATGCTCCGTTCCGCGTTCAACGCCGGGATGATGCCGAGAACCCGTTCCGTCATGACCCCTCCCGCGACACGACCGCGCAGATGATCCCGCCGCCGGCCGAGACAGAATTGACCAGGATGTTCCGCAGTGTCGCGGCGCGCGGCGCGATGACGGGAGCGAACGTCATCTCCGGATCCGCCTCCTCGAAACCGAAGGACGTATGCAGCTTCTGATCGCGCATCGCAACCAGGGCGGCTGCAAGCTGGAAGCCGCCGCCGGCGGCGTACTCGCCGAAGTACCCTTTTGTGGCAACGACGGGAGGCGCGCCGTCACCGAAGAGCCGCTGGATTCCGCGAAACTCCAGCCGATCACCACGTTTCGTGCCGTTCGCCGAGGTGTAGATCGCGTCGACGTCCGCAAGCTCGATCGCCGCATCGTCGATCGCCGCCTGCATCGCCGCGGCGACCTGCGCATCGTCCGTTCCCCAGTCGGAGATCGTGGCCGTGGTATCGCGAGCGATGCCGAATCCTGCAAGCCATCCGTACGGTTGCCGCGACGGCGCTCCATCGGCGACGAAAATCGCGCTCCCTTCGCCGATGGACATACCGTTGCGCTGCCGGTCGAAGGGCCGCATTTGCTCGCTCAGCCCATCCTCGGCGTGTGCAAGCGCGCCGAGGCGGTCGAGAACTGAGAAGACCATCTCGTTGACCTCTTCCACGCCGCCGATAATGGCAGAAGGAACCGTCCCTTTCACGATCTGCGAGCTGGCGAACATCGCCGCCGCGAGCAGAGACGACTCCCGCTGCGTCAGCGTGACGTTGAAGCCGCGAAGATCGAATTCGATGGCGATGTGCGAGCCGGGAGCGTTCGCTACCGACTCCGCGAAAAGCTGCGGCGGCGCCAGGGCCGCCCCTTTGGCGACGTACTCCTGCATGTAGTCGACCGACGTCTGCACCGGCCCGAACGCGGTGCCCAGCGCAACGCCCGATTCGCTGGACGGCTGCGCACCGGCATCATCGATGGCCAGACGCGCGGCTGAGACGGCATAGCGGGAGAGCGTATTCATCCGCCGCATCTTCATGACCGGGATGTAGTCGCGTGCCTTGAAGTCGCGCACGAGTGCCGCGGTGTGCGCGGTTAGGCCCTCGGTATCGAAACGGTCGATCGGCGTCACGGCGGTGGCTGCCGCGTCAAGCATGGCGCGGAATGGCTCGATGCCCACCGATCCCGGAGCAACGATGCCGATGCCTGTAATGGCAACCCGATTCATGGGAGAACGCGCGTTATACCTTACGTCCTGCGGAAAAGCAGTGAGACGTTCGAGCCGCCGAATCCGAACGTATTCGACAGAATGTTCGTCATCGTCATCGGCCGCGGCGTGTGCGGAACGTAGTCGAGCGTGCAATCGGCCGCGGCCGCATCGAGACGCAGCGTCGGTGGCGCGAGCTGATTCTGCAACGCCAGCACGCTGATCACCGCTTCGATCCCGCCTGACGCTCCCAGCGTGTGGCCGAAGTACGACTTGCTCGACGACACCGGCACCGTTTCGCCGATCGCGGCAACGATCGCCTTCGTCTCCGCTGAGTCGTTGAGCAGCGTGCCTGTTCCATGCGCATTGATGTAGTCGACCCGTGGACGTTCGGCGCCCGCCTCCGCCAGTGCGCCGCGCATGGCGGCCTGGGCACCGCGTCCTTCCTCATGCGGCGCGGTCGGATGATGGGCGTCGCAGGTCGCGCCGTAGCCGAGAAACTCGGCAAGAATCGTCGCCCCGCGTGCGGACGCATCGTCCCACCGCTCGATCACGAGATAGGCTGCCCCTTCGCCGAGCGTGATCCCCTTCCGCCCGGCCGCGAACGGCGCACAGGGATTTTCATCGACCGCCTGCAGCACGTTGAATCCGCTGTAGGTCAGGCGGCAGAGGGCGTCGCTCCCGCCGGCGATGGCTACATCCGCATGGCGCGACCGGAGCAGATCGCCGGCCATGCCAATGGCGGCGCCGGCCGAGGCACAGGCGGTGGCGTTCGACAACACGCCGCCGCCGAGGCCGAGCGAGCGGGCCACCGCGTCGGACGGACCTGACGTCGGCTGTTGCAACACGCTCGAGACGGCCACGCGTCCGCGTCCGTGCACCAGGCGATTGAAATAGAAGCTTTCCCCTTCCAGCAGGCCGCCGGTCGATGTTCCGGTCGAGACGACGGCGCGCTCGCGGGACAGCGGGGTCGTTGCACCATCGTTGGCCTGCGTCACCGCTTCATGCGCGGCGATGACCGCCAGCAGGTCGCTGCGCGACATCCGCCGCGCCTCACGGCTGTCGATCGGCAACAGATCGTCGAGCCCCCCGACCTCGGCGGCAACATCCGTCGGAAAGCTCTCGCCGGGAAACTTCGTCAGCTTGCCGATCCCGTCGCGCGACTCGACGATCGACTGCCACACCTCCGATCGGTTCCGTCCAATCGAACAGATGATCCCGACGCCGGTGATGGCCAGACGGGTGGAGGTGTCGGATGCGCGCATAGTTCTCTCTGCAGAAAAGAAACTCTCACCACAGAGACACAGAGATCACAGAGGAGATCCCTCTGTGTCCTCTGTGCCTCTGTGGTGAAATGCTTTCGCCAGGTAAAACCTACCCCGAATCACTTCCACTCCATCGACCAATCCCCGCCCCGTGAACCGGAACGTCCCTCCGAAATCGGCATCGAGCGTGACCACGAAGCGAATCACATCGCCCGTCACGATGGCCCGGTCGATCTCGCATCGATCGATACCCGAGAGAAATGCAGGTGAGGGCGATTCTGCAAACGCCAGTCCGCCGCCGAGCTGCGCCATCGCCTCAACGGCCATCACACCCGAGGGCATCAGATCGTTCGCCGTGCAGAGGTAGACCCCCTCGATGGTCTTGTCATCGACGCGCGTCGCGGCGGATGCGGCGCGGAAGGGAATCTGGTGGGGGAGACTGGCCAGCCAGCTCACACCTGCGCCCGCTGCTCGTCCGCCAGCCGATGCCGAACGAAATCCGCGAGCGAGGAGATCGAATGGAAGTTGTCGCGCGCGGCAGATTCGTTCTTCACCTTGATGCCGAATTCCGTCTCCAGCATCACCACGATCTCCAGGGCGTCGATGGAGTCGAGTCCAAGGCCGCCAGCAAATAGGGGATCGTCGTCTTTGATGTCGTCCGGCGTCATATCTTCGAACTTCAGGCGGTCGATGAGGAGCTCTTTCAGTTTCTTTCGTAGGTCATCCATGGGCTGAGCCATTCTCACATACTTGCCGGGCCCGGCAACTCCTCCCATGCGATCGGCGGCGCGATCACGCCGAACATTTTCTGCACCCGAACGAAGAAGAAGAACAGCGCCAGTTTGGCGCGGTGGTTCGTGGCGAAGATGTTCCCGGCCAGGATGCCGGTGATCACCGGAATGAGCCCGTAGTCCGCCTTGGGCTGGAGGAAGACCTCGAGGAACTCGCGGCGATAGAAGTTGGAGATGAAGCGGAAGTACTTGTCCAGCGCCCCCTGGAACGTCCGGTCGTAGCGCCGCAACAGACGCATGCTCCCGCCGCGCAGCCGTTGCTCGACCGCGTCGGCAACCATGTCACCCGACTTCATGGCCATGAAGACGCCGGTAGAGAAGATGGGGTCGAGAAAGCCCGCGGCATCGCCGGCGAGCGCGAAGTTCTTTCCGGTCCGGCGCTTCATCATGAAGGAGAAGTCGCGCCGCACGTAGACCGGCGTCACGCGCTCCGCATCTTTCATCCGTTCCGCGAGATACGGCGCGCCGGCGATGGTTTGCTCCAGCAACTCCTCGGGGGTCAGACCGCATCCGCGCAGGTGGTCGCGGCCGACGACGAGGCCGACGCTCATCGTGTCGGCACTGACCGGGATCAGCCAGAACCAGGCATCGCGCAGGACCACGATGATGGTGTTGCCGGCGTCGCGCCCCTCGGGACGCGGAACGTTTTTGTAGTGCGCGAAGACGGCCACTTTCTTCAGCTCTTCGACATCTTTCTTGTCGCCGATGCGGCTCCCGAGAAAGGCGCCATGCCCGCTGGCGTCGACGACGAACCGCGCCTCGAGCCGCTCGCCGTTCGCGCATGTGACGGTGGCGCGGTCCGAGTCCGCAAGATCGGCTGCCGTCACCGCTGTCCCCTCGCGGACGTCGACGCCGCTGGCGGCCGCGTTGCGCAGCAGCAGCTCATCGAACTCCGCCCGCTTGACCTGAAAGGACTGGTGATACGCCTCCGGCAGGTTCTCGAAAAAGCGGAATGTGTACCCCAACGCCCCGTCTGCCGTCACGAACCCCGCCCCATACTTCGGCGTGTACGACCCCTCGGACAACGGAACGGAAACCCCGAGCCGGTCGAGCAGATCGTTGTTGTACGGAAGCAGCGACTCCCCGATCTGAAACCGCGGAAACCGCTCGCGCTCGAGAAGGGTGACCGAAAACCCCTTCCGCGCCAGCAAAGTCGCCGCCGTCGATCCAGCCGGCCCGCCGCCGATGACGAGGACGTCGATCATGGGCGGTGGATGGTAATGCAAAAGCGGTCACGCGGAGGACGCGGAGCCGCGGAGAGATACACAACCCGCCAATCTCCTCTCCGCGTCTCCGCGCCTCCGCGTGACCGTTCTCCTGGCCGGGTATCATCGAGAGCATGGACAACGCCATCCTGCGTCGCTTCGAGGAACCCGACGAGGTTCGCCTATTCGAAAAGGGGCGATTTGAGATCGTCCACATCGGTGGCCTCACAATCGGGCGCGCCAGCTATGAGCCGGGCTGGAAATGGTCGGAGCACGTGGCCCCGATGGCCGGTAGTGCCCATTGCGGCGTCGAACATGTCGGCCTCGTCGTCTCCGGCAGTGCGGTGGCAGCGTTTCAGGATGGGTCGGTCATGGAGCTGACGGCAGGGCAGCTCTTCTACATCCCGGCGGTGCCACACGACAGTTGGGTCGTCGGCGACGCGCCGTATGTGTCCCTCCACTTTCTCGGCGCGGACAGCTACACGAAGTAGACCGCTTCGGAGAAGGCGCGGGGCGCGCCTTCTGGGAAAGCTGCGGACTCGAATTGATTGGAAGACTGAAGACGTTTAGCAGACCGAACATTACCGGTCAAGATGACGGCGGTTGACGTACCGGCTGACCGACTCTATCCTCCCTCCCCCAAGGTCCATGTTTGAACGTTTCCTTGCACTTGCGGCTGTCCGGCCCGAGGCGGTTGCGCTGATTGACGGTGAGACGGGCGAGGTGACCTCGCGGGCTCAGCTTGCCTCGCGGATCGACGAGCTTGCCGCGCGCTTCGCCGGCTCCGGGCTTCGCCCGAACGACGTCGTCGCCATTCAGCTTCCGAACTCGGTCGATTTCGTCGCCGCATTCGGGGCGATTCTGAAGCAGAAGCTCGTAGCCATTCTCATCGACCGTGACGCCACCGAGACCGAGGTCGGCAACGTGCTGGGGCACTTCGCGGCGCGGGGGCTGGTCTATCGCAACGGCGCCGAGGTGATGATCTCGACGCGGCAGGCAGGCGGCGTTCGCCTTCCCGAGGGAGCTCGGCTCATCAAACTGACCTCGGGGTCGACCGGAATGCCGAAAGGGATCGTGGCGACGGAAGAGAACCTGATCGCCGACTGCCTGAACATCTGCGCGACGATGGACATCCGCGCGGACGACATCAACCTCGGCGCCATTCCGATGTCGCACTCCTACGGCTTCTCGAATCTCGTCACGCCGCTTCTGACGCAGGGAACCGCCGTCGTGATCTCGAACGACTATCTGCCGCAGTCGGTGGTGACTCTCTGCAATCGATTCTCGAGCACGATCGTCCCGCTGATTCCGATGGTGTTCGACCATCTGGTGACCGCCGGCGCCGGCGAGTTCAAGACAGTGCGGACGTTTCTCTCCGCCGGCGCGCCGCTGCCGGCGGCGGTGTCGCGCAAGTTCCGGGAGCGCTTCGGCCTTCCGATTCACACGTTCTACGGCTGCAGCGAATGCGGCGGCATCACCTACGACCGCGAAGGGGCGGCCGTGGAGCGCGGCACGGTCGGCCAGGCCATCGGGAAGGTGATGCTGTCATCCGCGCGCGGACGCCTCTCGGTGCGCGGCGACAATGTGGCCCTCGGCTATCTTCACGACGCGGCGACGTTTCATCCCTTCGAGCACGGACTCTTCGTCACCGATGATCTGATCGAGCTTCGCGAGAACGGCGAGGTGGCCATCACCGGCCGCGCCAGTGAGCTGATCAACACGGCGGGCAAGAAGGTGAACCCGCGCGAGGTCGAGCAGGTCCTGCTGCAGATCGAAGGCGTGCGCGAGGCGAAGGTCTACGGCGAGCCCGCCGGCGCGCGCGGCGACGTCGTCGCTGCCGCAATCGTGGCCAGCCCGGACGTCACGCGGGAACAGATCCGCGCCTTCTGCCTCGAACACCTCTCGCCCCACAAAGTGCCGCGCATCGTGAAGCTGATCGAATCGATTCCCGTCGATGAGCGTGGAAAGGTGAAGCGTGCCGCGCTGGCGGCGCTGTAGGACTTACGAAGCGCGAAAGCCTTCGTTCGTCTCGGCGATCTTCGTGAAGCCGGCCGTGTGCAGCGCCTCACGCGCGTCGTCCGTGAGATGCAAACCGATGACGTCGAGGCGTTGGGGACGCCCGATCTGCGACAAGAGGTGCTTGAGATCCTCGGGGGGACGGAAGACGGTGACGCTGATGTGCGGCCATTCGGTGGCGCGGTTCCACGCCTCCGAGGCCGCCGCGCGATTGGGAGTGCTCTCGACGATCCAGACCGGCGTGCGCATGACCAGCGCAGCGAGGCGGTCGCCGAACTCCCGGTCGAAGACGATGGCAACCCGGCGGCTCATCCGCGTGCGGCGGCACCCTCGGCCGGAGTAGGCGTCGCCGCGGCGCGGCGCCTGAAGAGACGCCGCAACTGCAGCCGGACGTTGTCCGCTTCCGCAAACGCCCAGAGCTTCACTCCTCGCAGGAACATGTGCACTGGCGAGAGGTTGAGATTGAAATACGCCTTGATGCGGCGGCCGTCGTTGCGCGTCCCCGCCTCCCCCGCCGCCCGCCGCGCCAGAGCGATCGATTTGAAACGGCGGTGATAGAACTTGATGAAGTGGTAACTGAAGAATGCCGGCTTCGGCCCGAGCACCGGCATCCAGACGAATTTCTTCGCGATGCGATAGGCCGGGATGACCACGAAGATGTAGTAGTGGGCCGTGTCCAGGATCATCGCCGCCGACAGCAGGTCAGCCTCGCCCATGTAGTAGTACTTGTCTTTGAAGATGGAGCGGAAGAAGCGGGTATAGGAGCGGACGAAGGCTTCGTTATGCTCGACGATGCGCGCCGCGATGTCCTCTCCCTTCGCGTCGAGCCCGACGATCTCCGCCGTGGCCTCCGCGGTAAACGAGGCGTGATCGAGACCGGGCGAGTAGTAGGGATCGAGGAAGGAAGCGGCGTCGCCGAGGAGCGCCCAACCGTTGCCCATGTACTGCTTGGAGGCGTACGGCAGATGCGCATAGAACCGCAGATCGTCGAGCCGCGGCGTCGCGCCGTCAAGCAGTTCGGCCAGCGACGGGATGGCCTTCAGGAAGGCGATGAAATCAGTCGCCCGCTCTTTGCTGTGATGAAGATCGACGAGCCGCTTGTCGAAGACGACGCCGATCGAGGTCTCGCCGTTGCCGAGTGGAATGACCCAGATCCAGTACCCGAAACCGGTGTAATGGTTCGTGGCCAGACGGCGCGAGCTGATGTTGCGCCCGGCCAGGTCGCCGGCACGGGCGGCGATGTCGTCGATGTGGCGCACGCCGTTCCAGCGGCACCAGATCGCGGCGACGGGATGTTCCTCGTTGCGCTCGATCAAGCCGAGCCGGCGGCCGAGGAAGTTGACGCGTCCGGTGGCGTCGAGCAGCCAGCGGCAACGAAGCTCGCGGACGTCTTCACCGGCTTCGATCGTCAGCTTGTTGTCAAAGTCGCCGAGATCCACATCGCGCGCTTTGGCCGGACGGAGGAGCTCCGCTCCCTCGGCTACCGCGGTGGCGAGGAGGTATTCATCGAGCGTGTCGCGCCGAAGCTGGAAGGCGGGGACGGCGCTGCGAATGAAGCCGCCCGCCTCGGTGGCGTTGGCGTGGCCGGTGACCTTGTCGTTGCTGAACCAGTAGCGCAGCCCTTCCTTCGGCAACTGCTCCGCTTCGAGGTGGTGCCACATGGCCAGACGCCGCGTGAGGAACATGGCGGACATCTCGGTAGTCGCTTCGCCGACCTTGGCGTCGAACGCTTCAGCCTTCTCGACGATGAGCACGCGGAGCTGGGGATGGTCGCGCCGCAGAAGGATCGCCGTCGACGCGCCGCTGAAGGCGCCGCCAAGGATGATCACGTCGTAGAAATCTGGCTGCACTGGGGGATCGTAACATCCGTCTTTCGAGTAGGATTGCGCGCCCTATGCACTGGTTCCATCACTTCTTCCTGACCTGGATGCAATTCGTCCTCGATTGGGGTTACCTCGGCATCTTCGTGATGATGGCGTTCGAGTCGACGGCGCTGCCGATTCCGGCCGAAGTCGTCATCCCCCCGGCGGCCTTCTGGGCCTCCCAGGGACACTTCAATCTCGCGCTGGTGATCGTGGCCGCGACGGCGGGATCGTGGGCCGGCTCGGCGGCCAGCTACTGGATCGCCTGCAAGCTGGGACGGCCGCTGGTGTCCCGCTACGGACGGTTCGTCCTGCTTTCCCCATCGAAGATCGAGGCCGCCGACGGATGGTTCGACACGTACGGAGCCGGGGGGATTTTCGTGGCGCGTCTGCTTCCGGGCATCCGCCACCTGATCTCGATTCCCGCCGGCCTGTTCCGGATGCCATTCGCCCGTTTCTCGCTGATGACGATCCTCGGCGCTGGCCTTTTCAACGGCGCCCTGGCCTGGTTCGGCATGCGCGTCCTCGGCGATCAACCATCACTGATGAAGGATCCGGATGCCCTCCGCAACGCGCTGGCATCGAAGTCGATGTGGCTGATCGGCTTCGCCGTCGTAATCGGCCTGCTCTACGGATTGATGACGTGGATGCAGAAACGAGCGGCTGTCAGGCGAGCTTGAGTCCCGCAGGGACGAAGTGGCGAAAGTCGACGTCATGAGTGATTAGGGCTGCATTGTTGTCAATGCACACCTGCGCGATGAGCACGTCAGCCAGCTTTGCTTTGCGGCCAATTTCCAGAACGCTTCTCCTTAGTTCGCCGGCCCGCTTCCAGTAACCGTCATCGACCGGAAGAAGCGGCAAACTCAAGACGAACGAGACAAATCCCTCCTCGACGGCCGGACTGCTTAGCGCCTCGGAAAGAACGATCGGAGGAAGCGCAACCTCACGGCTCAAAATCGCGGCAGCAGCTCGGCGAACATCGTCTCCCTCTTCTTTTCGCGACCAGCGTCGGAGTGAGCTCGTATCGATCGCGATCAATCGCGATCCTCACGAAGCGCTTCGATATCGATGTCCCAGTGAACTTTCCCCTGCCACTTCATCAAGCCCTCATAGACTCCATCCGCGCGCGCCTTATCGATCCGCCGCTGTAGTTCAGCCCGAAGCTCCGCTACGCGCTCGGGAGGCAGTTTCATACGCTCGTATCGAGCCCAAGGATCTTCTTTCGCCTCAGTTTGCGTCGCCGGCTCTTCTGTCTTCGTTTCCGACATGCCGGTAATTCTCCTACTTCCCCACCTTCCTGACAAACTCGACGACACCCGCGAGAAAGTCCGGGGCGAGGAGGAGCTTCGGATCGCTGTAGGAGGCCATCTGTTTTTCGCGGTCGGGCGGGACTTCTTTCAAGACGTGGTTCATCCCCTCGATGAGAAGCAGCTTCGCCTTCGGGTTTGCCGCGGCGAGGCGTTTGGCATCGTCGACGCTGACCTGCAGGTCGGTCGTTCCCTGCACGATGAGCACGGGGACCGTCAGCGCGGCGATCGATTTGGCGGGGTCGTAGCGGAACCAGGAGATCAGATAGGGCTGCACGCTGGAGCGGTAAAGAGCGGCCAGGGCGGCGGGCGGGTCGTCGGTGGTCTTGCCGGCTTCGAGGTTCTTGAGGATTGCGTCGCTCTGCGTGGCCAGCTCCGGCGGGAGCTTGCCGGCCAGTTGCGTACGCAGGATGTCGGCGGCGGCGCGGCCGGCACCGGCGATGGAGATGAAGCCGGCGGCGTTGCAGCGCTTCGCCGCCAGCATGCCGATGAGCGAGCCCTCGCTGTGGCCGGCGATGATGACCGCGGAGAAGCGCCTGTCCTTGCGAAGCTGCTCGCACCAGGCCACGGCGTCGTCGACGTACGTTTCGAAGCGGAGATCGGCCTCGGACGTCATCGCCTTCGCGCTCTCGCCGACGCCGCGCTTGTCGTAGCGCAGCGAGGCGATGCCGTTATCCGCCAGCCCCTCCGCCAGCATCTGCAGCGAGTTGTTCTTTCCCGGCAGCATCGGCGAGTTGCCGTTGCGGTCCGTCGGTCCCGAGCCCGAGAGCAGTAGGACGACCGGCACGGCCTTGCTCATCTCTTTCGGCAGGAGCAGCGAGCTGTGAAGGGCGTTGTCCGCGGGCGCGGCATCAGGAACCGGCGGCGCAGGCTGTTGCGCCAATGCAGCGGATGCGAGAAGGAGGAAAGTCAGAGCGATGCGCATGTGCCGATTATCCTTACATTTGTCATCCCGCGATCATGACTTTCGACACGGGGCAAACCGCGGTGCCGAACCTACATTGCGAGCATGAATCCACTACAGATCGAGAACGTCGTGAAGACGTTCGCATCCCGCCGCGCTCTCGACGGCGTTTCGCTCGAGCTTCGGCCCTCGGAGGTCCTGGGTCTGCTCGGCCCGAACGGCGCCGGCAAGTCGACGCTGGTCCGGACGATCATGGGGCGCGTCCGGCCCGACAGCGGCTCGGTGACCATCTTCGGCAAACCGGCGCCGGCGGGCGACACCGAGGCGCGCGCCGAGGTCGGCGTGGTCCCGCAGGAGATCGCGCTCTATCCCAACCTCACCTCGCACGAGAACCTCATCGTCTTCGGCCGCTACCTCGGGCTCAGCGGCACGGAGCTGGCCGAGGCGATGAAACGGTCCCTAGACTGGGCGGCGCTGTCGGATCGCGCAAACGAGCCGGTCAAACTGTTCTCCGGCGGCATGAAGCGGCGCCTCAACATGGCTGTCGGCGTGCTTCACCGGCCGCGCGTGCTGCTGCTCGACGAACCGACCGTTGGCGTCGATCCGCAATCGCGCGAGCGCATCTACCAGATGATCGAGTCACTCCGCGCCGACGGCGTCTCGCTCATCTACACGACGCACTACATGGAAGAAGCAGAGCGCCTCTGCGACCGCATCGCCATCATCGACGCCGGACGCGTCATCGCCACCGGCACGAAAGACGAGTTGGTGCGCAACACCATCGGCACCAAACGGGAGGTCGTCGTCGAGTTCGCCGACGGCACGCACGTCGCGCATCTGATCGATGACGCCGCGGAAATGCTCCGGGTCATGCGCGAGGCCGAAACGCAGGGAAGCGCCGTGCGCGACCTGACCATGAAATCGCCGTCGCTCGAGAAAGTCTTCCTCCACCTCACGGGAAAGGGTCTACGCGAATGATCGCCTCCGTCGTCCGAGCCGGATGGCTCAATCTCCGCCGCGACCGCGCGGCACTCATGCTCAGCTTCATCGTCCCGATCGTCTTCTTCTCGATCTTCGCCGGCATTTTCGGGGCGCAGAAGTCGAAGACTCCGAGGACGACCGTCGTCGTCGCCGACCTCGATCGGAGCGACAGCTCGGGCCGTCTCATCGAAGCGCTCAAACGCGAATCGGCGCTCGAGGTCGTCCTGTCGCCGAAGAAGAGCACGACGCCGTTCGATGCGGCGTCCGCCGAGGCCTTCGTGCGGGCTGGCGACGCACCGGTGGCGCTGGTGATCCCGAAGGGCTTCGGCACGACGCGCATTCGCTTCAACGCTGCGAACGACGGCCCGGCCTTCCGGCTGATGTCCGACTCCGCCGATCCGATCGCTGACCAGGTCGTCGGCGGACTGCTGCAGAAGACGATGATGATGTCGATGCCGGAGATGATGATGGACGCCGGCGTCAGCGAGGTCGATCGCTGGAGCGGCGGCCTGACGCCGCAGCAGAAAGCAGCCCTCGATCAGAACATGAAGAGTTACCGCGCCTTCAGCGCGCGGACGCCGGCCGCCAACACCACCTCGTCCGACTCACTCATCAGGATCGAGAAGACCGACGTCGTCGGCCAGAACAAGTCGAATGTCGTGGCGGCGCTCTACGCTGCCGGCATCGGCGTCATGTTCCTCCTCTTCACCGCCTCGAACGCCGGCGGTGCGCTGCTCGAGGAGAACGAGAGCGGCACGCTCGACCGCATCCTGACCACCCGCCTGACCCTGACGCAGCTTCTCCTCGGCAAGCTCGTCTATCTCTGGACACTCGGTTTCACCCAGATCTGCGTGATGTTCCTCTGGGGTGCCATCGCCTTCCGCCTGCAGCTCATCGAGCACATCGGCGGCTTTCTGATCATGGCCCTGACGACGTCGCTGGCCACCTCCGCCTTCGGTCTGCTGCTGGCCTCGGTCTGCCGAACCCGCGCCCAGCTCGGCGCGATGTCGACGCTGGTGGTGCTGTCGCTCTCCGCGATCGGCGGATCGATGTTCCCCCGTTTCCTCATGCCGGCCGGCCTGCAGAAAGCGGGACTGGTCCTCTTCAACTCCTGGGCGCTGGAGGGATTCACGAACGTCTTCTGGCGCGAGCTGCCGCTGCAGTCGCTCGCCCTTCCCGCCGCCGTACTGGTCGGATGGGCGATCGTCTTCTTCATCGCCTCGCGGCAATTGACGAAGCGGTGGGAGATCGTTTGAAGACAGTTGTCGGTTGTCGGTTATCCGTTGTCAGGGCTCCACGTAACCGATAACCGACAACCGACAACGCGGCGAAGCCGCACGCCACTACAATGCCGCACCGTGCCAGCGCTGAAGAACCGCGATCATTACCCTGTCCTCGTCATCGGCACCGGCATCGCCGGTCTCACGGCGTCGTTCTGCCTGGCCGGCGCCGGGATCAAAGTCCTTCTCGTCACCAAAGCCGCCGATCCGAAGGACTGCAACACCTTCTGGGCACAGGGCGGGATCATCTACGAGGGGGCGGGCGACACGCCGGCAAAGCTGATCGACGACATTATCGCCGCGGGCGCGGGGCTGTCGAACGAAGAGGCGGTGCGCTTTCTGGCTGTCGAAGGGCCGCGCGTGGTCAAGGAGCTGCTGCTCGATGAGATGCATGTCCCCTTCTCCAAGAGCGAAGAGGGGGAGCTCGATCTGACCCAGGAGGGGGCGCACTCGCTGCCGCGCATCATCCATTCCGGCGACGCCACCGGCCGGGCCATCGAGACCTCGCTCCTCAATCGCGTGAAGAACGAGCCGAACATCACGCTGGTCACCGAGATGACGGCCATCGATCTGTTGACGACGCAGCATCATCCGACCGACATCCAGGTCCGCTACGGGCTGACGAACGAATGCGCGGGCGCATACCTGCTCGATAACCGCACGAACGAGGTCTTCACGATCTTCAGCGACTTCACCATCCTGGCCACGGGCGGCATCGGCCAGATCTACCTCCACACCACGAACACGCGCAATGCCATCGGCGACGGCGTGGTCATGGCCCAGCGCGCCGGGGCGCGGGTGATGAACGCCGAGTACGTTCAGTTCCACCCGACGGCGCTGGCGGACAAGAAGGCCAATCACTATCTGATCTCCGAGGCCTTGCGCGGCGAGGGGGCCAGATTGCGCAATCAGAAAGGCGAGTACTTCATGGAGAAGTATTCGCCGGCCCTGAAGGATCTGGCGCCCCGCGATGTGGTGGCGCGCGCCATCGTGGAAGAGATGACTACAAACAAGGAAGAGTTCGTCTATCTCGACCTGGCCAACTTCTACCACGGCCACGGACCGATCGCCGAGCGCTTCCCGAACATCCGCAAGGCCTGCGCGGAGATCGGCATCGACATCGAGCGTGAGCCGATTCCGGTGGTTCCGGCCGCCCACTACTTCTGCGGGGGAATCCTGGCGAACAACGTCGGCGAGACGACGCTGACACGCCTGTACGCCATCGGCGAGACCTCCTGCACCGGCCTGCACGGCGGCAACCGGCTGGCATCGACGTCATTGCTGGAAGGGCTGACGTGGGGCTACTTCGCGGCGCTGTCGATCCGCGAGAAGCACGAGGCCTCGACCACGCCCGTCGAATCGGCCACCGGCCCTCTCCCCCGCCCTGCCCGCCTCGGCGAGGCACCGGCCATCCGCCGGTCGTATTCGACACGGCGCCCGGGCATCGGGTCGATCGACGACGCACTCCTGCGTTCGATCCCCGACTGGCGCCCGCCCGGCAGCGAGAACATGGAAGATCCCGCGCTCATCCTGCAGGACTGGACGACGATCCAGCACACGATGTGGAACTACGTCGGCATCGTCCGCACCTACGAGCGCCTGAAGCGCGCCGTCGCCGACATGCGCGAGCTCGGCAGCCGCCTGACGAAGTACTACCACGAGTCGACGATCAGCAAGGCGATCCTCGAGCTCTTCCACGGCCAGCAGATGGCCATGATCGTGGCCAACGCCGCGCTGAGGAATCCGGTGTCGCGTGGGGCGCATTTCCGGAGGGATTAAAACGGGGTTGCGCGGTCTCGGGGTTGCGGGGTCTCGCGGTGGTTGGTTACAAGGTTGCTGGGTTGCTGGGTTGCTGGGTTGCTGGTGAGGCATACAAGCCAGCAACCCTGCAACTCAGTAACCTTGCAACTCAGCAACCCTGCAACTCAGTAACCTTGCAACTCAGCAACTTTGCAACTCAGTAACCTTGCAACCACCACCGCGAGACCCCGCAACCCCGAGACCACGCAACCCCGCTGGAACGAATCCCGAACCTCGCCCGTTTCGTACATCTGCACAAGGAGCCACCGATGAACACGATTCTCAAGAAATGGTTGCCGATCGCCGCGGGGACGATCATTCTCGCGGCCGCCTACACCGTGGTTACGCAGCGCCCGGCCGGCGCCGCACCGGCCAGTCCGCAGGGCCACAGCAAAGGAGACAAGATGGCGAACTACGTCAAACCGTCCGACGCGGAGCTCAAGAAGCGCCTCACGCCCGAGCAGTACGAGGTCACGCAGCACGAGGGGACGGAGCCGCCGTTCCGCAACGAGTATTTCAACAATCACGCGGACGGCATCTACGTCGACGTCGTCAGCGGCGAGCCGCTTTTCAGCTCGCTCGACAAGTTCGAGTCCGGCACCGGCTGGCCGAGCTTTACCCGCCCGCTGGAGCCGGCGAACGTGGTGACGAAGACCGACCGCAAGTTCTTCATGGCCCGCACCGAGGTTCGTTCGAAGCATGCCGACTCGCACCTCGGGCACGTCTTCGACGACGGCCCGGCCCCGACCGGCCAGCGCTACTGCATGAACTCGGCGTCGCTCCGCTTCATCCCGGTCGACAAGCTCGAAGCCGAGGGCTACGGCCAGTACCTCCATCTGTTCAAAAAGGATGGTCATAAATGACCGAGACCGCGACCCTTGCCGGAGGGTGTTTCTGGGGCGTCGAAGAGCTCGTCCGCAAACTGCCCGGCGTAACCGACACGACCGTCGGCTACGCCGGCGGCACGCTCGACAAACCACTCTACGAGGATGTGAAGACCGGCCGCACCGGCCACGCCGAGTCGCTGCAGATCATCTTCGATCCTTCGAAGATCACCTACGACGAGATCCTCGATTTCTTCTTCCGCCTGCACGACCCGACGACGGCCAACCGGCAGGGCAACGACGTCGGCACCCAATACCGCTCAGCAATCTTCTACCACGATGACGCGCAACGCGACGCCGCCGAGCGAGCGATCCAGCGTGCCCAGCCGAAATGGCCGCGCCCGATCGTGACGGAGGTCCTCCCGTTCACGAACTTCTATGAGGCCGAGGACTATCATCAGGATTACCTGCAACGGAAACCGAACGGGTACACATGCCACTACTTGCGGTAAGACCGACCGCGTGCGTGATCCTCGAGGAAGACCGCTATTGATGCCTTGCTGACGCGACCCTCGGCTACACCGATCACCACGTCGTAGAACTCATCCTCGTCCGCATCGACTTCGACTCCGTTCATATCCAGGAATGTGAGCGCTGCAGCGACCGCAGTTCGCTTGTTTCCATCGACGAACGGATGATTGCGGCAGATGCCGTAGAGGTAGGCGGCTGCCATCTCGGAAATCGTTTCGTGAAGGAAGACCGCGCCGAAGGTCGCCTCGACGTTTCCGATGGCTGAAAGCAGCAGACTCGTTTCACGCACGCCGGCAGAACCGCCGAATAAACGGATCTGCTCCTCGTGAAGGCTGAGCACCTCATCAAGAGTGAGAAAAAGCGGCACTACTCGCTCAGGCGGCGGAACAGACCGGCGTATTTTTGATTGATCTTCTCAGCCGACTTGCGAAACTTGCGTTCACGAGCGGCGCTCCGCCTCGGGGTCACCACGAGGACTTGTCCATTCGTCGACAACTCGACTTCCCCATTCTCATCAAGGCCAAGTTGCTCGAGAAGCGGTTTATCAAGTACGAGCGCGACGCTATTACCAGTGCGCGTGAGCTTCTTGATCATCGTTCGTACAGAATACCAGAACCGTACGTACGGGGACGTATGTTGCTGTTGAGCGAACCTTCCGAATCCCCTAATTTCTCTACTGAACCTGCGCTGCCGCGGCGGCGCCGATGGCCAGGGTGTTCCGATCCTGCACGAACGCGGCCGCAGCGAGGTGGTTCCAGGCCGGGTCGATCTTGAGAACGTGACCGTGGTCTGGGCCGGATCGACGCGGACCAGTCGCCGGACGATGGCGTCGTTGGTCACGGTGCGGCCGGCGTTTTCGCCGTGCTCGATCTTCGTGGTGATGCCGTCCTGGGTCAATGCCAGCATCAGGTCGGCCTCGGCGGGGACGGTGGCGTGGATGGTGACGACGACGGTATCGCGGTCGCGCCGGGCAGTGAGTGCGACATCGCCGCGCGGTTTGCTGTTCGAAGCGCCTTCCAGCGCGACGTCGAGTGCCGCGTGATTGGAGCCGACGAATTCGCGCGTACCGCCGACGACGGCCTGCGGTGTGTAGGCGGAGGAGAGGCGCATGGTGTTGGCGTAGCGGACCTGGCGCTGCGACCAGTAGGCCGAGGAGAAGGGATCACGCCAGCCGAGCCGATCCCAGTAATCGACGTGGTAGACCAGCGGGATGACGTGGCCACGCAGCTTCGCGTCACCGGCGATGTCGTGGATCAGCGCGTCGGCGGGCGGACAGCTCGAGCAACCCTGCGAAGTGAAGAGCTCGACGACGACCGGCGTCGGGCCGAGCTTCGGCGGAGCGCCGTGCATCGTCAGCGCGAGCACGGCAACGACGGAGACGGCGGAGACGACGGCGATGAGGCGCGGGCGTGGCATGACACCGAGTCTACGCCGCCTTCTCGACCGCCGCCTCGCGCGAAACCGTTACTTTTTTCGTCGCCCCTCGCCCGCTCTGGACCATGGCCACGCCGCCCAGGATCACGATCATCGCCGTGATCGACACCCACGTCAGTTGCTCGTGCAGCACGAGCCATCCGAGAATCACGGCCACCACCGGATTCACGTAGGCGTAGAGCGACAACGTCGTCGTCCGCAGGTGGCGCGCGGCGTAGACGTAGGACGTGTACGCCAGCACCGAACCGAAGAGCGAGAGGTAGGCCAGCGCGGCAAACGTGCGCGGCGTGGAGTGGAAATGCGGCAGCTCCCCTAGACCGACGCCGGTGAGTGTCACGACGATGCCGCCCGTCAGCATCTGCAACGCCGAGGACATCAATGGCGGAACGCTGCCGAGGGAGTACTTGCCGCGCACGGTGCCGTACTGCCAGGCGATGCAGCCGAGCTGGATGGCGATGGCGCCGATGACGAAGCGGCTGTCGAACGCGCTGCCGGCGCCGCGCGGAGTGACGAGCAAAGCCACGCCGAGGAATCCGATCAGCATCCCGATGCCGCGGCGCAGTTCCAGGCGTTCGCCCGAGCGCCGCAGCAACTCGATCAAGGTGACCCAGAAAGGGGCCGTTCCGACGAAGAGCGCGGCGAAACCGCTAGGCACCCACTGCTCAGCCCAGACCACGCTGAGGTTTCCGATGGCCACCATCAGCACGCCGCAGAGAACGACGTCGCCGAGCACGCGGCGGTCGCGCGGAATGGCGTCGCCGTGCAGCTTCGCAACGATGAAAAGAACGATGCCGCCAAAGAGAAAGCGCGCGCCGGTCAGGAGAAACGGCGTCATCGTCGTCACGGCGATGCGGATGGCGAGATAGGTCGTCCCCCAGACGATGCAGACGACGGCAAAGGCGGCGTAGGCGAGGGCGCGATCGTGTTTCATGGCTCACCCAGCGTGATGCCGCCGACTTTCTCGCAGTGCGTCTGCATGACGATGGTGGTGCGCGTGGCCAGCGAGAGCGGCGGCGCGGTCAGCCTGGAGACGAGCTCGTTCAGCGATTGAATCGAGTCGGTGCGGACTTTGATGAAGAAACAATCGTCGCCGGCCACGGTGTGCGCTTCGACGACTTCGTCGCTCTTCAGGATGGCGTCGAACGCCTTCTTCCGTTTGGCGTCGAGCCGCTGGCCGCGCGCGGCGATGAAGGCGGTGACGGCGCGCCCGATCGCTTTCGGTTCGACGACGACCGTATGCCCGCGGATGACGCCGTCACGCTCGAGTCGGGCGATACGGTCGGCGACGGCGGGACGGGAGAGGCCAACGCTATCGGCGACCTGCTGTGCCGGAGCCCTGCCGTCGCGAAGAAGATGCGTCAGGATCTTGAGGTCAAGAGCATCCAGATCGGCGGACATGCCGCCATGCTACTCCCGTTTCGCAGGTGAATCAATCATGCTACCGACGATTCGACATTTACCGCGCTTGCGCGAGCGGCGCGAGGGAGGACGGCAGATCCCTGCGGACGATGCTCTTCCTCGGATACGCGAATTCGACCCGTTGGCCTGCCGCGCGGCGGAGCTCGCGCTGGAGATATTCGATCTTCACCGGGCCGGCCGGATCGCTCAGCAGGCGGCGCAGGGCCAGACGGCGGAGGACGATCGAGCGCAGCTTCATGCCGGCGGAGCGGATGGCGAAGCGAATCGAGTCGCGGTCATCCGAGCAGACCCGTACCGCATCCGCCTCGAGTGTTCCCACGATTTCCTCCGCCAGTCTCGTCTCGTCCGTCGTCTTGATCGCGCTGCTCATTGAATCCTCCGATTGTCCTGCATGTATAGACGCCCCTGACCGCCGAAAGTTTCTACCTCCGAAGCGAATTTTTTGTGAACGGACGATGCGAGAATCGCCATGTGCTCGTGAAATTCACCCCGCTCGGCACCGCCGCCGAGGCCAGGCCGAACGAAACGGTGCTGGATACCGCCCGCCGCGCCGATGCCCCGATCGGCAACTCATGCGGCAGCGTCGGGGTGTGCGGGCGGTGCCGGGTTCTCGTGCTCGCGGGAGCGGAAAACCTCAGCCCACCGACGATGATCGAGATACGGGTGGCCGGTCAGCGCGGTTTCGCCTCGGATGAGCGGCTGGCCTGTCAGGCCGTCGTAAGGGGGCCGGTGGAGGTGACTACGGGATATTGGTGACTGTTGTTCGGGGCGGGCGGTTCATCCTGACGTGGAGCGAAGCGACACTGTCAGGATCTCCGGCCAGACCGCTCGGTAGGTGTTCATCGGCAAGGTCTGCGCGGTCGCACCGGAGATCCTGACAGCGTCGCTTCGCTCCGCGTCAGGATGGAACCGACAACGCCAGCTACTCATCATCGTCTGTCGTCACAGCCGTACGTCCCGCCCCCTCGCCCCCCGGCAGCTCGAAGTGAAACGGCTGTCTCGTTCGCGGATGGTTGCCGATCTCGTTCATCGTCATGGCGTCGAAGATGCGGCCGTTGGCGATGGTGTAGAGGATCGACTCGGAGTTGCGGATGTTGTCGAGCGGGTTCGCATCCAGCACGAGCAGATCGGCGATCTTCCCCGGCTCGAGAGAACCGATGTCCTTGTCCATGCCGATGTAGTGCGCGCCGCTGAGCGTGGCGGCGCGAATGGCCTGCAGCGGGGTCATGCCGCCCTGCACGAACATCCAGAGCTCCCAGTGCGCGCCGAGGCCTTCGCGCTGGCCGTGCGCGCCGAGCTGGACGGAGACGCCGGCATCGTTGAGCTTCTTCGCCAGCGCGGCATTGCTGAAGTGATTCCATTCATCGTCCGGCGCCATCGTCCGGCGTCGTGAGCGCGAATCGATCACGCGGCGCGGCACGAAGTTCAGCAGGCGCTTGTCTTCCCAGACGTTCGTCTTCGCATACCAGTAGTTCTCGCCCCACAGACCGCCGTAGCCGACGATCAGCGTCGGTGTGTAGCCGCTGTGCGATTTCGACCAGAGCTGCACCACGTCGTCGTACGCCCTGGCCACCGGGATGGAGTGCTCCACGCCGGTGTGCCCGTCGACGACCATGGTCATGTTGTGCTCGAAGAGCGAGCCCCCCTCGGGGACGACCATCATGCCGGTCTGGCGGGCTGCTTCGATGACCTGTTGCCGCTGATCGCGGCGCGGCTGGTTGTAGCTCTTTACGCTGATCGCGCCGATCGCTTTCATGCGCCGGAGGTGGAAGAGCGCGTCGTCGAGGTTGGCGATGTCGGCTTTGATTGGTGCCTTGGCGCCGTAGAGGATCGTGCCGGTGGAGAAGATGTGCGGCCCGACGATCTCGCCGGCGCGCTGCATCTCCGCGGCAGTGAAAATTTCCGAGGAGTTGTTCGAGGGATCGTGAAGCGTGGTCACACCGAAGGCGAGCGCGGCGTAGTTGTACCAGCTCTGCTGCGGGATGATCTCGTCCGCCCCCATCGAGCCGTGCCAGTGCACGTCGACGATCCCCGGCATGATGGTCTTGCCGGTGACGTCGATGACCTTGGCGTCAGCCGGAACGATGGTGCTGGCGCGGGGGCCGATCGCGGTGATGCGATTGCGATCGATGACCACCGTGCCATCGGCGATGACCTCATCGCCGTGCACGGTGATGATCCGCGCGCCGGTCAGCGCCAGGCGGCCGCTGGGGACGTCGGCAGGCTGCGAGAATCCGATGTTCGTGCCGGTGGCCGGAGCGTCGGGCAGTTTCTCAGGCGCGCCGGCGATGAAGGCGAAGGAGTCCTTGAGATCGCGCGAGAAAAGCTCCGGACCGAGCGACCAGTAGAGCCGCGAGCCGTCGCCGGCCCAGTGCAGATACTCGCCCGCTTCTTTCGTCACCTTCGCCACCGGAATCGACTTCGTATCCGGACCGATGTCGATGCTCTTGCCGGTGCGGATGAACGGGGCGATGTAGGCGTTGAACTTCTCGCGGAAGGCCACCCACTTCTCGTCGGGTGACAGCGCGTACTCGGTGGCGAAGGCTGAAAGGAGATGCTCCCGCTCGTCGGTGCGATCGATGCCGATCGAGTGCAGGCCGCGCTTCCCTTCATCCTCGAAGGTCATGAAGAAGACGCGGTCGTTCGACGCACCGAACTGCGGCGAAGCCCCCTTCTTCGAGATCCGTGTTGCCTTTCCACCGGCGGCGGGGACGACATAGATGCCGGTCTCGCGCGACCAGAGCGCCGAGCGCAGCTCGCCGTCGCTGGTGGTGCGAAAGACCACCTTCGTGCCGTCGGGAGAAAATGCCGGCTCGAGGTAGTGGCCCGGCTTGTCGGTGATGACGCGCCCTTCGCCTCCGGTGGCCGGCGCGATCCGGATCGTGCCGAGGGTCTGATCGTTCCAGGTGGTGTAGACGATCGATTTCCCGTCCCGCGACCAGGCCGGATACCACTCGAAGTGATCGCTCTGTTTCGTCAGCCGGTGGGGCGTTCCGGTGGGAAGATCGCGGATGTAGAGGTAGCCGAGCGCACCATAGACGACCTGCTTGCCGTTCGGCGAGACCGACGCCCAGCGCAGCATCTTCACCGGATAGGTCGCGGGCACGACTTCGACGGGAAAACGAAGTGCCTCTTCGATGCGGCGCGAGGAATGAACGTGGAAGGGGATCGGCGTCACTGCCCTGGTTGCGACGTCGATGCGGCTGATGTGGCCGCCGGCCCAGAAGACGATCGACTTGTTGTCCGGCGTCCAGCCAAACGTCGGATAAAGGCCGTGAATCGACCACGTCTCCTGCATGTCGCGATCGAGGATGTCGGTGATCGGCGTTTCTTTGCCGGACTCGAGGTCGAGGATGAAGAGCGTCGTCTTGTAGCGGACGCGCCGGACGAAGGCCAGCGACTTGCCGTCGGGAGACGGCGTCGGGCGGACCGATCCTCCGGGACCGGTGACGAACGGCTCGATCTCGCCGCTCTGGCGGTCGAGACGCTGGATGATGAAGATCTGCCCGTTCGGGTCCTTGTTGTAGGCGAAGATCGCCCCCGGCGTGGTGTCGTCGCTGTAGTAGACGTAGCGCCCATCGGGGGAGAGCGCCGGCTCGCCGGTGTCTTTCTGATCGGTCCGTTTCTTGGTGAGCTGCAATCCTTCGCCGCCGCTGCGGTGGTAGAGCCAGATTTCGCCGGCGCCGAGGGAACGCTCGGCGGTGAAGTGCTTGCGGGCCACGATGTACTCGGAGTCCGGGGTCCAGCACGGCTCGTTCAGCAGGCGGAAGGTTTCCTTCGTCACCTGCTGCGGCTTCGAGCCGTCGCGGTTCATGATCCAGATGTTGTCGCCGCCGGCGCGGTCGCTGGTGAAGGCGATCCACTTGCCGTTCGGCGAGTAGCGAGGCTGCATGTCCCAGGCGACGCCGCTGGTGAGCGATTTGGCTTCGCCCCCGGTCATCGGGATCGTGTAGATGTCGCCGAGGAGGTCGAAGGCGATCTCGTTGCCATCCGGGCTGACGTCGAGCGACAGCCAGGTCCCCTCGGTCACGTCGATCGGAACGTCGTAGTGCGGACCGGGCGGGTTGTCGACGTCCCACTTCTTCTCTTCTTTTTTCTCGTCCTTCTTCTCGGTCTTATCCGGTTCCTTGGCCTCAGCCTTCTTGTCGGCAGGAGGAGGTGGCATCTGCGCCGGGACGGCGGAGACAACGAGCAGTGAGGCAAACAGAGCGATGAGGATGCGTTTCATCGGATCCTTTCATTGAGGAACATGCAGTCGCCGTAGCTGTAGAAAAAGTACCGGCTTGAGATTGCCTCGGCGTACGCGCGCCGGATCGTCTCGATTCCCGCGAACGCGGAGACTAGCATCAGCAGTGTCGACTCCGGCAGGTGGAAGTTGGTCAACATCCTGTCAACTGCGCGAAAGTCGAAGCCGGGGGTGATGAAGATCGACGTCTCGGCGCGGCCGGCGGCGAAGCGCCCCTCACCCGCCCGGATCGCGCTCTCGAGTGTGCGCACCGAGGTCGTACCGACGGCGATGATGGGGCGATGCTCATCGAGCGCGCGATTGAGGCGCGACGCGGACTCGGGGCTGATCTCGTACTGCTCCGAGTCCATCACGTGATCGGCGATGTCGTCGACCTTGACCGGCTTGAATGTGCCGATGCCGACGTGCAGCGTGATGCGGACGATCTCGATGCCGCGGTTTGCAATCCTCTCCAGGATTTCCGGCGTGAAGTGCAGTCCCGCCGTCGGCGCGGCGATCGCGCCGCGCTCGGCGGCGTAGACCGTCTGGTAGGCCTCGCGGTCGGAATCGCGGGGCGTCTCGCGGGCGATATACGGAGGAAGAGGGGGGATTCCGATGCGCTCGATCTCTTCCGTATCCCCTTCGAATGCCAGAACGACGGTGCCTCCCTCTTTCCCGATGACGTTCGCGCGAAGGGTGTCGCTGAAGATCAGCTCGTCGCCGATCTTCACGCGTTTGGCGGGCTTGCACCAGGCCTCCCAGACCTCCGGCACAGACAGGAGTGTCTGTGCCACATTGTGTTTCGCCTGTGGCTCAGACTCTCCCGAACGTTCGGGGGGCTGAGCCACAGAGCCGGCTTCCCGCGGCTGAGCCCCTCTCAGAATTGCATCCTCTGATGTATGTGGCACAGACACTCTTGTCTGTGCATGTGGCACAGACACTCCTGTCTGTGCCCGGCGATTGAGCAGGATCTCGATCGGCCGCGACATCCCGCTCTTCGGCCTTGCGAACAGCCGCGCCGGAATGACTCGCGTGTCGTTGATGACCAGCACATCCCCCGGCGCCAGCCGTTCCGGAAAGTTGGCGAACGAGTCGTGCTCGATGGCGTGCTGCCTGACCACCATCATGCGCGAACGCCCTCGCTGGCGCGGCTCCTGGGCGATGAGGTCGGGCGGGAGGTGGTAGGAGAAGTCGGTACGGCGCATGGAAGTCGATCACTGTTGAAAACGTTAGAATGCCATCATGTCTGCAACCAAGAGCGAGACAATCTACTTTGATCCCGCGCTCCACGATGCACTGTTGGCAAGGGCTACCGAGGAAAACACCTCGATTTCAGAGGTCGTCAATGAGGTCCTTCGGGAATCTCTCGCCGACTATGAAGAGGAAGCTGAGGATCTCGCTGACCTCGAACGCCGGCGTGCCGAGCCGAATATCTCGCTCGAGGACTTCCTCGCCGATGATGAGGCGGACCATGCCATCTTCGAGAAGCGTCACAACGATCCGACTGTCGATTTCGAGACATTTGCTTCCGAAATGAAGCATCGTGGCCGCATATAGCGTCGACACCGCAACGTCTACCGTCGCGGGCGCGCATAGAATCGCGCAATGCCGACAGCCCGCGTCATCACCTGCTCCGATGCCTCCTCCCGCGGGGAGCGCGTCGACCGCTCCGGACCGGCGGTGCGGGAGATTCTGGAGGCCAACGGTTACGGCGTCGATGCCGTATTGATCGTGCCTGATGACATCGACGACATTGCCAACGCCATCGAAACGGCTGCCGGCGACGGGGTGCGGCTCATCGTGACCACCGGAGGGACCGGAATCGCCGCGCGCGATGTCACACCGGAGGCGACGTTGCGGGTGTGCGAGAAAGTCATTCCGGGATTCGGCGAGATCATGCGCGCCGCATCACTGCAGAAAACGGCCATGGCGCCGCTGTCGCGCGCGCAGGCGGCCACGCGCGGGACGGCACTCATCGTGAATCTGCCGGGGAGCGAGAGCGGCGCGCGGGAGAATCTGCAGGCGGTTCTGCACCTCATCCCGCATGCGCTGCAGCTCCTCGAAGGGAAAACAGAACACTCATGACCGTCCAACCGGGACTCGAAGTACTCCTCGACGATCCTCGTCCCATCGCCGGTAAGAAGATCGGCCTCGTCACCAACCAGAGCGGGGTAACCGGCGACCTGCGCCACTCCGTCGATCTGCTGCACCACGGGCACGGATGGACGCTGACCACCCTCTTCGGGCCGGAGCACGGCATCTGGGGCGAGGCGCAGGACATGGCCCACGTCGATCACTCCGTCGATCCGATGACCGGCCTGACCGTCTACTCGCTCTACGGCGCCAGCGAGAACGATCTCGCTCCCCGGCAGGAGCTCCTGCGCAATCTCGACGCCCTGGTCATCGATCTGCAGGACATCGGCGCGCGCTACTACACCTTCATCTACACGATGTCGCTCTGCATGCGCGAGGCGGCCAAGGCAGGCGTGCAGGTGATCGTGCTCGACCGCCCCAATCCGATCGACGGCATTCATCTCGAAGGCAACATCCGGGAGGATCGGTTCTCGAGCTTCGTCGGCATGTATCCGCTGCCGGCGCGGCACGGCATGACCGCCGGCGAGCTGGCCCGCTACTTCAACAAGACCTTTCACCTCGACTGCGATCTCCTGGTCGTGCCGATGCGCGGCTGGCAGCGCTCGATGTGGTGGGAGGACACCGGGTTGCCCTGGGTGCTTCCATCGCCGAACATGCCCACCGTCTCCACGGCCGCTGTCTATCCCGGCATGTGCCTGGTCGAGGGAACGAACCTGAGCGAGGGGCGCGGCACGACCCATCCGTTCGAGCTGTTCGGCGCTCCCTGGCTCGATCCGTTCCGCCTGGCCGAGCGGTTGAACGGACTGGAACTGCCCGGGATCCGCTTCCGCCCTCACTACTTCCTGCCGACCTTCCAGAAACACGCCGGCAAGGTCTGCGGCGGCGCCGAGCTCCACGTGACGAACCGCGGCACGTTCGAGCCGTACCGTACGGGACTCTGGATCGTGAAAGTCGCTCGCGACATGAATCCCGAGAAGTTCGACTGGCGCCGCGAGACCTACGAGTTCGTCTCCGACCGGCTGGCCATCGACCTCCTGGCCGGCAGCGCGCGGTATCGCGAGCTGGTCGAGAGCGGCGGCGATATCGACGAATGGGCTCGCCAGTGGAAGGAGCCGCTGCACGAATTCACCAATACGCGCGAAGAGTTTCTCCTGTACGGCACGAATGAACGCCCGTGAGTGATGAGAAACCACAGGACGCGGCAGCACAGTTCTGGGACCAGGAGTCGGTCGCACCGACGCACGTCAGTTGGATGGGCGATCAGACCGTCCGCGACTACATCAATGAGTCGATCAGCGGGTCACAGCACATCTGGCCGATCAGTTGGTTTCTCGAGTTTCTCGGCGAGCGCCGTTTCGGCCGCGCTCTGAGCATCGGCTGCGGCACAGGCCCGCTCGAGCGCGATCTCATCCGGCGCGGGATCTGCCTGCAGGTCGATGCCTTCGACGGTTCGCCGGGATCGATCGACGTCGCCCGGAAGCTGGCGGAGGAGGAAGGCTTCGGCGGCCGCATTCACTACTACATCGACGACTTCAACGAACCGAAGCTGCCTCGCAACTCCTACGACGCCGTCTTCTTTCATCAGTCGCTGCATCACGTGGCCAAGCTGGAGAAGTTGATGGCGGCAATCCTGCGCACGCTGCGCAAGGATGGCTTGCTGTACATCGATGAATACATCGGGCCGTCGCGTTTCGATTGGAATGACGCCCTGATTGCGCCACATCGAGCGGTGTTTGGCCGGATCCCGGCGGAATTGCGGCTTTACGATCCTCTTCCGCTGCCGATCCAGCCTGACGATCCATCGGAAGCGATCCGGTCGAGCGAGATCATGCCGCAGCTCGCCCGCGGCTTCCGGCTGCTGGCGCGGCGCGATTACGGCGGCACGATTCTCTCGGTGCTCTATCCGATGATCGACTGGAGCCGTGCTCCGGAGTCGCTCCCGGCGGATCTGATCGCGGCGGAGAAGCAGGCCTTGGCCAGCGGTCTGCCGCCGTATCACGCCATCGCCGTTGCCACGCCGAAACGGGCTCCGATGCGCTGGCTGGCACTCCTCGGCTACTTCATCACGCCGAAGCTTCGACGCATTCGCTGGGAGATCCGCAAGCGCATGCATCCGGACGAGGAAGTGAAGTTCTGAGTGGACCCGGCATCGCTCGACATCCTCTACGAGGATTCCGCCCTCCTCTTTGTCAACAAACCGGCAGGGATCGTCGTGCAGCGGGGCTACGACGCCGAGGAGCCGGTGCTGCTCGAAGTGGCCATGCAGCACACACAACCGCTCTTCCTCATGCAGCGGCTCGACCGCGGCACGAGCGGGGTGATGTTCTTCTCGAAGCTCGCCTCCATCAACGCCAACCTGACGCGGCAGTTCGAAGGGAAGCGGATTCGCAAACGCTACGTTGCCATCTGTGAAGGAGAGCTCGGCGAGAAGCAGACGATCGACGCGCCGCTCATCCGCATCGGACCGATTTCCTTCGGGGTCGGCGACGGCGGCAAACGCGCGCTGACCATCGTCACGCCGCTGCGCGCCACGCCGGCAGGATCGCTCGTCGCCGTCGACCTGCTGACCGGGCGCACCCATCAGATCCGCGTCCACCTTGCGGCGATCGGCCATCCGCTGGCCGGCGACTGGCTGTACGGGCAGCGAAACGAAGTGCGGCCGATGCTGCACGCACGCGAGCTCTCGATGACGCATCCGCTGGCGAATGAGCCACTTCGCGTCGCCGCACCGGTTCCTGACGACTTTCGGGAGACGGCGGCCGCGCGCGGGATCGTGTCCCGGTCTGAGGACATCATGACCCTTTGCGAGAACAGCTAACTCATTGAATCTGCTAGAATAATGACCCTTCGAAACCCGTTACGGCTGTCATTGGAGATCACCATGAGACTCTCGACCAAGATGGCTTTTCTGCTCCTGCTCGTTCCGCTGGCCGCCTCCGCGCAGTTCAAGAATCTCGATGTGGCGGTGTCGAACCTGAAGCGCGGTTTCAGCAGCGGCGATCCGCAGGCGATCGTTGCCGGGATGGCCACGGGAGACCAGGTGATGCTGCAGTTCCCTGGCCTCGTCGAACAGAGCGGATTCTTCGGCCGCGATCAGGCTTCCTACCTGCTCGACGGCCTCTTCAGCAAAGTGAAACCGACCGGCTTCGAAGAGCTGAACGCGAAGAAGAAGAGTGCCGAGGCGCAGTACCACATCACCGGAACCTGGACGATTCAGAACGCCGGCAAGCCGGAGACGCGCGAGCTCTACATCACCCTCGGCCAGAAGGCCGACGGACAGTGGTCGGTGGTGTCGATCCGGTCGGCAGGGAAGTAGTAAGTAGGGGGCAGTGGATTCGTGGGCTAGTAGGTTAGTGGATTAGCGATTAGTAGATTCGTGGATTAGCGATTAGTGGATTCGTAGATTCGTGGGTTAGTGATTAGTGGATTCGTGGATTAGCAGATTCGTGGATTAGTAGATTCGTGGGTAAGTGGATTCGTGGGTAAGTAGATTCGTGGGTATGTAGCTTCGAGACTTCTTGCCATGCCCTTCGTCGAGAGCCCTTCTCCCCCCGCGGTTTCTTTGCGGCGGGGAGAAGAGCCTGCCCTGAGCGAGCGAAGCGAGTCGAAGGGTGCCGAAGGCGGATGAGGGGGGCGCTTGCGAAATATGGGCGATTTACCGACGCTGGTTCGAGAGCGCTCGAAGGCGCGCGAAAAACGTCCTCGTGAATCGCCCCCTCATCCGCCTTCGGCACCTTCTCCCCCGCAAAGAAACCGCGGGGGAGAAGGGCTCTCGATGTAGGGTGTCCGAGAAGACTCTCGATGTAGGGTGTCGGAGAAGGACTCTCGATGTAGGGTGTCGGCGATTTGCAGGCTGATCCACTAACCACCAATCCACTGCTTCACCACCACACACCATGCGGCTTCACCTCACACGGGTAGCCAGGACGACCGCCGCGCGCGCCGCGGCGGTCTTTCTTTTGCTCGCCGGCATCGCCTGGCTGACGATGCAAGTGATGGTGTTGCGGATCGGGCGCGATTTCGATCGACGCTCTTCCCTTCACCTCGGCCATGAAGTGCAGCGCATCCGGCGCGATGTGGCCCACACCGAATCGAAGCTCGACGCCGCCGTCGATCGCGTCAGTGCCAGACTCAACGCCAATCCATCCGCCAGCCGGGAGGCGATGTTCGCCATGCTTCGCGGCGAAGCCTACAGCGCGCGCCAGGGCATCCGCATCATCGCCCCGAACGGCGACGCCATCGCCTGGTGGGGCGAAGACCTCCGCACACCCGGCACGACCAGCTACGAGTTCGACGCCACGAATCTCTACATCGTCCGTTCGCGGCCGCTGCCGAATCCGGCCGTCTCGGTGCAGGCCTTCGAGCGCGTCCCGAATCAGCCGAAGGGGCCCGGACTCTTCGATCTCGATGACGACGACTGGGTGAACGGAACGATGTTTCACGCCGGCGTGCTGCGGCAGGAGCACGGCTCCCTCCGCTTCCTCGTGGAGCGCCGCCCCTCCGCGACGCTCTGGATCGACGTCACGCCCCGCGCGAAAGCCGACATCATCGACGCCGCGCGCGCCATCGGCAACGACGTCGCCTCGATCCTCCTGGCACTGGCCGCGCTGGTTGTGTTGTGGGGGGTGTGGAGCGGGAAGTGGGAAGTAGAAGCACAACCGACAACCGACAACCGACAACCGACAACCCAACGCCCGCTCATCACCATCCTCCTCGTCCTCGCCGCCCGCGTTACCCTGCTGCCGATGCGCGTCGATGAGGATCCGTGGCAGATCTTCAAGTTCGATCTTTTTGCCTCGCGCATGCTCGGTCCGTTCAGCCGGTCACCGTTCGATCTGCTCGTCAGCGCCGCCGCCATCCTGGCCATCGTCCTGGCTCTGACCCGGAAGCGAGGCCCCTCGATGCCGATGCAGATCGTTCGCACGGTCATCGCGGCCATTGCCGCCGCCGGGTACATGGCGCTGATCCGGAACCTGGTCGACAACTCCCGCATCTCCACGGTGCCCGATCACATCCTCCCCGTCTCCCCGGCACAGGGCGTCCTCCTCGGCGCGCTGTTGCTCTTCGGCTTTGCGCTGCTGCAGCTCACCCGTCACGAATCGTCGCGGGTGGCCACGCTGCTCGGCATCGCCATCATCGCCATCCCGGTCGCCGTCACGGCCATCAATTTCGGGTACATGCCGAAACGGGCCTTCCTCTGGATCGCCGCGGGAGTGGTGATCTCGCTGCTCCTGCACGCGCTGACGGCGAACTTCACCCTGCGCGCGCTCGGAAGCGCGCTGCTGCTTGTGCTGGTGGTCTACATGCCGCTGCAGCTCTTCGAGCGGTCGAGCGCGCGGCACTTCATCGCCGACACCTATGCGCCGCTGGTCGTCGGCGAGGCCGGCCAGCTCCGGACGATGATCGAAGACACGCTGCGCAACGAGTTCGCGGAGATGGAGCTGACCTCCATTCTTCCCGACGACTACCGGAAGATGAACCTCGAGGACCTCGCCTACGCGCTCTGGCTGCGCAGCGACCTCTCGAAGTGGCGCGTGCCGGCGGTCATCTCGGTGCACGACATCTTCGACCACCCGCTCAGCCGTTTCGGCGTCGGCCTTCCGCAGTTCAGCGAACGGCGGCGGGAGACCGGCGGCGAAGTCCTGAAGATGGGGAACGTGACGCGCGTGTTGCTGCACCACGACTTCGACCTCACCATCGGCGGGATTCCGGTGGCCGAGGGGAGCGTGCATGTGGTGAATCCGGCGGACCCGGGGGCGACGACCTTTGCCGACGTCTACCGCGACTTCTTCGAACCGTCGTTCGACGATACCGTCACCGGACTTCGGCCGCAGCGCGAGATCGTCGTCTACGACAGCGACGGCAACCCGCACGGCACGACCACGGTGCGCCTGCCGCGCAGTCCGACCTCCTACTTCGCAACGCTCAAGCCGGGACACGGCATCTGGATCGAAGAGAACGAAGGGGCGGGATCGGCGGTCTACGTGCGCCGCACTGAAGACGCGCTCTACGCCTTCCCCCTGCAGGTGGCCACGGGAGGCCAGCAGGTCCGGCGCGCCGGCGGCGTGGCCATCTGGGCCATCGCCTTCGTCCTGGCGGTGATCCTGGCCCGTTCGCTGCCGGTCATCGTGCCGGTCATCCGCCGCTCCCCGCGCAACCTCGACTTCCGCACCCGCACCTCCCTCTATCTGACCGCCGTCGTCATCCTGCCGTTGATCGTCTTCGTCCTCTTCGTGCGCGCCTATCTGGCAAACCGGCTGGAGGCGGAGTACCTCGACCGAGGGCAGACCGCGCTCACCGCCGCGGAGCGGGTGATCGAGGACTACCTGGCCTCGACGACCTCGACGTCGCATCCGGAGCAGGTGCTCGACGACGACGTGCTGAGCTGGCTGGCGCGCGTCATCGGCCACGACCTCCATCTCTATCGCGATGACAGGCTGATCGCCTCGAGCCGCCGCGATCTCTTCGCCGCCCGCGTCGAGTCCGAACGGTTGCCGGGCGACGTCTACGAGAACATCGTCGTCGGCGGCAAACAACTGGCGATCCGAAGATCCGGCGGCGCACAGTTCATCGAGATCTATTCGCCGATCAACCTCGTGCGCGGCCAGAGCTACACGATGGGGCTCCCGCTCATCGTTCAGGGGCGCCAGATCGAGGCGCAGGTGAACGACCTGGCCACGACGATCTACATGCTGCTGATCTTCATCGTCCTGGCGGCGATCTTCGTGGCCTACGTCGCCGCGCGCAGCGTGACGCGCCCGGTGCAGGCGCTCGTCGGCAGCGCCCGGGCGGTGGCGCGCGGTGATTTCGACACCCCGCTCGCCGTCCCTTCCGACCCCGACCTCGGCCTGCTGGTGACGACGTTCCGCGACATGGCCCAGTCGATCCACCGGCAGCAGAACGACCTCCGCCACGAGCGCGACCGCCTGCAGACCCTGCTCGAGAACATCAACGCCGCCGTCGTCGTCCTCGATGGGACGATGCAGGTGTCGGAGACCAACGCCGCGGCGCGCAAGCTGTTCGGCGAGAACATCGACTTTCACGACGAGGTGCGTGACTTCCTTGCCTCGCATCGCGCCCGCCGCGCCGAGGCCAAAGAGATCGAGCTGTTCGTAAATGACAACGAACAGGACGGGAACGCCCGCACCTTCCGCGTATCGATCGTTCCGCTTCCGGGCAGTGACGAAGAGATGCTCATCGCCGAGGATGTGACCGAGATCCTCCGCTCGAACCGGCTCGAAGCGTGGGGAGAGATGGCCCGCCAGGTCGCGCACGAGATCAAGAATCCGCTCACGCCGATCCAACTAACCGCCGAACATCTGCGCGCCGTGGCCGAGAACGACGATCCCAACCTGGCCAGGATCGTGACGGCAGGCGTCGAGAACATTCTCCGGCAGGTGGTCACGCTGCGCGAGACGTCGAAGGAGTTCGGCGACTACGCCTCGCTGCGCAAAGTGCAGCGCAAGCCGCTGCCGATGCGGAAACTGCTCGAGGAGATCGCATCGAGCTACGCCGAGAGCAGCGGACGCGGCATCGACTTCAAGGCCGACATCAAGCCGTCGACGCCGGAGACATTCTCCGGCGATGCCCGCCTCCTCCGCGGCGCCATCGCCAACCTGATCGAGAACGCCTTCCAGGCCGCCCCCGGCGGCCATGTGCTCCTGGCCAGTTACGGCGTCGACTCGAAAGTGGTCGTCTCCGTCGACGACGACGGCCCCGGCGTCGCCCCCGAGGTCCTCTCGAAGATCTTCGACCCCTACTTCTCCACCAAGACCTCCGGCACCGGCCTCGGCCTTGCCATCACCCGCAAAGCCATCGAAGAGCACGGCGGCTCGGTGCACGCCGAGAATCTGAATCCGGGCTTTCGGATTTCGATTGAGCTGCCGGTGAGGTAGGAACGGGGTTGCGGGGTCTCGCGGTTGCGAGGTCTCGCGGTGGGATGGGCTGCAGAGTTGCTGGGTTGCTAACCGCGTGCTAATCGGCCAATTCTCACACGCGCGGCTGTCGTCTACCTGTCGAGTGCATTGCGACTCCCTTCGTCGAGAGCCCTTCTCCCCCCGCGGTTTCTTGCGGGGGGAGAAGGTGGCGAAGCCGGATGAGGGGGGCGCTTTACGAGATATGCGCGATTTACCGACGCTGGTCCGAAAACGCTCGAAGGCGCGCGAATGACGTCCTCGTGAAACGCCCCCTCATCCGCCTTCGGCACCTTCTCCCCCAGCAAGAAAGCGCTGGGGGAGAAGGACTCTCGATGGAAGGGCGCTGCCGAGTATGAGAGCTGGAAGACCTTTGAGCGCAACTCAGCGTGTGTTCTTAACCCAGCAACCTTGCAACCTCGTAACCCCGTAACCGCGAGACCCCGCAACCCCGTCCCGAATAAACTACCCCGCGCGAAAGTTACACACTCGCTCCCGATGAAGAACCTTCTACTCGTGGCCATGACAGTCGCCTTCACCTTCGGCGCGACGCTCGCGCAGGGCGAAGGGGCGGCGGATGAGACGCGGATGACGCTGCGGGCGGAGCTGGTGCGCCTCATCAACCATGACCGCGCCAGGTTCGGCCTGGCTCCGGTGCAGCTCGATGCGCAGGCATCGGCGATCGCCGATGCCTACTGCCGCGCCCAGATCCGCAACGGCACCACCGGGCACTTCACCACCGACGGCGAGGCGCCGTATATGCGCTACTCCTTCGGCGGCGGCAACGACGGGGTCAGCGAAAACGCCGCGGCATGGTCGGCGAACTACGGCTTCAGCGACCGCGCGCTCTACGACATGATGCGGCGCTCCGAGGCGGCCATGATGGCGGAGCTTCCCCCGCACGACGGCCACCGGCGCACCATCCTCGATCCGGCGGCCACGCATGTCGGCATCGGCCTGGCGTGGGAGCACGGCGAGTTGCGGATGACGCAGGAGTTCATCCGCCGCTACATCGACTGGGCCCGCCCGCTGCCGCGGCGGCTGTCGTCGCCGCAGCCGGTCCTCTGCAGCGGCAGCGCCGTCAAAGGCTATGACGTCGAGGCCATCACCGTTCATCACGAACCGCTGCCGCAGCCGATGGCGGTGGTGACGGCGAACGCCATCCAGAGCTACAGCCTGCCGGAGTCACGGCGCGAGTACCTTCCGCGGCTCAAGGGAAAATTCACCCGCCGCGTGCCCGGCGGAATTGAAGAAGTGACCGAGCAATACAGCGACGGCCGCCGCGGTGATTTCCAGGTTGCCCCCGACGGCCACTTCGCCTTCGCCATCCCCCTCCCCGACGGCCCCGGCATCTACACCGTCGTCGTCTGGGTCCGCCGCCACGGCTCCGCCGGCGAAGCCTTCCCCGCCAGCAACGTCTCCATCCGCGTGGACGGCGCCCGCCCGCTCGCGATCAGCGGCACGCGATAGAGCGCGTATGCGCGGTAGCGCGCAGCGCCTAGCGCGAAGCGCCGGAGCGCTGGCGTCTCGCCGGCTGGCGCGGGGGCGTCTCGCCCCCGCTCGCGGCTACGACTAACTGTCTCGTATCTCGCACGCTCAGCGGCGAGACGCCGCTGGGCCAGCCGGCGAGACGCCAGCGCTCCGTGCGCTTCGCGCTTTGTTGCGCCCTATACTCCCGCCCCAATGTGTGGCATCAACGCCGTCTTCGCGTATCGCGACACCGCCCCCCCGGTCGACCGCGATGAGGTGATCGCCACGCGGGAGTGCATGCACTCCCGCGGTCCCGATGCCGGCGAGGCCTGGTTCTCGGACGACGGCCGCGTCGGGCTCGGACACCGGCGGCTCTCCATCATCGATCTCTCCCCCGGCGGCGCGCAGCCGAAGCACTTCGGGCCGCTCACCCTCACTTTCAACGGCGAGATCTACAACTATCGCGAGCTGCGCGCGCAGCTCGAAGCGCGCGGACGCCGCTTCACATCGCAGTCCGACACCGAGGTGCTGCTGCAGCTCTACGACGAAAAGCAGGAGAGGATGCTCGGCGAGCTGCGCGGCATGTTCGCCTTCGCGCTCTGGGACGCCGCCCGGCGCCGGATGCTGCTGGCGCGCGACCCCTACGGCATCAAGCCGCTCTACTACGCCGACGACGGCGCGACGCTTCGCATGGCCTCGCAGGTGCGCGCGCTGGCGGCGGGCGGCAAGGTATCGAGACAGTTCGATCCCGCCGGGGCCGCCGGTTTCTTTCTGCGCGGCACCGTGCCCGAACCATTCACGATGTATCGCGCCATCCGGTCGCTGCCCGCGGGCTCCTACGCCTACGTCGATGCCAACGGCCTCGCCGAGCCCGTCCAATATTTCTCGATCGCCGCCACGCTGCGCGATGCCGTCGAAGGTGCTGGATCCTTCACCGAGGAGCAGAGGCGGGACATCGTCCACGACGCCGTCCTCGAATCGGTGCGCTATCACATGGTGGCCGACGTCCCTGTTGGCGCCTTTCTCTCCGCCGGCATCGACTCCACCGCCGTCATCGCCCTCGCGCGCGAGAGCGGCGCGATCGACCTGCAGACGATGACGCTACGCTTCGAGGAGTACCGCGGGCGCGTCAATGACGAAGCTCCGCTGGCGGCGCTGGTTGCACGGCAGTACGGCGTTCGCCATGAAATTCAGGAGCTGTCGTTGTCCGCCTTCCGCGCCGAGCTTCCGCGGATTTTCGCGGCCATGGATCAGCCGAGCGTCGATGGCCTCAACAGCTATTTCATCAGCAAGGCCGCGCACGACCTCGGCCTGAAAGTGGCCATGTCCGGCACCGGCGGCGATGAGCTGTTCGGCGGCTATACGTCATTCCGAGACATCCCCCGCTGGATGCCGGTGACCTCGGTGCTGGCGCGCGTCCCCGGCCTCGGCGGCGCCGTGAACCGCGTCAACGACGCCCTGGCCAGGCGCAGCCGCCACATCAGCCCGAAGATGGGCGAGATCGTCCGCTACGGCGGCAGCTACGCCGGCGCCTACCTGGTCAAGCGCGGCCGTTTCCTCTCCTCGGAGCTCCCCTCACTCCTCGGCGACGAGATCGCCGCCGAGGGGCTGGCCCGGCTGGACATGCTGACGATCATCGAGCGCACCGTCACCCCCGATCCCGGCAACCCCTTCGCCCGCGTGGCGGCGCTGGAGTCGTCGCTCTACCTCCGCAATCAACTCCTGCGCGACATGGATTGGGCCTCGATGGCGCATTCGCTCGAAGTCCGCGTCCCTCTCGTCGACGCCCACCTCCTCCGCAAGATCGCCCCGGCTCTCGTCACCCGCCGCCAGCGCGGCAAACAACTCCTCGCCGCCGCGCCGCGTCCCCCGCTCCCCCCCGAGGTTCGCCAGCGCCGCAAAACCGGCTTCACCCTCCCCATCAAGGAGTGGCTCTCCCAGGAATCCTCCGGCCGCGTCGAATTCGGCAAACGAAGCTGGGCACGCAAGGTTTACGAGGTGATGTTCGGAGAGGAGCGGGGGTATTGGTAGAAGTCAACTGCGAAGGCAATGTTGAATGTTCAATGTTGAATGTTGAATGGAACTGGGGCTGGCAACGGGGAGCCGCGGAGATCACGGAGCCTTCTCCCTCCGCGTCTCCGCGCCTCCGCGTGAAACCTACTGCGCCCGCATCACGCTCTTTCAGTCGATCGTCCCGGCAGATGAACGCCCGCCGCGGTGGTGGCGTCGAAGTTCACGATCGCCGTTGTGCCTTGTCGTGGATGGTGACCGATGGGGTCAAGGTCAGCATCGACCCTACTCAAGGTCACAACCCGATTGGGTCAAGGTCAGGAGTGCCACCTGTAGATGACAACCGATGGGGTCAAGGTCAGGATCGACCCACCTCAAGGTCACAACCCGATGGGGTCAAGGCCAGGATCGACCCACCTCAAGGCCACAACCCGATGGGGTCAAGGCCAGGATCGACCCAC
>Ga0247668_1000047_pt1 | contig 44584 bp, 69 predicted proteins | sample CNK09_metaG_FD_182737 | JGI IMG/M metagenome (GOLD analysis project Ga0247668, IMG submission 182737) | Soil microbial communities from Purdue University Martell Research Forest, Indiana, United States - CNK09 | ecosystem: Environmental > Terrestrial > Soil > Temperate forest > Bulk soil...
CCCCGAAAAACCTGCATCGCTCGGTCATTGCGTCTTGAATCATTCCAATGGAGTCCAGGCGTCCCTGTGGCGTGGCCCAAGTATCATCAATCAGCAGATAGGCGTTGACCTGCAAGCGCGCAAAGGCTGCGATTCTCACGACGTCATCGGAGTCCACAACAACTTTGCGGGTCAGCATCAAAGGACTGTCGAGGTCGGGCAATTTGAACTCATACTCTCGCTGGCGGAAGATTTCCACTACACGGTCATAGTCGGAGCCGCGATAGTCTCTGATCATATCGCCGCCACCGATGTGCGCTTCGGGCCTACCGGCAAACGAGTCAGGACATTCCCCAAGCCGAGCCCGCCTTGCGTTCCGTTCGCCGCGGCTGTTCCGCTTCCCGTGCTCGGCAGGGGCGTGAATTGAGCGCCTCCTCCAACTGTCACTACAGTAGGCGTGAACTGTGACCCGAAATAAGTATGCGAGCTGGGGTCGCTGCCTGGGTACTGCGAATATGCCCTGAAGTGCCAAGGCAGGACGTTCCCGTTGCCATCCTTGTTTGGTAATGGCGCAAACAACGTGCGGCTAGCGTTTAAGTGAAAGACATGCGGTTGCGAAAATGACGGGTCCGTGTCCGCTTCCACGAAGTAGCTCACCTGCTTGTTCACTTGCGCATTGTGTGTGAGTACGGCATGGACCGTGCCATTGTTCGCCACCACGTTCAGGTTCTCGATGGGATCTGGAGGCTGAACCTTGCCAGTGGTCTGCACGCCAATTTGCTGGAAGCCGTTGCTGATCTGATCGGAAAGATTTGTCAGCAAGAGATGCAATCCGCGTCGAGCTTGAGCCCATGTCGTGGCCGAGCCCAATTCATTCAGGAAACGGCTGGTGTCCATCATTGCGAGCCAACCTGAGTTCCCCTGATAGCACTCCAAGCATCTTTCATGAGACTGAAAACTACTTCAGACATCTGGAACTTTGCGCCGACGTCGTTCGTTCCGAAGCGAAGGAAAAACCGCTCACCCTTTACGTTGATTGGGTATTCGATGTCACCCAGCGAGAACTTAGCCAGCGGCGCCGTCGCGAGCGTAAATGGAAGGTTCGCGGGATTCTGCGGATAAATGTACGGCTGGATATTCCCCGCGCCTTCAGCCAAGAGCGTCAGATAGATCATCTCCAGTCTGTGCAGGCCCATGCCCTTCGCGTCCTTCATGTCCGACTTGATGGCCCCGTAGGTCAGATACCAGGAATTGATGGGCAAGCCGTCATCGTCTAGTTCATTCGGGTCAAGCGCGAAGATTTTCGAGTTGTTGTAGCCCGAGCACAGCCACAGCGGAGTCTGATTGTTGCCGCGATCGATAAAATCAGCGTAGGGACTTTTGATGTTCCAGTAGGTCCACTTTCTGGCTGGTTCGGGAGCGATCAGCCGGCCGGATAGTGAACTCCTGATCGGCGGAGTATCGGCTACAGCCATGCCAGAGTTCAGTTCGCGGTAATTCATCACCAGAACGACATTGGGAGTTGTCGGATTGGTGCTGATGGGAAATTCCGGCATGAACTCGTTGGGCGTCGAGATGGGAACGCCTACGTACAGCTTCCTTTCGGCTGAATCGTTGCGCAGCCAGATGCTTTGGCCAGCGCTCCAGTTGATAGCGTCCCAGACGGGTTGGATTTCCTGCGAAACCTTCAATGGCTCGCCGCCTGAGAAGAAATACACACCAGATCGGCAAGCGCTGAAGGCCCAATCCTCGCCATAGTCAAAACTGTGGCTGCCAATCGTGCCAACCTTGTTGCTGACCTCTCGCCAGTTCCACTTGAAAGGCTCCGTGGTCCCGTTGTCGCTGGTTGAGTACCAGGAATTGGTTTTTAGCGCGTACAGCGTGTCAAAAAGCACCATTCCACCGCGGATTGGCTGCTGATTCTGCGAAGGCCCGAATCCTCCCGTCACTAAGTCGAAGGCTTCCGGGTTGAAAGCGTAGCTACCGCGGAACTGCGTCGAAAATACCGGTTCCAGCGTCGGGAAGGGCTCGACGCGATCCAGTTCCACATCTCCATTGTTCGGGAGTGCTGTTACATAGACGCGGAACAGCAAATCGTTGGGAACGGTCTGGAATATGCTCGTCAGCAGCGTCCCTGAGAAGATTTGCATGGTCGTTCCCATGCTCGCCAGCGGCACGGAGAACGATCCGAACACCTGATTGAGCTTAGGGCTGAACAGATCCATGACCAGATTGCCGGAACCGATCTGCGACGGACATCTGGCGGTCACGCGCACCGAATACAGCGTGTTGCTGGTAATGATCGGGACCTGGAATTGATCCTGAAAGGCTCCCTGCTCGATCATTCCGTAGGTCGCCTGCAACCCTCCGGTAGTGTTCTTGATGTAGAAGCTGTTGCCGAAGATTGGCGAGACAATTACCGAACTTCCTCCTCCGAATGTGGGGTCTACCGTCCAGCCGAGCGGATAAGTCGTGATGATCCCCGTACTTTGAATGCCAACGCCGCCATCGAAAGAAAGGTTTTGCAGGTTCTGGACTTTGTTCTGCTCGCCCCAAGCAATTAGCCGGTCGGCATAGCTAAGGAATCCGACGCTGGAGCCCAATTCGATCTGCTCAAACAGATTATTGCCCTGCACATCGATAGCTGTTGCGGCCAAGAGCACGGCATCCGGGAAACTCAGGGTAACTTGCGTGGTCGTGTTGTCGTTCAGCACTGTCGAGCTGTAAGTGATTTGCTGGCCGTTGCTGGTGACCGTGACCGGTATCGGGATATAGAAGAAATTCCCGCCATTCGCTCCGGTAAACGCCAGAATCCGCGCGCTGACATTCGGTGGGCCGATGGGAATCTGCGAAACCACGATGGCTGAGGCAGACGCAGTGATGTTGAACTGCACGAACGGGCTCGGAGCGGTCAATGCACCATTGCGCGTCTGGAAGATGCACACACATTGCCGCGTTCCTACTCCCAGAACGCCTGAAGTCGCAATCGTCCCGCCAACGCTATTTCCGATTATCGGATTGGTGACCACGCCAACCGGGTCGAACTGGAAGATGGTCCCCGAGATGATGCCGTTTCCTGTTTCCGCCGAGGCTGCGATGTTCGCAGACACTAGAGAGATGGAGAATGTCGTCGGAGTTGCTGCTGTGATGGCCGCATTGGTGACGTTGAATGCGCCGTTTCCATTCAGAGTCCCCGTTACGGTCACGAATTGCCCCACTACCGGCAAACTACCGGTAATCAGCGTGAAAACGTACTGCGCGACGTTGCCGGTCAGGCTGGTTTGCGAGATGGAAAGCTGCGAGGCGTTCGGAGTGGCCTGGACAACGAAAGTGTTGTTGTAGCCTGCCAGCGATGCGCCGGTGACGGTGAACTGATTACCTACCTCGAGGAAAGGCACCTGTTGCGCGGCCGTCAATGTGGCGATGGTGGCCCGTATCTGGCATCCACCAGGAGTCGGCTGATTGTAGAACGTCGTGAATGGAACTTGGAAAGTGATCCAGTCATAGCTGGCCTGCCCTGGAATCGGCTGCCCAACGCTGGTGACCGTGTAATACGCTGGGTTGGTAACTCCGGCAGGGTCGTTATTGACGTTGTTTCCGTTGATCGAAGGGAAGCCGCTGATCTGGATATTTGAGCCGACTTTGATGTAAGCAGGCCCGATAAATGCCGCTCGAGGAACGATGGTCATCACGTTCCCTGGAGTGGACGGCGTTCCAAACGTGCCGTGCGCGGAAGGCGCGGCGCTCACTAGCAAGAAGTCATGCGCCCCGGTCAGCAACGTGATCGGCGCATTTTGCGTAATCGAAGTGATGGCGCTTCCCGATGCGGTTGTGGCTACCGAAGGCGGAGCGCCTGGACCTACTTGCGATACACGGTCAAGCCATTGCCCGTTCCAAAGTCTAGGAACGTCCGTGCCGTTGCTCAGATCGGAAAAGGCGATGTATTCGACGTCATCGAAAGTGACGGACTTGGCGTAAGTGTTGGACTCGATAGCCGTGAAGATGGCGTTGAAGATTCCGGGATTGTTGATTACGTCTTCGTCCCAGAGAACCCCGGTAGCGTCCAGCGCCAGGGTGTCAATTTCTCCGTCTGTCTGCTCGTAAGTCTTGATCCAATTAACGTTGGCCGGATTCAGGTTCACCCATACCTTGATTTGCACGGCGGAGACATCGAAGGTTACGGTCTCCGTGCCAACCTCGCTGGCCTGAATCTGCACGCCGAAGCTCGGGTTGTTGAGCAACGCTGGCGTTAGAGATAAGCCCCAATTTGACGTTGGCGTGCCGAGAGTGACCGTCCCATCGGAGGAAGGAAGCTGGAATTGGAATGTTGGAGATGTGGCCGAAGGGCTGATCAGCGAGAGCGTCAGAATCGCATCCGGCGACAGATTGGTCTGATGTCCAGTGACGAGAACCTGGAACCCCATGATTGAAGCGGTCGTCGGAATGCTGAAAGCGAAATTAGTAGCCTGCAATTCCTGAGAGATCGAGAACCCAGATCCACCACTTCCACTTCCTGGAATAGCCAGTACTTCAATGATTTGAATGGAGCCGGAAAGTCCTTGCGCAAGCGTGACGGAGACCGTTGGATTGCCGGTGGCGATGTTTTGCACGCCGCTCATGGATATAAAAGCGAAGCCATTCCCGGCCAATCCACCACCGGTCACGCCGCCGCTTTCCACCGAAGCCCATGACGTATAGGCGCCATTGACGGTATCGCTGGAAGAAACACTTTGCCCAGCAAACGAAAGCGAGCCCCTAACAACCGCCATGATCGTATTTCCCTGGCGTGGCGGGGAAGCAAAGGCGCTTGCGTAGGTTCCTGCTGCCAACCCTCCAGAAGTGATTACTAGAGACTGCACAATCTTTGGTGGCGCGTTTCCGCCAATAACCTTGAACAGCGTCATGGCCGAAGCCCAGAATGGGCTTAGCCCGCCGATGGTGGGCATCGTGCCGGTAAACGCTACAGGCGTAGTGACGACTTGCTGCTGATAACTGCTGGCGTCAGAAAGCGAAGGTATCGTCCACGGAGGATTCGGAGTTGTGATTTGATCCGTTGCCGGCGTGTTCGTAGATCCAGCAGAAACATCTAAAGCCCATTCCGGTGAACTTGTAGGCGTCGCTGTTCCTGTACTTACCGCCGTGCTTGTAGCGCCGACACCAGTCGCTCCGGTTGCCGATGTATCGAAAGCTCCGACTCCAGTCACGATCGGCAACGCCAGAATCACGGTGCTTACGAAACCCGCCCCTGGTTTTGACCAATTCCCCTGATAAGTGCCGGTTGTGATTACCGGCAAAATTGCGATGGAAAGACCCTGATTGCTGACTGCCGGGGTGAAGGCATCAGTTGTTGCTGGCGTGGCTGCGCCGTCTATTCCGGCGAACTCCACGATGAGGTCGTTGGCAACGGTTGTGGTTAGCGCGCGCGTCTGAAACGTAGTGCCGGTATTTTGTAACTGGCCCAGCGGTGCGCCATCCGTATTCTTGAGCACGCCGAGGATTTCGCAACCGATCAGGTTCATATCGGTTTCGAGCTGCGGCAGGCTTCCTCCGTTGAGCGGGTTGACGTTGATCGTATCTGATCCGCCGTTAACGATGAGCGCGGTATAAGCGTCGAAGTCCGAGGTCACACCGCCGACACTGGCAACCCTGCTGAAGGTATGCCCCAGCGTGTCACTAATGCATCCCAACCCACTAAGGTCAGGCGGATTGGTCTTCAGGAAGAGAACGAGCACATTCCCCACACTGAGCGGCTTGGATGGTGACACCGACATCGTGGTGGCATTGGTCACGTTGACGGAAAACGTCTGAACGATAGTGCCGCTGGTAGACCCGCTGCTCACCGGCCCGAGCGTCACGGATGCATAAGCCGGTGGAGCGTTCAGCGTGATGTTGTTGGGATTGAGCCACGGAGCCTGAGCGGCTGTTCCTACGCTTTGGCCTAATCCTGCAAGTCTCTGGAAAAAAGAGTTGGCATAGGCGACTTGGTTTAGCCGCCCGCCGCGCGTGAAAACCGTTCCTGGGCTGAAGTCCACATCCTGATTTCCGGCAGACACACCCTCGGGTAGATCGTTGGCGTCCATCTCTGGACAGACGCCTCCGAAGACCGTCAGAGCAACATCAGATGCGCCGCTCGGATTGTTCATCAGCTAATGGAATCGGGAACTACGTAGCGGAAATTAACCACGTCGGTGAACACTTGTGGCGTGGTCGCATTTAGCGCTGTACCGTTAGTCAGCTCCACTTGTGCTGTGGTTGCCGCACCGGAAGCTCCGCCAGAGAATATCTGGAGTTTCCCGGTGGAGAAATTCCATTGATACACCCAGCCAGTTCCCGCCACCGAGTACATGACTACATCCAGCGGAGGGCGGTCGCCATAAGGACCAAGGTTCTTGGGAGCGAACCCAGTCAATGGGAGCAATCCTCCAGTAGCGTAGGTATCTGCGCCAGCGCTAAACGTGATTGTCCCGTAAAAGGCAACTGCATCTTGGGAGCTGTCGCCGAGATTGACTCTGGGGTTTTGAACGAACTTAATTGTAGCCGTGGCCATCTATCTCTCCTTTAAGTCGTCGGTAAGATCAGGTATTGCACGAGGATCTTTGCTGTGCCTGTTCCAGCAGCAAAATTGTTGGTGACCTTGCTGATCGTCAGCGCCGCGTTGTCGTCAGTCGGCGGATTCGCGGCCGTGTCCGTAGCTCCAGGCCACGGAAACGTTTGAATGCGCTTGTTGGGCGAAACCGTGATCAGGAAAATGTTGTTGTTCGGCAATGGGCCTGACGCACTACCAGCGCTGAATGAGACCGCCCCGCCTGCATCGGTGTAGGCCACACCTCCACCGAAGAACTCGATGGTGATCATCAACGGGACGATGACGAAGCCAACTCCAGGAGCAGCGACCAGAGTGATTGGAGTTCCCAGAAGGGCGAGGATGTTCGCAGAACTGAGCGCTGTAGTTGACGATTGAAGCAGAGTTCCGGGAAGGTCCGCGGCCACGATGTTGCGGAAAGTAGGCGCTGAAGCTCCGCCACTGGTCGCGCCTGCCCAGAATTGATTGGCAAGCTGATTGACCTTGGATAGCGTGAGTCCTAGCGTTCCGCTGGTCGTAACAGGTGAACCGCCTACAGCTGCGGTGATGATGTCCGTGGGAACCGTGGCAGTCAGTGCCACGCTAGATACAGTTCCAGCTCCAGCAGGCAAATCGGCGGCAACTAGGGCGCGAAAGGTTGGGGCTGCTGGCCCTCCAGTGGTGGGTCCTGACCAGACAGTGTTTGCGGTTGCATTGGCCTTGGTTACCGCCAGCGTCCCAGAAGTCGAAACCGGCGATCCAGCAACCGAAAACTCGGCAGGCATCGAAAGGCCGACGCTTGTAACCGAGCCTGCTCCGCCTCCAGCAACCACGTTTTGATCAGCGAGAACGAGCTGGTTCGGTAAGGCACTACCGTAGAGTTGGACGGTATAGATTCCCGCTGCGGCATAGAAGAAGAAGTTTCCAAGCTGGTCAGTGAGAAACGGATTCGGCAAAACGCTGGTGGCCACCGTTCCGCCGCTGACATACGTTCCGGGCGTTGTGCCGATCAGCGTCCCATCCGTCTTAGTGACTTTGATATTTAGGCCGCTGACGGCATTAATCAGCCAGATCCCGTTATATCCCGTGGGATTTATGCCAGTGACGGAGATATAGGCGCCGACAACCACATCTGCGGGAACTGAGCCAAGAACGAAAGTGATGAACCCAGCGGCCCACGATGCGCTGGATAGAGCAGGTGCGTTGGAAGTGGACGCCGCGAAGATTGTAGCCAGCGGGCTTCCAGGTTGAGTCGTGGTAACTGCCGGCTGCGTCAGAACGGCTACGCTGACGCCAGATAGAGCTTGTCCAGTGATGCTTCGCGTAGAGTTGTCGTAGCGGAAAAAGCTCATCGATAGGAACCGCTCAAACTATCGTCAATCGCTCCGTTGCCGCTCTTGTAGCCTCGCGGCCGGTAAGTAATACGCTGATCCGCTCGCACGTGCCGGTTGATGATCTGATTCATGGCTTCTTCGGCCTTCTGACGTACCGTGGTTGTCTGGATAGAGCCTCGCGCGATGCCGTACTGTTCGGCGATTAGATAGGCGATGGCGCGCTTCGAGCGCGGAATCAAGATGGTGGCTTGCAGGAAGTTTGTGCTGGTCCCGAAGTCAATCAGCGACTGCTCGTAACGAAGTCGCAAATCCTGCGTGCTCGTGCAGCCCTGCAAGAAGATGGCTCCTTGGCGCCATTCCCATTGCCGGAAGTTTGAGCCCGGCTGATAGGACTGCAAGCCATCCCTAGCGGCCTCGACATCGCAGAACTGTTGGCCGCTTCCTGTTTGTCTCTGCCAAACACGCAATGGGAGGATGAGGTCAGGCGGCAATGTCGGGGTTGCGTGCTGAGTTACGCCATCGTTGTAGCCCTGATACCCAATAGAGACTTGAATAGATGGATCGGTTCCAGGCGTCGGCGGAATCGGCGTGATGATGAAGTTATCCACGATCTGCGTTTCCACGCCGTTGATGGATAGGTATTCCTGACACTCGTCAACCGCCGCGTTGACGAACTCAATCGAGAACGGAGCATTGTCGGTGAGGATCTGACCGCCACTACTCCGTAGCATGTCGTTGATGGTCGCGCGCGCAAGATTCATGCACGATTCAACTACTGGATAGACTCCAACTTGGACGCTAGGCATAAGAAAGCATCAAGGGACGCGCAACGCTCGCCGAACGCAGGGAACGCCGGAAGTTAGTTGCTGCCCCTTGAAGGTTATTTCTTGCTCTTGGGCGTGACTCCTCTTCGAGCAAGCAAATCGTCGCGCGTGGCCAAATCAATGGCTCCCAATTGGTAGGCGCGCTCTGGATCAGGCACGTAACCGCAGCCATGCTTGACGGTGTTTTCCTTCATGGGTTCGCCGCAGACGGGACATTCGCCGATCTTCCGGTAAATCTTGTTCCACGGTCGATCCTCGCCGAAGTAGGAAGCGGCAAGGCGCATCGTTGGAGTGATCTGCTTTAGTCCGGTATCGCCTTGCGTCTCGAGGCTCGTGGCAATCGCCAACTGCTTGCGGAAGAAAGCTTCCATCTTGGCCCGCGCGTTGTTCAATTCCTCATCCGTTGGCGTTTCGTTCAGGCTCCAGAACACACCTTTTTCCTCGAGGTTCTGGCCTTCGGACCAATCTCCGCCGAGATAGGGGTTCACGATGTCTCGCGCAATGTGCTTCCCTTCTACGTCGTCAGTGCGCATCGCATTGGTCGCGGCGTCGAGATAGCTAGTGCGCACGATGGCGGGAAGCACGATGGCCTTGGTGTATTTCTTGCCTGCCTCGCATGGCGAGATGCGAAACGTACCCAGCGAGCCTTTCTCAACGGTATGAGTCAGCGGCCCGATGTTGAAGATGTAGACGTGATACTTCGGCGCAAACTCGTTTAACGGATTGGGCTGATATTCCACCTGCCCATCCATTCCGCGTTCTACGCCTCTTGCGATGTCCGGTCGTGCTGGCATTTTGTTTCTCCTTTTCCCTGTCCCTGTTAGTTGATCTGCTTGTGCCCTGTCCCTAGCCAGCGCTTGATTTCTTGCGCGCTGACCGGAAATCTGAGTCGTTCCAGTAGCTTTTCACGATTCGATTCGTATGTTCCAGCTACTCCGCCGAACGCTGGCGCGGCGTTCAAATAAGCATCATGGGCGATGCGCAGCCGTTCTTTCTTTGCAGCTAGTTCCCTGTCTCGGATGATTCTCTTGCGTTGTTCAAAGGTGATACCGCGTGCCTTATAAATCTCGGGTAGCAACTTTTCAAGAATCCGGTAATTCAAATTGTTGTGCTTGCTGTGGTGGGAGTAGTCGCCTTGGAATGGATAATCGCCACAGAGGTGCAAGCCGGTCTCTGGATTGTAAGATTCCGCATACCACTGCTCTGGCGAGCCAAACAATTCGGGAGGCTTCCACATCTCCAAGTGCCATAACGGCGCGTCGCCATAGGCAAGAACGATGTGCTGTCCGCGGCTTCCGCCTTCCATCTGCCCCCAGATAGTTCGCGTCGCGCTTGGTCCCCAAACCAGCCTGAAGTTTGGTATTCCGTACGGATTCTTTCCCCCGTAGCGAACAAGAAACTCAGTGAAGAGTCGCGGGCATTCTTTGGATTGGCGGATGATTTCGCAGCGCATGAAAGTGTGGGGCGATTCCGGCTCGCCCCTGGCCGTTAAGGATTACCCGAAGATGCCGGTCGGGATTGCCGCGTTGCTGATCACTGCGCCAGCGCGGACGTTACTGTTGAACACGTTGCCGCTCCAGACAAAGTAGAAGATCGTCGAAGCGTTGATGCCGCCCGAAGGACCGATGGTCGGGAACACGGTCTGCCCGTTCACGTCGTACAGATCGGACGCCTTGAGTTCGCCGAGTCCCCAATACTTCAGGCACAGCGCGTCAATGCGACCGGGTAGCGCGTGAACCGAACGAACGATGTCGTAGCCGACAAACGTGCTCGGGGTGTATTTCTTCAGCATATCCTGGGAGCTGTCTCCCTTGATTTCCTGCTGGTTTGTGATGGCCACCTGCACGGCCAGGTTCTCCACCGCCGCCGCCTGGTCCACGTTCATGTACCAGATCAGATCCGCCAGCGCCGGGGATTCCGTCCCCAATGCCAAGCTGATCTTGCTGGTCACGAACCGGCCAGTGGCTTCGGTAATGAACGCGCCGCCAAGATTGACAAGCGGGGTGGACAGCCGGCCGGGGAAGCTCGCGCGGCTTAGGCCGTTGAGCGTTCCCGAGTTGCCGTTCACCTGGTACGCGCGAATGCCCATGATCGAGGTGCCCGCGCCACCGGTTGCTCCGTTGATGACGAGCAAGTCGTTGGCTGTGGTTCCCGGAGGCAAAGCATCGGCGCTGAAGATGGTATTGGTGACACCATCCACAAAGGTGATCTGGAACGATCCGCGGCTTACGCCGCCTACGCTCGGGAACACCTGCACCACTTGGTTGTCGTAGAACTGGTTGGCGTTGACGCAGACAATGTTGCTGAACGAAGGACCCGCAGAACCGGTCCCCGAGTTCGCCGTAACTACGGTGTCGAGCGTTCCAGAGCCATCGCCCTGGAGGTCAGCATCGAGGTTGGACTTGAACTGCTCGAGGGTGTGCGTGAACTCCGTGGCCTTAACGTTGACGCGGGACTTCTTGCCGGAATCGGTAGACCATTGCGCTTGCGCGGTGATTTCGCACGCTTCCGCAAAGGAAACGGGCAAAAGGAACTGCGCTGCGTAGGCCGAGCCGGTGCCGCGACCCATGTCGCCGCCATCTGCCTGGAACTGCAAGTGAGCCGAGCCCGCCTTGATGCGCATCGGAATGCGCAGCGACGGACGGCCCGTAGGATCGAAGGTGGAACCGGTAGAACCGCCCGTGCTGGTGGACATGGGCAGAACGCGGCCAGCCTTTTTCAAGCGGGAGAAGAAGGTGTCTTCGGTGAGCATCAGGTCGGGAATTTCTTCCCGCACTGTCTCAAGCTCGACAGCTTCAACAGCCGCTTCGTTAAGTGCAGCCATTGGCTACACCTCTGGTATGGACTTACTCGCTGCGGTTCGCGGTCCCTGAGCCGCCAGCATCGCTCTTGCTGAGTGGGTGTGCGTGTAGTGACCCGCCGTAGCGGGGTAATGCATCCGTTCGCTCTAGGTCCAGTCGTAGGCTTTTAGAGTGGCGTCCTGTCCACTTACTGGTTCCCGAGGAACGAGAATCTTATTTGGGCTCCCAATGATTGCAGCAGCCCTCAAACTCAACAAAACCTTCAACCTTTCGACACGGGCCGCGCGCGCCATTTCCGCCGCCGTAGTATTCGCAGGAGCCGCAGTGTGTCGGCCCGGTCTCAACGTAGCCTGAGACTTTCTGAGAGACTTTGCTTTCAGGTTCTTCGCGACCATTGACGAATAGTCCGCATATCCCGTGCGCCGCATTGATTCGGCCTTCCACTTCGCGGCATGAGCCAGATCCGCCAGCGCCTTCAATGAACTTCCAGCAATCGCCGCAATGCGCGCCGACTGCGGAGCCAAGAACGGGAGCCGGAAAGTAGAGAACAATGGCCTTATCGAGCTTGTCCATTTACCACTTCGCTTGACGGCCATTCTTGAGCCATGCCGAACCGTGCGTCCTCGAGCCAAGGAACGTCGCCTTATCCGTCTTGGCAAAATCCACATCGCCAATCTTGGGGCGTCCTGCGACCGCTTGAGGAACCGCCCCTGCCTTGGGAGCGGGCCGCGATGCTGGCCGGCCGTTCGATGTGCCGATGAGGTTAAAGTCTCGCAGTACCGTCTGCACCGCCTTGCTCATCTGGCGCTGGGCATTGCTGACGATGAACGAAATAGCCTTGTCGCGGTCACGCTGGCCCATCACTGCTTCGTAGCGCTTCGAGTAATCACCGGTATTGATGAGCCGCTTCAGTTCTTCGGTGATCTGCCCACGCACTCGATTGCCCTGGTCAGGACTGGCGAACCGCTTCCCGCGCATCAGCTTGGCGATTTCCTGATTCATGGTGCGGCCAACCTGCGTATTGACATCTGAGCGAACTGATCCGTAGAAGGCTTTCTTGTCGCGCTCGGCAATATCCTTCTCGCGCTGGTCAAGTTCGGATTCGCGGGCTTGGTAGGGATTCTCTTTGCTGCGCCGCGCCAGTCCCTTCATGTCGCTGAGGAACTTGGTAAGCGCGTTGAAGTGCTTTACCGCGTCTTCTGGCTTGTTGCCGGTAAGTGCCTCGCCGAGCTGCTGGACTGCCGCGAAGACTCCGTACTTCTCGAAGATGGCATCGGCCACGCCAGAGCCGATCTGGTCATAGCGCACCTCGTCCATCTTGGCCAGCTTGTCGAGAGCCGCTGGGATTAGCCGCTTGAAACCGTCCGGGTAATCCTGCGCCCAGCCGTCGATAACCTTGGGATCGCCACGTTCAAAGCCCTGCTCCAGCGCGCGGCCGGCCTGGACCTCTTCGGCTAGCTGAGTGACGCCTTCGATGCCGCCGTGTAGTTCTACCGCTTCTTTGAGCGCGGTGAGTTCTTGCGTCGTGCCGAGCTTGTCAACGCCTTGGACTTTCCAGTAGGCGCGCTCGAACGCTTTCGCTGCGGCGGGATCGACTTCCCTGATCTTGGCGAGGTGGGCTTTGAAGTCTTTGGTTCCATAGCGGCCATCTCTTTGACTATCCGCCTCATCGCCTCCCTGCCCATCAACTCGAGGAGTTGCCTCGTCTTCTCCACTTCCGCCAACATCCGCGCTACTGACGTCTTCGGTTGATACATCGGCTGCTCCCTGATCTTCTACTGCGTCCAGTACCATCTCTTCGCCGTCCATTTATCCCTGCCTTTCTCCCTGTTATTGAACCTTCTCCGTCGCTGGCTTTCCCTGTAACCGCGCGGCGGCTTGTTGCGCTTTCTCGTCCTTGTCCTGCTGCTCTTTCATCTGCATCTGGCCCAAATCAAGATGAATGCCAGCCTGTCCAGCCATTTGCACCTTACCTTCAGGTGGCAAATCCTTGAGCGAGATGGACTCAGCCGGAGGCTTAGGCGGTGGCGGAGGCGCTTGCTGGGCCTGCAAAGCCGCAGCGTGCTCGTCGTAGTGCGTCTCGACGTTCTGGAAGCCTTGCGGATTTTCTTTGGCCGCGCGAATGCCTTCCGGTGTGTTGGCCCACGTCTCGATTTCGTTCATGTGCTCGGCGTGCTTGTCGAACTTGCCGATCGGTACGGTCGAGACAAGCTGCGGAGGCATTTGCTGCTGGATCTGCTGAGCCGCTTGAGGCGGAATCTGGACGCCGCTCGCTTGCGCCGCCTGCGCCGCCTCAGCGATCTTTTGCTGCGCCTCGGCAAACTGGGGGTTAGGTTCCGGGGCAGACTGCAAAAGGATGGTAATCTCGCCAAGCTGCTTCTCGGACGAGTCGGCGCCAGGAATGACCATCTCCGGCAAGCCAGCCTTGTCCTTGGCCAGCATCATATTGCGCGCTGTCGAGAGAATCTTGGCCAGGACGGGGTTCTTCTCGGCCATCGCAATCACGTTGTTCCAAATCGCGCGCTTGGCAACCCAACTCTCTGGGAAGTTGTCATCCTGATCAGGGAAGCAGCGAATGTTGCCCTTCAAGTCGTTCGGGTCAATGGCCAGCTTCTGCATCTGCTTGCCTTGTCCGGGAACCGAACCGGTCATGGCGTCTTCGCGGTACTCTGCCGCGGCCATGACTGCCTGACGAATGGTCGAAGCGTAGCCTGCGCGGATGTTGCGCCATGTCAGTCCTATACGTCCCAGAGCCTGATCACGCTGAATCGTGATTCCGCCCAGCGTGTCGTTGCCTCCGGTGTCGCCGCCGAACAGCGCTGGCGAGCCGCCAGACAGGAATTGCGGCGCCTCGCCAAACAGCCATTGCAGATAAGCCATCATGCCTTCGGCTATCTGGATCTGCGGCTCGACAAAGAAGTTTTGGCTGATTTCTCGCGTGGCCGACTTGGGAGCCTTGAGGTATTGGCCAGGCTTGCGTTCTGCGTCATTCAATGCGTTGGCATCGATTCCAGGATCTAGCCACACTCGCGGAATTAAGTGCATGAACGACTCATGCATCAGGTCCACGACGTCGTTCACCTTGTCCTGGATCGGCACTACCGGACTGCCAAGGCTTGGCCTGTGGGCGCCGTCGCCGGACCGTGCGTGGATCATCGTCCAGCAGTCATCCATCGACTCGTTGCGCTGCTCGCACAATGCTTGCCCGCACATCACTGCCATCAAGCCTTTGGGGAACTCCTGATACAGCCAGGCCCTCAGCTCGTCGTCTTCCTCTTCGGTGAAGAACTCCGGCCTGACCCAAGTCCGTTGCTTGGTGGCGTTGTAGGTCATCGAGTCCGAAGTCATCGCACTCGGACGCATACCCATCATGATCGAGGTGCGCGCCAGGCGTTCGTATTCGGACTCCGACGTAGGTGACACGCCAGCCTTGATTTCGTCGGCCTTGTCGGGATACTCCGTCTTTAGCTTGGTGATGTCCCATTCCTTGGAATGTTGCAGATAGGGCGTCTCAGGCAGGCTATTCGACTGCACAGCAACCTTGACCTCTAGCGTGCCATAAGCCGAGACAACCTCGGAGCCTCGAGGAACACCCAGCGGAGCATCTCCTTGCTCTGGCGGAGGACCGGTTTCGCCCTCTTCCGGCAGGTAGCTGATTTCTTCTTCGGCCTCCGATAGGCCTGGATTGCTGTATCCGAAACGCTGGCCGTCAAGGATATGGCGAGCCTCGAGGAACGAAACCGCGTCCGTGTACAGGAAGCGGTCCACGTCGGCAAGGATCACCTGCATGTCGTTGTTGCGTTCGATCAGCTGGCGGGCTTTGTCAGCGTTCTCAGAAGCGGAGATGTCTGCGGCGTTGGTGGGATCTTCGGGCTCGAAGCGCACGCTCGGCAATGACGCTGTAAGCGCAGCCACAAGAATGTCTTGAAAGCCCAGATATATGTTGGTCTCATCGGAGCGGTCGTTGTAGCTCTGCCCGCCCGCCATGACCATGCTGGGCGTGATCCACGTACCCTTCGGCCCTGGCAGGAGGTGCTGGTTGCCGCGGCCGTAATATCGTTGCTTCCAGGCATCGCGGACTTGCAGGCGCCGACTGACCAGATCGCGCTGCGCTACCTTGGAGCACAGCGCCTTGATGCAATTACGTTTCTGCTGGGCCTGCTCGTCATCGTCAGGTATTTCAACCTTGGCGTTGGTTGCGTCGGTCGCGCACAGCTCGCCAGGCTGGAACTGTTGTTCCTGCTGATCCTGTGTTTCGTCGTTCTGGGCGCCGGGAGAGGCTTGGAGTTCTTCAGTGTTTGGCAAAGCTATTCGTTTCTGCCCAACCTCATTCCTATAGGGGCAGAATTATTTCTGTTTCATCCACTGCGTTGATTTACGAGGCGATGCGTGCTCTGGCAGCTTCTTGCCCTTGCTGGCGGAGTTCCACTCGGCAACGTCCACACCCTGCTTCTCCAGCTCTTTCTTGTGGATATTGAAGTACGCCGCTTGTGCCTTCGAGGAGTACGGCATTAGTCCATGAAGCTGGGAGCGTGAGTCTTGGGCAACTGCTCCATATCGTCGCGCTCGCCAGCCCGATCCTCGGAATCTTCGCCCATCTGCGCGTGGTCTCCGTCTTCGTCCATTGCGTGCTGGCCGTGCTCGTGGGCCTCTTCGAGGCTGGCATGGTCCTTGTGATGGACGTGCCCTGACTCGTGATGCGTCTCGCTCATGTGCCCGTGCTCGTTCTTCTTGATTACATGGGTGTGCGCCGGGCCGTGCTCCGCCACAACCTGCTTGATCTCGTCGTGGCCGTCAGGGTCGTGCGCGCCACCAGATTCCCCGCCTTCTGGCTTGGGCTTCTGGCTCTTGTGCTTGTCGTAGCTGCCCACCATCTGCACGTTGCCGCTCATCTTGCCGTCTGCTGAAGTCATTCCACGCATTAGTTCGCTCCTTTAGCGATTGCCGCTTCTTTCTGCTCGTCAGTCATGGATTCCCATTCATCCTTAACTTGCTTCCAGGGCTTCTTGGATGGCTCTTTGGGTGGCTCGACTACGGTCTGCTCGATCGGCGTGCGGGCCGCGTAATCCCTGGCTATCTCGTTGCCATGCTTGAAGGTAGCCAGCTCCAGGCGCTCGACTTTGCCCTTCAGGAACGCATACTCAGCGCGCGCAAAGGCCACTTCGCCCTTGAGGTAATCGATGAACTCGCGCTCAACGCTGGCTAGTTTCTTCGCCACGGAGCGTTCCTCTGGGCCACTGGAATGAAGATGTCACTGCTGGTCGGCTGCGCCTGAATACGCAGGTACTCCAGGTACTTCTGCGTGTTGTCTGGTATCGCTTTGATTAGCAAGTCGTTCTGCACTTCTCTGGGCACCGGCCGGGGATTGAAGTAGCTCATCAATCCGTAGCGGCAGGCTTCCATCACGTCAAGAAATAGTTCATTACCTTCCCGAGCAGCGTCTTCCAAGTCCTTTTCGTCTCGCATGAGCTGCGGGAAGGAGTCGATGAGGTCTCGACAATTAGCTCCCACGACGAATCCCTCAGTATCCAGTAGTGTGTAGATGAGCCGCCAGCCTCCGACACGGTCATTGTTGGCTCGCTCTGGGCGGGGCAGTCCTCGGGAAGCCAGAACGTCACCCATTCTGTCGGCAATAGTGTGTTCTTCGTTGACCCGGTTGAATCGCTCCGGCGAGAGGTAGACATTGGCTATCTTGTCTCCGTCGTTGAACTTGGCAATCTCTTCTGCGAGCGTAGCCTCATTAATTCCGCGCCTAACCAGCTCGCGGTAGCATACGATGCGTTCAGCTTTCTCGCCGAGAGTGTTCTCGACTTGCGCGACCGTGAACCAAAGAACGCAGGTGGCGTGGTTGAATCCCCAATCGATACCGATCCAGCGCGGCTGCCAATCCTGAAACTCAATGTCTTTAATTTGCTTTCTGTGCCGCTCGAGGTCCCAGTTGGGGTAGAACTGCCCTGCGAGGACATCCCAGCTTCCTTCAAGCCAGGCTGCCCTGAGCGCTGGCGGCAAGCTGCTGAGCCCGTTGATGTAGTCGGCATCGTTAGCGTATATGGGATTGTCTGCGAAGGTTGAGTGGATGACTTCATAGTCTTTCGGGTTGTAGGTCAGGTCTTCTATGCCGGCAGGCAGCTTTTTGGCGATCCACAGAGCCTTGACCCATCCTGAGCCAATGCCGTTAGGATTCGTCCCGCCAGCCATTCGCGCTCGAGGCTTGTCTCCATAGATGTCCAGAGGGACAGGACAACGGTTGCTTCCCTTGATGAAAGCCCACTGTGGATAAGTGAACTGTGTAAGTTCATCCCAGCCGACATACAGATATTCAGGACCTTGGTATTGCTTGAGGTCGGCATCGGACTTGATGTGCCCGAAGAACAGGTTGGATCTATTGTGGAAGTGGACGGTGTGCTTCTGCCCGTTGTACTGGCGGTAGATCCCTTTAGGCACATACTTCAGAAAGTGATCCTCAATGCCGCCCATCTCCGCAGACTTGAGGATTCTGCGCAGGAGCAGGTTGTTCGAGCCGGGAACGGTGAGCGCGGTTCGAATGCCTTCCCAGAGCAGCGCAATCGTCTTCCCTCCGCCGCGCGTCCCTTCCTGGAGTGGATACCTTGCTGGGCTGGCATGGAATTGATGCTGTGGCCCCCACTCAGCGCCGTGATCAGGTTGGTAAAAATCACCAATATTGATCTCAGACATGGTTGGGACGTGGGATGGCTCCGAGGTTGACGTTTACGCTCATGCCCGCTTCGCTTTGTTCCTGCGGGAGAACGCCGGTAGCGCGAAGGACTATCGTTGCTTCTGCGGTTTTGTGCTTGTCGAGCGCGTGCTCGAAAGCCTTGATCGACTTCGGGATTAGCTCGTACAGGCTAGTTTTACCTGCCCTTGCCAATTCGCTTAACTCTGCGTCTTCCAGAATGCGCGTGACCGTATTCCTGGCTATTGATAAGTCTTGCGCAATCTGTGACTTAGAGTCGCCATTCATTGATTTAGCGATGACCGCTGCTTGAACAGCAGGCGGCTTGTTGCTCGGCATCCCTGTTATCCCCTGATGTAGCAGACGAGCCCGACAGCGTTCGTTCTGCTGAGTAAGCGCGCACGCACGAATTTGGCGGTGTTCAGCGTGCAATCGGCGTGGAAGGTGTTGCTTGTTGCGTCTACTGTGCTGATGTTGAAGTTCGCCAGCGTCTGGTAGTTCGCGTCTGCATCGATGTCCGCGGCTTGGATGTCCAGTTCGAATACACCTGGCGCCGCTGAGAATTTGCCGTCTACCGCGAAGCCGAAAGACGAGGCAAGAGACTGCGGGCCTGCCAGAGCAAATGCTTTACCGGCTTGCGGAGGTGAGGGAGTTTCGAAAGCAATGGAGATGGCCGTGCCTGTTCCTCCAGTGTCGGGAATCTGATGGAGCAGGACGTCGGAGATGGGAACAAGAGTGGCTGTGGTGGGTGAGCCGATGGCGGTAATGGTGTAAACGCCGCCAAAGGTTGTGCCGAGCACTGATGTGGGCTCAGTGCCTACCGCGGGAGGATCCGACACGAGGCCAATGCGGCATGTTCCGCCAACCAGGAAGTTGTGGTTGGCGCTGGTCGTGAGCGTTACTACGCCGCCAGCTGCGCGCACCAACCCGCCCGGCGAGGCCGCGATGGTCGCAGCCGTATTTACTCCAAAGCTGTGGCCCACGACCCCACGCATCAAGCCCGACAGAGGGTTTAGGAGCGAACCCTGAACGTAATTGGGCATTGCCGCTCCTTAAACAGTGGTCTCGATCGTGTAGTACGTGGTGATGTGCATCGTGCCGTTGCCGGCCGCGAAGTTATTCGTTGCCTTTGAGATTGAGAAAGCGGCGTTGTCTGCGGTCGGAGGATTGGCAGCGGTGTCAGTCACGCCGACGCCGATAGCGGCCGCTGCCCACGGAATGACCTGCTTGCGGGTGTTCGGCGAAGTAGTGACGAGGAATAGCGCGTTGGAGGCCAGCGCGACCGTCAGCGTGCCGGCGCCAAGGCTTACCGCGCCACCTGCATCTGTGTAAGCTGCCGAGCCTGCGATCAGCCGCATGATCACTAACTGCGGCATGATGAAGAAGCCGACGCCCGGTGCGGCCACGAGCGGAACGGACGTGCCCAGCAGCGCAAGGATCTGTGCTGAAGTCAGCGTCACATCCGAACGCAGCCAGGAAACGGCGCCAGGAATCGGGTTTTGCTGCCCTCCGGCGCCTGGAGCCTGAGTCACGCCAAAGAACGTCTGAGCATCGAACGGTTGTGCTGGTGCTGTTGCTACTGGTGCCATCTCGGGATCTCCTCTAAGTAAGTTGTAGTACTAATGGACCTGCGTAACCGCTTTGAACAGGCTCCCATATATCCAGCCTGCCCTTGGGAATGTGGATTGCCGCGCGTCGGCGTAGATACTTTTGCGATTCATCGAGCCAATCGGCGCGCTGCGCGCGAACTTCGATCAAAGCCTCGTGTCGAGTGATGTAATGCGAGAAGTGACCTTCAGGTAGGTGGAGCGCTACGTTGCGTCTAGCGATGGGTCTGCTCGTGAATGGACGCCTGGACCGCCCCGGCGTCGGGCTAGGTTCTAGGACTCTCTTCTACTAGCTTCGCTTTAGGCTGTCCATCACTACAAATAGCCAGTGCCCACATCATTTGCTCGGTTGTGCGATATCCGAGCCTTTGGCGCATGTCCCGCACCTGAATGCGCGTCCAAGTAGCGTTTAGCCCCAGCTCTCCGGCTATCTCCTTGAGGGTCTTGCCTTGCGCGAGACTGGCTACGATGGCTGATTCGCGCGGCGTTAGGCTGGTCATGGGCGCGATTCGGCCTCTTTTTCATGCTCTCTCAATGACTTAGCGTCTGGCCATATCTCCAGCACATCTGCCTTTGTTAGCAAGCGGTTGCGGTATTTGTCGTTTACCTGCTCGATGACATCATCGGGCATTGGAACGCACATCACCTGCCCACCTGGATTGATATTCAGCCGATGACACTTCGAAACTGCATCGGTTATCCCGTGGGCTTTAATTAGCACAACGCCGCGGAACACTTCGTCCGCGAATGATACGTAATGCCAGGATTCGGGCTCCTCTAATTCCCGCCGAGTTATCTCCGCAACTCGTGCCTTCCATTGAGCTTTCGTTTGCTTTTTAGCTTTCACTTCGCCCATTTCTCCCTCCACTCCGCTTCGCCTGATTCGTCGCGCGAGTCCACTTGGCGCTGGAGCCAGGGCGCTTCCACTCGATCGCGCAGTGCGTGCAGACGTACAACTTCAGCTTGCGTAGGTACCAGACCGTTGGCTTCTTTCTCCCGCATAGTGGACAAGTCATTCAACGCCTCTATCTTTGGCCTCAGCTCGCGCAGGCAAATTCCAAGCATGGCGCAGTTTGGTGGCTGGAGCCGGCGCTTCACAGCACGCCTTCTTTGATGAACGCATCAATCGCAATCCTATCTAAATACATGAGATATTTGTGCGCATCGCGCCGATCATCAAACGTTCGCGCATAGAGCTTCCGCCACTTTCTCTCGTATGGCGTTACTCTCCAGATTCGGCTCACAGTAGGTTTTCCTCTAAGAACTCTTTCGCTGCCCCGTTCAGTATGTCTCGATTCACAAAGCGCAGGATGCGCCAGCCATTCAGCTGTGCTAAGTTCTGCTTTTCGTAGTCTTTAGCCAGTGCTTCGCCGCGCCTATGGCCTCCGTTGAATTGCCCGCCATCGCACTCAAACGCCATGCGAATCTCCGGTATCGCCAAATCGAAGGTAAAGCGCCGGTCAGGCAAGAATTTGAATTGCTCGCGGATGTCGCGAAAGCCCAACTCTGCTAGATGCGTCTTGAGCAGGATCTCCGCTTCTCGCCGCTTGGCGCCCTTGCTCACGCCTGCCTCAGTTCTTCGTGCTCTGCGCGGTTTCTGGCTCTTATTTGCTCGCGTTGCTGGGCATCTACGATGTCATGATGGCGCCGGCATAACGCCCTCAGCTTGGATAATCGGTCGTCGCGCAATACCGATCTAAGCTCCTCGTGGTGAGGATCATCTGCTGATTCCCAGCACCGCTGCGCATATCCACCACAAACACCCCAACTCCGCGTGGAAGTGTATTCGCACCGACCGCCGCTACGCTCCTGTAGTTCCTTTACGCGCTGCTTCCAGTCTCTGCCTTTCAGCACTTCGCGCCCATCCTGATACACCTTGGACTTAGGGTCTTTGTAGCCCAGTTCTCGCTTACGCTCAGGGTCCAGAAATGCGATACTCATTCAACGCCCTCGCACAGGTTCCTGATTTCGTCCTCGCTCAAGTCCCAGCGGTCAGCCATGAGGCTTAGGCACACGCTCTTGTTGCCAACGCTGAACCAGCGATCCTTTAACTCGTTTAGCTTGCTATACATATGCTCATCGTCGGTTTGCATCACGAACTTGGTCTTCGGCTTCGGCCCTTTATTCTCGATTCGCGCCTTTGCCTCTTCCTCAATTAGCACGACATGGCACTTCTCTTGCCCGCGGCCCTTGCCGCGCAGAAAGCCTAGCCGCTCCCATTCACTGTCGATTGTCGCCATTAGTAGAGTTCCATTCGCAATTCGCCTTCATCGTCAAACCAAAACTCGCCTACTACTTTGCCGCGCGGCTCGCCTATAAAGTTCATGCCCAGTACCACAGCGTTTTCGGCTCGTTCTAAAGGGCAGTAAGTAGGAGGTTCGGTGTTGCGTTCTTTTACCCACTCAGCCCACATTTCGCTCATAGGACCTTCTTCCGAAACTTATGCTCGCAAGCGCAACACCGCTTCCGCCCAGCTTGCCGTTGCTCGCCAGACAAGATGCAGCCGCAGTCGTGGCACAGCTTGCTGCGCGTGGGCAGGTAAATCACCGCCATGTGCGCGCATCTTCGAGTCTTGGCATAGTCGGCCCACGCCGAGCAGCGAAAGACCAAGCGCTGAGTCTCCTCGAAGTTCTGGCAATTCGGGTTTACGCGTACGGCTTCGGACTGCTCTTGCATCTTGGCGTGTACATGCATTGGACAGCGCATTATTTAGGCACCAGCTTGAAAAAGTGCCGTAGTATCTCCAGCCGGCCGTGCGCGCCAGTCTTTTCCGTCACAATCTCGATGTAGCTGTTCACTGTGCGCCGGCTAACGTTCAGGCTGTCCGCTATCTCCTGCTGCTGCTTCCCCTGCGCGATCAGCTCCACTAGCGTGCGCTGCTGCTTCGGTAGCTCGTTCAGCTTCATGTACGCTCCCCAAGGGCTCTAATTCCAGAGACACTAAATTGCCCTGATTGTTCTTATTCGCTCTCACGACTCGCGCGATGATGGCGACTTTTTGACTTACTGCCTCCATTCAAATGCCTCCAGCCCGTAATAGACGTGCCGCGAATGAATCGACGCGCGAAAGCGGTATAACTCCAAAGCAAACACCGCCCCTTTGTGCTTCGCCCTGGTGTGCGTCAACATCTCGTCTTTTCCGTCAGCGCGACCTTCCACGGTAAATCCGCAGTCCACGCATTGGTGGTAAACAAACCAATCTTCATTGTCATGGAAGCACCTAGTTATCCAGCCGGGGTGAATCGACCGCGCCATTTCTAGGATACTCATAGGGGCGTCACCTTGTAAGCTTTCTCGGCTTCGATCTTTTCTATCTCGCGCTTGTGGGCGAAGAACCTTCCAGGGACAGAAATCTTAAGACTGCAACACCGTTGAATCGCTCGCTCCATAGCGTCCGCGAAGGAAGGATTGCCTGGAGCCTGCCACTCTTCGGTCCAGATTCTTTTGAATTTCTCCGAACCGAAAGGCTCACAATTCATTGCAGAGAAGGCGGCGGCAACTACCGCCTCTTCTGTATCTACTTCTCCTTCTACATCTGTCTCTACTTCTACCTCTGTCTTGTTACTTTGGTTGTAACTATCCTTGTAACCTTGGTTGTAACCATCTTTCTTCTTCCGATACTTCTTTTGGCGGTTGTATTCGGACTGGTACTTGTCCCAGTTTAGTAGTTCCAGCTTGAGCAGTCGTATAGGCGCTTCATGGGTGACTTCAAGCGCGATCTTCCCAGTTCGAACGAAAAGAGTGAGCGTCTCCTCGACGTTCAAAGGCTCCGACATCAGCGACTGATACTTGTTGATTGGATACCCTATGTACTTGTTATCAGGGGTTTTACCAGCGCAGATGATACCAGGGTAGCGGGAGCGTCCAGCAAGTGCGAGGAGGTCTATCCAGAAGGCGCGTTGCGCGTCAGACATCTCAAAGCGAGTAGTACCGTCGAGCCATTCGTTGACCCATAATTTGACCCAAGACCGTCGCCCAAATCTCGGATTCACTGTAACCTCATCAATCAATAATGCCTCCATATTAGTAACTTAGTGACACGAAAAGCAAGCGAAAACTGTAACTGTGTGTGACTTTCTTTCGTAACTCGACTTATAACCGCCGCCCCCGACCGTTGAATCTACTGCTTCCCCGAACCCGTTTGCGCCTCGCTGGGCGCTGGCCCCATCGCTGGCACGTCTTCGCTGCCAAGTACGGCCCACGGAGTCTCGGGATACTTGAGCCGATTACCCTTTTCCTTCTCCGCGTGTTCCCGCGTGGCATGAACCGAATGAACGCGCCTATCCTGCTCGACTATCCAGACTGTCTCGTACCTTCGCGGCGCTGGCCCACGCATGAACTTCAAGAGTTCAGTGGCAAGCTGTTTCTCTAGTTTGTTCCAAAACGGTGACGCAATACCCGCGCTAAGTGCGCTTGTATTCAATTCTGGCAAGGTAAAATCTTGGTCTGCGGGCGCTGGCCCCGGCTCCCTCGCCGCCTGCACGCGCCGGTATTCGTACAGTGCTTTCAGCATGACCTTGTAAGTGTTGAATGCTTCGGTGAGCCATTCCATCGGGTCGCTGTGTTTTAGGCGCTCGGACTCCTGTCCAGCCGTAAAGCCATCGGACCACTCTTCGCTCTGCATCGCCGCCGCGCCAGTCTCTGCTTGTAACCCCTGCGATGTGGGCTGCTGCATGGCTACCGCCACATTTGGGAATGCTGATTCCAGAGCCATAAGTTCATCACGCAACTCCTGCTCACGCTTACAGCACCAGCTATCGTCATCGTGACCAGTTCCGTACTGATGCCAATTTGTGGCTTCCTCTAGCCGCGCCGTGGCCACTTGGTGCGCTAGCTCGAAGCGTTGCCCATCCTGAGGTGGTAGGGAAGAGTCCGTGGCGCTCGCCCCCAGCGCGGCCTCCAATGGCCTGCCCCATAAGTCCAATCCTTTAGCGCGGTTCTCGATTGCGTTGATGCAACGATGCATCGCCTGCGTGTAATGTTCGCGCTCTGGACCGCCCCAAGCTCCAATGGCGTCTTGTATGTCCTCGATACAGGCTTCTCGCTCCAGATTGCGTGCGCTCTCCCGCCCCGACTCCTGCCATACGCGCTTCTGCTCCAGAAACTCGGTGTAGGTCATCTGGATGATGGTTTTGTCGATCATGGGCGCTTCTCCAATCCACAGCATGAACAGCGCATCGCCTTCAATCGCTGAACTGGCCAGCCTAAAATCGGCATTCGCACTGTCTCCCATTCCAACATCCATTGATGGCCAGTGAGCCAGCAGCAGACTTGTTTCAAAGTCATCGCTCCACACACTTAATCTCTAGCACTTCTGCCAGCGTCATCGAGACTTCGGGGTGGGGAGTCATGGCTTGAACCCGTTGCTTGCCAGCCATTCGTCGGCCTCTTTCATGGCATCCTCGCGCTTACACTTGCCCTGCTCTGCCGCCTCCAGCGCGATCAGTGCCATGAGTCCCTCAGCGAACCATCGCGGACACTCGAAAGCGCCAACATCCACGATGCGATTCATGGGATTGCGACGCTCTGTAGTCCTTCGCTCGCTCATCTCTGCTCCATCCCTTCCCCTCTCTTTGTAACTACTGCGGTGCTGGCTACTTCGCGGCTACCGCATCACTTATCCAGAGTTAGTTTGTCTTTCCACTCAGCAGTCCAATGGCCGCCGGATTCGTCCTTTTCCTTGATTGACACTTCCATTTGCTTGGTAAAACCAGATGATTCCGCTACAAGAAACACTCTCGTATCACCGAAGCCAACTCGGGCCTTCTTATAAAAGTCATCGATGGTTTGCAGTACCGCTGCATATTCCATTGCGGTATCTGACATCGATTCAAGAGCCTTGCCATTGAGTCCTTGTTGCCGTACGAAGCTCTGTACGGAGCAATAGAGAGCACTGCAAGCGAATCGAAGGTGCCTAACTTCTAAGGCGCTCGACCGCGCTATCTCCATCGGTTTACGAATCTCTGGCTGTTCTGGCTTAAGTGGCGTTTCCTTTTTCACAGCGTCTCCTTAGATTCCTTGGTGCGGTAGCCATGATCTACTCCACCGCTCGGTGTGTGAGAAAGCTCCATCCCTTCCTGGAAGGTCATGCTGCCCACACGCTAAGACTTAAGGCCCACAGCACGCAAAGGTGCAGCACGTTATCCACCACAATGATCGACCACGGAGCCATCGGCGGCTGCGCGAACTTTGCCTGCCCTTTGATTCTCATGAACCAAGCCACGAAATCGGTGCGGTCCTGCGCAAAGTGAGTCACAAACACGATGGCGATTGCCTGCCAGTGCCAGCGAGTCGCCAGCCAAATTGTCAGCGTGTAGAGCAGGACGTGGACGAAGCACGGCCAACTGGCCTTTTTCTTGTTCAGCGCCATCCAATCGTTCTGTAGCAGGTAGTCGCCAATCAAATGACCCATGAGCCAGTTCACTTGGTCCCCTCCCGCGCTTCCGCAATCGCTGCCCGCTCTTTCTTGCTAGGTGGCAAGCCGATGCGAATGAAGCAGCAGGTGCAATCCATGCACGCTCCGCTGCGCCTATCACCTTCCACAAATGGGAAATGTCGCGACTCTGGATGCCCGCATTCACACATATCACTCATGTGATTTCTCCTCTCCCGCTGCCCGGCTGGCGAGAGCGCGAATGCCTTGCTCAATACGTTCTGCGCAGTTCTCCGCTGCATGCAAAGCTTCGATTGACAGACCAACCTCACTGGGATGAGGATCACGCTGTTCCGCAGCTGCTATTTCTGCCGCTTCCTCCAACGCATCCCGCCGTGCTGCCTCTAGGGCGCTCTTAGCGAAGTCCTCAAAGTGATCCGCTAGATCCAGCAACCCGTCCTCACGGAATGTTTTCAGCGCCAACTCAGCAGCCTTCTCAGCCGCCTCGCGCAATCGCGCCTCTGGGGTCATGGCCATATCTCCATCCACAGCCTGACTAGCGCCGGCGCAGAGAACGCCGCTATCCAGAACAGCAGCCTAAGTAGGCTTAGGCCGGTGACCTCGTACTTCATGGCTTGGGCATCGCTTTCTTGGCCGCTACCTGCGCGATTGACTCTTTGAGTTTCCCTTCGATGTCCTCACCTATTGTCTTGAGCAGCTTGAAGGGCACGTTGCGCTCGCTTAGCGCGAATTTCAGGTTCTCAAGCTGCTCGGCGTTGCACACCACAGCCTTGACGCTGGGCTCCCAGAAGCGCACCAGTAGATCGCGGTTAGCCTCCATGAGCCCGTGATCGCCTTCGATACGTGCGGTCTGGCTTTCATTGAACCAGGTGTAGAACAGCGCCGGGACGTGACTGAGTTTCTTTCCCTCTAGCTCGGCAATCTTTTGCTTAGCCACGTCCTGAGCCGCTTCGTGTGACCCCTCTGGCTGGTGCATTTCCTCAGCCGGCGTGGCCTCGAATCCCGCTAGCTTGACGATCCAGCTAAAGGAAAGCCGGAAAGCCTTGCCTGTCGCCCTCGTAATCGACATAGACCGCAGAGCGTAGGAGTTGCGTGACTTCCACGAGGACTCATCCTTGGTGCATTCCGCAGAGGCCCCGCCGATCACCTGTCCGTCGCTGGTGCGGATTAGCTGCACCTTGGCTACATACCCGTTGTTGTCAGGCAGCGGATTGCAGTATTCCTCTACCGGGAGCACGCCTAGCATGGCTCCCAGCGTCGTCCAGCCTTCGCAAGTGACATATTTCTTGCCCTGGATGTTTGTATAGAGCTTCTGGCGGTTGATAATCTCGCTCAGGGCGTCTGCATACTCCGTGGCCTTCTGCACCATCTCTTTGGGATTGGTGATAGGCACAGAACCAAGGCGCACGGTTGGCTGTGGAACGGCGATAATCTCCTCGCGCTGCTTCCGCCTTGGTGGCTTCTCTGCCCCGTTGGGCTTTACAATCTCTGTTTCGCTCATTGCTCTACCTCCTGCCGCATGTTCATTAGCCTCATAAGGTGCAGCCGTTCCTCAATCTCGCCCCATTGCTGGTCGCTTATCTGTGCACCATCCACGCGCCGCTTGATCTCATCAGGTGCCACGTCTTCCAATATCTGGCGGAAGGCTTGTAGTAAGTCGTCAGGCTTCATCGCCGCTCCAGGTTCTCCCGCAGGGCGCTGCACAGCATTTCGCTGCTAGCTTGTGCTTGCCGGATTTGCGCTCGCTGCTTGGCAAGGCACGGCGTACAGATGCCGTGAGATACAGGCTCTGAGTCATGGCCCGGCTTAGCCTCGCGAATCACTGTCTCGCACCACGCGCATACGCACTTCATGGCTGGGCGCTCCATTTGCAGGTCGATTTCATTTTCGTAGGCGTCCATGTGCTCTCCTGTTAGCAGCTTGCTCTTTAGGCGTGGCCCAACGGCAGTTAGTCGGCTCGTAATTTCCGTCGTTGTTGATGCGGTCGATGCTCATTTCCGGGGATGGTCTACGCCCCATGTCATCAAGGAATGCTTTGTAGGAGTTTCTCCAACGGTCACATACCCTGATTCCACGAGCCCCATATAGATGCCAGTGCCTCTTATTGCGAGAGCATCGATTCTTCATAGCGCGCCAAGCGTTGTATTCTGGCGTATATCGACCCGTGCAACTCTCACCATGAGTTTTCCCTGGGCGATTGGCAGCTATTCGGACCTGGAGGTCGCCGTTTCTGCAAATGCGCAAATAGTGTTTCCTACAGTAGCCAAGGGCATAGGTCGAAACTTCGCACCCAGGAGCAATGCAGGAACCCATCGCCATGTCACCTACCTCCCACAAACGGACTAGCCAGCGCATCTATGAACAGGTTCACGACGTACAGCACGAAAAACACGGCGCCTACGAGGAGCATGACAATGATGGTCCAATCCTTGATGGCCTTGTTGCGCTGCTGGCGCTTGATCTGCTTCGCCATGCCCTTGCGAATGATGTCCATCTCCGTACATGGGCGTATCTCGCGAAACGTTTGCCGCTCGTACTTTTGTGCGATGTTGTTCATGGTCGCTCCGCTCTTTCTATAACTGCGCGCAGCGTGTGCATTAGCTCGCCTACGCCGCAAAAGGGGTACTCCTTGTGTCCGCCATCGACGTGCGTCTCGCAATCGTAGTGATTATCGAGTTCCGCGTAGACTCGCTTAGCCACAACCAGCAAACTGTCGCGGTCATGGATCAGCTTGCGAGCCGTCTCTTCGCAGATAGCTAGTGTTTCTTGTCGGTTAGTCATGACTCAGCCTTTCTCCGCGCGCTTACATTCGATATGTCGCTCGATGAACCGCCCGCGCTCCTTGCTAGTATTTCTGGCCTTCGCTCCGCACTGGCAAGTCAGTACTTGTCCCAGAGCCTTCCGAGCACTTCCTTTTGCTTCTCGGAAAGCGACCGCCTTGATGTCCACTGATCCGATATGGACTCTACGAAGTTCTTTTCCCATTGCGTCAGCCTCGTTTCGCTTGATAATCCATCAACGATGTAGTCGATAGCCTTGTCCGTAAACTCCTCGTGCTCCACCTGTGACTCAGCCTTTCTCCGGCCAGCGAAGTAGATAGAATGCGTAGCCCATCAGCGCGAGTATCCCGATTACTAGCAAGGAGAACCCAATCGCGGCTAACACGTGTAAGTTCATGGCAATCTCCCGCCAAACTTAGGAAAGAATCCCTGCTCACGATCAATTGGAAACAGTAAGTTCATCTGCCGAGCGTCATACGAAGTCATGCCTTGTAATTGTTGACGCTTCTGCAAATACTCCATTACTTTGTCCGGTGTGAGCGTAAACGCCTTGAGCACCCGCACCGCCAACCGCAGCACCGATGAGAAACCGTTCGTGAAGGGCGAGTACTTTTCGTTCAGCATGTCAATGTCCGCTATCTCTTCCTCTGACCATCGCGTGGTCTTTGGCTTCCTGCAAATACCCATAGGGGTTCCTCCAAACGTGAGGGCTGCGTTTGCTGTACTTCCCCATGACGGATCTTGTTATCGACCTAGTAGTTCTGTAACCGCTCTGCTTGCAAAAGTGACCACCGCGAAATTCTTAGTGACTCATTCACAAAGTGGCGTAAAACGTACGAACTTTTGCGCAGTCCCAGCGCGAACCGGGTCAGATAAGGACTCAGGCCACTAATGGACCGTCCGTCGATTGAGCATCTTGTGAGCTGTTCTTTGAGCGAACTCCAGCAACTCGAATTAGCCGCCTTGGATCTGCACAGCCAGTGCATCAAGCGCGCAGAAAGTGAGATCAAGCAGGCCATCGCGCACCGCGAAGTGGCCGGGGTGTATAGATTCGTAATCGACCACAGGGAGGACTTGCTGCGGCTGGCCAAGGGAGTAGCGGACGGGAGGCAATGGCTGCTGCGCTTCCCGAAAGAAATAGCTGAGATTCGCAGGCGGGCGTAGCTCATAGAACACCGCCGGACAATTCCAGTGATTGCTGGAAAACTGGTGGAAGTGGGGGCATTTCCGCAGGTACAAGGGACGGCGCGAGTAGCTTGTAGCCGCCACAGGTGCGGCAACGCCGAGCCTGGTTACCGCGATCGTTCCAGTAGTAGGTGTTCTCAGAGGTGTATTCGTGTCCTTTAGGGCAATGAGTCTTCCCCCGATTGACCGTCCCTACGGTTGGAGCGCGGCGCTGATTCTCAGCCAAAGTCACCGGCTCCATGTGCGCGGGATTCACACAGGAACGGTTCTTACAGAGATGGTCTATCGTTAGATTGTCTGGGATTCGCGCAACCAAAAGCTGGTAGATAATTCGATGAGCCTTGCAGGTCTTGAAGCCCTTGAACCGTAAACGACCATATCCTTGGAAACAATAAGCTTTCCAATTCCAACAACTTGACGTGAACTCTATCTTGCTCCGTACCCTAGAAGGTAAGTTACTGGCCTTGTTATGTAAGTTAACGTAATTATCCGTTATTCGAAGCAATTGCACATTATTTGATTTCTGGGTGTGCATGGCTAGGCTACCTGCTGGGAGAGAGCTTCGATGGCCATGTTGATCTTGGCCATTGTGAGGGGGCGGACTTCGCGCTTATAGCCACGTTCGAGAGCTACCAGCGTTCGGAGGGAAATGCCAAGCTGAGGAGCGGCCTGTTCCTGCGTCCAGCAACGCTGGAGCCGGAAGGCCTTGATGCGCTGACCGATGGAGTTCTTTGTCACGTCACCTATGATAGGGTACGTGCAATTGCCTGTCAATAGGCAATATTTACACTGTGACTAAAAGGAGGGGATGCCCCGCCTCGCGTGGTCGGACGCGGTTTTAGCGGGGCTGGAGAGACGTGGAAGCGTGGTAATTGTACAACAAAAGAAGCCCTACGCGCGAGCCCAGCCGCCGAAGTTCTAGGGGGCTAGAAGGAATGGACAGCCAGGCTCGCCGTGGGGAGAGCGGTTACGGGGTTGGAGGGGCGGCTGGCGTGTTTGCGGCTACGGCTGCGGCCAGATCGTCATCCGACTGCTTCAATGACGCCTGCAACGCTGCCAGCTTCACCGGATCAGTGCCTGCCGCTGCCAGTTGCGCTGCCAGCCCCTGGATCAGGGTTAGCGCGGAACCAATAACGGTGGTGTTTTGTGCTACCTGTGCGGTCAAATCATCAAGAGCGGACATTATCGTATTCTCCTTGTTTGTAAGTACATCCAGCTTCGCCATGACCTGGCGCAACAGAGACGTTGTTTCCGGGTCTTGGGAAAGGCGAACGTTCACATCTACATCAAGGTGCATGGGTACCTCATTGGGCTGGAATCCTAGCCGCGTAGGCTGTCAAGATTGGACTTGGAAATAACGTCCTGCTTGTGAGCGAAAAGGGCGTCCAGGGCGGCCTGGATCGAAGCCACGATCTCGGCCGGCGCCTTGGAGCCTTTTAGCCCGCCAAGGAACGTTTGCAGGAACCCCAGACCTACATCGAGCAACGTTAAGTACATGGCTATTTGCCTCCCGCAGCTTTGATGTCCGTTACGACTTGGTTCCAGCTAGCCATAGCTGCTTGCAGCTTGGCTGTGGCTTGTGTAGCCGCCGGCGTGCCCTTTGCCGGTGGATTGCATGCCCCGCCAGCATCGAACGTCGGGCCTGCGCAATAGACTGCGATGGCATCTAGCAGGCTGTCCTTCACCGCCGTGCCCCTAGAGAGCGCCGAGCACAGCGTACTGGTGCCACCGCTCGCACATTCGCTATGGGCTGCCTTCTCTTTATCGAGGAACGCCTTCCCTGCGACTGCCGCGTTATAGGCCGAGCGCTCAAGCGGCGTGCAACCTGCCACGACCAACCCGAGCACCAGAATCGTTACCGCTATGCTTCGTCTCACATAACCTCCCTTTCGGAAACTTCTGGCAGAGATGCTAGGCATTCAGCGCCTCAACGCCTGCTCCGCTGATAACCAGTCAAGCGGCTTGCTTCGCGCTCCCTGCCAAAACTTGTGATATAAAGCCGCGTGCGCACACTCATCCTCTTTGCCGCGACCCTCTGGGCGCTCTGGTCCCCGCTGCCCTTTTTGCTCAAGGCTTACCTGCGAACATTCCTGTTTGCCACGGCGGTATTGGAAGGGATGCTGCTATTCAAGGTCACCAACAACTACACGGCTGTCTACTTCGCGGTCTATTGGGCACTGATATTCTTTGTGAGCGTGTTCCAGCCCGGCGTGCTCATCTGGCGCTACAAGGGCAGAATGCTGCGCTGCGCCAAGCTGCGAATCCTGCTATCCGCCTGGCTGCTAATGGTCGTCTACTATGTCGGGTACTTCCGCGATTGGCACTCAGACCAGCTCGACTGGGTGCCAACCGCGATATACGTTACGGCTTTTGTTTCCCTTGGGGCGGTGGCAAGAGACGGAAATCGACAGAGTATTCCTGCCCGACCGTGAAGTAATCCGCATCCTCTTGTGAAACTCTCAATTCCAGTTGCTCCGGGCCATCGCCTTCAAAGTCCACGATGTTTCCGTCCTTCACCCTGCACATCATCTTGAATGTCTTACCGGGACCATGCGGTGGGGGACTTGCCATCACTTTTCTCCTTTGTCTTTGAACTCAAACTTGCGCTCACTGGTGATTTTAATCACTTCGTCCCAGTGATCGATAATTCTTTGGCGCTCTCTCCTGGAGGGAATATCCGTGGGATGCAGGGATACACCAGCCAACGACTTACCCGCAAGCGCAATTCTGATGATGTTGGCCTCGATACTATCGATGCGCGTTTCCTGCATTAGCAACTTATCGTCTCGCTTTGAAAACTCATAATTAAACGCTTCTATTACTCCCACCAGAACAGTGCGGACGATGCCTTCCGTGCGGGAATCAAACTTCTTGGATATTTTGTTGAGTACCCAGTACAGGCCTCCAAAAAAGGAGCTGCCAACCACGCAAACAGCGGCATAGAACTTCAGCCACCACAGCCACTCCTCCATCGCTGGCGAATGAAGCACATGGCCTCCTCCTAGTCTTAAAAGAACGATGCCAGCAGCCAGAAGAACAGCCCGATACCGAGAAACTTAACGCGGTACGGCTCTACCGGAGCTGGCCAGCCAAACCCCGCAATTGCAAACATCACCAGCGCTATAACCACGCAGATCAAGTGTAGTGGAGCCTGATTTCTTTCATTCATTGTACTCTCCTAATGTCGCAAGTGTGGCCCGTATCCTGAAAACAACAGCACTAGCAGAACGATTAAAACGATGAAACCCAAGCCAAACCCGTACGGCCTGTACGGATAGCCCGCCTCTGCTCCAGGCGAGTAGAATCCGCCACCAAAGAACACAAACAGCAAGATAATCAGCAGGATTAGAAGCATTACGCATCCTCCTTTGAATCCACTAAATGCTGTTTCTGAACGTGGTCTGCCAGCTTTGCGTCGGCCTCTTCTGCCGCCTTGATATGCTCCGGTTTGCGCGTCAGGTCCGCCAGTGTCCTAGCCGTAATGGCATACATCATGAGCTGTTGCCCCATCTGCGAATTGACCAGTGTGTGCGTCTTATCCGCGACTACCGCGATGGCATCAATCTTTGTCGTGGTTTCCGCTGTCACTTCTCGCAGCGTATTCTTTACCTCGTCTTTATCTTTCTTGGCTCTCCAGCCTAAATATGCCGTCACGGCGGTAAGTGTGGCCGTCATGACCGGGCTGAGCACGATAGCCCAGGACAGCGGCAGGGTTTGCGTGACCTGTTGAAACAAGGGGCCTCCTAGGGTTTTTGTTCTGCTGGTGCCATAGGTACGACAAGTTTTTCCTCCCCTACCTTGGCGTTCTGGATGTTTACCGCGGCAACAAAGTTGGGACTGCCCTCGACCTTGGTGGAGTAGGCACGCGCCAGGTTGCCAGCCAGCGTATTTACGAACTTGAACACGAACTGATAGAACATGCTGGAATTGACGGTTGGTGCCGGCAGCGAGCCCACGAAAGAGATGGCAATGTAGTAGCCCACCAGCGCGCTAGACGTGGGATGCGCCATTAGGAAGTCCCATATTGCAGTCACGGTTTCTCCTTTAAGCCTGCTGTACTTGGCCCTTGGCTGCTATTTCTGCGAGCGTTGCGCGGGTATCGACGCCTAGCGACCGTGCTACGTTGGCTGCCCACAACGGCGATCCTGCATAGCGGAGCGCCACTTCCATCAAGGTCAGGTCTGCGGGATAGGTCTTGGATCTTCCTTCGAGCATTCGCCTGACCTTTCGGTACAGGGCGTTCCATCCGTCTTCATCTGTCGCATAAACAGTGATCGCCGCGCCGTAAGGTCCCGACGTGTGTATGAATCCTTGGCCGACATCGCCGTCGTCCGTGAGGTCACCGGGATTTCTAGCTCGTGTGGGTACCGAATCAGGGACACCATAGCCCTCCGCTCTGGCCACTGCTTCCGCGAATTGCTTGACCAGCTCTTCTGAAACCATCTAGGCCATCCAGGGATGCAGGTGCAGCGTGTTGATGCGCAAATCCCCAACCTTCACAAGATCGTGCTGGAGCGCCCAGACCAGCAAATCTTGCCTTCCGGCAATGCGCAGCTTCCTGTAAACCGCATTTGTGTGGGCTTTGACGGTACGTATGCAGATGTTCAGATCGTTGGCGATTTCCTTGTTGGCCTTGCCAGACACCACGCCCGCGACTACTTCCAACTGCCTCCGCGTGAGCCCGCCGTCGAATCGCTGGACTTTTATGACTTTCTCCCGCTGAGGAACCAGTCGAGCGCCGTCAGGCCGTCTGGCATCACGAAGTTATTCATAGGCTTGGAGGTGTCTAAGCCCATCGCCTGCTTGTAAACATCGCTTAGGCCGTCATGCTGGCTAGAGGGATAGGGTTGCCCGTTCGCTACTGGAGCGGTGACGTAGCCAGCTGGCGCGGTCCACAAGCTGCCGGGAGTCTTGTTCTGGTACTCCGCGATCATGGCTGCGTCTTCGACTTGCCTGCGCGCGCTGAGCGAGCCATCCGCATTCAGTTGCTGCGAGTTGCCCACTAGCGGAATCAGGATAGCGTCAAGGTTGCGTGCATCGTCCTCGGTGATTGGGATTGGCAGCGTTGGAAGTGGAGACGAGCGGAACCATGCTGCGTCAACTGGCCCGACTTCCGCCCCGCCTTCGCTGTTGACCTTGCCGCAGAGCAAAGCTTGATTGCCGGTAGGGTCTGACAGTTGCGGCCCGATATTGCCTTTCAGGAAGATCAACGGCGGGCCTGGCATGGATTGGCTGGTGTCGTCGGTGCTCTGAGTAGCGGTGAACTCCAGTGGATGAGGATGGCCGGAATTGTCCCCGACATTCATGTTCCCGGCGACGTACTTGTTGCCGATGATGTCTGGCGTGCAGCCGCCCTGCCACAGCCCGGCGAACCAATCCCAGTTGTAAACGAGATTGTTTACCCAGCGCCCGGATTTGCCATTGAAAAGAGGCAGTCTGTGCGAGGTATCACCAAAGAAGTTGTGATGGTAATCGATGTCGGTTACGTCTTTGGCCGGCCAAGTCGTAGCATCCACCATCGGCCCGACTGGATGATTCTTGTCGGGCTTGAACGTCATGCACCACTGGAAAGTGACGTTGCGCACGCGGCCGGAGGAGTTCGCCAGAACGATGAGCTGTTTATTGGTGACGTGGAAGCCCGAGCAGTGGTCGAAAACGACGTTGTAGACATCTCCCGATCCCGCATCGAAGGAAACCGAGCCAACATCTGGCCCATTGTTGGCGCTGTTCCCGTCGTAGCCGATGTACCGGATCACCGCATCATGCGTGTTGACCCACATGACTGCGCCCGTGCCAGCGAGCTTGATGCCTCCGCCCGGAGCGGTATGTCCTGCTACAGTGACAAACGGGCTGCCGATGCGCAGGTCGCCTACGACGTTGATGACCCCGCCAACGCGGAAGACGATTGTCCGGGCCCCAGTAGCTTGCAAAGCTGCCCTGAGCGAGCCCGCGCCTGAGTCGTTGAGGTTCGTGACTTCGAAGACCGCTCCGCCGCGTCCACCGACTGCTTGAGCCCCGCCGCCTTGTGCCCCGAGGAAAGCTGCCAGCGCGCCGCTTGGGGAGGGCGACGGCTGCGGATTAGGGTTTGGTGGGCTACTCCCGAGAGCGAGCATGTCTGCGCCAACCCACCCATTGATGGTCGGGAATTGCACCTGCCACCAGGTATTAGAGTTGGCCGTTCCTGGCCCGGCGACAACCTTGCCAGAAGTCCCTAGAGGAACAGTACCGAGAAGCGTGCCGCCAGCGGTCTGGCGCACATTCGTTAGCCCCGTAGTCGTAACCGCTACGCCGATGCCGATCGTCGTAGGCGTGGGCGTTGGTGCCGGGGCAGGAACCTTGTCCGTTAGCGTGAGCGTATTGCCGTTCCATGCCTGATTCACGCCATTCGCTGTAGCGTCCACTACGGTGATTGCTACCTGCGAAGCTGGTACGGGAACGGTCTGCGATGGCGCTTGCACTGTGCTCGCGGGAACGGCGACAGACACGGACGGAGCCATTACGCTGGACGCTGGCACGGGCACCGCAATCGCTGGAGCCGTGACTTGCGAGGCTGGAACCGGGATATTGACCGTGCTGGTTGTGGGCACACTTCCTCCTGTAACGAGAGCTTGGAACATTAGGCCCGCGAGGTTCAGTACTGGCGGAGTGCCAGTGGCGAGAACTCCGAAACCTGCTGAATTGTTGAAAGCGTAGTGATAGTGCCGTGCGACGGACTTCGCCATGATCGGAACAGCAGTTGTGAGCCACGCGGCCGTCTGCGTATCCGTCAGTGAAGGACTGTAATCGGTTGCGCGGCCCCAGCTTCCTTCGGTGAACCACGTCTCCATCGCGGAGATGCCGAAGGTGCTTTTCTTGACCTTGATGTCGTTGAGGATTAATCCTATCCCGGTCGTGGGATCAGGGTTCTTGTCGCCCAAGTAGCAGTGGTAGGCGAAGACATCGAAGGGGTAGTTCCCAGCGCAAGCGGTCAGGTACGACAGAATGAAGTTGCCGATCGCTGTTCCGCCCGATCCTGACGGACTAAGTACTTTCACGCCCAGAGGCTTGAGTATTGCGTAGGCTGCCCTAGAGAAGGCCAGAAGCTGAGCCGCTGTCCCGCTATAGAACTGCCCAAGGTTCGGCTCGTTCCATTGCTCGAAGGCCCAAGTTCCCTTCCACGTTGAGCCGATGTGCGCAGCAAGCGCTGAGACGAATGCGCCAAACTGCGCAACCGAAGCCACGCCGTAGAACGTCGGTATCTTCCCAGCCGTGTACAGCAAGTCGGTTATGCCGTGCGCGGTGAGCGCTGAAAGATGCGCATCGAGAGTTGCCCAACTGTAGTTCCCTGCTGACTTCTCGATGTCGAGCCAAGTGTCGGCGGTATCCCACAAGCGCATCGAAGGAACCGCGAACGGAGGCCAGTTCGGGTCTGCAAAGTTATTCCAGTTGGGGTTCAGGCAGAGTTTCAATCTTTGCCCTTGTCTACAATGCCCTTCCATTGCGCTACGTCAGGGTCATTGCGGAAGAAGGTTGCGGTGTTCCAGCCGGAGATAGCCACTTGCGGCAGCCACCAGATTTTATTGAGCGGATTGTTTCCGCGCTCGTATCCGCGCTTCATCTTGAAGGCCAGCAGGTTCATGCCAACCGTGGCACCCATGCGCAGGCTCTCCCGCGCTGCGAAGCTTGGCCCCTCACCGCCCGCACAGTTGGCTGCTCCGAACTCTCGCCGGCAATCTGCGATTCCCTTAGTGGCGAGCAGTGACGCAGCAACCGATCCAGCCAGCAGCGCAACATATTTTTTGTCGAAGGTGCGCTTCTGCACCACTGGAGCGGGAGCGGTCAGGGATAGAGTACAGCGCTTCAAGTCTCCCTCGCTGCGGAACTCGTAGCCTGTGGGACACTTCCACTCCCCATTGCGATATTCGGGCTCTGGCACCTTCTGCCCAACCGCCGCAACTGGCATCAACAGCAGCAATATGGCTAGGTATTTATGCACCGTGTTCCTCCGTGTCTTTCTTCAATCCTTCGCACTTGTAGTGCGTCTTTACTCCTGACTTCACTTTCAATTTGGCCCCGGTAGCAGAAATCTTTGGCTGCTCTCCGGGCAGCGTTCCACCGCTAAAGCTGCAAGACGGTGGGCGCTTGAATGGCTCCTTATCGAAGGTCACAGACAGGTTGCCGTCACTAGGCGTTAGATCACCCTCATAGACCAGCCTGGCTTTGGGATCGTCAGGATCGTAATTAGGATCTTGGAACGGTGCCGCTGGCTTGCCCTGCAATAGCAGTAAGAGAATAAGTAAAATCATCGTCCGCAACCTCCCTCATAGATGTAAGTGGCCGCCGCAGTCGGAGTTCCCTGCAACGTGAAAACCGGCACCGTGGCGGATTGCGTTGTTTGGGTAATCATCGTGAACGCGCCAGTTCCGCCTGTCTGATCGAGGTGACAGTTGACCGTACTGGACGGGAGCGCCGCACCAGCGGGAAGCGTCCACGTAATCGTTGGATTGGCCGCTTGGCCGGTACCCGATGCCGTGACCGTGAAACGCAGGCCTTGGGTACCGCCAGATACACCAGTGACCGCTGCTGTCGTTCCCCAGCCAGCAGACAGCACAAAGTTGGCAATGATAGGCAGCGTGCCTTGGTTGGCAATGAACGACGTGCTCTGAACTATGCCGCGGCCGCTCCATCCGCCACTGGCTCCAGCAACAGGGATATAGGAATAAGTGTTTCCTGATCCGGTCTGAATAGCGGAGACGGATGGACCGCCGGCGATCTTCGTGCCGTAAATGAAGATGTTTCCTGTATTGTTGAATAGGTTGGTGAGCCCCGCACCGTAGAACTGACCGCCATAAAAGTTGATCGTAGCGGCTGCGCTGGTGTTGTCCACAATCACATTGCCCGCCGAGGCCGAAGCATCTTCCAGATAGCAGCCGTGGCAGTCGATGCTCAGCCCTGCGGTCGCATTCGTGACAATCCCTAAGCCTGAGCTACCTGCAACTCCGCTGGCCCGAAAGTTATACAACTGCACGCTTTCTCCTAGTGGAGTAGTGGCAAACGTGAGGAAGTTAATAGAAGCTATGTTGCCACCCAGCGAATGGGTATTGATGAATGAAATTTGCTTTAGACTCAGTGTGTTAGAGTTGGCTGTGCCAACATGGATGTTCTGGCCTACAAGTGGATTCTCGAAAAAGTCGTTTACGAAGGCCACCTTTTCCATCGCGGCGGCAGTTCCCTGCTTTCCGATACAGCCGTTGATGTCACTAGCTTCGAATGCGCTCCATGTATAGGTCGATTCAAAATCATTTCCACTATTCATAAACGCACACATGGTGTTAGTGGTGTTGTGGAAGCCTTGAACCCACATCGAAGTCCAAAGAGCGTGCGTGGAGTTGTCGTTCATTAGTCCAGCCACGCCCCCAGGAGAACTGATGAACGCAGTGTTATGCGCAGAAAGATCGGCAATGATTCCGAAATTGGAGAGCGAGCTAAAATCGAAGTCCTTGACGTAGAAAGCCGCCACGTTTGTGGATTGCGTCGGCCAAATAAAAACCCCAGCAGTGCGAACATAGATAAACGAGGAGGCAGTTCCCTGTCCTACGATCCATAGAGATGGACGAAGCGTTGCAGTGGAGCCGGAATTTGGGCCGCCTTCACCCTGCGTGCATACGCCTTGCGTCGCGCAGCCGGGATACTTGAGCTGAATCGGCTGCTTGATGGCATATCCGCCCTGCGGGAGATACCCGCCACGCGTAAGCGGAGGTACGCCGTTAACCGGAGACTGAATGATGGCCGTGGCCCATGACTGCATGGCTGCATCATCATCGGTGCCATAGGCTGTCCGGGTGTTGGCGTACGTGGTTCCCGCGGTTACTGAGACTGTGACATCTGTGGCCGAATTGAAGGCTGTAATAGTCCCTTGATTTACGTTGATCGTAGCCGTGTTGCAGTTTGAGGAGCAGGATTCAAACCACTTGCCGACATCTGCAGAAGTGAAATGCGAACTGCCACAAGTCAGGTGGTTGTTCGTGGTCATTCCGCAATCAAAGAACAAGTGCGTATCGCCCTTGGCACCATAGTCCTGCGGAGACAGGCCATAGAATTTATTGAAGAATGTCGTCAGGCTGCTAGGCGAGGAAGAGCTGGAACTGCTGCCCGTGCCCGGTCCATATGCACCTGGTGGATTTTGGGCAAATAGGCTCCCGCCCATCGCCAAAATGACGAGAAACAACGCTAGTATTTTCATGTGTTTAGTGGTCCTAGAAGGAAAAGCGAAACCAGTTTACGTTCCGGTACTACCTCTTACGCCTAAAATTCGTACTATTGCGCTAGTCTGCCACGGTTGCGAAAATTGATCCAGCTTGGAGGTCGGTCATGCTTCTATATGCGGTCGTTCTGGCCATCTCACTGTACTTCTACCATCCGCTGTGGTTCGTGCTGACAATGCTGACTCTGTTCGTATTGGGCTGCGTTGAGAAATGGCGCAGCGAGTCGGAAACGCGGCGGAGGGAAGAAAAGCACGATGCTGACCCTCAGGACAAACCGCGAAACATAGAAGACGGTTCCTATCTACTTTCCTCATGAAGCTGGTATCGGCTGCAACTGCCGTTTGCGTGCCTGAGAACTGAGCGCTCCTGCGGCGCCAGAAGTGGCGACAGGTGCGGCCTCAAGTGGCAGAGATTTAATCGCCGTTCCGCCCGCCTCTGGGATTCTGTTGAGTCCCATACGAACGAGAACATCCGGCTTATTCAAGTGGGTAGCAACTTCTCCCGCCACCAAACTCAAGCCGCCGCTCTTAATCGCTCCCATTAATCCAAGGATTCTCCCTAGAGACATCGGCTTGGCGCGATCGGCCACATTCACTCGGCGCTCCACTTCCTTGCCGACATCTTCAAGTGCTCCCCATCGTTGCCGCGCATCGCGCACTCCAGTTTCTCCAGCTACTTCTAGTGTTTGAAGAAACTGCTCTCGAAGGGAGCGTCTCGCCGCCTCCCATCCCGCCGTTTCTGGGTTGGACATCAGATCACTTTTACGAGCACTCGGGTATTTGGAGAAATAGGATTCCAATTTCCCGTTTACGTACTTCAGCAGACGGTTCGCTCCCGTGACATCCCTAGCGCCTTCTAGTTTTTCTGCCATTGCTTCCAGTTCTTTGGCCCCAGCAGGATCAAAGTCTTTCATTTCTGGACTGATTTGCTGACGCACGGCTTCTGCCGTTGGCTTCATGTCTACTTGGTTTGAACCTTGCCGTTTCAATGCTGGCTCGACTTCTTCCTTCCAAATACGCTTTTGGATTTCGGGTATGGCTTCGTGAAGTTCTTGCACGCTATTGATCGGAGTTTCTTTGTGATATTGCTTTAGGTCTTCCATCGCCCGTGGCAGAGACTCCTGGAATCCGGTGGCGCGTGCTCGTGGCGAAATACCCTTTGTGAGCGCTTCCTCAGCGGTCATGGTCAACGGCGAATGGACCGCCCGTAGTGCCGGGACCGCCGCTCTAGCGCCAGCCTCAGCACCGATCGGGGCGAGTGCCATTGCGGTTGGTACCGCTGCCTCACCAAGAACCCCACCTGTGTCACCCTTATTGGCTGCCGCTTCCATCCGTTCCGGGTTTGCTCCTGCAAGCGTGCTCAGACCAGCTGCTGTGCTGTACGGCAGCCCATGACCACGCTCAGAAGCAGCTATGGATTCCTTGCCAGCACCAATGATAGGCGTCAGAAGTCCAGTGCTCGCCTTCAGTCCGGCACTTGCCGCCTCGCCGATGGTCTTCGGAGGTTCTGGGATCATCGACTTAATGCTTTGCCCGACGTGAGAGAGGAACCCTCTATCAGATCCCGACGTTCTCTCCTTCTCGAATTGCGTCGGCTGCGCATTCATCTGTTTACTGTTAGCCATCACCGCTGGCAGAACAACTTGCTGATGGTAGGCTTGCTGATCTACTGGAGAAGCCTTTGCGTAGTCAGGGTCAACGGCAGACAGGTATTTGTGCTGATCCTCCCTGGAGGCGGTCAGGAAATCCTTGTCTGCTAGTGGATTCGGGACCGTACTCATGGAGTCTGTTTCTTTTTCCAATCAGCGAATCCGCCACCAGAGGCAGGAGCGGCAGCGGCAGGAGTCTTCGGAGTTTCACCCGGCGACGGCATCGGCTGCTTGCCGTGCTTGGCCGCTTCGATGAACGACTGCACGCTTTTGTCTATTTCATCCACGGCTGCCAGCGTCGCTTCCGGCCCATTGCGGAAGTGGTTCAGGATGCGGTCTTCGGTTTCCTTCACGGCTTCCGCTGACCTGAGACCATGCGCGCCGTTGCTGGCCAATGCGATGTTGTGCATGGCCACGCCAAGCCTTGAAATCTCTGGATCATCCGAACCGACCATCTGTTGCACGGAAGTGACCCGGCCAGCGACCTTCCCAAATAGGTTCGGATTGTCGCGGATCATTCTTCGCATGTCGTCGCTGTTCTGGATGACGTTCTGCGCAAGGTCGGCGCGCTTCAGGCGTTCCGCTCCAGGAGCATTCGCCACCGCCGCATGAGCCACGCGCGGGCCGATTGGCTTACCCGTCTTCTCGTCCGTAGTAGTTCCAGGGATGGGATCGCCGTTATCATCAACGCCGAAGTAATCAGCGACGAACTTCTTTTTGTCGAGCCCTAGCTTTCCTGCTGCCGTCGCTGCGTTTTGCGCCATGACCTTGATGCGGTCACGAATCGCCTGATTCTGCGGAGAGTTGGGATTAGCACGCATCTGGTCAACGAGCGTTCGCGCTTGTGCAGCATCAGCCTGAGCCACTTTCAAATCGTGGACGGCGCGCTCATTCTCACTCATGTCTTCAGGTGCGAGCGGAATGGCCTTTCCATTCTCGTCTTCCTTCAATCCCTGCTTGCGAAGGGCTACTTCGCGGGCGCTCTTATCCTTCCACTCCGTTTCGGTTAGTTTGCGCTCGGCGTCAGCCAGTTTCTGTTGGTTGACATCTGATAGGTTTTCTTCGTGCTTCTCGCGCGTCTTCTCGGAAGCCTCCGCGGTCTCGCGTGTTTCGGCTTCACCCAGTCTCCTGGTAACTCGCCCTTCCTCGCGTTGCCTGTTCAGGTCAGTTCCAGGTATGAGCGCCATCGTGGCAGGCGCTACGATGTCACCGGCGATATTCCCAACTTTAGCTGCGATGTGCGCCAACTTTCCGCCAAATCCTGGATGGTTCTCTTCACTGCCCCACGGATGCGCCTTTTCGTCTTCTATCTTTTGCAGTCGATTCTGGTAGTCGGCCGCACTGCCAGCCGCAACTCCAGGCGAGGTCATCGGCAGTGCTTCTCGCGCCTTGAAGCCGATAGGCTGCAATCGTGTCGCATCGCTTGGTGGCAAGGAACTTCCCCCGATAGGAGTCAGCCTATCGACGCTAGGCGCTTCGGCGTTCTCCAGTGCGCGGCCCGGCACGCGAGGTTCTGCGCCAGACCCAGCCATCCAAGGCTTCGCTGGACTCGGCAACGGTTGCGGAGGCACACCAGGTTGAGGTGCGACCGACATTCCGCCACTGAGCGCCATGAGACGCCGCAAGCGGTCAGGGTCTGTGTTGCTGTCCGATGGTATTGCTGTTAGGTCAGCCATTTATCCGCCGCTCGCGGCCCCTGCGCCAGCCTTCGCGCCTTGGGTCAGTGTATCGATCCAGTTCATTGCGTTTTGCTGCCAGCCGCTCTTTCCGGCGTTGATCCACGAATTGATGTCCTCGGGGACCAATCCCTCTGCCTTGAGTTGCGCGCCTACGTCGGTACCGTAGAGTCCACCGAGGGCCTTGGCTGCTTGATCCTGCTGGCCGAGTTTGACCTTGGTGTTTTCGTTCTGCACATTAAGAGCGTTTTCGCTGAGTTGCCGTGTCTTTGCGCGCGCTGCCTCATCGAGAACACCTGACAGCGCCCCAGTATTTCGTGTGCGTGCGGCGGTCAAATTTGCCTGCCCAGTTATGCCCGCATTCGCTCCGCCAGACCCTTGCTCACCGGCAACGAGCATATTGTTTCGATCAGTCGGATTTATACCGGTTGGATTCGTAAGCTGTTTTTGCTCGTACGGGACCAGCGTAGAGCCAATGTCCGTGGCGGCAGTGCCGTAATTCCCAGCCGTGGTGTTGGCCTGATTGACCGCGTTCTTTCCGGCCTTTTCCGCAGCCTTCACGCCTGCGATGTCGATAGTCCCAAACAACGGGTCAGCCAAGACGCGCCTGGTCGTTCTGTAAGCTATTCTCATAGGTTTCTGGCCACCGTTATTCCTGGAGCGAAGCGCCAGCCGATCTTCTTTAGGCGCCGTGCGAATCGTGGATGCACTTGCGCGCTGGCTTCATCTACCCCGAAAAACCTGCATCGCTCGGTCATTGCGTCTTGAATCATTCCAATGGAGTCCAGGCGTCCCTGTGGCGTGGCCCAAGTATCATCAATCAGCAGATAGGCGTTGACCTGCAAGCGCGCAAAGGC